>Ga0187886_1000130_pt1 | contig 107477 bp, 87 predicted proteins | sample June2016WEW_20_1_FD_133001 | JGI IMG/M metagenome (GOLD analysis project Ga0187886, IMG submission 133001) | Peatland microbial communities from SPRUCE experiment site at the Marcell Experimental Forest, Minnesota, USA - June2016WEW_20_150 | ecosystem: Environmental > Terrestrial > Soil >... | reverse complement strand
TTAATTTCAACTCATCATCGGAGGGACTATCCAAACAGCCAAAAACACAACCTTTTGTTGCAATTCCTTATTATAGCTGGTGCAACAGGGGAATAACTCAAATGGAGGTGTGGTTACCCCGAAAAGTACCGCAAAATTAATTTTAGATAGAGAAACAACTACAGTTCATTAAAAAAAAGAATCTTTATTGCAGCTACTAATGAATTATGGCCTATTCCACAACCAGATCGGGATATTAATAAAAACCTGACTCAAAATCCTGGGTATTAAATTTTTATGACATCAGAAGGGCTGTGTAATTAAGTTACACAGCCCTTTTTAATTAAACATCCATTTGTATTAATAACCTTCCGCAAAAAGGAAAAAGTTTGGAGAGTTTCTTTTAATAGAACCCTTTTAAGATTCATTTTATTGGAAATAAACTTAATTCAGAAATATTCCTTAGCCTGATTAATTCATAAACTTAAAATTAAACATAAAAATTGACTTTTGCGCTTGTGTATATTCTGATGGGATTCGTGATTTGGTTTTATGGATGAGATTTTTAAATTTTTGTCTGGATTCTACTCTGATTTTCTAGTGACAGCACTTACTTTTAGCTCAAAATCTTTCTCTGGGGTATACCCTTCCCATGCATGTTATTGATTTTCAGATTGTATACTTGAGATTCTGCGATTTGATTTTTCTACGTTCGAAGCATGATCAGCATCTCAAAACCCTTGATTTGCTCCTTTTTTGTCGTGCAAAACTGTGGTAACTCTATCTTTATCTTGGTTTTCATTTCTTTAACCCATGCAGCGGTTTTAATAATTTTAAGCTGTATGGTTTTCATGGTTGCATTGGCATACTCGCTTCCTTTTAATACCTGTTTTTGTAATGTGTGTATGAGTATGTATGCCATTGAGTGCAAAAACAAACGAAACTGGTTTGCTGTAAACTTTGAGCAAGACGATCGGTCTGATTTAAGATACAATTTATGATCTTTTATGCGTAGCTCCATCGAACCACGGGCACAGTAGCCTTTCTCGTATAAATCACGGGTGCGAAAATCGGCCAGGCTGGTGACGACATACCGGGTGTTGGTTCCCATTGTGCTTATCTCAACTTTAACAATAACTCGTTGATAGTTTTCCCAGCTCCCTGCTTTGTACAAAAATGTATGGTAACGTTTTACCGGCTTTTGGTATTGATTAAACTCTCTTTGAGCTCTTTCAATGGTTACCTGTGCCAGTTCGTGGAGTTTTGCATTGCCCGTCAGCCCGGTGATGAAGTCAACATTAGGTTGTATCCATGTCCAATCCATAAAATCCTGCGATGCAAAATGGCTGTCGCCACGTACTATAATCTTTGTCGCTGGCCATTGCACACGAAGGTATGATATCAGTTTTTGTAATAGCCTGGCAATATTGGCTTGTTTATTTCGGCGACCAGGTTTTAAAATAGTGGTTATCAACTTTCCTGATAATCCTTCATAAATATGTAATGGCATGTAACAATACTCGTTGTAATAGTTGTTGAATAATGCCAGTTCTTGTTGCCCGTAAGTATCATTGTTGGTATCATCACAATCTAAAATGATGACAGAAGGCGCTTTTGAGTATGAATTTATAAAGATGTCTACCAAACACTCGCCCAAACGAAATAGATCGGTCTTTGTTACTGTGTTTTCCAGTCGACTCATTGTAGGCTGAGATGCTAATTCGCTATCGCTTTGTGGCAATCGGCCTGCACACATTTTGAATATCATATCTTCACGCAGATCATTACAGTCATTACAGTCTTCATAGCCGGCAGCTATTTGAAAAACCCTTTGAGTTATTAATTCCCTGATTGAGTGATCAATATAACGCTGATCCCTTTCGTCGTGTATACAGTTACTAGCTGATGATAAGAGGGTTAGCTGGCTGTCAAGCTCACGAAGAAGTAATAATCCACCATCGCTGCTAATGCGATCTCCGCTAAAACCAAGTTCGATATTTTTACCTTGTATAGGAAAAAGGTTAAGTTCTCTTGTGGAAATTTCAGTTTTTTTGTCTATCATTGTACAAAGGGGTTTTTTGTTGTAACGACTTTAAATATAGCTATTTAAGTTATAATTAAAGAACAAAACCCCCTTTTTTATGAATAATTCAGGTTAGATCAATAAATTAAAAAACAAACATAATTATAGCCATGAAAAGAAGAAACCTTTTGAAAAATATGGCAGTAACAATACCTGCACTTTATTTGGCAATCACTCAAACAATACAAGACGCCCGAATGGTACAAAGATGCCAAATTCGGGATATGGGCGCACTGGGGAGCACAATGCCAGCCCGAACAAGGCAACTGGTATGCCCGTTTCATGTATGACGAGGGGAGCAGATACTATAATTTCCATGTGAAAAAGTACGGTCATCCATCCAGGTTTGGATTTAAAGATGTGATTTACGACTGGAAGGCAGAAAACTGGAATCCTGACCACCTAATGCAACTATATAAGCGTGCAGGAGCTCAATATTTTGTTGGTATGGCAAGCCACCACGATAATTTTGACAATTATAACAGTAAGTACCAATCCTGGAACTCGGTAAACATGAGACCTAAAAAAGATGTTATCGGAGGTTGGGCCAAATCTGCCAGAGAGCAGGGATTGCGTTTCGGTGTTAGTGTTCATTCCGCTCATGCCTGGCTTTTCTATGAAACCGCCCAGCGTTCCGATAAAAAAGGAGATCTGATGGGTGTTCCTTATGATGGAAAATTACAAAAGAAAGATGGGAAAGGTACCTGGTGGAAAGGATTTGACCCACAGGATTTATATGCACAAAATCATCCTTTAAGCCAAGGCAGTGATAACGTAGCTAATATTCATAAACAATGGGATTGGAACAATGGGGCAACGGTACCTGATAAAGCCTATTGCGACAAATTCCTGAACCGTACCATCGATCTGATTAATCAATACGATCCCGATCTTATTTATTTTGATGATACTGCAGTTCCTCTATGGCCGATAAGTGATGCAGGTTTAAAGATCGCAGCTCATTTATATAACAACAGCATTAATAAAAAAGGCAAACTGGAAGCTGTGTTAAACGGGAAAGTATTAAATGAAGAACAACGCCAGTGTATGGTATGGGATATTGAAAAAGGACGAAGCAACAATCTCGAACCATTTGTATGACAAAGCGATACATGTCTTGGAAGCTGGCATTACGACCGTTCGATTTATGATAATCATCAATATAAAACAGCAAAAATGGTTATTAATAATCTTATAGACATCGTAAGTAAGAACGGAACTATGCTACTCAGTGTACCTGTGCGGGGCAATGGGACTATTGATTCGGACGAAACCGCAATAGTGGAAGAAATAGCCACATGGATGAAAACAAATGGTGAATGCATTTTCAGCACCAGGCCATGGAAAATATTTGGTGAAGGCCCTGCACAGGAAAGTGCCAAACCATTGACAGCACAGGGATTCAACGAAGGAGGCGGCAAACCTTTTAGTTCATTGGATTATCGGTTCACCACGAAAGGAAATACACTTTATGCAATTGCACTTGGATGGCCCGAAAACGGGAAAGCATTGATCAAAAGCCTGTCAAAAGTTAATCAGTTGAGACCTGAAACGATTAACCGCGTTGAATTTTTAGGCGGAGGCGAGCTTAAGTTTGAGTGTAAGGAGGAAGGTTTGGAAGTGATACTTCCTGATAACAAGCCTGAACTCAATTATGCATATTCCTTGAAGATCAGTTGAAAATTTAAGAGTTCAAGACTCCCTTTCAAGCTTCTTTACTAGCTGATAATTGTTGGGTTAAACTCAGCAAATTACCTACCCAACCTATAATGGTAATTTAAACCAAAGTCGCAAACAATGAAAAAAGCAGCCCTAATTTTTAGTCGTTATTAATTTATTCAGGTTATAATTTCCACATAAGTTTATGATCTATATCCTGAACTATCTTATTATGGTCGAGCAACCAGCGTATTACTTTAATAACTTTAACTTCAGGGTAATCAATCAATTTTACAAGTTCTTCTGCATCAGGATTCTTTACAGCAAGGATTGTTTTTATCTCATCAAGAATAATATCAAACTCATATTTACTCAGATCCAACTCATTCCTTTCACGGCACACATCGCAGATTCCACAACGATCAGACTCTTCACCAAAGTAATCAAGAAGATATACGGACCTGCAATGGCTGTCTGAATCTGCATACTCAATCATTTTGTTGAGCCGGACTTCATATTTTCCCTTTACATGAAGATAGTTGTCAGGAGAGATCATTAATGCTTTCCGAACCAGTCGCTCCTCGGTGAAGATTACCAATGCTGTCTTTTTCCCTGGAATATAACGTATTATATTCAACGAAGACAATTTCACAAGATATTGATAAACAGTATCACGCGTGGCACCTGATTTTCTGGAAAGTGCTTCTTCATTAATTGGAACGAATTCAGAGAACATACCTGTGTAAGACCTCAAAAGAAGCTTAATAAATCCATCGAACGATTCGTTTGCCACCTGGAATTTATAGAGATCATCGCGGCTGACAATAAAATGCACCCGTGACGGATTATTAATTTCTTCAGTGAATTCCACATATCCTTCTCTCTGAAGAAACTGAAGACTGTTATAAGTTTCGATTACCGGCAACCTGTATTTTGCTACAAAATCATACATATTGAAGTCAGAAACGTTGTCCTTACCCGAACCGAGAGGTACCTGCAAATAGTTGCATAATGCTTCATAAGTGTCTTTGATTTTTTCAATTGGGGGAAACTTTTTTCTGATTGTATCAATCAATCGGCTTTTGTCCGCCGGTGAGTACAAAAGAACAGCAAACGCAGGTTTACCATCCCGGCCTGCCCTCCCACTCTCCTGAAAATAATTCTCAATAGAATCAGGTATATCCCAGTGAATTACGAACCTTACTTCAGATTTGTCAATACCCATTCCAAAAGCGTTAGTAGCAACAATCACCCTGGTCTCTCCAATTGTCCACGAAGTTTGCTTTTTGTCGCGAAGTTCATCTGTTAGTCCGGCGTGGTAGAAATCAGCACTGATATCATTGGCAACCAGAAGTTCAGCTACATCTTTGCATCTTTTTCTGCTTCGTACATATACAATACCACTGCCCTTTGCTTTTTGCAGAGTTTTTATAAGGTAGGTACCTTTCTCTTCAACTTTGCGTACCAGGTAGGAAATATTTTTCCTGTCGAAACTGGTTCTGAGAACATTCTTTTCCCTGAAAGCCAGTTTCTTTATAATATCATCTATGACGTTTGGAGTAGCTGATGCAGTAAGTGCCAGGAATGGAACCTTTTCGGAAATATGATCTCTCAGAGAAGCAATTTTCAGATAGGAAGGCCTGAAATCATATCCCCATTGTGAAATGCAATGTGCTTCATCAATTGCTACCAATGACAGATTAAGCCTTGTTAACTTAGCCTGAAAGATCTTTGTCGAAATTCTTTCAGGCGAAACATACAGAAACTTATAATCTCCGTATATGCAATTTTCGAGTGCATTATCTATCTCTTCACCCGCCATACCCGAATGTATTGCTAAAGATTTTATTTCCAGGCTATTAAGACGATTTACCTGATCTTTCATCAGGGCAATAAGTGGGGTTATAACAAGACAAATTCCCTCCTGTGCCAGTGCTGGTACCTGGAAAGTGATTGATTTTCCTCCGCCGGTCGGCATAAGTCCAAGGGTATCTTTTCCTTCAGCAACAGATCTTATGATCTCTTCCTGCAAAGGTTTGAAAGTTGTGAATCCCCAGTACTTTGTTAAAATTTGTCTGTATGGTTCAATATTCATTCCGGAATGCTCTATTTACAAATGTAGTAACTGTTATTCAAATTTTTATGGACGTTAAAAGAAAGAGATGTTTTACGAGTTCTGTTTTTTTTCGTAATTTGCGCCAACATAAACTTAATAACTCATCTTATGTCATTTTTTAAAGATAAAATACTTTATGAAGGTTTAACATTTGATGATGTTCTTCTGGTTCCTTCATATTCTGAGGTACTTCCAAGGGAAGTTGATCTCAGCTCAATGTTCACGAGAAACATCCATATCAACACACCTTTTGTCTCGGCAGCCATGGACTCAGTTACAGAAGATGAACTGGCAATTGCTATTTCGAGGGAAGGCGGTATCGGCGTGATCCATAAAAATATGACTATTGAAAAACAGGCAGCTCAGGTAAAACGTGTCAAGAGGGCTGAAAATGTCATGATTTTTGATCCGATAACCATAAATCTCAATGCAACAGTTGGCGAGGCAATGAATTTAATGGGTGAATACAAGATAGGCGGTATTCCTGTAATTGATAAAAACGGTATTCTCAAAGGTATTGTTACAAACAGGGACCTTAGGTTTGAAAACAATCGCGCACGCAAGATAACAGAAGTAATGACCACAAGCCTTATCACGACAAATCATCAGACAAACCTGGAATCTGCTGCCAGAATACTTCAGAAACATAAGATTGAAAAGCTTCCGATGATTGATGAAACAGGCAAGCTTATAGGTCTGATTACTTACAAAGACATTACAAAAACCAAAGACCGTCCGAATTCCTGCAAGGATGACAAAGGAAGGCTCAGAGTTGCAGGAGCAGTCGGGATTGCTGCTGATACCCTTGAAAGGGTTGAAGCGTTGATCAATGCGAGTGTCGATGCAATTTCAATTGATACCTCTCATGCTCATACAAAAAGTGTTATAAATATTTTAAAGGAAATTAGAAGGAACTTTCCGGGAATTGATGTAGTTGCAGGAAATATAGTCACATCCGAAGCAGCTAAAAAACTTGTTGATGAGGGTGCTGATGCAGTAAAAGTTGGAATCGGACCAGGTTCAATATGTACCACCAGGGTAATCGCAGGTGTAGGCATTCCACAGCTATCTGCAGTTTATAATGTTGCCAAAGCTATAGAAGGATCCGGAGTTCCGGTAATAGCCGATGGAGGTATAAGATATTCGGGTGATATTATAAAAGCAATTGCAGCAGGCGCCGATTCAGTTATGATGGGATCACTCTTCGCCGGGGTTGAGGAATCTCCAGGGGAGACTATTATTTTTAACGGTCGTAAGTTCAAAGCATACAGAGGTATGGGATCTATTGAGGCCATGCAACAGGGTTCAAAGGATCGCTATTTTCAGGATATGGAGGATGATATTCAAAAACTTGTTCCGGAAGGAATCGCTGCAAGGGTGCCATATAAAGGTACTTTGGCTGAAGTAATATACCAGATGACGGGAGGTTTAAGGGCCGGCATGGGATACCTTGGAGCTAAAAACATTTCTGTCCTCAAAAAAAATGGTAAATTTGTAAGGATCACTAACTCAGGAATTATAGAAAGTCATCCTCATGATGTTTCTATTACCAGGGAGGCTCCAAATTATAGCAGAAAATCATTTGAATAACCGGTATCAGCAAAACCTGATGAAGATCAGATCATCATATTTTATTATTATGATAATACTGTTCCCGGTTTTTTGCCAGGCACAGGATTTGAATAATAAAATATTGATGATTGTAGATGGAAATAAGATACAGGCGGGAGAATTTATAAGAATGTACAAAAAAAGTTTTGAGCCGGGAAAAGCATCTGATATCGATGGCTATCTGCAGCAATTCATTGTATTTAAACTTAAAGTAGCTGATGCGCTGAATGAAGGTTATGATACAACCAGGGCCTTTAGAAATGAGCTTAGTGGTTACAGGACGCAACTTGCACAGAATTATCTCACCGATACACAAACAAAGGAGAAACTCCTGCAGAAGGCGTACCAGAGATCACTAACTGAAATAAACGCCTGGCATATTTTAGTTGCATTGCCTCAGGAAGCTTCTCCTGAAGATACCCTGAAAGCATGGCAAAAAGCCTCTGCAATCAGGGAAAGAATTATAAAAGGTGAACCTTTCGAAAGTGTAGCGCGAGGGACCTCCGATGATCAATCGGTGAAGATTAACGGGGGAAACCTAGGTTATTTTACAGTATTTCAAATGATAATGCCATTTGAAGATGCTGCATATTCTCTTAAGAAAGGTGCTGTTTCAACGCCTGTCAGAACACCTTACGGATATCATATTATTACAGTAACTGATAAGCGTCCATCAAAAGGCAGAATTAAAGTTGCTCATATAATGAAGGTTGTTCCGCCCGGAACAGATGAAAAAGAGGCTAAAAAGGCTGAGGAGGAGATTAATAGTATTTATCAAATGTTGCATGGAGGAGCTTCGTTCTCAGAACTTGCTAAAAAGTATTCTGATCATAAAGAATCAGCTGTTAAAGGAGGAGAACTTGATTGGTTTGGGGCAGGCGAAATTATCAGTAATTTTTCTGAGGCAGCATTTGCCCTTGCAGATACAGGTAAGTATACTAAACCTGTCCGGACACTTTACGGATGGCATATTATTAAACTGTTAGACAAAAAAATGCCAGGCACCTTTGAAGAATCAAGATCATTTCTCGAAAGCAAAATCAACCAGTCGTATCTTAATTCAATAAGCAAAAAATCTTTTATCGAGAAACTAAAAAAAGAGTACAATTTCCAGATTAACCAGGATGCTTTTAACTGGTTTGTTGGAAATACTGATACACTTGTCATTCAGGGATTAAAAAAATACGACCGGACTTCAATGCCTGATGGTAATTTGTATTCATTTTCAAATCAGTATTTTACAACAAATGAATTTGCAAATTACATCGAGAAGAGAGGATCAATGGTTGTTACAAAAGATTCATTTGTATTCATAAATCGTTCTATTGAGACCAGAGCCTCTGATCATTTGATAAGTTTTGAGAATTCGGTTCTCGAAAAAAAATATCCGGAATTCCGATATCTCATGACCGAGTTCCACGATGGGATGCTTCTTTTTGAAATATCAGGCAAAAAAGTATGGAACAGGCTAAGCAGTGATTCATCTGGACTTCGCCGTTACTACGAAGAGAATAAGAACACTTATCTTTCGCGAAAAGGAATTGAGGCAAAGGTTTACACGCTTAAATCTTCAGATGGAGAAAAATTACTTTCATCAGCATTCAAAAAATATTCACAAAAACCTGATCTGGATAATCTTCTTCTTAAAAAATTTAACATAAGAAACGATACATTGCTTATTATAAAGGAAGGTACATGGTACAAAGGGGACAATCCTGAAATAGATAAAATTGAATGGATCTCCGGCCCTCATTCCTTCAATAATGGTGGTTTTCCGTCAATAATTCTTATAAAAAAGGTCATAGAGCCTTCCCCTCTGAAATTTGATGAAGTACAGGGAGAAATATTGACCAGATACCAGGAGCTACTGGAGAATGAATGGATAAGACAATTAAATAAAAAATATAGCGTTAAAATTGATAATTTGGTCCTTGAAGAAGTAAAGAAGAGGTCGTACAATGAATAGAACAATAATAATAATATGGACCATTTTCCTATTAGCCGGATGCAAAAATAATCATAACCAGGCTAAAAGAGTTGCAGTTGCAGAAGTTGGCAAAATAATTCTCTATTACGATGAAATACCAAAACTCATACAACATGGTGTAAATGAGGCTGACAGCACAGCTTTAATTCAGAATTATATCAATAAATGGGCAAAGAGAGAACTTCTTTTGCAGAAAGCTGAAGATAATCTGACACCAGAGGTAAGAGATGAAATTGCTAAACAGATCGAGGAGACCAGGTCAAATCTTATCATCTATCAGTATCAACGACAAATGATTCTCGAAAAAATGGATACTGTTTTAAGTGATTCAGAACTTGAAAATTATTACGCCGCCAACGAAAACAGTTTTTTTCTTAACTCAAATATTGTAAAAGCTCTTTTCATAAAATTACCGGTCGAAATACCTGATCTTAACAAAATCAGGTTACTTGCCCGTTCAAATGATCAAAAAGATATGCAACAACTGGAAAGCTATTGTTACCAGTTTGCCGAAAAGTTTGATGATTTCAATGAAGAATGGGTTCCGATGGACAGATTAACAATTGAATTACAGCAGAATATTGAAAACGAGGAAAATTTTCTTAAAAGAAATACCTTTTTCGAAACAAGTGATTCCACCTCAGTTTATTTAGTCTCAATACGGGACTATAGATTAAGATCTACCCTTGCCCCATATGAATATGTCAAAGATGATATTAAGAGAATCATCTGGAATACGAGGAGATTCGAATTTATTCAATCTCTTGAGAATGGAATTTATAATGAAGCTTTAAAGGCTAATAGTTTTAAGATATATTAATAATGATGAAAAGAAAATTGAAATTTTTGCTGACACTGATATGTTTGTTTCTTCCAGGCATGTTTATTGCTAATTCTCAGGTACTTGTAGAATCAACAGCAGCTATTGTAGGGAATGAGGTTATCTATCTTTCTGACCTGGAGAATCAAGTCGCTGATTACAAAAGAAACGGAGACAAAACTCCTATCGATGAACTAACGTGCAGAGTATTTCAGCAGATGCTTGTTTCAAAACTTTTTATGGATCAGGCCAGGATAGACAGTATCACCGTTACCGATGACGCTGTTGAAGGTGATCTGAACATGCGGATGAATGACGCAATCAGGAGAGCAGGAAGTGAAGAGGCCCTTGTTACATATTTTAAGAAGAGTATGCTTGAAATACGAAGGGATATAAAGAAAAACCTTTTGGAACAACAAGTTGTAGGGGAAGTTCAGAGCAAAATATCTAAGAATATAACAATAACCCCGGTTGCATTAAAAAAGTTTTATAATTCACTCCCTAAAGACAGTCTCCCTATTCTTCCTGCAAAATATGAAATAAGTATCATTCAGCTTGATCCGCCCGACAATGAAGATAACAAAGCTGAAGCCCGTCAGAAGCTTCTTGACATAAGAAGTCAGATCCTTGCTGGAAAGAGTTTTAATGTCCTGGCAATAATGTACTCTGAAGATCCCGAAACTGCAAAAAACGGAGGTGAAATCGGATTCCGAGTAAGAGGTGAGCTTGAAAAACCATATGCCGATGTAGCATTCAGTCTCACAAAGAATACTGTCTCCAAAATTGTAGAATCAAAATATGGATTCCATATTATTCAACTCATCGAACGAAAAGGCGACCTTGTTAATACCCGTCATATTCTGATCAGACCAAAAGTTAAACCGGATCAGGCAGCAAAAGCAATAGCAAAACTAGACAGTATTGCCAATCTGATCAGGAAAGACAGTCTCAAATTTGAAACAGCGGCATTACGATTCTCGACCCATAAAGACAGTAGGATAAACGGAGGCAAATTAGTAAGTTCCGATCCCTCTTCACGGGTCACCTTGTTCACTCTTGAAGAATTAAACCCGGAGATGTACGTAAAAATCAGGGATATGAAGGTTGGGGAGATATCAGATCCCTTCAAAACGCATGATGAGAATAATAATGAAGTTTTCAGAATAGTTAAGCTTGATAATGTACTGCCTGCACACTCAGCAAACCTGAAAGATGATTATCAAAACCTCTACAATGCTGCTTTGGCTAAAGAGAGGACAAAGGTTTTTGATGATTGGGTTAAAAAGAAAATTGGAATCACTTATGTCAAAATAAGTGAGGAATTCAGATCATGTGAATTTGTGCAAAAAGGATGGTTGAAATAAAACGCTTGAGTCGCATAAAGAAGAATGTTTTATTCAGGCATTTATTTTATGTCATGATGTCCCTGATTATTATTCCTTCATTGCAATCTCAGGATACAAAAATCAGGCAAACTACAAGGAAACAAATAGAACTTAAAAACGCTGATGTAGATTCTATTCTGAAAGATCCCCAGACAGGAAAGGATATTCACCACCTGAAAGGGAATGTAAGATTGAAGGATAATGACGTTTTGATGTGGTGCGACAGTGCACACTATTATCCTTATAAAAATCAGCTAACTGCGTTTAGCAAAATCCATATACAGCAGGGAGATTCTCTTAATCTTTTTGGCGATTATCTCTTTTATGATGGGGAAATTGAAATGGCTTATGTAAATGGCAATGTGGAATTAATTGATAAGGAGACTCACCTCTTTACGGATGCAATCGATTATGATGTTAAAAACAAAATCGCGCTGTACAATGACGGAGGCAGGATAACAAATGCAGAAAATAAACTGACAAGCATAATCGGTGTATATAATGTGTCAGAAAATCTGTTTCATTTTAAGGATAGTGTAAAAATTGTGAACCCTGATTATGTAATGACCGCTGATACAATGGATTACAACACTAAATCAGAAATAGCATATTTTACCGGCCCTACTGAGTTAAATGGCGATAGCTTATATCTGTACTGTGAAAAAGGCTGGTACGACACCCATAATAAGGTTACTTCCATCTGGAAAAATGCTTTAATAGACAACAGAAAACAGATTGTCCACGGGGATTCCTTATTATTTAATGATAGTACCGGGTATGGGGAATCATTTGGTAACGTTGTCATTGAGGACACCGCAAACAAAATGGCCATCGAGGGCAACTACGCCTGGTACTACAAACAACCTGAAAAATTTATGGTTACTGACAGAGCGGTGTTTATCCAGATTTCAAAAGATGATTCACTGTTCCTTCACGCTGATACTATAAGTTCAATAACAGTATCCGACAAATCTGCAAATGGTTACAGACTTATGAGAGCATACTATGGCTGTCGCGTTTTCAGCAAAAGTCTGCAGGCTAAATGCGACTCTCTCTCCTATTCATTCCGTGATTCAGTCATAAGACTTTACAGGTCTCCTGTTATCTGGTCTGAGGAGAACCAGTTAACCTCCGATTCAATGGCAGTATATACAAAAAACCGTCAGACAGACCGTTTGGAATTATATAATAAAGCATTTGTTGCAAGTCAGGTAGATACAATTAGATTTAACCAGACAAAAGGCCGGTCACTTACCGGTTATTTCAAAAATAATGAATTATATAAAATAGATATCAAAGGTAATGGAGAAGTACTATATTACCTTCTTGATGGAGAAAATGTTGCCGGGAGAGACCAATCAAAATGTGCAGATATTGAGGTTGTTTTAAATAAAGGTAAAGCATCTGAGATTTATGAGTATAAGAATCCTGACGGATTTATTGATCCTCCGTTACCAGCCGACCCTGTCCGACTGGAAGGATTTAACTGGTTCGATCATCTGAGACCTAAAAAAAAGGCTGATATATTCAATAAATAAAAAGAGGCTGATCTCTTGAGAATCGTCCTCTTTTTTTAGTATTCATCTTCATTAAAAAAGAAGTCGTCCTTACTTGGATAGTCCGGCCAGATATCTTCGATGCTTTCGTATATATCTCCTTCATCCTCAATTTCCTGCAGATTTTCAATAACTTCCATCGGGGCACCTGACCTAATGGCGAAATCAATCAGCTCATCCTTAGTGGCAGGCCATGGAGCATCCTCAAGTTTTGATGCTAATTCAAGTGTCCAGTACATAATTTCCTGATTAAGTAAAGCTTTATACAAAGTCTGCAAATATATATATTATTTTATTTAAAAAACAATACCCTTTTTTAAGTTTTGTAACATTTCAGACTGACCACTTAATATCTTCAATATCAAGCTCTAAGCTTATTTTTCTCGATAATACAAATAAAAAATCGGAAAGGCGGTTTAGAAATTTATTAACGATTTCCGGCGATTCTTCAGCTTCATTTAAACTTAATACGGCCCTTTCTGCCCTTCTACACACACATCTGGCTATATGACAATATGATACGAGTATATTCCCTCCAGGCAGAATAAAATTTTTCAAAGGAGGGAGGGTCCCCTCCATCAGGTCAATTTCTTTCTCAATCGTTGATATACAGTCAGGATCAGGCAAAATCTTTTTACTATTGTTATTGCTGTCGTATGCGAGTGCAGCAGCACAGCTCATGAGCTGACTCTGTATATATATCAGAAGCTCTTTTCGTTTAAGGTTTTCCTTGTGATCCCTTAGCAGACCTAACCATGCAATAAGCTCATCGATAGAACCATATGCTTCCACACGTATAGAATGTTTTGGAACCCTTCTGCCTCCCGACAATGAAGTTGTACCATCATCACCTGTAAGGGTATAGATCTTCATAATTCAATAAAAAGGAAAAACAAGAAGTTAAATAATCTTCTTTCAGGTACTTTATGCCTTTATATATTTTTCATTACGAAAGTCCTGTGCAATCTCCCCGTCGAAGAGCCTGATTATACGGGCAGCATGTTTAGCAATATCCTCTTCGTGTGTAACAACAATCACCGTATTCCCTTTTCTATGAATATCATCGAGCAGCCCCATAATATCAATTGATGTTTTGCTATCGAGGTTACCTGTCGGCTCATCTGCGAGTATAATTGATGGTTTGTTTACAAGGGCCCTGGCTATCGCAACACGCTGGCGCTGTCCGCCTGATAACTCATTAGGTTTATGAGTCATTCTGTCTGCAAGACCTACCTGTTCCATGGTTTCAACCGCAATTTTTTCTCTGTCAGCTTTTGGCATTCCTGCATATATTAATGGTAATGTAACATTCTCCAGTGCGGAATACCTTGGGAGAAGGTTAAAAGTCTGAAATACAAATCCAATCTCTTTATTTCTTATCTCTGCGAGAAAATCATCTTCCATTTTACTTACATCGGTACCATTAAGAATATAACTGCCGCTTGATGGGGTATCAAGGCATCCGAGAAGGTTCATTAAAGTAGATTTCCCTGAACCTGATGGCCCCATAATAGCAACATATTCATTCCTGTTAATATTAACTGTGACTGACCGTAAAGCCCTCACAATCACGGATCCAACCTGATAATTCTTTACAATATCGTGAATCTCAATTACTCTGTCCATAACTTTAAAATTTGAATTTCCGAAATTAGATTAAATATGTCAGATAATAAATTTTAAATCCGTAATTTTTGTTAATATCTGATTATATAGTTGTAATGATTTATCTTATCCCTGAAGAAAACAATTCCCATCCTGAAGATATCAACACTCAAAGAGACCTTCTTATGAAGCTTTATTTCGGCCCAGGCCTCATTCATCTCTTTTGAATAGTTAATGTCATCAAGTATAATAACTGTCTTGTAATCTGATAATTCAGCTATTTGATTGAAATATTTTATGGTCTGTTCCTTCTTGTGGTTTCCGTCAATAAAAACCAGGCCTGATTTAATACCGGTTTTTGTAAGACCTGGTAAAACCTCGTCAAAAGAGCCTTCAATAATTTTAATATTATTCATGCCGGCTTCAATAAAATTCTGCTTTGCAATTTCGGCTGTTGCATGACAACCCTCTATTGTACAAACTGTTGTATCGCTATGAGAAGCAGCCAGGTACATCGTGCTTATTCCTAATGAGGTGCCAAACTCAATGATAAGCGGTTTGCCAAATTCACCCGCCATATTTGACAATAACTCGCCATATTTCCTGGGAACAGGTGAGTTTCTGGCTATATCTGACACTTTTCTTAAGGAAGTTTTCAATAATTCTGACCGTGAACCAAGGTCATTTACAATAATAGTTCGCCTGTCAGTGATCATTTTTTTCCTGACCTTTTCAATTAAACAGACAATATCAGGATCGACCTTATTCCGAAAGATCCTTGACACCAGATCAAAAACGAATGGACTGTGAATTCCATGTCCTTTCCTATGGCGTGACAGAAGAAAGTAATTCAGATATTTGGCTTCTCTAAAAAAAATCATTTCCATACTGATATATTAATTAGGACAGGTTTTCAAAAATACGTATTTTCGGATAATGATTTATTATTAATATTAGTGTCAATTTTCGCTGATAAATTTGACTAATATTTTAAACACAAAATCCATTAACCGCAAAGTTCGCAAAGGTTTAAAACCCCAAGATCGCAAAGAACCTTTTGGAAGATTGTTAACTTTATGTCCTTTGCGTTCTTATACACCGAAGTTTCAGCAAAGGCGGACTTTGCGCACTTTGCGGTTTAAAAAGCTTTTAAGACCGTTATAAGGAATTTGCTCAATATGATTAAACAGGAATTTTTAAATACAGAGATTACTTATTTGCAGGGAGTGGGCCCAAAAAGGGCAGAACTGCTAAATAAAGAGTTAAATATTTTTACGTTTCGTGATCTGCTTTATTATTTTCCTTATAAATATATTGACAGGACCAGGTTTTATAAGATTGCAGAACTTGATCCTGACCTTCCATTTGTCCAGATAAGAGGCATAATAAAAGGATATGCTACAGAGGGCCACGGTTCAGGTAAACGGTTGGTTGCTGATTTTCAGGATGATACAGGCACTATAAAACTTGTTTGGTTCAAGGGCGGAAAATGGATCACAGGAAGCTATAGCCCGGGAGTAGAGTTCATTGTTTTTGGAAAACCAGGTGTGTTTAACGGAATTATTAATATTATCCATCCTGAAATTGAAGCTGCAGATAAAATTGCAGAAAGACTTAATTCCGCACTGCAGGCGCAGTATAGCACCACTGAAAAGCTTAAAAATCAGTTCGTAACTTCAAAAACAATTAATAAGTTGATAAGCAACCTGCTGAAACAGATAAAAACAAGGTTGCCTGAAACATTACCTCTATATCTTGTTTCCCGATTTAAACTTATGGAACTTCATGAGTCACTCCATAAGATCCATTTCCCTGCTAATCCTGATGAACTTGAAAAAGCCCGCCACCGGCTGAAATTTGAAGAACTGTTTTACATACAATTGAATCTGTTAAGATATAAAACCAACCGTAATCTTAAATTCAGGGGATTTATTTTTTCAAGTGTGGGTGATAATTTTAATAATTTCTATTACAACAACTTACCATTCACTCTTACTGAAGCTCAGAAAAGAGTAATGAAGGAGATCAGAAAAGATCTTGGTTCAGGAAAACAGATGAACCGTTTGCTTCAGGGGGATGTCGGTAGCGGTAAAACACTTGTGGCACTGATGAGTATGCTTATTGCGATAGACAACGGATATCAGGCATGCATAATGGCTCCGACCGAAATTCTGGCAAACCAGCATTATCAGACTATCTGTAAATTACTTGAAGGAATTGATATTAAGATCTTTCTGCTGACAGGTTCCTCAAAAAAATCCTCCCGGAAATCAATAGCTGAATCATTGCTTGACAGATCGTTGAATATATTAATCGGTACTCATGCTCTTCTTGAGGAGAATGTTCAGTTCGCCAACCTTGGATTGGTGATAATTGATGAACAACATCGGTTCGGAGTTGCCCAGAGGGCAAGACTCTGGCAGAAAAATCTCAATCCGCCTCATATTCTTGTAATGACGGCTACTCCTATTCCCAGAACGCTTGCTATGACCCTTTATGGAGATCTGGATGTCTCGGTAATTGATGAATTACCCCCGGGGAGAGTTCCAATCAAAACTATGCATTTTACTGATTCAGAAAGAAATAAGGTCTTTGGATTTATCAGGAACCAGATTGCCGAGCATCGTCAGATTTATATTGTATATCCCCTCATCAAAGAATCCGAATCAATGGATTATAAAGATCTTGAGGATGGGTGGGATACCATAACAAGAGTCTTCCCTGCTCCAAAATATTGCATAAGCATTGTTCATGGGAAAATGACTCCGGCGAATAAGGAGATGTCTATGAAGCTGTTTAAGGATGGAGCGGCTCACATTCTGATTGCTACAACCGTTATAGAGGTAGGTGTTGATATACCTAATGCAACTGTAATGATAATTGAAAGTGCAGAACGATTTGGCCTCTCACAGTTACACCAGTTAAGAGGACGCGTTGGCAGAGGCGCCGATCAGTCATACTGCATCCTTATGAGTTCAGATAAGTTATCAAGAGAAGCTGCTAAAAGGATTGAAGTAATGATCAGAACCAATGATGGCTTTGAAATTGCTGAGACCGATCTTCAGCTGAGGGGACCAGGCGATATTGAAGGAACTCTTCAAAGTGGTATTCCATTTGACCTGAAAATTGCCGACCTGGCTAAAGATGGACAGTTAATTGAATATGTCAGACATATTGCTGAAGAGATTCTTAACCTCGATCCCTCACTTGAAAACACTCAAAACCTGATATTCAGATCAGAGTTGAACCGACTCTTCAGTCAGCGGCAATCATGGAGTAACATAAGTTGAAAATATGACACTGACAGATTATTACGAAATATTGGGGTTGCCTGTTAACTCTACAATTGAAGAGATCAAAAAAGCATACAGGAAAAAAGCACGTCTCTACCACCCCGATATTAATCCAGCCCCTGATGCCAAGGATCATTTTATCAGCATAACAGAGGCCTACGAGTTCCTGATTGCAAATCACGAGAAGATAAAATCGGATGATCAGGCTTATCATCAGGCAATGGAAGATTGGAGAAAGTACAGGCAGGATAGGTCACGGAAACGAGCAACTGTGTATGCGCGGACTTCATATGGAACTTTTAAAAACACAAGGTTTTATAAAACTACAAGGATCTTTGATGGTACAACAATAATTTTCAGTTTTGTGATCTCTATTATGGTACTGATTTATACTATATATGGATATATCTTCCGACTGAACCATCCCTTGCCGGGACTCGAAAAACCGTCAGTATTTGTTTTCATAATGCTTCTTGTTCTGGGGATGATCTTCTTCGTTGTATCCTTTATTTATCTCAAAGCATATCTGGAGACATCAAGAAAACAAAAAAAGAAATCTTAGTCAAATGGCATGGTTTTTGAATCTTTTCACTTTATAACCCGGACCTAATTAAATTGGATTATTACTAATTCAATTTCATTAGTCCCTCTAATTTGAGGATTATGAAAAAAAATAATTTCAAAACCGCAGTTTCAATTTTATTTATAATTTCTTTGACTTTTTTATCATGCAACAAAGAACCCATTGAAACTTTCCCAACGGACCCTGTTCAAATAAATCTTACTGCAGATCAGGTTTCACTCATTGAATCAGAGAATTCGTTCGCTTTCGACATATTCATGAAAGTTGTTGAAAATTCTTCAGAATCTGAGAACATCATCATCTCCCCTCTCAGCATCTCCGCTGCTCTTTCAATGACACTCAACGGGGCAAACGGAGCAACCCGCGATTCTATGCTGGAAGCCTTAAGAGTGAATGGTTTAACCCCCGAAATAATCAATAACTCATATAAGAATCTCACGGAATCGCTTCTGAATGTCGATAAGCGAGTTTTAATCTCTATTGCCAATTCTGTATGGACAGAGAAGGATTTTGTCGTAAAAAAACCTTTTACAGATATCCTTACCGGATTTTATGATGCTGAATCAAAGACATTTGACATCGCCGATCCTCTGGTTCCTACACTGATTAACAGCTGGATTGAGAGCAAGACAAACGGTTTGATAAAAAATATGGTTGACAAACTGGATGACAATACCGTGATGCTCCTTATAAATGCCATCTATTTTAAAGGTAAGTGGAAATTTCAGTTTGATAAAACTAATACCGTCCAGGAATCATTTTATAAACCAGGTGGGGTAACGGCTCAGGTTCCGATGATGAAACAAACTTCTGATTTTAAAATTTATACCGCTCAAGGATTTACTGTCGCTGAATTTCCTTATGGTCAGGCCAATTTTGTTATGGATTTGATCATCCCTGATGATAAAAACGGGATTAATAGCATAACTCCAATGATAAACAACAGCAGTTTCAACCAATGGCTGAATAATATGTACGCAAGAAAGACTGATCTTTCATTTCCGCGATTTAAATATGGATATAAGAAACAGCTTAATGATATCCTAACTGATATGGGGATGGGAATCGCATTTACTGATAATGCAGATTTTTCAAATATATCATCGTATATTCCTCTGCAAATAAGCTCTGTTAATCATCAGGCATTTATTGAAACAAATGAAGAAGGTACTGAAGCTGCCGCTGCAACAGTAGTCGGTATCATCGCTACTTCAGAACCTGCTGGTCCTTTCGTCCTTAAGATTGACCATTCATTCCTTTATATTATCAGAGAGACAACTACCAATTCTATACTTTTTATGGGTAGAGTGGCTGATCCACTGGCTGAGTGAAGTTACAGAATAAACTCTCCCCTCAGTGTACCTTCGTGAAAACCTTTGAGTGCCTTTGTGGTAAAAGCTAAATCATTGAACCACAAAGGATCACAAAGGACATCACAAAGTAACACAAAGGAAAACAAGAAAGAAAATGCCTTTTTAGACACCCCCGTTGAGAGGTAAGTTCATCGAATCTCTTTTTTAATTACATTTAGACCAATAATTACAGACCTTGATCAATCTGATGATTGACAATTACAAATAATTCTGCTGCAATTTAATCTATGACGAAACTAGCTAAAGAGCTCACTCTGTATGGGTTGATTATGGTGGCGATTGGTTCCTGTATCGGGTCAGGTATCTTTGTAACACCTTCACAAATTGCCGGATTGATTCCATATCCTTTATTGATCCTTGCAGTATGGGCTATTGGTGGAATTATTACCTTGACAGGTGCTCTCACTTTCGGAGAGCTTGGCTCAATTTTTCCACAGGCAGGGGGAATTTATGTATTTCTCAAAGAGGCCTACGGCGGATGGCTTGGGTTTTTATACGGATGGGCCTATCTGCTTATCATAACTTCCGGTTCAATAGCAGTTTTGTCACTTGCATTCTCTTACTATCTAAGTTTTTTCATTCCAATGAATGATACCTGGAAAATTATGACAAGCATAATAGTAATTAGTTTCCTTACTACACTAAATGTTTTAAGAGCTAAATTCGGAGAAATGTTTTCCAATATTTTTACAAGTTTGAAGATACTTGGTATACTCATAATTATTTGTGTCGGTTTATTTTATGGCAAGAGCGAAATATCCTTCAAAGTGTTAGGGTCAGGTTTATCTTCCTCCGGAAATGCCGGACTTTCCAGTTTTGGTGTTGCTCTTGTTGGCGTCTTGTTCTCTTACGGAGGCTGGCAGCATGCTTCGTTCCTTGCAGGTGAGACAAAGAATCCTACAAGAAATGTTCCAATTGCCATGATTGCCGGTGCAATTGTAGTAACTATTATTTATATGCTCGTTAATATAAGCTATATGTTACTCCTTCCTCTGGGTACAATTACTTCTTCTCAGAAAGTTGCTGCTGAAGCTGTCAGTACGATTCTTCCATTCGGAGGAATGCTTGTAGCAGCAATTATTGCAATTAGCACACTTGGTACCATTGGTATTTATACACTGTCTGCTCCAAGAATATATTTTGCAATGGCAGAAGATGGATTGTTTTTTAAAGGCATTGCAAAAGTTCATCCTGTTTTCAAAACTCCTGTCAATGCAATAATAATTCAATCTGTCTGGGCAATTGTTCTCCTTATCTTCTGGAGAACATTCGAAAATCTTATTACCTACACAGTTTCTGTTGAATGGATCTTTTTTACTCTCGCTGCAGCAGGAATCTTTATTTTCAGGAAAAAGCTAAAGAATGTCGAAAGACCTTACAAAACATTCGGATACCCGGTAACACCTCTTATTTTCATATCTATCTGCACATGGTTTGTTCTTAATATAATGATAAACAAACCGTTACATATAGGTGTAGGAATCGGTTGCCTGCTCCTTGGTGTACCAGTTTATTTCTACTTCAGAAAAAAGAATTTACATCATCATATTGATAATTTATGAACATCTTAAACCCCCTTTCCTGTTTCCCCCAAGAGGAAGGCCGGGAAGGGGGTAATAAAAGATATAATAATTTACTAACATGAAAGATATTTCTTATATAATCAACCATCTCGGAGAAGAACGAGAAAAATACTTTAACGCCATCACTCCTCCGGTGTTTCAGACAAGTAATTTTGCTTTCAGGAATGTTGAGGAATTGAAAAAGGCAATTGCCGATGAAAAAAACAGCTATGTCTATTCACGCGGAAACAACCCTACAGTCGACATCCTTTGTAAAAAGATTGCAGCTCTTGAAGATACCGAGGAAGCTCTTGCTTTTGCCAGCGGTATGGCTGCCATCTCAACTGCAGTAATATCATTTATTAATTCAGGTGACCATATCGTTTCTGTACGAAGCAATTACAGCTGGGCCAACATGCTGATGACAAGGTTTCTGACCCGTTTCGGTATTGAAACAACTTTTGTTGATGGCTGTGATACTGAAAACTTTAAAAAGGCTATCAGGAAGAACACCAGGATAATATATCTGGAAAGTCCCAATTCGTTAACATTTGAACTTCAGGATATTGAGGCAGTTGCAGCAATTGCTAGGAACGCAGGAATAACAACCTTAATAGACAACAGTTATTCATCCCCGCTGACACAGTCTCCTGCCTCCATGGGAATAGACATAATACTCCATTCAGCAAGCAAGTACCTGGGTGGACACAGTGATATTGTTGCGGGAATGGTTTGTGGATCATCTGAGAACATATTGAGAATTTTCAAAAATGAATATATGGGTCTTGGAGGAATTATTTCTCCCTTTAATGCATGGCTTATGCTCAGAGGATTACGAACTCTTCAGGCAAGAATAGATCGGATATCGGAAACAACTACAAAAGTTTTGGAATATCTTGAAAATCATCCAATGGTTGCTGATGTTTTGCATCCTCTTTCAAAGAGACATCCGCAATACAATCTGGCCGTAAAACAGATGTTGAAACCAACAGGTCTTTTTTCAGTAAGGTTATCGGTAACTGATAAAAACAAGATAGAGCTTTTTGTAAACAGTCTCAGGCAATTCATTATAGGGGTCTCATGGGGCGGACACGAATCGCTGGTTTTTCCGGCATTATCGTTTGATGAACAACGTACAAAAGATGGGTACTCAAATAATCTTATCAGATTCTACATTGGTCTGGATGAAGCAGACTCACTAATCCGGGATCTGGAACAAGCCTTTGGCAAAATCATTTAAGCTTTATAAAATTGAAGTGAACATCAAGCACCGAAGCAAAGTACTCTCCACGTTCCAGAATGTCATCATCACCATCTTCATAGTACCAGTTGAATATGTATTTCTTATGTTTCAGAGCAACGTAGGTAATCTTCTGCAGAATATGAATAAATACCTTGGCGCTGGCACTGTTAAAATATTCAAGATTCAAATCCACAGAGGTAACTTCAGCAGGAGCATTAATATATTCGGTAATCCAGTCTTCAATTGGTCCAAAAAAATCAGTTACATTCTCATGTATTGACCTTCCCCTGATACGAATTATCCCTTCCGGATTTAAAATGACCTCTGGTGTATTCTTTGTCGGTGAAATCCTCAACTCCTCCATCTCATTCTATTTGTTGCGAAATTACAAAAAAAAACAATAAAAATGTTAATACCTGGCTTGAGGAGTTACGTCATGACCTGAAAATTCACCCCTTAGGTATTTATAGTATCCAGTAATTCCAATCATAGCAGCATTATCTGTTGTAAGTCTGAATTCAGGAATAAACAGGTTCCATTTTCTCTTTTCAGCTTCCAGTTTTATCTCATTTCTTAAACCGGAATTTGCTGAAACTCCCCCCGCGATTCCAATCTCTCTGATCCCGGTTTGTATTGAGGCTTTTATCATTTTTCCGATAAGAATACTGACTATTGTATGCTGAAGAGATGCGCACAGATCTGCTTTGTTTTTTTCTATAAAGGCCTGGTCTTCTTTTAACCTGTTGCGGAGGAAATAGAGAAAGCTTGTCTTTAATCCGCTGAAACTGAAATCAAGACCATTGACATGAGGTTTTGCAAACCTGAAAGCATTCATATTTCCTTCACTGGCCAGCTTATCGATCAGCGGGCCGGCAGGATACGAAAAACCCATTACTTTTCCGCATTTATCAAAAGCCTCACCTGCCGCATCATCAATAGTGTTTCCGATAACCTCCATCTCAAGTTGGCTCTTCATAACAATTATCTGTGTATGCCCTCCTGACACAAGCAGGCATAAGAAAGGGAAAGAGGGAAACTGGTTTTTCTTATCTTTTTCAAGTATAAAGTGAACCAGAACATGTGCCTGAAGATGGTTTACCTCTATTAAAGGAATGTTTTGAGCAAGTGCAAATCCCTTTGCAAAAGAAGTTCCTACCAGAAGCGAACCAAGGAGTCCTGGTCCGCGTGTAAAAGCAACTGCATCAATATCTTCAACTTTTATCCCGGCTTCTAACAATGCCTGATGTGTAACAGGAACAATATTAACCTGATGAGCTCTTGATGCAAGTTCCGGGACAACACCCCCATACGACATATGGATATCCTGGTTGGCAATAAGATTGGAAAGAACATAACCGTCCCTGATAACTGCAACGGAGGTATCATCACATGACGATTCTATCGCTAAGATTGTAACTGCCATTAATACTTTGTTTTTCGGTATATTTCAGGTAATTTTGATTCTTGATTTTTTAACACATTTCAATGCTCAAAAATATTAAAAAATCACTTAAGTATTTTGTTATTGTTATCGGGGTCATAATAATGCTCCCGACAGTCCTTTATCTTTTATTACAGACTTCCGCAGTTCAGACTCTGATGGTAAAACGGATAACAAGTCATTTTTCAACTGAAATTAAATCAACAATATCTATTGGCAAAATTGAATATAAATTTTTTAATAAATTGTCTATCAATGATATACTTATTAAAGATAAAAATAATGATACACTGATATATTGCCAAAAAGTTATAGCTGGCATCAGGAGAATGGATTTTAAAAACAGGTCATTCAGGCTTGGAAGAGTAAGTTTGATTAAACCGGTTGTGGCATTTATTACAGACTCCTCTGGTCTGATGAACCTTACATGGTATATGGACCTGATTAAGAATCCGGCTGACACAATAAAAAAAGTCAGCGTCAGTTTCTCAATCGATCAGATAGATATCAGTGATGCCAGGTTTTCTTTTATCAATCATACAGGTATAAAAGGTAAAACCAAAATGGACTTTAATAACCTGAATCTTGCCGGAATAAACGGGATTATTGAAGACTTTAAATCTTTAAATGATACAACTACTTTTAACATCTACAATCTGGGATTTAAAGAATCATGCGGTTTCTCGGTGAAAAAAATGAACAGCTCTGTTATCATAGCCATGCAAAACATTTTGCTTAACTCTGCTTTTATTAACTGCGACAACAGTATAATAAACATTTCCAGATTTGGTCTGATTGCTGATTCAGCCAGCTCATTTAAAAGATTCACTGAAAAAGTTAAACTTGATATCGTACTCGAAAAATCCCTGATAAATACTTCGGATCTGCAATATTTTATTCCTTTTGCTGATAGTGTAAATGAATCTGTATCATTATCAGGAAAGATCCTTGGCACCATATCCGAATTAAGAGGTCGAAATGTCAAACTTTCTTACAGGAACAATACTTCACTTGACTGTGATTTTGATTTTTCAGGACTTCCAAAAATAGAAAATGCATTCATATATATCGGAGTTAACAGCCTTAAGACAAATGCAAAGGATTTCGAACAGATCAATATACTGGGAAAAGAACTTCTGATTATCCCGGAGGTTCTTAAAAAGCTGGGAAATATCTCATTTAATGGAAGTTTTACCGGATTTATAACTGATTTTGTAACCTATGGAGAAATCAGAACCAGCCAGGGAAATATTCGGACTGATATATCACTTAGGCCAGGAGAATCCAAAAAATACATGGTTAAGGGCCTGCTTAAGGGAAGTGATATTAATATCGGAGAACTAATCGGAAAATCTGAATTATTAGGTAAGCTCAGTATGCAGACCAATGTTGATGGTTATGCCTATTCTTTAAAAAAATTTGCTGCAAATCTTACCGGTAGAATTGACAGTATTGAAATAAATAAATATTTATACCGTAACATATCTTTGAATGGATTCTTTACGGAGAAAACATGGGATGGAAGTATAAACATTGTTGATAAGAATTTAAAACTCGACCTTCTGGGATTACTTAATTTTAACAATAAGCTACCCGAATTTGATTTTACCTTAAACATAGCTGATGCAAATCTTTATAAGTTGAATATTGACAAACTTGACTCTACCTCTTCCGTTACAATGCTTCTTACATCTAACTTCAAAGGGAATAGTATCGATAACCTTGATGGTGAAATAAAACTTCTGCATTCCAACTTTAAAAAATTTAACAATAACCTCGAGCTTAATGACCTTTCCATCAGGAACTACAAAGAAAACTCTGAACCCGTATTAAGTCTGCGGACAGATTTTGTTGATGCAGATATAAAAGGTTATTACAATTTTGCTAAAATCGGGAATCTTATTAAATCAACTCTTGCAACACTGATGCCTTCTAAATTTCCTGTTACCGTCAAACGTAATGACCTCAAAAAGAACAATTTCACTTTTGAAATTAATTTTAAAAACACTGATAAAATCAATGATTTTTTCAGGACAGGTATATTATTAGCAGACAAAAGCTCTATAAAGGGTTCCATTTTTACTGACAGTATAATACACATCGAAGGAAAAACAAATTTATTAAAAGTTAAAAATAATGTTTGGAAAGATTTTTCTTTGGATGCAAAGGTTTCAGGCTCTGAATTATTAATTGGTGTTAACGGTTCATCTCTCACCCTGCTGGGACAATCTGAGCTTAAGGATTTCTCTGTTGAACTTAAGACAAAGCCGGATAATTTCATTTTTACTGTTAATTGGGATAACAAAGACAAAATCCTCAACCGGGGTAATTTTATTGCGAGAGGTACAATAGAAAAGAATCTCATTGGAAAAAGAAATGTGATTCTGAAGGTTGATATTGATTCCTCGCATATTTATTCAGAAAATAACCTCTGGAAATTAAGCAATTCATCCTTAGTGATTGATTCAAATGCAATAAGTATTAGTAAGCTCTATATCACCAGTAATGACCGTTATTACCTTGTTGATGGCTCTGTATCAGAGAATCCGGCAGATACATTGCATCTGGAATTTAAGAATATTGATATTGCACCTCTTAACTATTGGATAAACAGGAAAAGGAATAATGATCCTAATGCGCTTCCCCTGGATTTTAAGGGCAGTCTTAACGGAAAAATTCTTATAACCAATGTGTACAAGAGTTTATTACTTGCAGGTAATATAGTTGTAGAAAATTTCTCCTTGCTTGGCAGTGAGTTTGGTAATATTTCAATTAAATCGGAATTGGACAATATTAAAAAAGTTGTTAATATCCATGCCAGCAATAACTTCAATTCTGTAAAAATGTTTGATATTTCAGGAATGTATGATCCTGCAGCAAAAAAAATAGATCTTACCGCCAACACAACCAAATTACCTGTTGGTTTTCTTAACCCGTTGCTTAAAGTATTTGCTTCTGAAATAAAAGGATTTGCATCAGGTAAGGTAAATTTATCAGGAAATACAGATAATCTTGTTCTTAAAGGAACGGTGATGGCAGAGAACGCTTCAATGAAGATCAATTATCTGCAGACAAAATACACCTTAAATGATACTATCAGATTCGATAAGGATGGGATTAAATTCAATAATATCAGGGTTAATGACATAAAAGGAAATGTTGCTACTCTCTCCGGTTCAGTTAATCATAAGAATTTCCATGATTTTACTGCTGATCTCATTATCAAAATTATTTCAAACGGTTTCCAGGTATTAAACACACAACTTAAGGACAATCCATTATTTTATGGCACCGCTTATGCTTCGGCTTTGGGAGTTGCAAAAATAAAAAGCGATCAGAATTCCCTTTCATTCAAGATTAACGCTAAAACAGATAAAAACACAATGCTTTCTATCCCACTGAATAAAGGTCTTTCAGTTTCTGAATATTCGTTCATCACCTTTGTTGACTCGAGTAAAGGTAAAAAAGTGGAACAAATAGCTGGTATCAGAACCTCTCCTGCTTCTGCAAAACAAATCGGGATTGATCTTGACATGATTCTTGATGTCACACCGGATGCTGTAATAAAAATTATTTTTGATTCAAAGGTAGGTGATATTATGAAAGGCAATGGATCAAGTGAAGATCTGCACATAACTCTTAACAAGAAGGGTGATTTCGGAATATGGGGTGAGTATTTAATTGAAGACGGGGACTATACTTTTACACTTGCTAATATTATAAATAAGACCTTTAAGGTGGAAAATGGAGGGAAGATAATGTTTACCGGAAATATCAAAGATGCAGAAATTGAATTGAAGGCTGACTATTTAAATTTAAAAACCTCTCTCTCAACGATACTTCCGGATGTTCCGGATCCGAATGGAAAATATAAAGAAAGAATAAGTGTTGAACCTCAGCTGAATTTATCCGGCAAGTTGTTCAATCCAGTCGTCGCATTCGATATTTATCTTCCGGATGCAGATGAAGAGCAAAGAGCTTACCTGCGAAATGCAATTTCAACGGAAGAAGAATTAACCCGGCAAACTGGATCCCTGCTTATATTAGGTAGTTTTATGCCACCCTTAGGATATTCATCTGGCTCTGCAACCACCATAGGAACTTCAGCAATGGCAGCTACAACTCTTGAAATGTTTTCAAACCAGTTTAGCAACATGTTATCACAGATAAGCAAAGATTTTGAACTCGGATTCCTTTACAGACCTGGATATGATGCTATAAACCCCCAGGAGGTTCAGCTTGCTTTATCAACTCAGCTACTGAAAAACAAAGTAGTACTCAATGGCAATGTTGATGTCAGGGGAACCAGCAGTGTAACAAATAATACAAATCAACTTGTGGGTGATTTTGATGCAGAAGTAAAGCTTACAGAAAAGTTACGCTTCAAAGTATTTAACAGGTTCAATGATGTTTATCAAGGATTGAGCCCCTACACTCAGGGCGTCGGAATCGTATTCAAAGAAGATTTTAATAAGTTTTCTGACTTGTTCAGAAAAAAAATCAAAACCGACATGAAGAAAGAGGATGAAACAAAAATAAAAGATAAATAGTTTGATACAAATTCCCTCTTTCATTGATACCCATAGTTAATAAATTTTTCATCATTGTTATTAACCCCGCATAATAGAATAGGGTATCTTTGCGTTTTTTTATAACTTCGCACGTGAAAGTAATCTATATAAGATATTAGAAATATTTGAAACATTTTGAATATTGTACAATCAAATCGTTATAAACTAATAATTGCAACCCCAGTCAAATAATGACCTGCACAGAGTTCCTTCCGAAAAAAGGAAAGGGATATTCGGCACTACTTTAGTTCATGCAGTAATATTGGCTTTGCTTATTCTGGCCGGATTTACTATACCTCCGCCTCCTGAAATGGGAGAAGGTATAATGGTTAATTTCGGCACTGATGAAACTGGTTCCGGCATGATTGAGCCCTCTCCTTTTTCTGTTCAGATAGAAAAGGCAACACATCCCCGCGAAAAAGTTGCAGTGAAGACAGAAGATGAACATATTCTCACTCAAAACATAGAGGAAGCACCGGCAGTTAAGAAAATTGATCCGGAAGCAGCAAAGAAAAAACTGGAGAAAATTGAAGCCGATAAAAAGATTAAAGAGCAACTCACTGCGGAAAGAATCCGGAAAGAACAGGAAGAGACCGAAAGGAAGAGAATTGAAGCGGAACAGAAACGCCAGGCAGATATCATGAACCGGACAAAAAATGCTCTGGCAAATTCAAAAAATGCAGGAACCAACTCTACAGGAGAAGGCATAACCGGAGGACCAGGTAATCAGGGTGTTACTACAGGATCAATTAATTCCAAAGTCCGTGGTGATGGCAGCGGCCTTGGCGATAAAGGCAATGGTTTTGGTGATAAGGGTAACGGTCTTGGTAATAAGGGTATATCATATAACCTTCAGGGTCGTGGTTTCCAGTCACTTCCTCCTCCTAAGTATGATTACCAGGGGGAAGGAAGAGTAGTCGTTGAAGTAAGTGTCGACAGGGCAGGTAAAGTTGTACAGGCCACGCCTGGTACAAAAGGGTCAACCACACTCGATGAATATTTACTTAAGGTAGCAAAAGAAGCTGCTCTTGAGGCCAGTTTCGAAGTAAAACAAGATGCCCCGGCTATTCAAAAGGGTACTATCACATATAATTTTATTCTAAAATAGGATAATTCAGGAATGTGTCGCTATACATTCCTGAATTATTATTGTCCTCTCTCAAATAATTCCTTTATTGCAACATGAAGGTTATCAATAAGATTATTATCCTTAATAATATAATCATCAATACCTTTCCTTGCAAGCTCAAGTACAATTTCCCCTTTCTCCTGACCTGATAACATTATGACTGGAGTATCAGGCTTTAACTCTTTTAACTTATCCAGAACTTCCATTCCATTCATTACCTCCCGATCATTATTGACAAAAAAATAGTCCAGGATTATCAAGTCAGGGTTTTTATTTAACGCATTGAGGCAGTCTTCACCATATTCGAAAGCCTCAAGACGGTAACCCTCAGATGTAAATCTCTTAATAACCAACATGTTTATAAAAGGATCGTCGTCGACAATAAAAATAAGTTTCTGGTCATTCATCGAAGAGAGATTGATAATGGACGTTTACAAAGTTATAATAAAAATCTAAATCATATGATTTTTAACAAATTCAGTCATTTTAGTTTTATCAAACAGAAAAGAGAGGATAAGATTTCATCATCTTAATCACTTTTTCTCCGACTCTGGTAATCACTGTTTTATTTTCAATATTTGAAATAACCTCATCAATAAGGTCAACAATTATCCCCATATGTTCTTCTTTAAGCCCCCTGGTCGTAATTGCCGGTGTTCCAACCCTTAGTCCGGAAGTAAGAAACGGAGAACGGCTGTCAAACGGAACCATATTCTTATTTACAGTAATATGGGAAAGGACAAGAGTGTTTTCAACCTTCTTACCTGTTATTTCAGGAAACCTGGTCCTGAGATCAATTAGCATCAAATGATTGTCAGTACCATCAGAAATAACCTTGTAGCCTTTATCCATAAAAGCTTTTGCCATTACGGAGGCGTTCTTTTTAACTCTCGATTGATATTCCCTGAATTCAGGAGAGAGCGCTTCACCGAAAGAGACTGCTTTTGAAGCTATTATATGCTCCAGGGGACCGCCCTGGATACCCGGGAAAACTGCTGAATTTAAAAGAGAAGACATCATCCTTACTTCACCTTTTGTTGTAGTAATGCCCCATGGATTCACAAAATCTTTACCCATGAGGAGAATGCCGCCTCTCGGACCACGAAGAGTTTTATGGGTTGTTGAAGTTACAATATGAGCATATTTCAAAGGATTGCTGAGAAGTCCGGCTGCTATTAACCCTGCCGGATGTGCCATATCAACCATAAGAATAGCGCTGATCTTATCTGCAATCTTTCTCATCCTTTCATAATCCCACTCCCGCGAATATGCTGATGCCCCACCTATTATCATCTTTGGCCTTTCTTTCAGAGCAGTCTCCTCCATCATATCATAGTCGACCAATCCATTGCTTTCTTTAACACTATAGGCAACCGGCCTGTAAAACAGACCTGAGGAATTAACGGGAGATCCATGAGAAAGATGTCCGCCATGTGCGAGGTTTAATCCCATAAAAGTATCTCCGGGTTTAAGTACAGCCATAAACACTGCCATATTTGCCTGGGCGCCGGAATGAGGCTGGACATTAGCATATTCAGCATCAAAAAGTTGTTTCAACCTGTCGATTGCTATCTGCTCAGACTGGTCAACAATTTCACAACCACCATAATAACGGTTACCGGGATAACCTTCAGCATACTTATTGGTCATTACTGACCCCATTGCTTCAAGCACCTGCGGACTTACAAAATTTTCAGAGGCAATCAGCTCTATTCCATTTACCTGGCGCTGACGCTCCTTTTCTATCAGGTCAAAAATCAAAGTATCTCTTTTCATAATATATAATTTTAAACTTTTTATTCTTCTGAAAATTCAACATGTAATTCATGGTATGTTGTATAAATCCTTGATTTGGAAATAAATCCTACATAGTATCCGTTATCGAGAACAGGAAGGTTCCATGCACCGGTCTTTCTGAAAGCTTCCATTACAGTTTCAACGTTTTCCTTTTTATCTAAATACGAGGGAGGAATGGACATCAGATCTCTGACAAACAATAACGTCAGAAGCATTCCAATAAGTGGATAGGCAAGATACAGATAGCTTCCCGATTCTCTGGTTATCCCTTGGGTAAGTATCTGATGAATATAATAAATCGCATTTTTCAGTAATGCAGCTGCAAGGGCACTAAATAATCCAACAACCAGACTAAGGAAGTACACTAATTTAACCTGATCAATTTCAAAAAGGTTGTGGTGAAATAATCTCCTGAAAAAGCGATTTCTGAACATAATTATGCAAATATAAAAACAATACTAAACCTTCACTGATTTTTACTTAAGTTTGTCACAAGGTAATTCTCTGGCATGTACATATCCATTTCTAACAATATGAAAGTTTCATTATGATTGATTACAAAAGGTTTTCACTTGATAATGGATTAAGGGTTCTGGTACACGAAGACAAATCCACTCCCCTCGTCGCTATGAATCTTCTTTATGATGTCGGATCGAGGGATGAGGATCCGGCAATGACGGGAATGGCACACCTTTTTGAACATCTTATGTTCGGAGGTTCACAGAATATTCCGGATTACGATACACCTCTGCAATTGGTTGGTGGCGAGAACAACGCATTTACAAATAATGATATTACAAATTATTATCTTACAATTCCTTCAGAAAATATTGAAACAGGTTTTTGGCTGGAATCGGACAGAATGCTTGAGCTGGATTTTTCCCAAAAGAATCTTGATACACAGAAAAACGTTGTCATCGAGGAATTCAACCAACGATACCTGAATCAACCTTATGGAGATGCTATATTAAAACTAAGACCACTGGCATATAAAATACATCCTTATCGCTGGCCAACAATCGGTATGGAAATTGCTCATATTGAAAATACTGATCTTGAACAGGTTAGAAATTTTTTCTTTTCACATTATGCCCCAAATAATGCAATACTTGCCGTGACAGGAAACATAGGATATGACCTTGCATATAAACTTTCTCAAAAATGGTTCGGTCCAATTGAAAAAAGAGAAATACAGTTGAGAAAAATGCCTGTTGAACCAAAACAGAAACAAGAAAGAATCCTTATAATTGAAAAAGATGTGCCCTCAACAGCATTATATAAGGTATGGCACATAGGTCCGAGGAAAAGTAAAGATTTTTATACCCTCGACCTGATTTCGGACCTTTTGGCCGGAGGAGAATCAGGCAGGTTGAATACAAATCTCGTCAGGAAAAAGAAATTATTCAGTGAAATAAATGCATATTTAACTTCAGATATTGACCCAGGACTTATTATTATCCAGGGTAAGTTAATGAAAGGAGTGAATATTGAATACGCCGAACAATCTATAAATGAAGTAATTAAAGATTTGCAGAAAAACATAATTAAAGATGAGATGGAAAAAGTGAAGAACAAATTTGAATCTTCAACTGTCTTTTCCAATACAAGTATCCTTAATAAGGCTGCTAATCTTTCATTTTTTGAACTTCTCGGAAACCCTGGATTAATAAACAATGAGGTTGATGCATATAGAAATGTAAGTCAGTCAATGGTAATAGAAGCTTTAAGAAAATACTTTATTCCTTCGAATTGCAGTACATTATATTACAAATCAAGCCAAAAAGATAAATGATGAATAATCTGCAAAGAATACAGCCTCCGGTTTTCCCGATCGAAAAGGTTGTTATTCCCGAAGCAAAAACTTTCAGACTGAATAATGGAGTGCCGGTTTATTTAATTGAAGCCGGAACTGAAGATATTATGCGTATTGAATTCACTTTCAGAGCAGGGCAGGTCAGGGAGTATTTGCCCCTTCTATCTTCAACCTGCAACATGATGCTTTCAGAGGGATCGCAGAATTACAGTTCTGAAGAACTCAACAGACTTCTGGATTATTATGGGATTTTCCTGAACCAGTCAGCTGAAAAGGACATGGCTGGAATTGTACTTTATTTCATGAATAAACATATTGAAAAGGTTTTGGAACTTAGTCGGGAGATATTGTTTCGTCCTGTTTTTCCTGAAACTGAACTCAACGCACTAATGAAAAAAAGGCTTCACTGGTACCTGGTAAACAGGGAAAAAGTTCAGAACCTTGCAATGGATATGTTTTTTGAATCTCTCTTTGGTAAGCATCATCCATACGGCTATCAGGTTTTTGAACAGGATTTTGAAAATTTAACTCCTGCTCTTCTCTCAGATTTTCATTTAAAATATTATACTACCGGAAATATGGCAGTTATTATATCCGGTAAAATACACAACAAAACTACTGACCTTCTCAATACATATTTTGGAAATATCGGATCAAAGGAAATTCATGTTGAAGATTCCCATAATTTCCTTAAAGGTGAGAAAGAAAAAAAAGTCCATATTTTTAAATCCGAAACGGTCCAATCTGCTATCAGAATTGGCTCAACAACCATCAACAAACGGCATCCTGATTATCCGGGTTTAAAGATTTTTGATTCATTTTTAGGTGGATATTTTGGTTCAAGGTTAATGAAAAACATTCGCGAAGATAAAGGCTACACCTATGGAATAAGTTCATCGCTTTCTTCACTCGATCTTACAGGATATAAAGTGATATCAACAGAAGTTAGCCAGAAAAACTGTCAAAAGACTATTGATGAGATTTACAGCGAGATAAAACAACTGCAGAGTGTCCCGGTTAAGAAAGAGGAGATGGCAGTTGTACGTAATTATATGTCGGGGGAAATGGTAAGAATGTTCGACGGACCTTTTGCACTTGCTGAAAGTTTCAGGTCGGTTTGGGAGTTCGGACTGGATAATACTTATTACTACACGTTAGCTGAAAAAATAAAAACAATAGATCCTGACGAAATAATTGAACTGGCACGTACGTATTACATCATTGATGAACTTTATGAAGTAACCGTTGGCTCTGAATGAAAAACAACCATTTTTATATTATCCTTGTTTTATTTAGTTCTTGGTCAACCAATGCTTATTCCCAAATTAATTGTATTACGAATCCTCCATTGTCACCCGTTCTTACCTCTGTTTCAGTGGAGCCGGAAACAGGTTATACGAAATTAACATGGACATTGAGCCCTTCACCTGATATTGCAGCATATGTACTATATTCTTATAAAAATGGTGATGGTATGCCTATTGATACTTTGTGGGATCCCTCTGCAACAAGTTATACCTTAGCAACTACTTCAACAAAGTACTTTAGTGTCTCTTATGTAATTGCAGCAATGAGACTGCCCAGATGCACAAGTATACTCTCGAATGCAATTAATTCGATATTTCAGGTGGCGTCTATTGATACATGTAATAAAAAGATCGTGGTTTCGTGGAATAGCTATCCATCTTTTCCATATAATGTTACGGGTTATTCGATTTTATTATCTGTCAATGGTGGTAGCTTTTCTGAAGCAGGAAATGTAAATGCCACTGAAAATAGTTTTACTCTAGACGATTTTTCAATCAACGTGGAATACTGTTTTGTTGTTCGCGCAAATCTGGAGGGAGGAACTTTTTCTACTTCAAATAATAATTGTTTGTCAACAAAGATGCAACGTCCTCCCCAATGGATCAATGCTGATCAGGCTACCATAAATACTGAAAACAAAGTTGAACTCTCCTTTACAATTGATCCTTTATCGGAGATGAAACATTTCAGTCTCGAAAGAAGAAGCGGACCATCTGGCTCTTTTCAGGAGATATCACAACCTGTTTCGGTTGACGGATTAGTTTTTTATACTGATAATCAGGCAGATGTTAATACTATTAACTTTTACAGACTTTCAGCTATTAACAGCTGCAATATTCCGGTTGTAGTATCAAATCTTGCCTCCAATATTGTACTTTCACTGGAAAAGTCAGGTAATGATATTATCCTGTCGTGGAATTCCTATAAAAAGTGGTTGGGAATGATATCATTATACAGGCTCTTTGTCAACACAGGAAATGGATTTGAAGAAAAAGTAGTATTACTGCCCACTGATTCAACTTTCATTCAAGGATATAAGCAAATAATGTATGAAGTCTCCGGAAATCAAGTCTGTTTCTATATAAGCGCTTCGGAAGCATCTAATCCTTATGGTGTTTCCGGACAAAGTCTTTCATCAAGGATTTGTACAAATCCAACAGAGATCATTACTGTCCCGAATGTTTTCACACCTAACAACGATCTCGATAATGATTTTTTCAAACCTGTTTTATCATTTACGCCACAAAATTACCATCTGATAATCAGTGACAGGCAGGGCAATGTTTTGTTTGAATCCACAGATTATCTCGCAGCATGGGATGGATCACGAAATGGAGATCCGCAGCCTCAGGGAGTTTATTTATGGTTTTTAAAAGTAACTACCCCATCGGGGAAGATTATTTCAAAGACAGGAACCATTACCATTATCAGGAGCAGGTAATACGACATTGGTTAAAGATAACTCAACCTGAACAATTTGCCTCATCCCCCGACCCCTTCTCTTATCATTCTACCTCATCCCCCGACCCCTTCTCCCTTGGGAGAAGGGGAGTAAGCACAAGATATTCATTTAGTTAAGTCCCTCCCTCCTGGGGGAGGGATTTAGGGAGAGGCAAAAGGAAAAAGGGAAAATTCACTTAGCACTATTAATTTGATAGCTAAACCTTGTTTTCAGCTAGCAACTTTGAGCTAGAAAAGCTATATTTGTAGCTTGCATAAAAACTTGCTGCATTGTTATTTTATGGGGAACAAGGATATTTTTGATGAAGAAGATAAAAACCGTATTCAGGCTGAATATGATACTCTTATAAATAATCTTCTCAGGTGTAACAAACCCGGGGACAGGGAGCTTATTGACAAAGCATTTAAAATTGCAAACGAAGCTCACTGGAACATGAGGAGAAAATCCGGTGAACCATATATTATTCACCCTATTTCAGTTGCAAAAGTAGTTAACAATGAGATCGGACTCGGAGCCAAGTCAATTGCTGTGGCTCTCCTTCATGATGTTGTGGAAGATACTGAATATTCCCTGGAAGATGTTGAAAAGGATTTCGGGCCTAAAATAGCATCTCTTATTGATGGGTTAACAAAGATATCAGGCACTTACAATAAGGAAAATTCTTCTTCACTTCAGGCTGAGAACTTCAGGAAGATGCTTCTTACTCTTTCTGACGATCTTAGGGTAATTCTCATAAAAATTGCTGACCGTCTTCATAATATGAGAACACTCGATTCAATGCCTGAAAATAAAAAGATGAAGGTGGCAGGAGAAACAATTTTTCTTTATGCTCCTCTCGCTCACAGACTTGGATTATATGCCATTAAAAGTGAACTGGAAGACCTGAGTTTCAAATTCCGGCAGCCTCTAATTTATGAGGATATTACATCAAAGCTGAAGCACAGCGAAAAAAAGAATCTTGCTCTCATAAATAAGTTTTCATTGCCTATCATTCAAAAACTTTCAGAGGCCGGGTTACAGTTTGATATCAATGGAAGGCCGAAATCTATCTTTTCGATCTGGAAAAAGATGCAGGCCAAAAATGTCCCATTTGAAGAGATTTATGATGTTCTCGCTATCAGGATTGTCTTTGAACCGGTAGCCGGCATTCCTGAAAAAACACAATGCTGGAATATTTATTCAATTATTACTGATTCTTATCTGCCTAAACCTGACAGGCTTCGCGACTGGGTAAGCCGCCCTAAGCCAAATGGATACGAAGCATTGCATGTTACTGTAATGGGCCCTGAAGGTCAATGGATTGAGGTACAGATACGAAGCAAACGGATGGATGAGATAGCAGAAAGGGGTTACGCAGCACACTGGAAATATAAAGGAGACGAAGCCCAGGAAACCGAACTCGACAAATGGATTAAAAAGATCCGTATAATGCTTGAGAATCCTCATGAGGACCCAATCGAATTTCTGGATGAGTTTAAAATGAACCTGTTCTCTTCAGAAATAATGGTTTTTACACCAAAAGGGTTTCTTGTCAGTCTCCCAAAAGGGGCTTCAGCCCTGGATTTTGCTTATGAAATACATACTGAGATAGGGAATAAAGCTATCGGTGCAAAAATAAATTATAAGCTAAACCCTATAAACGCAATTCTGATGAGTGGAGACCAGGTAGAAATAATTACTTCCGATATTGCGAAACCCGAAATTGAATGGCTCTCTTTTGTCAGAACTTCGAAGGCAAAGGAGGCAATTAAGAATGCCTTAAAAGATGATTCGAAAGACAGTATCCAGAAGGGAATGGAGATTCTTGATACCAAACTTAAGGAAATTGGGATCACATTAAATAACGAAATCCTTAAAACCCTTCTTCAAGCCTATGATGTTCAGAATAAAGAGGACCTATATTCTGGTATCGGTCTTGGCAGGATAAATCTGGACAATCTTAAGAAAACAGTTAAGAAGAATCCATCCAAAAACGTTATTAAGTACTGGGAGTTAAAGCTGATTGGATCTAAGAAAGAGAAAAAAGAAGCTGAAGTTACTCAGGGAAGCATTGATAAAAGTGTTCCGTTTCTTCTTAGGGAAAATGTTGATAATGCCGAACAATCATATGAAATAGCAAAATGCTGTAACCCTATTCCCGGAGATGAGGTTACAGGTTATCATTCCCCGGAAGGAACTATTGTTATTCATAAACCAAAATGTCCGGTCGCAATCAGGATCATGTCGAATGAAGGAAACCGGATTATCGCAGTTAAATGGGCCATACATAAACTGGTTTCTTTTCTGGCGAGAATAAGTATGACCGGTATTGACAGGATAGGCCTTGTAAATGATATCACAAATATTATCTCAGCCGAACTGAAGGTCAATATGACCAGAATTAATATTTCTGTCAATAATGGTATTTTTGAAGGAACGATCGATTTATTTGTCCACCATACAAAAGACCTTAACAATTTGATACTAAAAATCTCAAATATCAATGGCATTGAAAATGTCAGAAGAGTCGAAGATTTCTCTGAATAATTTTTCAGTTAATTCTATCCACCGAAATCCGGAAAAAATGCATACTTTTGTTATTATTTTAAATTAGACCAGATATGATTAGTGATGATACCAAATTAACAGTAAAGAAGATCTTCACTGAATATCTCGAAAAGAAAGGGCATAGGAAGACACCTGAGAGGTATGCAATTCTTGATGAGATTTATTCACGGTCAGGACATTTCGATATTGAGTCGCTTTACATATTTATGAAAAACAAAAATTACCGGGTGAGCAGAGCTACGTTGTATAATACCATTGAGTTGCTACTCGATTGTAACCTGGTTATTAAGCATCAGTTCGGCAGGAATATTGCACAATTTGAAAGAGCATACCAATGCGGACAGCACGACCATCTCATTGATATTGAAACAGGTAAAGTTATTGAATTCTGCGACCCGAGGATACAAGAGATTATCAATACTGCAAGTGAAATGCATAACTTCACACCTCAATACCATTCTTTATATATTTATGGCAATTACAAGGGAAAGGATAAAGAATAAAGAAAAAGGGGCTTTTCACAGCCCTTTTTTTATATTAGAATGCGAAACCAAGAGCGAACCCTACTCTGAATCCAAAGCCGCTAAATAATTTTGTATCAAATGTTGTTACATCACCTTCAGTTGCTTTAAGAGATGCACTCCCATAATGTCCACCAAAAAATAGGTCCATAGTGAAGCCTGAAGCTTTTATCCATTGGCGCCCAAGAAGCAACCCGCCACCAATTGAGGATAATGTTCCCTTTGCAGAATTATCTGATAAACTGTAATTCTGATAACGGATGTAAGGTGCAACATACATGCCATCAATTGCATTCTTTTTTGTATAAAATCTCACCTCTGGTGTTAGAATCAGGCCTGTGAATTTCGTGCCACTGATCTTGTAATTGAGATATGCAACTCCTAGTTGACCCGACATTGCGTCTGACAATTTACGTTCATAAAAAACAGATCCGGTTCCCAATATCAGGCATAGTGTATTTATTTTAAGCACATTTTTTTCACTTGCTACACTGGTAGTTTTCTCCTGTGAAAAGGATGGGATTGCAAAAACAACCGCCAACAGAATAATTAAAGTTTTTTTCATATTTGATAGGTTAGTATTGGTTTAAAAATGAAATATGACAATGTTGATAAGGCAAATTTATTTATTTGATTCTAAAAATCCTAATCCCATCGATCCCTATAATGTTTTACTCGGCAGCACATACATGCAATCTTGTGAAACAGAATTCAGAATACGGTTTGTTTTTCGGGTTTCAAACAATCATATCATTTATCAACAATCTGTTTTTGTGTGGTCGTTAAGTTGAAATTATTCGTACCTTGTAAAGCATAAAAAAAATTATTACATAATATCTAATATGAACATTGACATACTGTTAGGACTGCAGTGGGGCGATGAGGGAAAGGGTAAAATTGTTGATGCTTTAAGTCCGATTTATGATGTTGTTGCCCGTTTTCAGGGTGGACCAAATGCCGGGCATTCTCTTGAGTTTAATAATGTTAAGCACGTTCTCCATCTTATTCCTTCAGGTATATTTCATCCTGATAAAATCAATATTATAGGAAATGGGGTAGTAATAGATCCCTCTGTTTTTAAGAAAGAAATCGAAGAACTAGGACCTCCGATCAGTGAACTGACCAGACGACTTATTATATCTAACAGAGCCAACCTTATACTCCCTAGTCACAGGATATTGGATGCCGCTTATGAGATACATAAAGGAAATAATAAAATCGGATCAACTCTTAAAGGAATTGGCCCTGCATATACTGATAAAACAAGCCGTAATGGGCTGAGAGTCGGAGATATTTTCAGAGGAGATTTCAGGCAGATATATAATAATCATCTTAAGAACCATCTGATGATACTGAAAAACTATGATTTAAAATTCGATCTGAAAGAGTACGAGAATGGTTGGTTCGAAGGAATTGAAATGTTGAAAAAATTTCCTATTGTTAATACCGAATACCTTGTTAATGAACTCATTGGAGAAGGCAAAAAAGTGCTCGCCGAAGGTGCGCAAGGAACAATGCTTGATGTGGATTTTGGTTCATATCCTTTTGTAACTTCATCAAACACTATTAGTGCCGGTGCATGTACAGGTTTAGGTATTTCACCAAAAATGATCGGTGAAATTTTCGGTATATTTAAAGCTTATTGTACCCGGGTCGGATGCGGCCCATTCCCTACTGAACTGCTTGATGATACTGGAGCAAACTTAAGGAATATCGGACATGAGTTCGGTTCCACAACCGGAAGACCACGACGTTGCGGATGGCTAGATCTGCCAGCATTGAAGTATTCTATCATGATAAATGGTATTACAAAGCTTTTCATGACCAAAGCCGATGTAATGTCAGGTTTTAAAACCATAAAAATTTGCACTTCTTATAAAATTGACGGAAAAGTATGTCAGGAGCTGCCATTTGGAAACAATTCCCCGATTGAACCTGTATATACTGAGCTACAAGGATGGGAAGACATGATAACTGGCATAAGGGAATTTGATGAATTACCAGATACACTCAAAAAATACATAGAATTTATAGAGAAACATACCGGAGTACCCGTCACTATGGTCTCTGTCGGTCCCGACAGGAAGGAGACAATATTCAGAAATCACTAATCGTTTCTGTTTTTATTTGTTTTCAACCACCCTGACTGTAAAAATCAGGGGCCAGGTCTATAATCTTATTATATCATTTCATAGTATAAAGCCAGGCTTCATTCTGGACGGAATCCTGAAACTCCTTCAGTCGGGAAACTGCTTTTTTAAAACTATCATGAGCTTCTACCGATACAAGTTCAAACCTGCTTCCCACTATCTTTAGTATTTTTGGATCATAGCCATGTTTCCGGTATACTTCTGCAAGGCCTTTTGCATATTCAGGTGTGATGAAACTGCCAAGGATAATATTATACTTGTATTTTGCTTCCCCTGCTAACCTGCCTTCATCAGCTTTTCTTACAGAATCCAGTTTTGCATTTTCAATTGCCATTAAACGGACCTGAACTTTTTTTATAGAATCGGCAGCCCTTATGCTGTCTTGCTGTGCTAACAATAATGCCAGCGTTTTGTCTTTCCCGCCAAATAGTCCTCCGCCCTTAAAATATTTACAGGACGGGAGAACAATCAGAAGTCCTATTAATACAATTGCCGATAAATTTCTCATAATAAGATATTTAAGATTCAAATAAAACTTGTTCCATTGTGTCTTTTAAAGAGTACTAACCAAAGATACAAATTATTGAAAACCAAACCAAATGATATAAATATAACAGCTGCATGTCAAAATACTGCAGATTTTGTATATTCGGCATATTAATTTTCTGCCAATTATAAAAACCGAGCTGATGAAATCATTAATTCAATTCTTCGAAGAAAGCGTTGAAAAGTACAGCGATAATGTTTATCTGTGGGAGAAACCTAATGATAAATATGAAGGAACAACTTATGGTGAAACAAAAAAGCAGGTTTATGAATTTGCTGCCGGACTTATAAAATTAGGAATAAAAAAGGGAGACAGGTTAAGCCTTATTTCTGAAGGCAGGAACAGCTGGGTTACAGGAGAATTAGGAATCCTGTACACCGGTGCAATTAATGTTCCATTATCAGTAAAGCTTAATCCGGATGAAATAAAATTCAGAATTAACCATTCAGGTTCAAGAATGATTCTGATCTCTTCAATTCAGGCTCAGAAACTGAAAGAAATACTTGTGGAGTGCCCTTTAATAGAAAAAATAATTCATTTTGATACGCAGGAAGAGTATTCAAAAAATGAGATCCATTTTAATGAAGTAAGGAAGAACGGAAGGGAATGGCTGGAATCGACTGATAATTATGCGAATTTCGAGAAATTATTCAAAAGCCTCACTCCTGATGATTTTGCAAACATCTGCTATACATCAGGTACAACTGCCGATCCAAAAGGTATCATTCTGACTCATGGAAATTATGTCACAAATGTTTACCAGGCTTACAGTCTGATAGATATCCCATCTTTCTACAAGACACTTATTATCCTGCCCTGGGACCATTCTTTCGGACATACCGGCGGAATATTTGCATTCATGGGTAAAGGAGCAAGCATAGCCTCGGTAAAAACAGGAAAAACTCCAATGGAGACTTTAAGGAACCTTCCAGCTTGTCTGAAAGAAATTAAGCCTAATATGCTCATGAGCGTTCCTGCAATTGCAAAGAATTTCAGGAAGAATATTGAAAAAGGTATTAAAGAAAAAGGGAGTGCAATTGAGATGCTTTTTAACCATGCACTTAAGGTCTCCTACTCATATAACAAAGAGGGTTGGAATAAAGGGAGAGGTTTGCAGAGACTTAAAAAACCTCTTCTCAGGCTTTATGATAAGATTCTGTTCAGTAAGATTCGTGAGGCTTATGGTGGAGAACTCGACTATTTTATTGGCGGTGGAGCCCTCCTTGAAATAGAACTTCAGAGATTCTTTTATGCTCTGGGAATCCCAATGTATCAGGGTTATGGATTAAGTGAAGCTTCGCCCGTTATATCTTCTAATTCCACCAGTCGTCATAAACTAGGATCATCCGGAGCGCTTGTAAATAATATGGATCTTAAAATATGCGATGACAATGACAATGAAGTACCTATAGGTCAAAAAGGTGAGATAGTCATCAGAGGTGGAAATGTTATGCATGGCTATTGGAAAAACGATGCCGCTACAAAAGATACAATAAAAAATGGATGGTTGTATACGGGCGATATGGGGTATATGTCCGAAGATGGGTTCCTCTATGTACTGGGACGATTTAAAAGTCTCCTAATTGCCGATGATGGTGAAAAATTCAGCCCTGAAGGTATAGAGGAAGCAATCTCAGAACAATCAAAATACATTGATCAATGTATGCTTTACAACAACCAGAAAGCATACACTGTAGCTCTTGTAGTACCGAACGAGCATACACTCAAATTATTTCTTGAAGAAAAGAATCTGACTGCTGACTCAGACGAAGGTAAGCGTGCTGTTATTACTTTGATTGAAAGTGAAGTAAATGAATATCGTACTAATGGAAAATTCGGTAGTATGTTTCCTCAGAGATGGCTTCCGGTTGCAATTGGTATTCTGGAAGAAAGTTTTACAGAAGATAATGGTCTCATGAATTCTACAATGAAGATTGTAAGAGGAAAAGTAATGGACAAGTATCAGGACCTGATTGATTATTTATATACTCCTGATGCAAAAGCAGTTACTAATGAAAGAAATATCGAAGAGGTCGAAAAAATGAAGCTTGGTTAGATAGATTGGAGACTACCCGATCAAAATAAATGTAAATGAGATCTTTTGTTATAACATTAGCAATGTTGCTTTTTGTTTTAAGTGTATCATGTACACATAAAAATGAAATAAACTGGAAAATTGCTGAAAACCCAATTCTTACAAAATGGGCCCCCAATGTTGACCCTTTAAAGCCATGGTTACAATATCCTCGTCCTGATATGATAAGAAATGCATGGATAAATCTTAATGGTCTTTGGGATTATGCAGTTACACCAATGGGTACAAAACCGGAAAAGTGGGATGGTTCAATCCTTGTTCCATACGCTGTCGAATCAGCAATATCGGGTGTGAAAAGAAAAGTCTCTGAAAATGAGAATCTCTGGTATAAAAGAAGCTTTAGAATACCGAATGTTTGGAACAAAAAACATATCCTTCTAAATTTTGAGGCATGCGACTGGGAAACTATGGTTTGGATTGATGGAAAAAAGGTCGGAACACACCGTGGTGGATACGATCCATTTACTTTTGATATTACACAATCTCTTGTTGATAAGAAACTTCATGAATTGCTTGTTTGTGTCTGGGACCCCACTGATAAGGGAACTCAGCCGCGTGGTAAACAGGTTTCATCCCCGGGTAGTATCTGGTATACTTCAACAACTGGAATCTGGCAAACAGTTTGGATTGAACCGGTAAACGAATCTTACATTTCTTCATTCAGGACCATTACTAATGCTGATAACGGAACTCTTATCTTTAAAACAGATGTAAAAAATGCTGGCGCCGGTTCACTTTCATTCACAATTAAGAAAGAAGGAAGAACAATCGCAACAGCCAGAGGGAATACTGATAAGGAGATTAGTGTGCAGATTAAAGATCCTATGCTCTGGACTCCTGACAAGCCTTTTTTATATGATATCATCATCGAATTAAAAAATAAAAATAAAACGATAGACAAGGTGAAATCTTATACCGGCATCCGAAAGATATCTATTGGAAAAACTTCTGACGGGTTTACAAGGATGTTACTGAATAATGAATTTGTATATCAGAATGGTCCTCTCGATCAGGGATTCTGGCCGGATGGTATTTATACACCTCCAACTGAAAAGGCAATGGTAAATGATCTGCAAATGATTAAAAGAATGGGGTTCAATATGTTGCGGAAACATGTAAAAGTTGAAAACAGGATCTTCTATTATTGGTGCGATAAGCTCGGTATTATTGTATGGCAGGATATGCCAAGTGGGGATAAATCTATCGGAGGGAACCAACCCGATATCGATAAATCAAAAGAGGCAACAGAACAGTATGAATTCGAATTGAGACGAATGATAGAAACAAAATATAATCATCCATCAATCATTATGTGGGTTCCGTTTAACGAAGGATGGGGTCAGTTTGAAACTGGGAGAATTACTCATCTGATAACAGATTATGATACTACAAGACTCGTTAACAGTGCATCTGGCTGGACCGACAGAGGAACGGGCAATATTAATGATATTCATCATTATCCCGACCCTGCTGCTCAGCCGGCCGAGGAGAAAAGAGCAATAGTGCTTGGTGAATTTGGGGGACTCGGGCTTCCTCTCCAGGGTCATACGTGGGAACAAAAGAACTGGGGATACAGGAATATGGAAGATACACTTCAGCTACTTACCCGATATGAATCTTATTATGATCTGGTTCAAAGGTTCGTGAAAGAGAATGGCTTAAGCGCAACAGTTTATACTCAGACCACCGATGTGGAGACGGAAACGAATGGTCTCATGACCTACGACAGAAAGATAAATAAGATGGGAACTGAAAACGTTTTCAATGCAAATCATAATATTATTCCACCATCAATTGTTTCCCCCATCAGGATATTTACTGATAACTATATTATTGAATTAAAAAATTCCAGAGAAGGCGGGGAAATTTTCTATACTACCGATGGCAGTAATCCGAACGAAAAATCTACTCAGTATACTGGACCATTTAAAGTATCAGAAACCACTACAATTAAGGCATTCACAAAATGGAGTGACGCACAGAGCCGGGTAATTTCTTATTTGATTGAGAAGAAAAATTAAACTATTAACCTGCTCTTGAACGGCAGGAAAGTCATAAAGTCGGCATGATGAACAATATATGCCTCAGTGGTTCTTTTCACCAGATCACCTTCATGTGCATGGGCTGCAATTATATGGCACACTTCAGGTGGTATTCCGCATTCCTCCGCCAGAGAGACTCCTGAAAATGGGTGCCTGAGATATTGCCCGTACTTACCCTGAACAGCCTTTCCTTCTTTATCAAGCTCATATTCGAGCAATTTACCAACATCGGCGAGGATGGCTCCGGAAATTAGAACATCCATATTAACAGGAAGGTCAGTTGTGAAAAATTCGTTCATCTTCTCACCGCATGATCTGGCAACATGAACGACACATCTTTTGTGAGCGATGAAACTTACCTTAAGGTCAGGGCCACACAAAAGTGTAAATGGGATTCTCTCAAGATCGCCGGTTGTCAGGACACTCCTTTTAAGTGCAGTTTCCCAGGTTTTAGCAGTTTTTTCCCTGAGTAAGTTGTCTTTTATCCATTCAAGTTCCGGCCACAATTTTTTAACCTGTTCAGTCATTTGAAATTGTTTTTGTTATTTTAATCTTGCTATTATGGCATCAGTCATCTGTAATGTTGAAGCGGCACCATGATAAACTACTTCAGGTCTGCCTGCCAACTTCATCATATCATAAGTTCTGACTTTACCTTCTTCGATCACGGCAGCAACCGCTTTACGGATTTTAGATGATATTTTCTTCTCATCAAGATAATCAAGCATCATACAGGCCGATTCAATCATTGCAATAGGGTTCACTATTGAAACTTCATAACCGGCATATTTCGGAGCTGAACCATGGGTTGGTTCAAACACTGCAATACCGTCAGAGGAGAACTGAGCACTGCAGGCAAACCCTAACCCCCCTATGAGGCCGGCAAAAGCGTCGGACGCAATATCTCCAAACATGTTACCTGCAACAATTACGCCATACTCCTCAGGATTTTTTGTAAGCCACATCATTTGTGCATCTATATTAGTGTTCAGTAGTTTAATTTCAGGAAAAGAGTTTTTCTGGATCCCTTTTGCCAGTTTCCACATCAACCCGGATGTTTCTCTGATCACATTTGGCTTCTCACAGACTGTGACTGATTTATATCCATACTTCTTTGCATATTCAAAAGCTGCCATTAGAATTCTCATAGTTGCTTTTCTGGTAAAGATCCTTGTAGAAATTGAAATTTCCTCGACAGGAACTTTCCCAAAATTTTCGACGAATTTAGGATGAGTCATAAAAGCCTGATGAACATGGGCCGGAGGATTGGTCCATTCAACACCTGAATATAAACATTCCGTATTCTGACGGAATATTACTACATCAACGAGTGGTTCATCAATTGTATTACCTTTCCCTCTTCTGACAAAGTTAAGCGGGTTACCTTTGTAAGACTTGCACGGACGCACACATATATCAAGATTAAAGAGTTGTCTTAAACCTACAATGGGACTTGAATAGGTAAATCCTTTCCCTTGCAGATCCGGAGAAAGTTCAGCCTTTGACTCATCATCAGGTTTTGAGGTAATTGCTCCAAAAAGTGCAATTTTATATTTTTTAATAAGATCAATGGTTCTTTGAGGTAAAGGATTGCCCTCTTTACACCAGAATTCCCAGCCAATATCGCCATGTAAATAATTGGCTTCAAATCGTGCCGCATCCAGTACCCTGATCGCCTGCTTAAGAACGACAACTCCTATCCCATCGCCTGGTAAAGTAACTATAGTACGTTTTGACATATGAATTGTATCTGTTTGGTTAAGAATGGATGTTAATTGTAAAAATAGTTAATTTATTACAAGACTTAAAACCAGACTAAAATTATACAATAAAGCCGGAAAGATGAAAATAATTGGTACTTTTGCGGCCATTAAAAGACCATTAGTTCTAGTATGAGCATTTTAAGTCAATTAAATCCGGAGCCGATCTGGATCTACTTTGAAGAGATTTGTAATATTCCACGACTGTCAAAGAATGAGGGGAAAATCAGACGGTATCTTCTTGATTTTGCTAAGAATAACAATCTGGAATCGAAAGAGGATGAAATTGGGAATATACTGATTGTCAAACCACCAACAGCGGGAATGGAGGACAGGAAGACGGTTGTTCTTCAGAGTCACATGGACATGGTTGGGGAAAAAAATGCTGACTATCCGCATGATTGGACAACTGATCCAATAATACCATCTATACAAGATGGATGGGTCACAGCTGCTGGGACTACGCTTGGTGCCGATGATGGGATCGGTATTGCCTCACAAATGGCAATCCTTACAGATAAAAACCTGAAGGCAGGGCAGATCGAATGCCTGTTCACGGTAGATGAAGAATCAGGTATGACAGGTGCAATTAATCTTAAAGCTGATTTTTTCACCGGCAGAACACTTATTAATCTCGATTCGGAAGATGAAGGAATACTTTTCATAGGTTGTGCAGGAGGTATGGACACAATAGGAACCATGAATTATAACTCTATTCCGGCAGAAGATGGCTCATGTGCGCTTGATATATCTGTGACTGGTCTGCATGGTGGTCATTCCGGAGATGAAATTCACAAAGGCTACGGCAATGCTGTTAAAATAATGAACAGGATATTATGGAATATTTCAAATCAGTTTGAAATTTCGGTAGCTAACTTTGATGGAGGGAATCTTCGGAACGCAATTCCAAGAGAAGCTTTTTCGACAATTGCGTTTAACAAAACAGCTAATGAACCGATAAAAAACCGGATCAATGGTTTTTACTTAACTCTGACTGATGAATTTGGAGATTTGGAGAAAGAGTTAAAGATTTCCGTGAAAGAAGTTGATCCTCCCCCATACATAATGGATAAGGAGAATCAAAAAAAATTTCTTAATGCTCTATCTTGTTGTCCTCATGGTGTTATTGCATGGTCGAAGGTGATGGATGATCTGGTTGAAACATCTACAAACCTCGCATCAGCTAAGTTCAGTGAAAACAATACAATAAAAATTATTACCACCCAAAGAAGTTCAGTTGAATCATCTAAACTTGAAGCTTGCTCAACAGTTGAATCTTGTCTGAAACTTGCCGGAGCAAAAGTGGTTCATTCTGATGGATATCCGGGTTGGAAGCCAAATCTTGCATCAGAGATCCTGAAAATAACCCGTAAATCATATCTTAAGCTATTTGGAAAAGAGCCTTCAATCAGGGCAATACATGCTGGTCTTGAGTGTGGTCTGGTATTTGAAAAGATCAAAGGGATTGACATGATATCTTTTGGGCCAACTATCAAAGGAGCTCATACTCCTGAAGAGATGATTGAAATCAGGACAGCTCAAATGTTCTGGGATCTCCTCATTGATGTAGTCAGAAATATGCCGGTTCAAGAATAATAGTCTGTTATTTGTACAGGAAATATTGGCTGGTTAATCATAAATTAGGAATTCATCTTTACCTGCACCACAAACAGGGCATATATAATCGACCGGGAGATTGTCGAAAGAGATGCCCGGTTCTATTCCACCGGAAGGGTCTCCCTGTTCCGGATCATACATATATCCGCAAATGGTGCATTTAAACCTTTCCATAATATAAATCAACTTGATTTTATTTTTCTTACCACATCGATAACGGTTCCGTCAACCCATTTGATAGCAGCTACAATATCTTCTTCAAATCGAGGCTTTTGTGGTTTTCCGCAAATACTTTCAGCTTCATCCTTAAGTTCCTGAAGGGTTTTTAAAGGAAGTCCGCTTTCTTTGACATTGTAAATCAGATCCTGCCGCAACGGATTAATAGCAATTCCTCTTTCTGTTACAATCACATCAATTAGTTCTCCAGGGCCACAAAGCGTAGTGACTTCATCCACTATTACCGGGATCCTGTCGCGGAATAAGGGTATCGGAAGAATAACATTACGGGCATGAAGGCAATTTTGCCAACCTCCAATACCATGAAGAAGGTAGCCATCTGAATGTGTAACAACGTTACCATTGAAATTCAAGTCAACCTCGGTAGCCCCCAGTATCATAATATCCATCATACTCGTCAGGTTTCCCTTTGAATGATAGTTATAAGCATTGAAAACAGAGTAAGGAACATGGTTGGGATTATTCTCAACAGACTTTACTGAGTCCAGATCAAATACCTGTGCATCAAGAATAAAATCCATCTGACCCTCCTCAAGCATTTTTACCATGTATTTTGTACTTCCTCCAAAACCAAATCTCGATTTCCATCCTTTATTTTTCAGGATCTGATGCACAAATACTGCAATTGCCAATGATGTTCCGCCAGCGCCTGCCTGCATTGTAACTCCATCTTTCAAAATGCCCGATTTTTCAAGAAATGAGGCAGTCAATTCCGCAATTAAAAGTCTGTCGGGGCTTTTGGTTATCTGCGTAGTGCCGGATACAATTTTTTCGGGTATTCCGATCTTGTCCACAACTACAACATAATCAACATAATTTCCTTCAATTTCCATTGGAAAGCATGGAAGTTCAACAAGATTATCAGTCACAACAATTACTTTACTGGCATACATATAATCGGCCTTTGCATAACCCAGAACTCCACAGGCTGAGGAGCCTCCTGTCCCCTTTGCATTACCATAAGAATCTGATGTTGGTGCGGCAAGAACAGCAATGTCAATCATGACCTCACCATCCTGGATTGCCTGAACCCTGCCTCCATGCGATCTAAGGACAGCCGTTCCCTTCATTCTGCCTTCAGAAACATAACGGCCAAGGGGCCCATTCATACTACCCTCTATCCTGTTAATTGTGCCATCCTCAAGATATTTTATCACAGGGTAATTGCAAGGAAAAGAGGCAGAAGGGAACCATACCAGGTCTTTTACTCCAAGAGCGGAAGCGAGCTCAAATACTTTATTGCTGATCAAATCACCATCTCTCAGGTGATGATGTGTTGAAATAGTCATCCCATCACAAAGACCACATTTGCGAAGAGCTTCTTCAAGTGAACTGACAACCTTATTACCATCCCCGGGATAATCAAAGCATGTTGGTATCGGAGGCGAATACTTTCGTCCTTCCGGTCTGTGTTTGCCAACTCCTTTAAAAGGGACCACAGGCTTACCATTGATCTCCAGAGGAACTGATCTGCCGGCAGCATTTATCACAGTTTTAATTGACATATTGTCTCTTTTAGTTCTTTATTCTAATCAGATGGAATTTCATTAATCCAGTTGCCAGATAAAAGACCCAGACGCACAGCAAGATCAATGGTTTTTTGTGCGCGTACTACAACCGGGGGATCTATCATCTTCGATCCCAGAGCAACAACACCAAGCCCCTTAAGTTTTGCAGTTTCAAACGCCATAACAACCTTTTTTGATAATTCTATCTCATTTTCATCCGGCGCAAATCCTTGTCGAATTATCGCTATCTGCCTGGGATGAATACAACCCATTCCTTCAAAACCCAGCGATTTTGATATCAGAACATTTTGTTTTAGCGCCTCCATATCAGCTACATCTGAAAAAACAGAGTCAATAGGTTGAATACCTGCTGCCTTTGCAGCAACTACCAGCCGGGTTCTTGCATAAAAAGATTCGTTGCCTTCCACCGTCCTGGAAACACCCAGATCGGCTGTGTAATCTTCCAGACCTATTGCGATTGCAACAACATTTTTGGAAGCACGGGCAATCTCAAAAGAATACTCGATTCCAAGTGCACTCTCAATTATAGGCATCAGGTATACCTGATTCTTAAGATTGAATTTCTTTTTAATCCCTGAAATTTCTTTTTCGACCTGTTGAATATAATCAACACTTTCACATTTCGGAATAAGTACAAGATTAACATTATGCGGAATTATAAAATGAAGATCTTCCAGACCTCTTTCACCCTGGTTTATTCTGACCATCCTTTCTGCCCCGCAGAAATTAATCTGTCGTAATGCATTTCTGACAAGAATTCTGGCTTCATCTTTCTTTTCTGGAGCAACGGAGTCTTCAAGATCAAGAATAATTCCGTCAGCAGAATGAAGACCTGCATTGATCATCAGGCCGGGTGTATTCCCTGGTATATATAACCGTGAAAAACGAAACCTGTCGCGGGTTGTAGAATAATTATTTTCTTTGAGAAACTCAGGAAGATAATCAAGATCGGTATTAAGCAATTGTTTAACTGCCGATTCCATACGTGCAGCAATTACAAAAGGCAGAGCTCCTGAGTCATTTATCTTTACAACAGCATTCTTAACTTCGTAAATATCAAGTACTTCCCCAATAAGCTTCATGATTGATTCACCATAAAGAGCTTTAACTTTAGAGGTAAGTTCAATATTTATTCCTCCCTCAGACTCTAATACTAAAGCAATTTCGCAATCGGACCTGACCTTTGGACCGGAATTGCCGGCAATAGCTATGGTTTTTTTCATTTTGCCATTTTATTGGTTATGCTGTACAAACCTACTGATTTTTCAAACTACTTTTATTTTCGCAAAGTTCAATCAGAACACCGGAGGTTGCTTTTGGATGTAAAAAAGCAATATCAAGACCTTCAGCTCCTTTCCTCGGTTTAGAATCAATCAATCTGACACCCAGATTTGCTGCATGTACCAATTGCTCTTCAATTCTTTCAACAGAAAATGCAATATGATGAATTCCTTCACCTCGCTTTTCTATGAATTTACCGATAGGACCTTCAGGGTCAGTCGATTCGAGGAGTTCTATCTTAGTTTGTCCGACCATAAAGAATGCAGTCCTCAATTTTTGTTCAGGTATTTCTTCAATATTATAGCATGCAAGACCCATTACCTTTTCATAAAAATCTATTGCATCCTCAAGCTTACTGACAGCTATCCCAATATGTTCAATATGTGAGGGTTTCATCCGGATTAGAATAAGTTATTTTGATTTTAGGATATTATTAATAATAAGTAAAATTTCAAATAAATATTTTTTTATGAACTCTATCCCCAGCCCCTTCCCATTTTCTCACCTCATCCCCCTCGCCTCTTTCTCCCAGGAGAGAAGGGGGTAACTACATAATATATACTGTATTTGCTCCTCCCTCTTGAGGGAGGGGTTGGGGAGAGGCAGATCCCAGGGTAGAAGGCCGAGGAAGGGTTATTAAAAACATCTTAGGTTATGGGTATCAACTCGAATCATTCAGGTTAAAAGGTCATTCTAAAATGGAAATTCTACAGGTGTTTTTATTTTAGACTCAACGTTCTCAGGCTTTTTAGCCGCAACATGAACAGTGTTCCCATCAACGTAAATTGCTTTATACGGAACGGTAGGGCATGCAAATTCGCAATGGCCGCAACCTATACAAATATCTTCTGTAACTTCAGGAATTACAAGGTTTCCTTCGTAAGGAATCATGTGGACAGCTTTTGTGGGACAACTTTCTGAGCATGCTCCACAAGCTGTTTTTTCAGTTTTTACAATGCAATTATCTTTAATAAATTTTGCTTTCCCGAGCTGGGTAAGCTTTTTAGCTTCAAGTACAAGAGGATGTAATGCATTAGTAGGGCAAATCTCAGTGCATTTTGTGCAGTTATATGTACAAAAGCTCATGTGGTAATCCATCACCGGCTGCATAATACCTGCAATTCCGTATTGCTTAAATGCAGGTTGCAGGACACCATTCGGACAAACATTAATGCACAGTGAACAGGCAATACAATCTTTATTAAAAACTTCAATCCCAATTCCACCGGGAGGACAAACCGGACATGTTTTGTTTTCTTTAACTGTTGAGTCTTTTTTAGGTTTTGGCGTTTTTTTGTCCTGCCCGTTTGAAACACGTGATAAACCTAAAAGGAGGAGGATTGACCCAACTAGGATCTTACGTTTACCCTCATCAGTCTCATGAACTTTCCTTTTAAACTTTACAATTCCGAATGAAATGGCTTTGTCCTGGCATATATGTATACAATTGAAGCAACTGACACATCTGGTGATATCAACATCGTGCTTAAGAAAGTCAATACAGGAAGATTTACATCGCATGGAACATCTTCCACACCTTGTACAAGAAGTCTCATCAAATTTTATCCTGAAAAGTGAAATCTTGGAGAGAAGACCAAGAAATGTTCCAACAGGACAGATCATGTTGCAATATAGGCGACCCTTAGTTAATGAAAGCAATCCAATAAGAATAAAGAATACTACAGGAATAGAATATACAATCAAAGGAAATCCTTTCACAGGAATATTACTAAGTGTATAGATATCAAATCTACCAAGTATTCCTGCAAGAAAATTATTTATCACAATAACAACCGGCTTGGCAAAACAGGTCATAAACCTGCCAAAAATACTATAAGGATCCAGAAGAGTTATCATATAAATACCCCACACTAAAGTAACAATAAGGGTTATTGCAAGGAGAGAGTATCTTAATATTGTAAAGGGTTTCTTAAACCCATATCTCCTGAACTTTCTTCTAATACGTCCTCCCATCCTGCTAAAAAGGTCTTGTCCGATACCAAGCGGACATAGAAATGAACAATAGGTTCGACCAGATAGTAATGTCAGCAAAAGTACAACAAGAAAACCACCTGCTGCTATAGTTTTAAGATCATAAAACTTTAAAACAGATGGTATAAATTGTAAAAACAATAAAGAATTTATATAGTTAGCCGGAATTAATGATTTGAAATCAACAAAAACCAGGAAAAAAAAGATAAAAACAAGTGTTGAAAAAACGATTCTGATTCTTCTAAGCACGGCTGACCTCATCAGAAATTACATTTTAATTCTTTTAATATTCAGAGAATCCAGGTTCATATTCCCCAATCCCATTTTATGCGCAATTGCTATGTATTCTATCTTCTCGGTAGCTACTCCCAGCATTTTGGCAGCTGCAGCATCTCCGGCTACCCAGTCGGTAGTAAGTATCTGAGACTTCATAGAAACAACATCTTCTTTTGATACTGCCTGAGGACCATGTTTTACAATTACATTATAACAATCTATAACATTAAGTGCCGGTTTCTTCTCATACAGGGCATAATCTGCAATACACTGGTTCAGATTATTCGAATGCCAGTAACCTCTGTCCCAGACAAGACCCATGTTGTTTTTAAGACAACAGGTCATTCTTGTCGAATTATGATCTTTAAGAACAGGTACATTTATAAATACATCTGTGTCAAGCAAAACCTGATGTACCTTGGCTTTCTGAAGCTTTATTCCTCCCGGAATTTCAATTTGCTGGTAATAGCTTTCCGAGTTACCAGGAACAACTTTTGCACCTGCATCTTTTGCAGCTTTCTCAATTCCCGAGTTTTTATAACAATTTACCCAGTTATCACATGTGTGATCAAATATATAAACCTCTTTGGCACCTGCTTTGAAACAATGTTCTATAATCCTTTTAACCAGCAGCGGATTGGTATCTGCTGCAAGATCAGGAATCACATCCCAACCAATATTAGGCTTAATCAGTACTTTTTGTCCTTTCTCAACAAATGCCCCCATTCCTCCCAATTCCTGTATTCCAAGGTCGAACATTGCATCAGGATTGCCACCCATTATGGCTACTATATCATATTTTGGCGAGAGAGGTGTCGATGACCAGAGTTTACCAAATCCGCCCATTCTTAACGCTGCACCGGTGGCGATACTCCCACCAATTGATGTTTTAAGAAAATCCCTTCTTTTCATAATCTTAATAAACTGCTTCAACAATATACTTTTTGGATAAGTTCCGAAAAATACAATTTTTTTTTATTATTCCGTAAACAATGTAAGTAGTATATTAGTAACGCAAAAATGCAAATACGTATTTTAAAGAAATGGATTAACATTCTTACGTTTTATTTGTTCCTAATTATATTACCCTAAGAATATGAAAATTATCGGTTATGATTGTTTTTCAGGTATCAGCGGAGATATGAATCTCGGTGCAATGATCGACCTGGGTGTTGATAAAAAATATCTTATTGATGAATTAAATAAACTTAATCTCCAGGGTTGGGAGCTTATTGTTCAGAAAGACCAGAGACATGGTATCCACGGAACAAAAGTTACAGTTAAACAGACCAGTAATGAGCATACTCACCGGCACCTTTCAGATATTGAAAAGATCATAAATGACTCAACCCTTGACAGTAAGACTAAGGAGCTGAGCAGGAAAATATTTATGAAGATTGCTCAGGCTGAAGCAACTGTACATGGAATCTCAATTGAACAAATACATTTTCACGAAATCGGAGCAATTGATTCTATTATTGATATTGTCGGCGCTGCAATATGTTATAATGTCTTGAATGTTGATGGAGTTCACGTGTCAACTGTGGAGCTCGGAGGTGGTTTTGTTAAGTGTGATCATGGAAAGCTTCCTGTTCCGGCACCTGCAACTGTTGAAATCATTAAAGGAATTCCTATAAAAAAAGACGGCGTCGACTTTGAAGCCACAACTCCTACGGGAGCTGCAATATTAGCAACACTGGGAACCGACTTCAACCCTGATTTGGCTATGAAAATTGAAAAAACAGCATATGGAGTAGGTCAGAAAGAACATCACGATGTTCCCAACCTTCTGAGAGTATTTCTTGGTGAAAAGATGGCGAATTCAGGATCTGGACATGATGCGCTTCATCTTGAATGTAACATTGATGATATGAATCCTGAATTTTTTGAATATATCTCCGACAGACTCTTTAAATTGGGCGTATCAGATGTTTTCTTTTCAAATATTATGATGAAAAAGGGCCGACCAGGTATTTTACTTAATGTTATATGCGAAACTGAACTATCGGATAATGTCAAAAATATCATTTTTACTGAATCAACATCATTGGGAATCAGGACTTATCCTTTCAGAAAGGATACTCTGGTCAGAAAATTCGAAACTATTCAGACTATTTACGGCAATGTAACTGTTAAACATTCTTTTTATAATGGGAATGAGGTATCATGTAAGCCTGAATATGAAGAATGTAAGAATATAGCCATTGAAAAAGGGATTCCTGTCAAAGAGGTGTACAGTAATATAATGGGGTTGTTAGTAAAAAGTAAAAAGTAAAAAGTAAAAATAAGAAGGAAATGAGAGAGGATAGGTTATTAAAACTCAATTTGATCCTGAAAGATATGGGTTCAATTGTAGTTGCATATTCAGGAGGAGTTGACAGTACTTTTCTTTTGCACAGAGCTAATACAGTCAGAAAATCAGGTTTAATTGCAATTACAATAAGAACACCATATATACCGTCCAGCGAAATAGCTGAAGCCACTGATTTTACAAAGACTTTTGGCATCAAACATAAAATATTGGATATTCCTTTTCCGGATATGATGAGAAGTAACCCGATTGAGAGATGTTATCTATGCAAGAAAACGCTTTTCACAGAGTTATTGACTTTTGCGAAGGAAAACAATTATCAATTTGTTATTGACGGAACAAACGCTGACGATACCAGTGATTTCAGACCCGGTCTGGAAGCATTGAAAGAATTGGGTATCAGGAGTCCTCTTCTTGAGGCTGGTCTCACAAAAAAGAATATAAAAGAATTATCAAGAGATGAAGGTTTGGACATTTGGGATAAACCTGCCATGTCCTGCTTGCTAACAAGAGTCCCATACGATACTGAGATTAGTGAAGGAGTGCTCAGATTGGTTGAGGAAGCTGAAAATATGTTATTTGAAAAGGGTTATCCCGGAACAAGAGTTCGAATACATGGAGATTTAGCCAGAATTGAATGTATGCCGGGATATATCGAAAAAATCATCCATAACCCTGACAAAGAACATATTATATCCGACCTGAAGAAAATTGGATTCAGATATGTATCTTTGGACCTTGAAGGTTACAAACAGGAAGTTCAAATCCTGAAAGGAAAGAAATATGAATGCAAAAGAAGTTGAAAAACTGCTTAAGAATATTAAAAATGGACAGACCAGTATAGAAGAGGCTATGGAGGTTCTTAAAAACTTTCCATACACTGATCTCGCTTTTGCAAGATTAGATCATCATCGCGAAATGCGTACAGGTTATCCTGAAATTATTTACTGCGAAGGTAAATCGGTCGAGCAGGTTAAAGAGATATTCAGGGTGATGTCAGAGAAAGAAAATAATGTTATTGGCACGAGGGCAAATAATGAAATGTACGAAGCTGTAAGGAACATTTTAACCGATGCTATTTATTACCCTGTAGCAAGGATCATTTCTTTGCAAAATAAAAAACCTACAGTCTCTAAAAACAGAATTGCTATAATAACAGCCGGTACCTCTGATATGCCAGTCGCAGAAGAAGCTGCAGTCACAGCCGAACTCCTTGGAAATGATGTATTGAGAATATATGATGCGGGGGTGGCAGGGATCCACCGCCTTGTTGACAAGCTACTGGAAATCAGAACCTGCCGGGTAATAATTGTCATTGCAGGTATGGAAGGTGCCCTGGCCAGCGTTGTCGGCGGACTTGTTGACAAGCCGGTAATTGCTGTTCCGACAAGCGTTGGGTACGGAGCCAATTTCGGGGGGATATCAGCACTTCTGGCAATGCTAACCAGTTGTTCTACAGGTATTACTGTTGTGAATATTGATAATGGGTTCGGGGCCGGTTTCGCTGCCAGCATGATAAACAAAATGGAGTGATTCTTTTTGCAATGGCAGGAAAAAGATTAATTTCCACAGCATACTTACCACCAATTGAGTACTTCTCTTTATTTTCACAAGCAGATGAAGTATTTATTGAAAGAGAGGAGAACTACCAGAAACAGTCATACCGGAACAGATGTTACATTCTCTCCGCACATGGTCCACAAATTCTGTCAGTACCAGTATATCTTGGCAGTCTGCATAAAACGCCCGTTAAAGACATCAGGATAGATTACTCCAAACGCTGGCAACAAGTGCATTTAAGGGCTATGACTGCATCTTATAACTCATCTCCCTATTTTGAATTCTATTTTGAAAACATTGAAAAGATAATCTTAAAAAATTTTAGTTTTCTTCTTGACCTGAATATGGAGCTTACCGAATCAGTTCTTGAAATGTTAAAATTGAAAATTAAAATCTCATACACTGCCACTTTTCAACCTGTCGGAGAAACGGAAAATGATTTCAGATACAAAATAACCCCAAAAGAAGAATCTCAATATACAGTGAAAAAATACTTCCACGTATTTGATAATAATAATAAATTAGTTCAGGGTCTGAGTATTCTTGACCTTATTTTTAATATGGGACCGGAGTCAGTCAATTATCTTTAAAATCTGGCGTAACAGCTATAGAGGCAGTAGAGGCCTTATAAGCTACGAGTATCTGACCACTAGCCACTTATCACGAGCTACAAGCTAAAAAAAGGAGGCTTTCTCAGAAGAGACAGCCTCCTTCAAAGGAAGTTATTAAAGTATTAAATACCAAACTTATATCCAAAAGTAACTGCAAAAGTGTTTCTTGTAGTTTTAATTGTTGCAGGTTCCAGGTAACCCGGGTCAGAATACATATAATACAACCTACTGCTGTACAGTGCTGTGAAAGCCAAATCCAGGTAAAGATTCTGGTGTCTCATACCAACACCAAATGAGAGAGAATTATAATCAAGGTTCTTGTTATCTTCACTTGGTTTAAAAGCTTTCCCGTAATAACTATAGCCACCTCTAAGGTAAATGTTACTTAAACGTAATTCGGCACCAAGTCGAATGTTTGAAGCCGTCTTGTACATTTCCCTTATAATACTGTTTTCATCGGAAAAACTCTGACCGTCAATCGCTTTGCTAAATTGTGACATACTATAATCTACGAACTCATAATCTGCACTAATTATTGCACGCTTTTTTATCTGGACTGCAAAACCGGCATTAGCTCTGAACGGGGTAGTTAAAGTATACTTGTAACTCAAAGGGTTATTTGTATACTCATATTGGTCAAGATTATTAAGTTGGGTATCAAAATGTGAAGAAATATTGTCAAAGTAATTCTCAGTAATTCTATATACTGTCGGAGATTGTAAAGCAAGGCCTATCCTTAAGAAATCGACAGGCTTAATTATTGTTCCGATTTTCAGAGAATAGCCTGTCCCGGTAGCTTCAAGATGGTCGGTATATGTAAAACTCTTGAAATCATAAATAACATTGTTAACGTCAGACTCAAGGTGTTCTAAATGCCCGGTATATTTTAGCATGCTGATTGCCAGAGTAGTTCCGAAATAAAACTTATTGGAAAAATTAGCTCCGATTGAGAATGCATGTTCGCCGGTATAGCCGACATTTGTAATTACTCTTTTTATTTCCTGACCATACGTCGAAAAAGAGTTAGCACCGTAACGTGAAAATGTTGTTCCATATAAAGTATTTGATGTTGGAAGTGTATCAATTAAATATGTTTGATATGCTGCCCATGCATCATCTGGAATATCCGTAGTACTCTTTCCATTTGCCCGGGAAACCCAATAATCAGCCATTGAGCTGTTATTACTGATCCCGCTTATTGTAATATTCTCAGTAAAGTTGTTTGATCTGTTATATGAATAGGCGATATTTAAATTTACCAGGCCTTTCTCCTTATCGGTCGAAAAAATGGTGGATACAATTCCTATTTGACTCAAATTAAATACAGAACTGATGTCTTTAGATGCTGAATTATTCCAAAGAGAGGATGTACTGTTATAAACCAGTTGTGGGGTCAGACTGAATTCAGAAGATCTGAATACGCCTGTACCGGCAGGATTAAGGCTGATGGCAGATAAATCTCCCCCGAGAGCTGTGAAAGCACCTCCCATTGACATAAACCTGGCAGTACCTCCATAAAATATCTGGGAATATCTCAATGCATCATCTATGTTCTGTGCAAAAACCTCTGTGAACACTGATAATATCGCTAATATTACTAAACCTATCCTTTTCATAAAATTTGCATTTTTTTGTAAGACTAACCCTGCACTCCTTTATTTAGAATGAACGATTTTAAAAATATTTTATTGTTTTCAACTACCTCCTGCCTGAAGATGAACGACCTGATGAAGACCCTGATGAAGATCCTGATGAAGATCCTGATGAAGATCCTGAGGAAGAGGAACCTGATGATCCACTGCTAAACGATGATGAAGATCTGCTGCTTCCCGAAGATGAGCCCGATGAAAAACTTGATCCTCTTTCCACGCCGCTTCTGGATGGAACAGAATAGCTTTGAGAGTTTCTGTACGAATTAGATCTGATTTGTCCTGAAGGAACAGAATATCCTGATGGTGATCCATATCTCCTCTGAACATTTCCTGAAGAATTGCTTCTTACATTGTTATAAGGGTTCTGATAGTAACCTTGATTTGAAGGGGTTCGCACTGAACCAGAGTTATTGTACATCCTGCTGTTATTATATGACGGTCTTGTGCTCATCCGTGGATTGCTGTAACTCGGTGTATATTTCCTGTTTACACTATTATATTCAGGTTTTACATTTGCCTGAGTCTTCTTGATGGAGGTCGTCGGACGAATGTTTTCTGCTTGGGCTTGGTTCTGATCAAGTCTTCTGTTTGCCTGATTAACTGACTGCTGAGAATTTACTCCCGATGAAACAGTCTTCCTCTGATCAACAGCAACTGTTTGAGATCCTGAAGAGATTCGTCTGTTAACTCCGGAATTTCCTCCTGAAAGATAAGAATCTCTTCTTGCAGAGCCGGTGGCAGACACATTATTGTTCGATCTTGAAGAAAGGGTACTTGGTCTCTCTCTCCTGCCATAAGTCACACTATTTTTCCTTTCATTAAGAGAGTAACTTCCCGAATAACCATAGAAAGGAGAATAAAATGAGCCAAAGCCACCATAATAACCACCATAACCACCATAATAACCAGGATAATAGCCTCCATATCCATAATAGTCACCATATAATCCTCCGTAGCCAAAATAAGGACTCCCGAATAATGAGTTGCCAAAGCCATAGGAATAAGGGAACCCTCCATAACCAAAACTGTAACCAAATGACGGATAACCATAGTCAAAATAGAACGGGTCTCTCCAATAAGGATCAAAATAGTTCCCGTAGAATTGTCTTAACCTGCCTGCATATGAGTAGTTATCAAAATAATCATATCCCCCGTTATTATAGTAGTTGTTATTATGAATCTGGTTGCCAATATCAACTGCATTTGAATACTGGTCTGCAACAATAGTATCGGCTGCATAAATATTGTCATAATAGTCTTTATTCTTTAGAGTACGTTCAGGAATCTGTTCATTTACAGACGGTTTTGTCGTAACCACCGGTTTATCTGAAGGTAAATAATAAAGATCATCATACTCTGCACCTGTATAAAGGCTTGAAGTACAGGAGCCAAGGGTCAGAAGTGCAAGGACTAATATTTGAGATATTGTTTTCATTTTAATTCCCCCTATTGTTTTCTAAATGACACGCAAATATTGTACCAAAGAAACAAAATTATTGAACTAAGTGTTACGATTACAGAAATAAATTATTATTCGAATAAAATCAGGGATATGACATTGCATGTCCTCTTATTTTATCTTCGTCCGGAGGATTTTCCATGAGAAGAGACGGATCTGGAACCAGATGACCTGGATGAACCATGCGAAGAACTGCTTCTAATTCCGGAACCGGAGGTCATTGATCTGGACGATGAATGTACCTGTGGAGAACTCATTGATCTGTATGAATGTGAGGATATGCCTCCATTCGAATGTACAGTCCTGTTGTTGTTTTCTCCCTGTGAAATATAATTGTTGCTGCGATTATTATTTACGCCTGTATTGATATTTCTTGAATTCTGAACCCTAACATTATTACTTGCGTAAAACCTATTGTTACTAATGTTACCTTTATTTCCGAAAGTGCGGGCGTTATTAGGTTGCTCCCTTTTAACTGCCGGAGTACTTATCCGTCTGGTTTCCCCTGCATGAAGACCATTATTATTTCTGACAACCGGTCTGCTCTTGCTGACTTCATTCCTGGAATAGTTACCGGAGGAATTGTCCCTTCTATATACATTATTATTATAAGTTGATCCTGAATTGCTGCCAGGGTTCCGCCTTGAACCGGACTCAGCATAGGAATATCTGTTTAGATTATAACCGTGATGATTATTTCCCGAATAGTGATTGTATCTGTAGTCATTGTATCCGTAGTAATGATTATGGCCATTCCAGCCCCAATAATTGTTTCGCCATCTGTTTCCGAAGTTAAAATTGAATATAAAAGGCGTGAACCAGCTATTATAATAAAAAGGATCATAACCCCAGCTATAATTTACCCCGAAATAAGGATCGTATCCATAATAATCACCATAACCAAAATTAAATCCTAAACCGTTGCCACCATATATGTTTAATCCCCAATACCATGGCTGATAATCATACCAGTAAGGATCTGTAAAGAGCGGAGAATAATAATCGAATGCGGCATAAGATCTGTGAAACCTGTTTATCCTTGATGCAAAATAATAGTCATAATTATCGTAATAGTTATTTACCACTAATTTGGCGTCATCATTCCTGTAGTCTCTCGAATCAGCACTCTGCCCTTTTACTGTTGAAAAGGTAAGCAGAAGAACTGATAAAACTCCGATGTAATATTTTGCTTTCATGATGAACCTACCTTTCTTTTTTTGATAATAACTGAAGTTTTTATTTATTTTTACGCAATCTATTTTTCTAGACTTATAAACAAATACCATACCAAAAAATGGCGAAATTTTTAACTAACAGGGACGAAAATTATGCACAATGGTATAATGATCTGGTTATCAAGGCAGATTTGGCTGAGAATTCAGCTGTAAGAGGATGTATGGTTATCAAACCATACGGGTATGCTATCTGGGAAAAGATACAGGCTGAACTCGACAGACTATTTAAAGCAACAGGGCATGTAAATGCATATTTTCCATTATTTATTCCAAAATCATTTTTCAGCAAGGAAGCAGCACATGTAGAGGGATTTGCTAAAGAATGTGCCGTTGTAACTCATTACCGTCTTAAAAATGATGAAAATGGAAAAGGAATTATTGTTGATCCTACAGCAAAGCTTGAGGAAGAACTCATCATACGTCCTACTTCAGAAACCATAATCTGGCATTCATATAAAAACTGGATTCACTCATACAGGGATCTGCCTATTCTAATAAATCAATGGGCCAATGTTGTGAGATGGGAAATGAGGACAAGGCTATTTCTGAGAACTACCGAATTTCTCTGGCAGGAGGGGCATACCGCTCATGCAACCAAAGAGGAGGCTTTAGAGGAGGCTGAAAAGATGATTAATGTTTATGCTGGTTTTGCAGAAAATTCAATGGCGCTACCTGTTATAAAGGGCTATAAAAGTGAAAATGAGCGATTTGCAGGAGCTCTCGACACCTATGCCATAGAAGCATTGATGCAGGATGGAAAAGCCCTGCAAGCTGGTACCAGCCATTTCCTGGGACAAAACTTCGCTAAAGCATTTGATGTTCAGTTTACTGACAAGACCGGAAAGCTCGATTATGTCTGGGCCACTTCCTGGGGTGTAACCACCAGGCTGATTGGTGCAATTATTATGGGTCATGCTGACAATCACGGGCTGGTATTACCTCCAAAACTTGCTCCGATCCAGGTTGTAATAATCCCTATTTATAAAAACATTAAGCAACTGGCCACTTTATCTGAAACAGCAAAAAAAATCAAAGCAGGATTAGAGTCATTGGGGATATCAGTAAAATATGATGACAGAGATAATAACAAACCCGGATGGAAATTTGCTGATTATGAGCTGAAAGGAGTTCCTGTCCGACTTGCTATCGGACCCCGCGATCTTGAAAATAGTACAATTGAAGTTGCCAGAAGGGATAACCTTACAAAAGAGACGATTCCGATAGATAATGTATATGAGTATATCCCTAAACTGCTTGATGACATCCAGAACAATATTTATAATAAAGCTTTGAATTTCAGAAAAGAAAATACTTTCTATGTTGATAGTTGGGAAGATTTTCTTAAAGTTCTGGATAGCCAGGGTGGTTTCATAATGGCTCATTGGGACGGAACAGTCGAAACTGAAGAAAAAATTAAAGAAGAAACAAAAGCGACAATCAGGTGTATCCCTTTTGACAGCCCTGAAGAACCAGGCAAATGCGTTTATTCCGGGAAACCGTCAAAAAGAAGAGTTCTCTTTGCAGTATCCTATTAATTAAGCTATTACAATTAACACGGACGTTCCATTCAATGTCCATGTTTTATTTATCCTTAATAATTATTATTTTAGGCGCCAATATCTCATTTAAAAACAGCTTTTATCATGGCCGATCAAAATGAAAAGAAACTGGCAATAATTGGAACACTTAAAGAGAAATCCCTGCTTAAGCAAAAGGTATTTGATAATACTCTTGAATCATTTTGTATAGTAAAGGATGTTCTTAAAAATTTATCAAAAGAAGTAAATACAAATTTAAGCGGTATGGATTCCAGAATAAGACTGGAGTATACTGACAGAAGCAATTTTGATGCCCAGATTAAGGTTGCCGGAGATATATTGCTTTTCAGCATGCACTCCAACATCTTTCAGTTTGACAGGGAACACCCTGCATGGAAAACAGCGTATATTCAGAAAAACAGGTATAATGCGTACTCCGGCATAATCAATATTTATAACTTTCTCAGCGACTCATTCAAGTATTCACGTTTAGATGACCTGGGATACCTGATAGCCAGAATCTTTATTAACCATGAGAAACAGTACTTTGTTGAGGGAAAAAGACAGATGGGAATGTTGTTTACAAATTATGGTAGTGAAGAAATTAGCAAAGAATCATTACAACTGATTATTTCAACAGCAATTCAATACGCTCTGGAATTTGACCTTCTCGTACCACCCTACGACGCTGTAAAGATTGCTACAGTAGGTCAGGCAGAAGCAAAGATTCAACATTCAAGGGTAATAACAGGTAAACGTCTTGGATTCCAGTTTAATTCAGATGATGTGTTGATCAGCAATCCTCAAGAAACCTGATGTGCAATATTCAAAGAAAATACAGGAGTTCGTTAAGGCCCTGGATTTTTGTGGCGCTTCTGTTTTTTTACAACATAGCATATCCACAAACCTTCTCAGAACCTGACACATTAATAGTAATTTCACACATTACATTTCCACAAATCAGGGGCAAAATATCTTTTTTTTCGAATGATGCATCATTAAAATTGCGTTCTTCCCTGGTACCACCCACTACTTTACTGAAAAATAAAAACAGTGAGTTTTTCGTTTCATTGAAAGTTAGAGCATCCAAGAGTCTTCTGACCAGAAAGTTATATGACTTTGTGGTAGTAAATCCCGACACGACTAATAAAAAACAGATCACAGGACGAAGCGACGCAAATTATATCAGATATTCAGGTAAGAAGATACGAAAAATTGAAATCCAGAAACTGAATGTTTTCGGGACAGATATTAATAATCCTGCTTCAAATAATCCGAAAAAGATTAATGATATTTTAAATAGTACACATTTTAACACTAATGAGAATATTATAAGAAAAAATCTTCTCTTTTCAGAAGGTGATGAAATTTCACCTTTGTTGCTCAGTGATAACGAAAGGTTATTACGACAACTTCCCTACATAGATGATGCCAGAATAATTGTTGTTCCTGTATCTGATGAATTGGTAGATATTTTAGTTCTCACAAAGGATGTATATTCACTCGGTGCCTTATATACTTATAAAGGGCTTGAAAACGGTTCTGTATCGGTTTTTGATAAAAACATTTTCGGAATGGGCCATGAATTTGGACTTGATGTACCCTATAATAGCAAAGATTCAGATTCCCCAGGAATTGGAGTACACTATCTGGCAAATAATATTGGAAAATCTTTCATTAACCTAAACGTTTACTTTCTTTATGGATTGGGAGAAAAAACATATGGTTTCGACTTAAGTCGCAATTTTGTAAGCTCCACCACAAAATACGCGGGAGGGATTTCTGTCAGGCAAATGTATACTACAGAAAATCTTGACACACTTCTTGTCCCGGCGCCTCTTAAATACAATTTGCAGGATTATTGGCTCTCAAGATCGTTTCTGATTAACAAAGAGTCAGTATCAAGAATCATTATAGGTGTTCGTTATACAAATAATAATGTATTTGACAGACCAATAATATTACCTGAATCATACTACAACCTTCAGAATTACAGGATTTTTCTGGGATCACTCGCTCTTTCAATCCAGAAATACTATAAAACTAACCTCCTTTATAGTTATGGTCGTACTGAAGATATCCCATATGGTGCTTTATTCAAATTTACTGCCGGAAGAGAATTTAACGAATTCAAGTTGAGAACTTATCTTGGAGGTGAGGTTTCTTTAGGTAAATCAATTAATTCAGTCGGCTATTTTTATAACTATGCAGGGCTTTCGACATATTTAAATGAAAATCAAACAGAACAGGGAGTTTTAACTTTAGGAATGAATTATTTTTCTAACCTGGTAACCATTGGAAACATCAAGATAAGGAACTTTGTTAATTTTGAATATATGAGAGGATTTAACAGGTATTCAAACGAATTCCTTAAGTTTGAAAATGTTAATGGATTCTCCGGATTTAAAAATGATTCGGTAAACGGTACTCAAAGATTATCTGTCAGTCTTGAATCAGTTTTATTCAGTCAGCTCAATATATATGGCTTCAGATTTGCATTTTTCGGTTTTACTGATTTTTCTTTTCTGTCAGGAACAAATGAGATATTAGGAAATGGTTATTCACTTTCAAGTATTGGTGTAGGTATAAGGATCAGAAACGACAACCTGGTGTTTAATACTTTTCAAATAAGGATTGGATTCTTCCCAAACCCACCCTCCTATTCAAAAACTGACGCTGTTGTAATTTCGGGAGAACAGCTTCTAAGACCAAATAATTTTGATCCCGGTCCCCCTTCAATTATTCCCTACCGGTAATGAACAAAACAATTTCTAATTTGTAATATCAGAAGATCAATAATTATTAATATTAATTAAATCAAAAATAATGGCTGTTTTAGTTGGAAAAAAAGCTCCGGCATTTTCTGCACCTGCAGTGATAAATGGCGGTGAAATTGTTGAAGATTTCTCTATTGAACAATATCTTGGAAAAAAGTATGTAGTATTCTTCTTCTATCCTGCTGATTTTACATTTGTCTGCCCAACAGAACTTCTTGCGTTTCAGGATAGAATAAAGGATTTCGAAGAGAAAAATGTTGCCTTGGTTGCATGTTCTGTTGACTCAAAATATTCTCATTGGAAATGGCTTCAAACCGAACTTAAGAATGGCGGAATCAAGGGTGTTAAGTATCCGTTAGTATCTGATCTTTCAAAGACAATATCGGAAAACTATGATGTCCTCGCCGGTAATTACGACTATTCAGAAGAGGGAGATGTTACCTTTATCGGAACTCCAGAGGCTTACAGGGGATTGTTTCTTATAGACAAAAAAGGAATTGTCAGACACCAGACCGTCAATGACATGCCACTTGGAAGAAGTGTATCTGAAACACTTAGAATGGTTGATGCCCTTCAGTTTTTTGAGGAAAACGGTGAAGTTTGTCCGGCAGACTGGCATAAAGGGGAAAAGGGAATGAAGGAAACGCAGGAAAGTGTTGCCGACTGGCTTTCGAAAAAATAGCTTTTTCAGATTTATTCTCAAAGGTATCCACTAAAAGGATACCTTTTTCTATTTTTGCATTTCAATGCAATATAATATGGTTAATGAGTTTAAGAAGTTTATTTTTTTAAACAATCTGATAAAACCAGCCGACAATATTCTGCTGGCCGTCAGTGGTGGTATAGATTCAATGGTAATGACTCACTTATTCCATCGCTATGGTTACAATATAGGTATAGCTCACTGCAATTTTTCCCTGAGAGCCCGGGAATCCGATAAAGATGAGGAGATGGTCCGTCAATATGCATCGGAACACAATATTCCGTTCTATTCCACCCGGTTTGAAACAAAAGCTTATGCAAAAAAACACGGATTATCAATTCAGATGGCTGCAAGAGAGCTGAGGTATAAATGGTTCGAAGAGATCAGAAAAAAAAACGGATACGAGTCAATTGCAGTTGCCCATAACCTTAATGATAATATTGAGACTCTTATAATAAACCTAATCAGGGGAACAGGTTTATCCGGGATGGCAGGAATGAAACCAGTCAGTAACAGAATTATCCGGCCATTGCTCTTCGCAACCAGACAGGATATAATTACTTATCGTAACCAGCATAAAATTGTTTTTCGTGAAGACAAATCAAATGCAGATACGAAATATATCAGGAATAAAATAAGACACCTGATAATACCTGTTCTCAAAGAGATTAATCCTTCTATTGAGATAACACTTAATGAAACTGCTGAAAGATTCTCAGGGATTAATGAAATTGTATCCGATTATATCTCCCAGTTTCGGGAAAGTATATCAGAACAAAAAGAACAATTCATCACATTTAATATAAGCCTGTTAAGAACACATTTGCATAATAAGGCTGTTTTGTTTGAATTGTTTAAACCATTCGGCATAACAAATGCCCAGCTAAAAGACCTGATAAAAGTAATTGATGGTAAAACCGGAGGTCAGATCTTTACCGATACTCATAGGATCATTAAAAACAGGAAGGAGATAATAGTATCTGATGAAAATATTGCAAATGAAACTTCCTATATAATTAAGAACATTCAGGAATTTTACATCTCCCCGATAATCTCTTCAGCACGGTATGTCAAAATCTCAGAAATGTTTGAAATCCCATCTGATCCTCACACGGCCTGTATTGATTCGGATAAGGTTTCTTTCCCGATGAAAATCAGAAAATGGAAAGCGGGAGATCATTTCTACCCATTGGGAATGACTCAGAAGAAAAAGCTGAGTGACTATTTTATCGACAACAAATATTCAAGAATCGACAAGGAAAATATTTTTATCCTTGAATCCGATAAAAAAATTGTCTGGATAATCGGGGACAGAATTGATGACAGGTTCAAGATAACCAAATCAACTGAAAAAGGACTACTTATTAAATCTAAAAGAAAAGCACTGATAATTAAACCGATAAGATAGTTTTTCCAAGCAAACGGCTATCATCGATTAATATATCCATTAAAAATAATCCAATAATTAATTTCTGAAATCTCCCCTCCTTTTGAAGGAGGGTAGACTAAAGATAGTTTATTCAGAAAATCAGATTTTTCGCTCGCCATGAATCCCCCGATCGATTAGTATCAGATCAGCCAATGCAATTGCTGTTGCAGCCTCAACTATTACAGGCATTCTTAGAGCAATACAGGTATCATGCCTTCCTTTTACCTTAAGAGTCGCCATCTTGCCTTCTTTAAAATTAAATGTCATTTGATATACTCCGGTCGATGAGGTTGGTTTTACCACTATCCTGAATATAATTTCGTTTCCGTTTGTAATACCTCCATTGATTCCGCCGGCATTATTGGTTGCTGTTTTTCCGCTACTATTTATAAAAGGATCATTATGTTCAGACCCTTTCATTGCTGCTGCAGCAAATCCGGAACCAAATTCTATTCCTTTGATGGCGGGTACTGAAAAGATTATGTGACTCACTGCAGATTCAACCGAGTAGAAGAATGGTTCTCCTATAGCCAAAGGAGGATTCTTCACCTTGCATTCAATAATGCCACCGATTGAATCATTTAATGCAATAGCCTCATTAACAGCTTTTTTGATATCTTCAGAGCCTCCGGCTGAAATAAGCCTTGCAGAGATTTCGGCTGACCCGGTAATCTTTTTTGCTATAACACCGGCTGCAACCAGACCCCATGTTATTCTTCCTGAAAAATGACCGCTACCGCGCATATCGGAAAAACCAGAATGTTTTATGTGTGAAACAAAATCAGCATGTCCGGGCCGGGGGACGTGTTTGAATTCATCATAATCGGAAGAGATTTTGTCACTGTTTTTTGTGATTAAAGTAACAGGAGCACCTGTTGTTGTTCCATTGAAAACACCGCTAAGTATTTCAGGCTGGTCCGGTTCCTGACGTTTGGTGCTTCCTTTGCTCCCACTTTGACGTCTCTGAAGATCCGGTATAAAATCATCTGTATTGATAGCTAATCCAGGAGGGCATCCGTCTATTATCACTCCAACTACAGGACCATGTGATTCTCCAAATAGAGAAACTCTGAAAATAACTCCGAAGGAATTCATAATTCTATTTATTATCTCTGAACCTTTTATAAAAATCTATTACTTCTGTAACAGGAACTTTTTTAACAATTGCTTTTCCAATACCTTCAGTAAATACAAAATGAATATCTGTACCTGATTTCTTTTTATCATGAAATATAAGTTTCGCCATCTGATCGTATGTTATATCATGCTCCTCAATCAATTTAAATCTTTTAAGCAGATTGATGATCCTGGATTTTTCTTCCTGGCTGATGTATCCTTTTTCACATGAAAAGTTCGTCGCCAGCTCCATTCCGTATGCTACAGCAAAGCCATGTTTCACAGATTTTTGCATCTCTACAACGTGCCCAAAAGTATGTCCGAAATTAAGAATACGCCTCAATCCTGCCTCCTTTTCATCTTTTGATACAATTAATCCTTTAAAATTGACTGATTTAGCAACAAGTACAGCAAGTAGCTTACGGTCTCTGGACATGATTCCCTCAAAACTTCTTTCAATAAGTTCAAATAAACCTTTATCACCAATAACTGCTGTTTTGATCAGTTCTGCCAGTCCCGATAAATACTCCTGTTCAGGAAGAGTAAGTAACATTGCCGGATCACAAATAACAAACTCAGGTTGTCTGATGTTGCCAAGAATGTTCTTTATACCTCCAAGGTTAACTCCATTTTTTCCACCAGTACTGGCATCCACCTGGGATAATAAAGTGGAGGAAACATATCCGCATCGGATGCCTCTCATATATATTGACGAAAGGAACCCGGCAACATCACAAACCACTCCTCCTCCTATTGCCAAAACAAAGCCTGTACGATCGATTTCTGCTTCAAGGAGTTTTTCAGCAAGATATTCAATGACTTCAAGTTTCTTACTTCCTTCTCCCGGTGATAGTGAAAAAATAGGAACTTTCGGAAATCTTCCGCCATATAAGCGCCGGACATTATCATCAGTAATTATTACCACATCCTTTTCAGGAAGCAGTCCGAATACTGATTCCCAGCTCTCTCCAACCAGAATTTCCGATCTGACACCAGGAGTATCAATGATTATTTTTTCCAATTGAGTTACTTATTGAATGTTAAAGTTAAAAAATCCGGACCTAATTCAACAGTTATTATTATAAAATTGAATTTTAAAGATCATTTTTCACTTAATTCGAGCCATCTTAACTCCTTTTCATCCAATATCTTCATTATTTCCCCATGTCTTTCTGACTTTGAATACAAATCTTCCTGATTGAAGGCTCCCTGACTCATTTCAGTTTCAATAAGTTTTTTTTCTGACTCGAGGCTTTCGATTTCATCCGAAAGTACTTCAAACTCCCTCTTTTCTTTAAATGTCATACCTTGTCTTTTTTCTTTTTTAGGTGGTATTTCTGTGGTTTCCTCTGAATTTGAAATTTTTAAATGTTTACCGACTGATACCTTCTTTTCATTTTCATTCTCTTTCTGTTTTTCCCTGAGTTGAGTGTAGTTCCCAGGAAAATCCTTAATAACTCCATCTCCTTTGTATTCAAATATATGATCTACAACCTTATCCATAAAGTACCTGTCATGGGATACTACTATTACACAACCCCTGAAACCTGCCAGGTATTCTTCAAGAACATTAAGTGTAAGAATATCAAGATCATTGGTCGGTTCATCGAGAATCAGGAAATTAGGATTCTTCATAAGAACGGTCAGAAGGTAAAGTCGTCTTTTCTCACCTCCTGATAATTTTCTGATTAAAGTATACTGTTTTTCGGGAGGGAATAAAAAATAGTTCATAAACTGGGTTATTGACAGAACATTGCCGTCGCTGATTACTACTTTTTCTGCAATACTCTTCACCGCATCAATAACAACCATTTCGTTATCAAATTCAATGCCCTGTTGCCTGTAATAGCCAAAAACAATTGTCTCTCCACGGTCAACTGTACCCTTATCAGGTTCAGTCAGACCGGTAATTATATTCAGCAAAGTGGTTTTCCCTGTACCGTTCTTACCAATAAGTCCTGCTTTTTCAAACCTGTTAAAAAGGTAAGTAAAATCTTTAAGCAGCACTTTATCACCATATGATTTACTCACATTTTTAATTTCAAGGATCTTACTTCCCATTCTCGAGATGTTCACATTTATGTTGATACTCTTTTCTTCAGGTCTGTTAGCTGCCCTATCCTTCAGATCATAAAAAGACTCAATCCTCGATTTTGCCTTATGCCGCCGAGCTTTTGGCATCCTTCTCATCCAGTCGAGTTCAGTCTTCAAAAGGTTTTTAGCTTTCTCGGAATTCATCTTGGCTGAGTACTCCCTGCTCTGTTTTTTTTCAAGGAAATATTCATAATTGCCCTCATACCTGTAGAGTTCATTATCTGCAAGTTCCAATATTACATTACATACCCTGTCGAGAAAGTATCTGTCGTGAGTAACCATCAGAAGTGTTTTATTCGATTTAATAAGGTACTCCTCAAGCCACTCAATCATATCAAGATCAAGATGGTTTGTAGGTTCATCAAGTATAAGAAGGTCAGCGTCCTCGACAAGTATTTTTGCTAAAACAACTCTTTTCTTTTGCCCGCCTGAAAGAGTACCGATTACTTCGTTCAGGTCGGTAAGCTTAAGCTTGAAAAGGATCTGTTTAACTGCCACTTCATAATCCCAGGCTTTATGATCATCCATACGCTGAATCATAATCTGGAGCATTTCAGGTGAACCAGAGAGAACACATTCTTCATATTCCCTGATGACTCTTACAAGTTGACTGTCTGTGCAGAAAAGTTCATCAATTATTTTATTTGATTCATTCAGTACAGGAGTCTGCTGAAGATATGCTATCCTTAAATCGCGTTTGATACTAAGAGAACCTTCATCAGGGTTTTCCTTGCCGGCGAGTATATCGAGTAAAGATGATTTTCCTGCACCATTGACAGCAATCAGTGCCACCTTATTATCCTTGTTGATGTTAAAACTTATGTTTTCGAAAAGAAGATTGTCTCCGATTCGTCTGGCAATATTATCTGCCTGCAGGTAACCTATCATAAATATTCAATATTGTGCAAAGATAAAAAGTGTTACCTTACCTGCACTATTAATTTACACCCTATGACCATTAAGGAAAGATTTGATCGGACCATAGAATATTTCAAAATAAAATACCCTGCCGCGGAAACAGAACTGGCTTATCAGAATACTTTTGAGTTGATTGTGGCAGTGATATTATCTGCGCAATGTACAGATAAAAGAGTCAATATTATAACACCCTCTCTGATGAAAAAATATCCCAATGCTGTATCGATGGCTAAAGCTGAACCTGAAGAGATTTTTAAATATATAAAATCATGTACTTATCCAAATAACAAGGCTAAACATCTTTCAGGAATGTCGAGGATGCTGGTATCTGAATTTGGAGGAATAGTTCCTTCAGAGCCCAAGCTTTTACAGCGACTACCCGGAGTTGGAAGAAAGACTGCGAATGTTGTTGCTTCGGTGGTCTTCAGAAAACCGGTGATGCCTGTTGATACACATGTTTTCAGAGTATCAAACAGGATTGGTCTGGTTAAAAATGCTAAAACACCCCTCAGTGTTGAAGTACAGCTCACCGGACATATTCCAACTAATCTTATACATGAAGCACATCACTGGCTTATAATACATGGCAGATATGTCTGCAGAGCCAGAAATCCTCTTTGCAGCCAGTGTGGGCTTTCTGATTTCTGTAAATATTACAGTAAAAAGAAGGAAATAAATAGAAATAAAACTATAAAGGAAACAGGAAATTAAAAGTTTCGAACCGGAATTAAATCAATATTTGCTATTTTTAAAATGTAATTGAAAACACCAGATTGATGGACTATAGAGAGAGCTACATAGAGTTGCTGGAAACGAACAAAAGATTAGAGAAGGAGATTGAGTTTTTCCGTTCAAAAAGCCGGGAAAAATCCGAGATTGTCAGGGATATGATCTTTAAGGTATTTCACTCTGCATCTTATTTAATGGCAATAAGCAAGCTGGATACAGGCCAATATGTTGATGTTAATGAAACATTTCATAAAGCACTTGGCTATTCAAAAGAAGAGATTATAGGTCATACAACTGATGATATTCAGATTTTTGCAGATTTTGAAGAGAGCAACAAATATATAAAACTGATCTCCAAACTAAAGAGCATTAAAGGCTATCCCGTAACTTTGAAAACTAAAACCGGCGAAGAGAAACCTTATTTGTTTTCTGCTGATACTGTGCAGCTTGATGATGAAATTTATCTGCTTACAGTTTTCAGTGAAATAAATACATCAAAAGACAGAAAGATAAAAGAGAGTCAGGGAAGTTTGTTTGATGAAATTTTTGAAACTGTCAGCAGCTACCTTGCACTATTTAGTGTTGATAACGATAACAGGTTTTATATTATTGATCTAAACAGAAAAGTTGAAGAGGTAGAATTCATCAGAAAAAGTGAAGTAATTGGTAAATATATCGAAGAAACGCCTTTGGTGAACCGAACGAAGCTGATTGAACTTCTTAACCACCTTCATATAACAGGGGATGCACATAAATTAGCAGCTTCACCAAAAGGAGACGATTCCGAAGGGTTTTATATGGGTTTCCTTCTTACCTCAGGAAATTTCGTAATAACCTGGGAACCAGGAAGTCAGCAAAGAGGAAAGGATGATAAGAACAAACAAGGAATTGCCTTTGAGAAGTTTGCAGAAATGCTTCCTGAGATGTTATATGAGGTAGATCTCACCGGGAAGATTTTATATAGCAATAAGCAAGGGTTGACCTTTTTCGGATATTCAAAAAAAGATCTGGCAACAGGGGTAAATATAGCAGAAATATTTCCGGATAATTATCAGAAAATGATCGAAAATCTGAAAGGACTGACATCGCCGGGACAAATCTCCAGTAATGAGTATTTTGCCAGAAAAAAGGATGGAACTCTTGTTCCCATTGTTACTCACTCTTTTGCAATATTCCTAGATGACAGAATAATCGGATACAGGGGTATTGCAACAGATATCAGTAAACAAAAGGAATATGAGAATCAGATAATAAGGGAAAAAGCATTTCTAGAACATCTATATGATTCAACTCCGGTTGCAATTGCAATTACAAGCCCATCGGGTATAATTTCCATGGTTAACAGAGAGTTCACCAATCTTTTTGGCTTTACATTAGAAGAGGCAGTAAATAAAAACATAAATGATCTTGTGGTTCCGGATGATCTTAAAGAAGAAGCCATGAGAATCGATAGTCTTGCATCTCTCAATCAGAAAGAGCTAAGACAAACAATAAGAAAGGATAAATACGGCAATAAAATTCATGTTGATCTGGTTGCGACGGCAATCGTAATTAATAATGAAATTGTTGCAAATCTTGGCATTTATAGAGATATAACTACCGAAAGGAAAAATCAGCTTTTACAGGAGATTTTATTTAATATATCAACGGCAGCTCTTAAACAGTATGATATTAAAGAAATCTATCCGATCATTGTACGAGAGCTAAGTAAAATATGGGATACCAACAATTTTTTTATAGCTCTTTATGATAAAGCTTCTGAAACTCTCTCGCTGCCGTTTTTTGCAGACGAAAAAGACAATTTTTATGAAATCCCTACTAAAAAGACAATTACAGGTTGGGTAATTAAAAACAATAAGTCAGTCCTTCTTAAAGAAAAAGATCTGAAACTTCTTGACGAATCAGGAGATATTGACCTTGTAGGCACACCATGTAAGGTCTGGATGGGCGTTCCTCTGAAAGTGGATAATAACACTATTGGGGTAATGTGTCTTCAAGATTATAATGATGAAGATAAATTTTCGCAAGATGATCTTTATGTACTGGATTTTATTGCGAATCAGATTGCTATAGCCATCCAGAGAAGAATAATGCTTGACAATATCATTCTTTCGCGCCAGAAAGCTGAAGAGGCAGCTCAGTCGAAGCAATTGTTCATGTCAACTATGAGTCATGAAATAAGAACACCCCTTAATGAAGTTATCGGGATTACCAATCTACTCCTTCAGGGAAATCCCCGCGAAGATCAGATGGATTTTATAAAAACCCTTAAGTTTTCCGGAAATCACCTTCTTACACTCGTTAATGATGTTCTCGATTACAATAAAATGGAATTGGGTAAAATAATTTTCGAGCAAACGCAATTTAATCTCATTGACCTTCTCGATGAGATAATGAGATCATATTCATTCAGGTCAAAAGCAAAGAATCTTAGTTTTGATATCAAGAAAGCAGATGATCTGCCAGCTGAGGTTATAGGTGACCCGATAAGGCTTAATCAGATTCTCTCTAACCTGCTCTCAAATGCACTGAAATTCACTATTCACGGAAGCATTTCCGTAATCATAAAGGAATTAAGTAGGACAAGTAATCAGTCGAAAATGGAATTCACTGTTACCGATACAGGAATAGGCATTCCAAAAGATAAGCACTTCCTGATCTTCGAAAGTTTTACCCAGGCTGAGCCGGATACTACAAGACAATTTGGTGGAACAGGACTCGGATTGGCCATCTGCAAAAAACTGATAGAATTGCAAGGAGGTACAATTACATTCGATAGTGAACCAGATAAAGGGTCAACTTTCCGGTTTGTCATCTCATTTGGAATTTCGGAAAAGGGTGGTCAGACCCATGTTGCGGAATTACCGGAGAGTTTTTCCGGACTTGAAGGCAAAAAGATCCTTGTTGCAGAAGATAATAAGATAAATTTTTTCGTCGCCAATAAATTCCTGATCGGCTGGGGAATATCAGTTACACTCGCTGAAAACGGACAAATAGCTCTTGATATACTTGAAAGAGAAGATTTTGATCTCATCCTTATGGATTTACATATGCCTGTTATGGATGGTATTGAGGCTACCCGGATCATTAGAAAATCTGAAAACCCCAGAATTAAGGACATTCCTATTGTGGCCCTTACTGCAGCAATTATGTCAGAGAGCCACGACAAAATTGATGACCTGAAAATAAATGACTATGTCCTTAAACCTTTTAAACCTCACGATCTCTTTGAAAGAATACTTAAACATATAAGGTAACGGGGTGATGCCCCGAACCCCCATTATGTTTGTTTAATTTGTTACTTTCTTTTTATCAAGAAAAAGAAAGTAACTATGGTGTGGGGCAACGACCCATATTAATAAAATAGTTTACTTGATGCAGTTCTTGCTGATGTAATCTGTTACATGTTTATTGCCGAGACTGAATGATCTTCTGAAATCGTGACAGGCATCTTCCACCTTTCCTGAATTAAGCAGTGCTATACCTTTGTTAAGCCAAATGTCTGAATTTTCTGGCCTGAGATCCAACGACATACTGTAGTCATTAATAGCTAAATCCCATGACTTTGAAACAAAATACGAATTTGCCCGGTCAACATAGCATTCCGGATCGTTAGGATGAAGTTTCAGATTCTTTGAAAAATATTCAATAGCTTTAAGGTTGTCGCCAGATATAGCCTCAACCTTTCCAGCCAGACTTAAACCAGCTTTGTTTTCAGGATAGATTTCAAGGTATTTATCAATATCAATCAAAGCTTTATCAGTTTCTCCGGTTTTTCTGTAACAATCTGCTCTGAGAATCAGCAACTCAGCATCTGCAACTCCTGAACTAAGTAGTTGAGAATAGGTTGCTGATGCACCCACTGGATTTGATGCTCCTGTCTGGGCCTTTGCAAGAATCCGTAAATACTTTTCATTCCCGGGATTTATAGCAGTCAGTCCGGATATAGTCTTTATTACTTCAGAATAATTTCCGGATGCAAGGTTAATTAATGCTTCCGCATAGAGTATGTCATCATTGCTCTGATAACTTTTCTTAAGTTCCGAAAGAACTGCCTTTGATTCATCGATTTTCCCGGCTGATACATAATATTCTATTTCCGAAATACTTTTTTCAGAGATACTGTACCATTCTTTCTTCCAGAACTGACGCCACTCCTGCCTGTTTTCAATTACTCCGAAAGCCGGATCAAGCATTATCTCTTTTTCGCCTTTCTTAAACGGAGAATTCAGATTAATTTCAAGATGATAGAGTGCCGTGGCTGCATCGCCTTTAAGGGCATAAATTCTTGAAAGTCCATATTCTCCTGAGAAAGGAGAGATTTTATTAGCTTCATTAAAATCGCTGATGGCCCCTGAATAGTCACCTTTTAGAATATTTGCTTCTGCCCTTTCAATATAAAGTCTGCTCTCTTTTTTTTCAGTTATTGCTCCTGAAAGCAAGTTTATTGCCTGCTCAGGTTTCCCTGCTTCTGTGAGTGCTCTGGCTTTAAGAATATAATCAACGGTTTGTTGCGCATGAACAGTTCCAACACTAAGCAAAATCCAAAACAGAATTAATATCTTCTTCATCTTAATAAGTCCTTAAAAATCATTTCGTAGGCTCAGCATTTACCTTTGCATTTAATTCGGTAATAACATGAACAAAACCCGAAAGATGGAATAATTCAAGTCCTGAAATTCTCCTTTCATAAACATCGCATTGATAGAAATATACACCCGGAGATACAATTTTTCCCTTGTATGTCCCATCCCAATCGATTTTAGGTTCTTCAGTCCTGAATAACAGCATACCATTCCTGTTAAAAAGCCTGAAATCAATCTTTTCAACAAGTCCTGATGATTTGGCAACCAGTTTATCATTTATATTATCTCCATTAGGAGTAAAAACATTCGGTATCTCATAAAAGTTACAGGAATCAATACATATAGTCGCCGATTTATCACCCTCATTACCTTTTGAATCAAAAGCTGAAACTGCATAACATCTTGCAATAGTTTCACCCGGATAATGCTTGTATGAAAAAATGTTTTTATCGTTGATAGTTGTAAGCAGGGAAAGACTTTCCTCTGACAACATTTTAGAATAGATCTTGTAGCCGGCAATATCTTCAAAACAAACAGGATCGGTTATTGACCACGAAATGGTGTTATATAAACTATCGCACTGACTGGTAACATTCACCATTGGTGGACATGGTGGTTCATTATCGACAGGAGTGGTACAGATACTCTCAGAAAGATTAATAAGATTCTTTGGCATGTTGTCAGCCAGGTAACCACCTACCGACTTCACATAATAGCAATATTGTTTACCGTTTACCAGACCGTTATCTACCCATGTCAGCTGATTTGTTGAGCCAACGGAGTCATAGGCCATAGTGGCATCATTCAATCTGAAAAAATCATAGCTTGTATTTATCCATGGAACATTACGGTTAATAGTAAAACGTGCCTTCCTGTCGCCGGGCGAGATTGAAAGAAAAACAGATGATGCATACGCCGGCTCACCTATACGAAATATAGAGTCAGTCTTATTATTCCACAATTCAATCTTATAGATATAACCGGTTGACTGGGTATTGATCAGTGTGTCAATCAGGATTGTATCGTTAAGGTCAACAGTCAGAATGGAATCAATCTTTAGGAAATCTGTCCCTCCAACTCCATTTGCTCTGAAAACAAAGTATTTATAGGGACCCTTTGCAGGAATAGTATCAAGGTTGTGTTTATCAGGCTTTTTCCACGAGAGGTAAATTGATCCCTTAACCGCATCAGTATTCCTTACACTTACATTTTTTATTACAGGCACCCCGGATACAAGAGTTGAGGTAACCTCATTTGAGGCTTTACTTTCAGATCCATTAGGATAAACAGCAACTATTCTATATGTATATTCCTTACCAGACTGTAACCCTTGTCCGTTATCATTATCCGAAAATGAAGTCGTTGAACTGCCACCAATGTATCCTACCTTTGCAAAACCAGTGGACGCAGGTATACCGGAGGTACATGAATCAGGTTTGAATGTAGAAGCTCCTTCCCTTCTGTAGATGCTAAAACCTGCTATTACATTAGTCCCGTAACCCGACCATGTTAACTTTATAACTTTACCTTCAGGTACAGCATTAATGATATGAGGTGATGGACCAAGAACTCTGATATTTATGTTGCTAATATCGGATAATCTCACATCAGGATTAGAGTCATCCGATTTGAAAATCACATTATAGGGTTGTTTCCTAACTGCCTCATGACAAGTTATCCACCTGAATCTTGACGATGCAAATCCTGCCACAGAATCTACTTTGGTAAACCTGGCCGGGCATGAAGTCAGGGTAAAAACACCTGAAGTAGCTTTAAGAGTCAAATTATCTTTATCTGGATCTGTCGCTGTAAAAAGAAAATCAATAGTGTCACCTGCTTCTACACAATAATCATGCAGAGGGCCATTAACAGGAGGTTTATTTTTGGTGTTGTAAACCTCAATCTGCATATCACGAACAACCACTCCGATTTTTTTACCATTTCGCCATTCCTGAATCTCCATAGCAACATTAAATTTCCCGGTATCTGCCGGAGTATCCCATATCAGATCTCCGCTAATGGAATCAACTCTTATTGAATGAGTTGCAGGAGGCAAGGTGTAGTTTTCGATGGGTTTACCATCTTCGCGTTCACATATCGTGAGCTTATAAGAAAGACTGTCACCATCGGGATCATAAGCGGCCGGATTATGAATAAATAAATAATGATAAGCCGCTTTGTCATAAGGAGGGTTAAGCAGTATCGGTGTGTTGTCACGTCCCATTGCCGGATTTACTGTCAGAATAGTTGAAATTGCAAAAACAACATTAACTGAATTTGGAATGTTTTTAACTCCGGCATTCCTGTTTGGATCCTGCACCACAATCCGGTAAATGCCCGGACCCGGATAAGTGTGGATGATTTTATAAATATTCCTCCTGTAATAGTTCGGAAGAGTTAACATACTTATTCTTGGTGCAACTGAAGTGGAATTATCACCCCACTCAACATTAAGCGTGGGCCTGTCTGCAAAACTTAAAGTATAGGTAAAAGTAGTTATTGTGATCTCATAAGTCAGATCCGACAACTGGATATAAGTGATTTCTCCTGCCCGGTTATGTGTAGCATTCAGGCAAGTAAAAGAAAATGATACCAGTACCAGTAGAAAAAATTTCTTTATCATTAGATTTTTCACTGCTGAAATTATTTTATTTTAAAAGTTTGTTCTGTCATATCTGAAGTCAACTTAACACCTTCTTCAAAATTATTGATCCTTACAATTATCATATTGGACATGTCATTATAAAGCCCTGTCATTATAAGGTTTTTCACTGAAACAATTCTTGGATTTTTCCCTCTGCCATATTCCAGGTTCATACTAATTTCATTATCAGCCAAATTCATGTTCTGTAGTTTCACGGAAAGTTGTTTTTCATTAACTTTTATTATCACCTTTTCTGCAAGATACTTCTCCATAATATTCAATGATGAGGAATTTTTTGTTGAAAAATCCTTATCCTGAATCTCGGTCCCGTTTAATTTAGAGTCACGAAGAAAATCGTCGAAATACATCCTTATAAATACTTTAAATGAATCAATTTCCGGAACATAATCTATGCTTGTAATGGTAACATGCACCGGATGAAATAAAAACCATATTGAAAAAAACAAAGTCTTGAACATTGTCCATCAGTTACAGGCCTGATTAATGCATCAAAAATCAGACCAATTATTCATTAATCTTTAATACTTACACGATCTTTAAGATATTGAACAGAACCGACCTCTATGAATGAAAAACCCGAACCTCCTGTGAAATTTCCTGCAAGCACTACAACAATATCATCACTTTTAAGATTATGCGTCTTAATAAGATTTTTTAAGGCGATATGAATAAACTCATCAACCGATTTTCTTCGCTCCTGGTAACTTGCATAAACACCATAAGAAAGTGCCAGTTCTCTCATTGTATTTTCTGTATAACATTGTGCAAGGATCAGATCGATACCTCTGTAAGAGGCCATGTCCCTTATGGTCCTGCCACCAGTAGTATCCGCAATGATTCCTCTGGCTCCTATTCTGAATGCGGTCTTTACCGCAACTTTAGCCAGGTACGCTGATATTTCACCTGTTACATTGAGGTAAGGAATATCAAGAAATTTTTCCTTGTTCTTCTCTATCTCCATAGCAACCTTGGTCATTGTTTTTACAGCTTCCAAAGGATATTTCCCATTAGCTGTCTCCCCACTAAGCATCATTGCATCAGTCTGTGAATAAATTGCACTGGCTATATCGCTGACTTCTGCCCTGGTTGGCCGTGGATTGGTAATCATCGAATGAAGCATTTGTGTTGCAACTATAACCGGTTTCCTGCTAATTATGCATTTTGTAATTATCATCTTCTGGATAACAGGAATTTTTTCATATGGAATCTCAATAGCAAGATCCCCCCTGGCAACCATAATACCGTATACATTTTCGAGGATATCATCCAGGTTTTCAACACCTTCCTGATTTTCAATTTTAGCTATTATCTTAATGCTGCTATCGAAAGAATTAAGAACAGCCTGAACGTCAAATACATCCTGCTTTGACCTTACAAATGAATGAGCGATAAAATCGACCTTGTTCTTAGAAGCCATTTCCAGAAAAGCTTTGTCCTTTTCAGTAAGTGACGGGAGGGTAATCTTTACACTTGGAATGTTAACACTTTTTCTTGAAGTAAGGATCCCATCATTCTCAATAGTACATTCCAGTGCATCGCCTTTCTTTTTTAATACCCTTAGTTCCAATTCCCCGTCATCCATCAGAATAAGAGATCCCAGTGGAATATCTGAAGAAAAATTCTTATAAGTCACATAAATTGCTTCATCCGAACTCTTTTTGTCTGGATCTCCGATAATGTTTATCGTGGCACCTTTCTTAAGTTGAATTGGAGCATCACATACAGTAGTACGTATTTCAGGACCCTTGGTATCAAGAATTATTGCAATTTTGTCAGAGACTTCCTGTGTATTCTTTATTATGCGAAGTGCTCCCTCAATATCAAGATGTGCCGAATTGATCCTGATGACATCCATTCCGGCCTCATATAATTCCTTAATAAATCCGGATTCACAGTTTTTATCTGAAATAGTGGCAACAATCTTAGTCCTTTTGCTGTTCATAAATTATTTCTTCTTTAATTTAGTGATTTCAATTAGCGCTTCGACGGCAAGCCTGTAACTATCAAGGCCAAAACCAGATATGCTGCCAGTACAATTTCTCCCGATAAGACTGGTATGCCGGAATTCCTCACGTGCTGAAATATTTGTAATATGAACTTCAATGACCGGAGTTTTTACTGCAGCTATTGCATCAGCAATTGAAACAGAAGTGTGAGTGTACCCTCCTGCATTAAGGATTATTCCATCATATGAAAACCCTGACTTCTGAATCTCATCTATTATCTCACCTTCAATGTTCGACTGAAAATATTTGAAGATGATATCCGGGAAACGCGATTTCAAGACTGGCAAGTAGTCTTCAAAAGAGGATCCTCCATATTTTTCAGGTTCTCTCCTGCCAAGGAGATTCAGGTTTGGACCATTAATAATTTCTATTTGCATCTGATACTGAATTTATTACGGTAATTAAATATAGCAATATTGGCTGGTTTCATATTTTGAGTACTGTTTTCATTTATATCTAAAGTGCTATGTTTGTATTTTTCTTACCCCCTTGGGGGAAATAAGAAAGAGAGTAAAATGAAGCTGGCTGAGTATTTGAATATGAACGCATTAATCTTTATTCTCATTTTATGATTAACAGTTTTCAATAAGTACCCATAGGCATATAATACAACGGTAAAAATAGGTAAAAAATATTTAAAGAGACCAACTTATGAAGGTTGTCTTACTTTGTGTTACTTTGTGGTTGGATATTTGAGAATAATATATGAGTCTAACCTGGAAACAATCATTCAGAAATTTTGAAACATATCTCAGGCTGGAGAAGTCCTTGTCGGACAACAGTATTGAAGCCTATCAGAATGATGTTTTTAAACTTGAAAAGTATTTTACCGAAACGGGAATTGATATTTCACCAGTCAAGGTAACATATACTGACCTCAAAGCATTCCTTGCCTGGTATGGCGATAACAATAAAAATACCAGAACACAATCGAGGGTGCTTTCCGGTATCAGAGCGTTCTTCAGATTTCTACTCATTGAAGGAGAAATTGAGGAGAATCCTGCTTCCCTTATTGAATCCCCAAAAATAGGCCTTAAACTTCCTGAAGTATTGTCGGTAATTGAGATTGACAGGATTATAGATGAGATTGATCTTAGTAAACCGGAGGGCCATAGAAACAAAGCAATTATTGAAACACTATATGGTTGTGGTTTAAGGGTTTCGGAACTTGTAAATCTTCATCTCACAGATATCCATTATAATGAAGAATATATTACTGTAACAGGAAAAGGTAATAAGCAGAGACTTGTCCCCATCAGCAAAAAAGCGCTGAAGGAGATCGATATTTATAAGTATGACAGGAACAGACTTCCTCTAATCCATGATCAGAATATCCTTTATCTTAACCGTCGTGGTGCACGTCTTACAAGGGCAATGATATTTACTATAATTAAAAACCTTGCAGCTAAAGCCGGAATAAGAAAAACCATAAGTCCCCATACCTTCAGGCACTCTTTTGCTACTCATATGATTGAAGCAGGAGCCGATCTCAGAGCTGTTCAGGAAATGCTTGGACATGAATCAATACTAACCACCGAGATTTATACTCATATTGACAGGAGTTTCTTGCGTGATACTCTCATCATGTTCCATCCCAGGTCATAAAAAGTTCTAATCTTTGAACATAATTCTTTAAAACCAGTTATATTTGCGCTGTTTTTATTTGATCTAATTTAATATAGTATGGATTATATAAAAGGGTTTGGAAAAGAGTTGCTTTTTATACTTACAGAAATGGCTCCATACCTTATGCTTGGATTCTTCTTTGCCGGTTTACTGCATCTTTTATTTCCAAAAAAGAAAGTTAGAAAGTATATGGGTCAAAATAATTTCCGATCAATTTTCAATTCAGCATTGCTTGGTGTTCCACTTCCATTGTGCTCATGTGGTGTAATACCAACTGGTTGATTATAGGTTTGCTGATTGCAGCTCTCATTTCAGTTATAGTTCCTGATGATTTTTTTGCAGATAAGATTCCAAATGATTTTATTGGAATGCTTATAATTCTTGTAGTCTCGATCCCGGTATATATTTGTGCAACAGCGTCTGTACCTGTTGCAGCCGTATTAATGCTTAAAGGTCTTTCTCCCGGTGCGGCCCTGGTATTGCTTATGGCAGGTCCTGCGAAAAAATCAAATCAGGAATAGAAAGCATTGGATATAAGATCATTAAAGAATAATACCAAATTATTCTTCTCTGGTAACTCTGTGATTCTCTGTGAATCTTTGTGTAAGTTCTTGATTTTTTTTAGTGACACGGAGGAGACACAGAGGAGACACAGAGGGCCACAGAGAAAATCCTTCAGAAATTCATTTATAAATATTAACTTTGCGACTTATTTTGCAAAATCAATAAGTTTAACCTATCTCAAATTAATAAAATTATGTCACAAATTAAAAGAGTCTACTCCTTTGGAAAGAAAGCTGCAGAGGGAAAAGCCGATATGAGAAACCTTCTTGGAGGTAAAGGAGCTAACCTTGCAGAGATGTGTCTGCTAGGATTGCCGGTTCCTGCAGGTTTCACAATCACAACTGAAGCTTGCAATGAATATTATAAAAATAATTGTACTCTTCCGGAAGAACTGATGCCTGAAGTGTGGGCAGCAATGAAGAAGACAGAAGAGACAATGAATATGAAATATGGTGATGCAGAAAACGCATTGCTGGTTTCATGCCGTTCCGGTGCTCGCAGTTCTATGCCGGGTATGATGGATACGGTTCTCAATATCGGGCTTTGTTCAAAAACAATCCCTGGATTTCTTAAGAAGACCAATAATCCGCGTTTTGTGTGGGATTCATATCGTCGTCTTATTATGATGTATGCTGACGTTGTTATGGAGAAAGCTGAAGGTACTGATCTTGGCGAAGGTAAAGGAATACGTAAGCAGCTTGATGAAAAGCTAGATGAGTTTAAGAAACAAAAAGGATATAAATCAGATACTGAAATATCGGCTGATGAACTTAAAGTCCTTTCGGAAGAATTTAAAAAAATTGTAAAAAATGCTCTCGGAAAGCCTTTCCCTGATGATGCAAAAGAACAACTCGAAGGCAGTGTAAAAGCTGTATTTAAAAGCTGGAATGGGAAAAAGGCTGTTTCATACCGTCGTATTGAAGGAATTCCTGATGATTGGGGCACTGCTGTAAATGTACAGGCTATGGTTTTTGGAAACATGGGTGATACATCTGCAACAGGTGTTGCATTTACCCGTAACCCAGCAACCGGTGAAAACCTGTTTTATGGTGAATGGCTTGTAAATGCTCAGGGAGAAGATGTTGTTGCAGGTATCCGTACCCCAAGTCCGCTCAATGATGATACAAAAAATGATCAGAACCAGCACCTTCATAGTATGCAGGAAGCAATGCCCGGCACATACAAGGAGCTTTGGGATATCCGCAATATCCTTGAAAAGTCATTCCATGATATGCTTGATATAGAGTTCACAATACAGGAGGGCACTCTTTATATGCTACAATGCCGTGCCGGTAAAAGAACAGGTACTGCCGCTCTTAACATGGCAATGGATATGCTTCACGAAAAACTGATTGATGAAAAAAAAGTTGTTATGCGTGTCGATCCTGCTCAACTCGACGAGCTTTTGCATCCGATTTGTGACCCGAATGCTGAAAAGAAAGTTAAAGCGGTTGTAAAAGGATTACCTGCCGGACCTGGAGCAGCTGTCGGAAAAGTTGTTTTTAATGCCGAAGATGCGGTTGCATGGTTACGTAAAGGTGAAAAGGTTATTCTTCTCCGCGAAGAAACCAATCCGGAAGATGTTGAAGGTATGCGCGCTGCTGAAGGTATCCTGACTGCACGCGGTGGTATGACATCTCATGCTGCACTCGTTGCACGTGGCTGGGGTAAATGCTGTATCGTAGGTGCAGGAGCACTTCATGTTGATGCATCAAAAAAGATAGCTAAAATTACTGGTTCAGATATAATTATTAAAGAGGGTGATGTTCTTACTCTTAACGGTACAAAAGGGAATGTTTATACCGGAGCAGTAACCCTGATGGACGCAACTGAAAACCCACGTTTTAAGGAATTCATGACAATTGTTGATAAGTATCGTAAAATGGGAGTACGTACCAATGCTGAAACTCCCGAAGATGCTACAATTGCTCGTAATTTTGGAGCAGAGGGTATTGGTCTGTTCCGTACAGAGCACATGTTCTATGGTGTAGGTTCGGAGGTTCCATTGTTCCTTCTCCGTAAGATGATCCTAAGTGCAAATGAGACAGAACGCCGTAAAGCTCTTGACGAACTGTTCTCACACGTTAAAAAAGATATGAAAGCAACTATGGCTGCCATGGACGGTCTGCCTGTTACATTCAGGCTTCTGGATCCTCCTCTCCATGAGTTTGTTCCACAGGGAGCAGAAAAACAGGAAGAACTTGCAAAATCTCTTGGCATTAAAAAAGAGGATGTTGCAAAACGCGGTGAAGCTCTACATGAATCAAATCCAATGATGGGTCATCGTGGAGTGCGCCTTGGAATCACCTTCCCCGAAATATCGGAAATGCAGGTTCGGGCAATTTTTGAATCATCTCTTGAACTTATTAAAGAAGGAAAAAAACCTCATCCCGAGATTATGGTTCCTGTTACCGGTGAAGTTGCTGAATTAGACTTCACTAAACAGGTAGTTGACAAAGTATATGAAGAAGTATGTAAAAAATTTAATGTAAAGGCGATTGAATATAAATATGGTACTATGATAGAAATCCCGCGTGCTTGTCTTTTATCTGATCGCATGGCTAAAAGTGCTGAGTTCTTTTCATTCGGAACCAACGACTTAACGCAGATGACATTCGGCTTCAGTCGCGATGATACCGGTGGATTCCTTCACGATTATCTCGACAAAAAGATATTATCTGCTGATCCGTTCCAGACAATTGATCAGGATGGTGTTGGTCAACTTATCAAAATGTCTGTTGAAAAAGGTCGTTCAACCAGACCCGATCTTAAGGTTGGTATCTGTGGTGAACAGGGTGGTGATCCGGCTTCTGTTGAATTCTGTTTCAAGGCTGGTTTGACATATGTAAGCTGTTCCCCATTCAGGGTTCCTATAGCAAGGCTGGCAGCAGCCCAGGCTTCAATAAAATTTAGTAAATAAGCGGATTTTCTGATATGAAAAAGTAAAGGGTTCCGCTTTTTGCGGAACCCTTTTTCTTTTCATGGCTACACGATCTAGCCCGAAAAACATATCCCAAAACCTTTTGATATGATAAAGACCTTTGAAAAGTTATTTACCCTATTATAAACATGAATAATAAATAAAAAAATTGAACTATATTTCGAAATAATTCAAGTTAAAACTTCATTTATTAAGAATTTATTAATCTAAAAACAAAAATTTCTTAAAATGATTGACTCCCTAAACTTATTGAAATATGGCATTCAGGATATTAAAGAGATTGTCTATAATCCGTCTTATGATTTACTATTTGCCGAGGAAACGAAACCCGGACTAAGTACCTTTGAGAAGGGGATCATTACCACAACCGGAGCGATTTCTGTTGATACCGGGATATTTACCGGGCGTTCTCCAAAAGATAAATACATAGTCCTAGATGATAAAAGCAAAAATAGTGTGTGGTGGAGATCGGATATGGCAAAAGTTTCTGATAACAAACCCATTTCCCCTGAGATATGGAACCATTGCAAAAATATATCTCTTAAGCAGTTATCCGGAAAAAAACTTTTTGTGGTTGACTGTTTCACCGGAGCAAATAAAAATACACGGCTAAGAGTAAGATTTATTCTTGAGGTTGCATGGCAGGCTCATTTCGTAAAAAATATGTTCATAAGGCCTGAGCCGGAAGAACTGGATGACTTTAAACCTGATTTTATTGTGTTAAATGCCTCCAAGGCTAGAAATCCTGATTGGGAGAAACAGGGTCTGAATTCTGAAAATTTTGTCTTTTTCAACCTCTCTGAAGGTATGGCCGTAATTGGAGGAACATGGTATGGAGGTGAGATGAAAAAAGGAATCTTTTCGATAATGAATTATTACCTGCCTCTCAAGGGGATAGCTTCAATGCACTGTTCTGCGAATGTTGGAAAAAATGGTGATACGGCTATATTCTTCGGACTCTCCGGAACTGGAAAAACAACTCTCTCAACAGACCCCAACAGAGCCCTTATTGGTGATGATGAACATGGTTGGGACGATGATGGTATCTTCAATTTTGAAGGAGGCTGCTATGCCAAATGCATAAAGCTAAGCAAGAAAAATGAACCCGATATCTATAATGCAATCAGACGTGATGCTCTTCTTGAAAACCTTGTCGTACTATCTGATGGTACAATAGATTTCAACGATGATTCAAAAACAGAAAACACCAGAGTCTCCTATCCTATATACCATATTAATAACATAGTAAAACCAGTTTCAAAAGCAGGGCACGCGAAAAAAGTTATCTTTCTTTCTGCCGACACATTCGGAGTTTTACCTCCTGTAAGCCGTCTGACTGAGGAACAGACACGATATTATTTCCTCAGCGGATATACCGCAAAAGTTGCAGGTACCGAGAGAGGAATTGTTGAACCGGTTCCTTCTTTCTCAGCTTGTTTTGGTGCAGCTTTCCTTATGCTCGATCCTATTGTCTATGCGAACGAACTTACAAGGAAAATGAAAATGCATAATGCTGAAGCCTGGTTAGTGAACACTGGCTGGATGAGAGGTCCTTATTGTATTGGAAACAGGATCGATCTGCCTTCCACACGACTGATAATAAATGCGATCCTTGACGGCTCAATATTGGAATGTGAATTTGTCACTATTCCGGTTTTTAATTTAAGTATCCCTACCAAAATTGAAGGAGTTGATGAAAGTATACTTGATCCCGGGAAAGCCTGGGACTCACCAACCAAATGGCATGCTGCCGCGACTGACCTGGCTCTCAAGTTCATTAACAACTTCAGTAAATTTGCAGCCAATAAAGAAACTGCAGAACTGGCCAGCTATGGACCGAGAATCTAAGCTATAAGGTGTTTATTTTTATAGCTATATTTGCCCCTGGAAATCATTTTAAAGTATGAATATACTATATGCAGTGCTTGCAATTGTACTGGCATACCTGCTTGGATCAATACCAGCAGCTGTCTGGATTGGAAAACGATTTCACAACATTGATGTGAGACAACATGGAAGCGGTAACGCAGGTACTACTAACGTTATAAGGGTGCTGGGATGGAAAACCGGGATTCCGGTCCTACTGATTGACCTCGGCAAAGGCTGGCTCGCTGCTATGTTACCCGTCTTCCTTCATCTGGCTGACGCCGGAAGTGCACTCCTAACGAATCTGCAGATTACGGTCGGCATAATAGCTATTATCGGCCATATATTTCCTTTATTCGCCGGATTCAGGGGAGGAAAAGGAGTTGCAACTGTCTTCGGAGTATTTCTGGCTTTACAACCCTTGCTTACTATATGCTGTATAGGCGTTTTTCTGGTTGTCCTATTTCTCACAGGAATTGTATCAGTCTCATCAATGGGCGCGGGAATAGCTTTCCCGGTTTTCCTCTTTCTGTTTTTTGACACTCCGTCGAAATTATTCAAAATATTTGCTATACTTGTTGGTATAGCTCTGCTGGTAACCCACAGGAAGAACATAGGAAGAATATGGAGAGGAGAAGAGACCAAGCTTCTCAAATTCGACAAAAAAAACAAACCAACTGGTTGATTATTTAAAGGTGGTAAATTTGGGTATACTCATCCCTGTTATGCTGTCAGAATTGCTCCAGCAATTGAATCCTTTTGCTGATTGGAGGATGTGTTGCGAAAAGTGAAGTAAGAGAGAAAGAGGATTTCTTCTCTTTAACCTGAGGATTCTCAATAAACATCTGTGCGATATCTTTTCTTTTCACAGCTTCAATTGTCGGATCAACAGATATCTTCCTTAGTGCAGAAGCCAGGGACAGAGGTCTATGAGTAATTTCAGCAGAGCCTGCATCTGCCAGGTATTCGCGTTTCCTTGACAATGCAAATCTGAAAAGAGTTGCAATTAGAAAACCAACCAGTGCAAGCACAAGGGCTATAACGATTGCTGCTCCCCCATTTTTCTTACCTCTGCCAAGACTTCCAAACTGCAATCCTCTGAATATTGCCTGTGAAATGAATGCGAAAATCCCGACAAAAATAATTGATATTATAAGCAACCTGACATCCCGGTTTCTTATATGAGTTAGTTCATGCGCAATAACTGCTTCTAGTTCTTCATCATTAAGCTTTTCAATTATGCCCCTCGAAAGGGATATTGAAAATGTTCCCGGATTAATTCCACTGGCAAATGCATTTAAAGAATCATCCTCAATAACATTGATTTTGGGTGTTGTCATACCTGTGGCTATACACAGGTTCTCAACCAGGTTATAGACCCTTTTATTTTCATTTCTTGCAAGAGGTTTAGAATCGGTGGCAGCGTTAATCATTGCTGAATGAGAAAACCATGCTATTGTAAACCAGATAACTACACCTATTATAATAAATGGAGCAGTAATAAGAAAGCTCTGGTTTATCTGGCTGATTGTCCTATGTTCTTCCGAATTAAAGGATAGGAAGAAAAAGAAGAGCCACGTCAGAACAAAAAAGACGATGGGAAACATTACCAATATCAGTACCGAATTAGTGTTATTCCTCCATATCTGGCTCTGCAAACCAAAATATTTCATATTATCAGAACTGGATTTTCGGAGGTTGCTCTGCTTCGGCCCTTTGAGTGCCAAGTTCAAACATCGGCTCTCGTTTGAAATTAAACAGTGTGGCAACCAGGTTTGAAGGGAACAACTCAGTAGCAACATTAAGCTCTTTAGTGGCAGAATTAAAGAACCGGCGTGCAGCAGCTATCTTGTTTTCAATATCCGATATCTCATTCTGCAGTTCCATAAAGTTCTGGCTGGCCTTCAGATCAGGATAGGCTTCGACAGATACTTTCAAACCTTCAAGGGCAGTTGATAACTTGTTTTCGGCAGCTATCTTTTCATTTATAGTAGTAGCCTTCATAGCATTAGTTCGTGCCTCGGTAATATCTGTAAGCACTCCTCTCTCATGTCCCATATAACCTTTCACCGAGTCAACCAGCTGAGGTATAAGATCATGCCTAAGTTTCAGTTGAACATCAACGTCTGCAAAAGCCTGCTCCCTGTTATTTCTCAGCCTGACAAGCCTGTTATAAATAGAAACAGCCATCAGGATTAAGAGAAAAATGATCCCAAGAAAAAATAATACAATTATCATTTTAGCATTTTTTTAATTATGTTTTTTCCAACTTTTAATTAGTATTTATTCGAAAATAAAGATAGTTATATTTACTATAATTATCTTGCAGCTTATATCATTTTTAAGTTTTCTGATATTTAAAAATTTATTTACGTTATCTGACATGGAAAAGAGTTTAAAAGGTACAAAGACAGAACAAAACCGCTGAAGAATTGTCCGGCATGTCTCCACCCTGAAGCTTATTTTGAAATATTGCCAAATAATTATTAATAATGATTGATGGAAAAAACATTCTGGATCTGATTATCAGCCGTCAGAGCGACAGGAAATACAGCGATAAACCGATTGAGAAGGAGAAGCTTGAAAGGATAGTAAAAGCGGGCAGGATGGCTCCTTCCGCATGCAATGCACAACCTTGGAAATTCATTATTGTAACAGATCATGAGCTGGTCGGAAAGATTGCAGAAGCGGCATCGGCAAAACTGATCGGGATGAACAGCTTTGTTGCCCAGGCGCCTGTTATTCTGGTTGTGGTGAGAGAAAAACCAAACTTCTCTTCAAAGGTAGGCGCAACTATTAAAAACAAGGATTATTCTCTGATTGACATAGGTATTGCAACTGAAAACATTTGTCTTCAGGCAAAGGCTGAAGGAATAGGCTCCTGCATAATCGGCTGGTTTGATGAAAAGATGTTAAGAAAACTGCTTGTTATCCCCGGATCAAAAAGAGCTGAACTGATTATTACATTAGGGTATTCACTGAGTGACCCGAGGGAGAAAAGGAGGAAGCCTGAAGGGGAGACTGTATCGTATAATAAATATTGATTCTTGCCCCCCAACCCCCCTAAAGGGGGGCTAATTCAGTTTTTCTAATGCCGCCTTTATCCTCTTAACGGCCTCAACCAGCAGATCATCAGATGTTGCATATGAAATTCTGAGGCATCGTGGAGCACCAAAAGCATCTCCTCCGACAGTTGCAACCTGCGCTTTATCGAGCAAATAAAGTGCAAGATCGTCTGAGCTGGTAATTTTTGTTGTACCATCAGACTTCCCTAAATAGAAGCTTATGTCCGGCATCACATAGAAGGCTCCCTGAGGAATTCTCACCTTAAGTCCTTTTACCTCTTTTAACAACCCACAGATTAAGTCGCGGCGGCGAAGAAAAGCCGCTTTCATTATCTGGCGCGAATCTCCTTTGCCTTGTATGGCTGCGAGTGCGGCGCGCTGGGCAATGGAACAGACACCTGAGGTAAATTGGCTCTGTAACTTATTACATGCTTTTGCTATCCATAATGGGGCGCCAATGTATCCTATCCTCCACCCTGTCATCGCATATCCTTTTGATACCCCATTGACAGTAATTACCCTGTCGTAGATAAAATCAAAAGAGGCCATACTTACGTGCTCACCTGAAAAAATTATATGCTCATAAATCTCATCTGAAATAATGAATAATCCTTCGTGTTTTTCAACTATCCTGGCAATTTTCTCCATTTCTTTCCGGTCATAGACCATACCTGTGGGATTTGAAGGAGAATTGAAAATTATTAACCTTGTTTTGCTCGTAATTGCAGCCTCAAGCTGTTCGGGTCTGATTTTGAAATCGTCCTCCAGCTTAGCTTCTATGACAACAGGTTTCCCTTCAGCAATGATGATCTGATCGTAATAACTTACCCAGTATGGGGCAAGGATAATAACCTCATCGCCCGGATTAACTATCGACAAAATTACATTTATCAGTGAGTGCTTTCCTCCGGCCGATACAATTATCTGTTCAGGCGAATAATTGATCCCATTCTCTTCTTTGAATTTCTTCGAAATTGCCTCCCGGAGATCTGTATACCCCGGTACCGGGGGGTACTTGGAGTAGTTTTCATCAATCGCTTTCTTAGCTGCTTCTTTGATGTAATCAGGAGTGTTGAAGTCAGGTTCCCCGAGACTAAGACTGATGATGTCAATACCTTTAGCTTTTAACTCCCTGCTCTTCTGAGCCATTGCAAGTGTCTGGGAAACTGATAAAGATTTAATCCTTTCTGATAAGTATTCCATAAAGCTGGTTATATAATAAATTAACTTAAAAAGAACTTAACCAAATGTATGAAGTAAAATTGAAATATAAAATTTAAATAAATCCATTGCCACTAAGACACTGAGACGCAAAGGGTCACAAAGGAATTCATTTTAGAAGTACCTCTTGGTGAAACTTTGCGCCTTTGCGTCTTGGTGGCAAAAAAATGATTTTGATGTATTCCAATTTCTTTACGAACTTTGCGTTTAATGAAAGAATCTGTAAAAAAACAGGTTTACTGAATCAATAAATATAATTAGGTTTGTATCAAAATTAATCAAAATGGAAGCTTTTACTGATATATTGAAAATCACCATCCCGGCATTGATTGTATTTTTAACTGCCTGGGTTCTTCTCAGAAATATGATAAAGAACGATCAGGATAAGAGAAGACAGGAGCTGATTCTTCAAAACAGCCGGACAGTTACTCCAATAAAGCTTCAGGCATACGAAAGAATTGTTCTATTCCTGGAAAGGATCTCCCTCGAATCACTTTTGGTAAGAGTCAGTACACCTGACATGAAAGCCACACAGCTCCATTCAGCAATGCTTAATGCAATCAGGAGTGAATTTGAACATAATTTATCGCAACAGATCTATATGAGCCAGCAAGCCTGGGAAGTAGTCAGGAATGCACGCTCCAATATGATCAAAATAATTAACAGTGAAGTAGAAAAAATGCCTGCGAATTCATCAGGGATGTCCCTCAGCAAACAGCTTCTCGAAAAAATCATGGAGCTCGATAAGGAGCCCACAAGGGCAGCTATAGATTATCTTAAAGGTGAGATTTCCAGAATGATCTGAGCAGGGAGTTAAACCCCCTGGGGGAGATGCCACGAAGTGGCAGAGGGGTTTATTTCCCGGTGCAGATTTTCTATAGCAGCTCCACACTCCTCTTCACAAATGTGCTCAGCTCTTCCCCCCTCAGCATATTATTTGCTAATAAAGCCAAATCTATAAGCTGTTTAACTACTTTATTGCCGGCGCCATATGATTCCAGAAGATCTTTCCTGGCATTTTCAACTACTGAAAGCTCATTGCGCAGTTTTTCAAGGTCATCCTTTTCCAGTTGACTGATCTCTTCCGCTTTTTTCTTCTTATGCTCCTGTTCCGTAAACGCAATCTCTTCTTTAATCCGTTTTCTCTCAGTACTGTTTTCCGTCAACCTGGTTCCTTCCTGGATCTGAAGATCTTCAGAGATTTTGTTAATAATCTGATGGTTTGGGTTGACAACCAGATTATAACTATCGGGCAATTCACCATAAAAGTTCATCCCTCCTCCCATCTGCGCCATATCTTTCATTCTGCGCATAAATTCCGATTGTGTAATAATCACAGGTGCCTCATTCTCGTCAAGTGTTTCAAAAACAACATTATAAATCTCTTTTGTTTTAACCTTGACATTGAAAACACTCTTAAGGTCATCTTTCTGCTCTTCAGTTAATTTCGATTCACGAGACTCTTCTTTCTGAATTAGCTTGTCTACTACATCCGAATCGACTCTTACAAATCTGGTATCCTTCAATTTACTTTCAAGCTGATTTATCAGATGAACATCCAGCTGTCCATCGAGAAGTAAAACATCATAACCTTTGCTTTTGGCTTTGTCGATGTAGGTGAACTGATCAGTCTTGTTTGTTGAATATAAATAGATGAGCGTTTTATTTTTATCTGTCTGGTTTTCCTTGATTATCTTTTCGTATTCCTCAAACGTAAAGTACTTATCTTCTGTATTCTTCAGAAGGGCAAACTTTGAAGCTTTTTCATAGAATTTCTCTTCGGTTATCATACCATATTCGATGAACAGTTTTAGGTTGTCCCACTTTTTCTCAAATTCTTCCCTGTTATTTTTAAATATCTCATTTAACCTGTCGGCTACTTTTTTGGTTATATGGCTTGATATTTTTTTTACATTGGAATCGCTCTGAAGATAACTTCTTGATACATTAAGAGGGATATCCGGTGAATCGATAACCCCGTGCAAAAGGGTTAGAAATTCCGGAACAATTCCTTCCACAGAATCCGTTACAAATACCTGATTGGAATATAATTGTATCTTATTCTTCTGTATTTCGATGTTGCTTTTGATCTTAGGAAAATAAAGTATACCGGTCAGTTTAAAAGGATAATCAACATTAAGGTGAATATAAAACAATGGATCATCACCTGTGGGATAAAGCTCTCTGTAGAATTTCATGTAATCATCTTCTTTCAGATCAGCAGGCTTGAGTGTCCATGCAGGCTTAGTGTTGTTAATAATTTTGTCTTTACCTGTCTCTACAGATTTTCCGTCTTTCCACTCTTTTTCCTTTCCGAATGCAATTTCAATCGGAAGAAACTTGCAATATTTCTTCAACAATTGTTCAATTTTGTTCTCTTCAAGAAAATCTTTTGAATCCTTATCAATATGTAATATAACATCCGTACCAATGTTTTCCTTTTCAACTTCCTCAATTGAAAACTCGGGGCTACCGTCGCAACTCCATTTAACCGCCTGAGAACCATCCTGATATGATTTGGTTATTACTTCAACCTTATCTGATACCATGAATGTAGAGTAAAAACCCAGACCAAAATGACCAATTATTGCACTTGACTGATCTTTATATTTGTCGAGGAAATCATTAGCGCTCGAAAAAGCTATCTGGTTAAGATATTTATCAAGCTCATCTTTTGTCATACCAACTCCTCTATCAGAAACTTTTATTGTCTTTTTCTTCTTATCGACTGACACCTGGATCGTTGTATCACCTATAACGCCCTTATAATCACCAACAGTAGCCAGTGTTTTAAGTTTCTGTACAGCGTCTATGGCATTTGAAATTAGCTCGCGGAGGAAAATCTCATGATCAGAATAAAGGAATTTTTTTATTATAGGGAATATGTTCTCAGTTGTTACTCCAATCTTTCCGGTTTCCATATCAGATATTTTTATAGTTATACATTGAATAATCTGCCGATCACTTTCAAAAGGTGTGCCGTTAGTTTTGTACTGACAAATAGTCACAATGCAATCTGCCCTCTGTCCGCTTCGCGGACATCCCCCTAAAGGGGGACTAATTCGGAGGTATAACTTGAATTATCTCAAAGATAGAGAATTAACCCCCCTTCAGGGGGGCTGGGGGGCAAATAAAACAGAGTTAATTTCGTAGTTAATGGATTTCTCTAGAAATAATGAGGCAGCCTGAAAAAAGCAATCAGGATCAATAATGCAGAGATCAGAAGAAATCCCAGCAGAATATAAATTGAAAAATTCCGTCTTTTTCTGAAAATCCCGATGCTATGTTCACTTATTAGTTTTTTAACAGTATTATGAATCCGAAGGATTGAATTGGCATTTTTAGGAATATATGCATCAATATTAAACTTCACAGTTTTCCTTATCACTTCCATTTTATCGGCAGGACCAAGCAGAATAAGACCTGTCCGACGGTCGATCCGTTTTATTTCCATTGTCAGCTGATCGATCATCTCGAACTGTTCTTTTGTATCATGCAAACCAAGAATTGCAACCTTACAAAAATTACTTTCCTTTTCTTCTTCAATGTGTTTAATAAATTCCTCACGGGTCGGGAAAGATTCTATAGTGTATCGCGATGTATCAGTAAAACGTTTCCTGACATCCTCAGTGAATCCCCTGTGGTCGTCGTAGCAGTAAAGATGAGTTTTAATATTCTTTGCCATAACAGTTAAAAGTGCCTAAAGTTAAAGAAAAGTTTGGAGTGAGCCAGAGTTTGGAGTACTTTAAGTTAAAGAGGATGAAACTTGTTATCTTAAGAGTAACTCCAGGCACTCCAGGCACTTCTCTATTCCATATTTCTTGCATCCACATTAATAATCAATTTCCATAATCCATTTTTAAAATTATATGCATCGAATGAATAATCAGGACCATAGTATTGCCGGTCATCCTTATGTGAAGCCGAGAATGGAACCAGATGATCAAAAACAATTGAACTGTCCGATTTGAATCGCAAAGACATCATTGCATTTGATGCATATTCAAATACATCCCTGAATTTTATCTCCTCTCCTGAAGCAAACCATTTCCTGCCGAATATAATTGAATTATCAGGTGCAAAACTAAGTACTTCAATGATCTTTCTGCTAATAAATGAGTTGCCATAATCGATACCCAATAATACCCAACAGCTTTTATCATTAGTTTTGTAAGGTTTCAAATCATAATATAACGCACCATACCAATCCGGTTCAGCATATGTAGTATCAGTTTTAACCGGGTTTTCGTTGTAACTTGCTGATAATCTATATATTTTATTACTCTCCCCGGGTTCCTGTTTTCTTATGAAATAGCAAAAATACCGACCCGGTGCATTCTCTAAAACCAGGTTCCATGTAATAATCTTCAAAAGAGAATCAGGCGACATAATCTGACCCAGGTACCTCAGGTTAGTGAACCTGTGGCTGAATACTGTATCGGATTTAACATAGCCTTCGATAATTAATCTGATCGAATCATTGATCCGGATCCTGTCACTATCATTATAATTATCAACCAGCCTGCTAAAAAGTTTTTCAAGTACCTGGGGAGTATCCTTTGCTGATATCTGGCTTTTGGCAATACCGGTTGATAGAGAAATGAATAATATAAGGTATAAAATAACAGATCTCATTTTTTGTTTGCATTTTTTATTGCATCATCAAGAAGTTTCTTCAATTGACGGCACGCCATAGATATCTCATCCTCACTTATGATTAATGGAGGAGCTATCCTGAAAGCGTTGTCACAGAAAAGGAAATAATCAAGAATCAGGCCATAATCCGGAGCGTGAGCAATCACATATTTAACATATACAGGATCAATAAGCTGAACAGCCAGTAAAAGACCTTCTCCCCTCACCTCTGATATTAATGGGTGAGCGAGTTCCTGTTTAAAAATTGTTGACTTTGAGTTACAACCCTCTGCCAGCTTCTCATCAATTATTACATTAAGTGATGCCAGACCGGCGGCACAACAGACAGGATGACCCCCAAAAGTTGTAATATGACCCAGTGAAGGGTTAGATACCAGTGCTGACATAATTTCTCTTGAAGATATGAATGCACCAAGGGGCATCCCCCCTCCAAGGGCTTTTGCAAGAAGAAGTATATCCGGGACAACACCGAATCTGTCAATTGCGAACATAGAGCCTATCCTGCCAAAGCCTGTCTGTATCTCATCAAAAATCAACAACGAACCTGTTGAATTACACCTGTTCCTTATCTTTAAAAGGAAATCATTTTCAGGATAAATAACACCTGCCTCCCCCTGCACCGGTTCAATAATGGCACAAGCTGTGTTGTTGTCAATTGAGTCCAGCGATTTTTCATCATTAAAACAAATCTGGAAAGTATCAGGCAGCAGAGGTCTGTAAGCATTCTTATAAAACTCACTTCCCTGAATACTCAATGCACCGTGAGTGCTGCCGTGATAAGAATTTTTGAATGATATTATACGGCTTCTGCCTGTGAATCGTTTGGCTAGTTTAAGTGCACCTTCCACTGCTTCGCTGCCGGAATTCACAAAATAGCAGGAATTAAGTTCAGGAGGAAGAATACCTGTCAGACGTTCAGCATATTTTACCTGGGGGCTCTGAATAATCTCACCATAAACCATCAGGTGCATATATGAATCGACCTGATTTTTAACCGCTTCAACGACTTTGGGATGACTGTGGCCTGTATTACTTACCGAAACACCTGAGATAAGATCAATATATTTTTTACCGTCAGGACCGTACATGTAAACACCTTCTGCCCTTACAATTTCAAGCATCATTGGCGCCAAAGAAGTTTGTCCCAGATGCATTAGGAATAGTTGACGATTGGTAAGCATGAGATGTTTTAGAGATTACCTGGCCATCACATTAATATCATTCAGAAGAGAGTCCCTGAATGATTTCCCGACCGGAATACTTTTCAAGGTACCTCCGACAATAATATCGAGAGTGTTCTCTTTTATGGTCTGGATCATGCTCTTGTTAATTATAAATGACCTGTGAACCCTGATAAAAACCCCTGAAGGCAATTGGTTTTCGATTGCTTTCATGGTAAAATGAATAGTAAATTTATCATCATTCGTGATCAGAGTGACATAATTTTCAAGAGCTTCAATATATATAATCTCTGTCAGTTTCAGTTTTACCAGTGATGATCCCTTTTTGATGAATATTTCTTCATCACCGCTATTTGTCACCTCTTTGCGGGCAAAGTACCTGATCGTTTTATCGATGGCTTTGCAGAAACGTCCATATGTAACCGGTTTAAGCAGGTAATCAACCACATTGAAGTCGAAAGCTCTTAAAGCATATCCTTCACCTGAGGATACAATTATTATATTAGGCGGGAAGTCGAGGCTGCCAATAAAATCAAAACCATCCATTTCGGGCATTTCAATATCGAGAAAAATCAGGTCGATATCCTTTCGTTTTGTGAGAATATCCCGTGCCGCCAGTGAATCGCTGAAAGTACCTATCAAAGTTAGAGAAGAGGATTTGCTCACATACCCTTCCAGTATTTTGCAGGTCAATATATCATCGTCAACTATAATGCAGTTCATTCGTCAACTGTTTTGGCAAAGAAATTCACGATCAAAAATAGTAAAAATATTCTAAGAATTTTTAACAATTACAGTAAAGTTGAAATTCTTTTAGCAATTTATTTGAAAATATTGATGAATTCAATGAATTGGTTGGATAACTGTATGAATTGAAAATAAAAAAAGGGGTGTAGAAACACCCCTAAGCAATCTCAATCAGTTAAGATTAAAGACCTTTGTTAAGTGCCGGAGCTGCTTTGAATTTTACAACTTTTTTAGCAGGAACGTTCAGTTTAGCACCTGTACGCGGATTACGAACAACTCTTGCACTTCTTTTGTCAACTTTGAAGGTACCCAGGCCCGGAAGCTGGATTCTCTGACCTTTTTTCAAATATTTTCCAAGAGTTCCAACAAATGCGTTTACAGCCTTACCTGAGTCTTTGATAGAAAGACCTGCTTCGGCGGCGATTGCACTTACTAATTCTTTTTTTGTTGCCATAATGAAAAATTTAAGGGTTAGACCAATCTTACTAATTGAATACAAATTTATTTTTTTTTAATTCATGTGCAAATTTATTTTTCCGTTTTTCTACAAATAGTGCCGCTTTTAGGTTAAAACAGCAATAATTTCGCATGAAATTCAGTATTTTGTCAAATTGTCGCAATTGCTCACTAATCAACAACATCATGACTTATTTCAGAATATTTTGTTCACATCCTGTTCATAAAAAATATATTTCGCTGTATATCTGTTACTTATGCAATTAATTCAATTAGATTCTCAAAAAACAAAAAAATATTAACTTTGCGGCGGAGAAATGGAGAAATGGAGAAATGGAGAAATGGCAGAGCGGTCGAATGCGGCGGTCTTGAAAACCGTTGATCTGTAACCACGGATCCGGGGGTTCGAATCCCTCTTTCTCCGCCGATAGTTTTGTAATCCGCCTGTAAATCAACAAAATACAGGCGGTTTTTATTTTTTACATGTACAGATACATACACTTAATATTTTTTGCTTCCTACATCTTAGATCCCTATTAAGTTATTGACATATGATCCGACATGATATGCGGTTGCTGCGGGAAGTATTTTAACCTGTGGCTCTTTATGTTTGAATATTACACGGAATGCCATATTAATTATTTGTCTTACTAACCACTCTAAGAGAAATTGGCTTGTTTTTAAGGTGAATCATGTATGAGAATAAAATATCTCTCTCTTTTGTTATTTCAATATATTCAATCCTAAGCTTTTCAACATTAATACCATAAACAAGAAGCGGATTTACAAATTTTGCCCTAATTTCTTCAGTTAGCTCAGGAACTAACCAATTAAAATTTTCTGAGTATGAGATTTTACATTTATTGATTTTCTTAAAATCTGAAAATGGAGTTTGTTTTGATCCTGATAAATTTTTAATTTCCATAATAGAATTCACTAAAAACACTCTATCTGTATCCCAATCGTTGATAGAATTCATTATTTTCTCAACATCGATTCTAAGAAACTTTAATCCTGTCAGATATTTTGTCCAGGGTCCATTTTTACTCGGGATAAATTTCAAGGATTTCATAGTCTTGATTCTTTAAACTTAAACATTATTGCTATTTTCTAGTCGATCAAAAAAAGTGACCCCAAATAAAGCGATTAAAGACATTATCTCACCCTGGCTATACTCGGGTATTACCCCAATTGGTATAATTCATGAGAAGATGCCTGGTATATTAAAGTTCCGGAGGAATGGTTTCTGTCTGATCATGCTGTTTTAGAATAAATATTCTTCATAAATATTCTTAAATTGATTAGCAATATATAATGCTTTCTCCCAGCTGTCTGTACAGAGGTATGGCTCACTTTCTCCGATAAATGTGCATGTATGTCTAAAATAAGAGCGTAAAATATTCTTAGATGACGACCTCATTACAATTACAAACGATGGGTAATATTTATACTGATTCTTGTTATTCCAGTCAGGAACCCAATGGTTATTGATAGCTTTATAAATGATCATAAGTTTATAGGCAGAAATAATGTGTTTTTTGAATTGATCAGATATTTTTGAAACATCCTGAAGACATGGTATATTGACATTTGTTTTTATACAAGCATCTTCGAAGGTTTTGATTGTCTTATAATTAAACTCTGCCTTGGTCTTAACAGTTTCTTTAGCGTTTATTTTCATGTCAAGCAATATTGGTATGAATGTTAAATATTTTAGCTTCTCGCAATTCTAACCGCTCCTTTGATTTTCGTTTCGGGGTTATTGCTACAGAAAGGCCATGCTCCCTTAGAACATTTGAAATCCGCCTCATAATTTGCTCTTGATCTTGAGTAAATTCTTTTTCGGCTGTGACGACTTTTATTATTGCTTTCATAATTGACTGTAATTTAGATGACCAAATTTATAGCAGCTGCAGATCTTTCATGCTGTTTATTAATTTTTTCAAAACAATCAGCCAACTCCTTAAAAAAAAACATAGTTTCCTTAATTCCGCTTTTAGGTCCGTTTTTTTGATTAGTTGTTTTCATTTTTCAAAAAGTAGAGGCCCCGCATCCGATGGCTGTCACTCAATCCCATAGGGAAGAATGCATCAGAATTGGGGCCAGTTAAACTTTTTGTTTTCATAGAATTGAGTGAACAGCGAAGGAAAGGTAAAACCTTTTTATAAAACTTCCAAATAAATCTTCATGATTGGCCCGGATGGATCCTGATCAGCCTGGTCACCGGTCCCATGGATCCTATCTTAGTAAAAACTATGGTTATACAGGTTACCAGCTCCGGGATCTTCACCCGGGTAATATCATACGCTTGGATTTTCCTCAAAACCGACGCCAATGTCATTTTACACACTTTTTAATGATTTCTCTAAAAACGACTTCACCAGGAGAACCAAGACAAACGATCTTCACCTGGTCAATACTCCAATACCCCGCTTTTTTACAAATACTAAACCAAATTTTCGCAATTTCTATAATGGGGTATAAGCACTTCTGGCGAATTTAGCAGCTGCATACTTCTCTGACTTCAGATTTTTTATAAAGGTTTCTAGGATCTTCTGCTGGTCAACCGGGTCCGGATCCTGATTATCGCATTCATTTTGCACTCTCAACTTTGCCAGGTGAAAATTTTATTGGCGTACAGCCAGGTCAACTATAAATATTCAATTGTGAGTGAGTTAAGAGAGGCATAATCAGCTAATTACAGTCATTTTCTCCAGTTTTTATTAACATTCAGACTAATCAAGGCTCTTCCGGATCCATGGGACCGGTGACCAGGATCCTCTCCTGGTAAGCTCATAAAAAAGGGTGCCGTTCTGGTTAAACGGAACACCCTAAATGATCAATAGACAAGTAACCGAGTCGCTACTATTGACCTTTTCTCAATACCCCCTTCCTAAAAAAAAAGTCCCAGGGAAAAAATCAATTTTAGTTTCAACGGATCCTTGTGGCTTCAGTTTTGAGAAAAACATATCATAGGAATGAGTTCCATATATTGCTTTAAATTTATGATATCAAGCAAACGACCGAACTCTAATTCATTTAAACCTAATTCTTTTTCTTCAGCCTTCTCTCCATCAATCGCCATTAACCATAAAATGTATCGTAATTCTGATATTATTAATCCTTCATCTGTAAACGTGCCTTCCTTCTTTTTCGAGGTTTCTGTTTCCACAAGTTTAAGCATCTCCTTTGGTGAGTTACAAATTAGTCTAATGTTACGGCCGTTAATTAATGTAATGTTGTATTTTTTCATTTATTCTGTCTTTTTTCTTCTCTATCTGACATTGTTGCTAGTTTTTTAGGTATTTACTAAAAGCTATTGTTAAACTGATGGATCATCTATACCCCTGCCTTTACATATGACGGAGGCAATGATTTTGAGGGCTAACGGTCGCACGGACTTTTTGCCTAGAGATTTGGACTCCCTAGGGGTATATGACAAATTTATAAACATATCACGCTCATTCATAGTATATTACAACCTTTCAAGGGCTCCGGTATTTGGTTCTTATTATAAAGAACTATGTGTGTTATCATATTGATATTGAATGACTTGCAAAATTTAAATTTAATGTAATTCATTGGTGGTTAATGTTTTAAAGTTTTATTTATCGTATTATATTGATTATCTGATACATAAAGAGTTAAATTTGTTAATGACAATAAACCCTATGCTTATAGAAGTTCAAAGAGATCAGTTATTAAGAGAATGCTGTTTTTTATGCGTTTCCCTGTATTTCTGTTCATATCGATCTATGTTTGATATTGCAGTGCATTCATTAAATAATGTGCGTCCAATGCTCTTTAAATAGTGTTCAGTCTGGCTTATGCTGGAATGCCCTAACATATAAGATATTTCTTTAACACTACTCCCGGCGTCCAATGCCAGGGCTGCCGCCGTCGCTCTCAAACTATGGGCGGTATATCTGCTACTGTCAAGGCCAATAAGTCTAAGGTAATGCTTTATAATCTTTGATATAATAACAGTGCTGATCCTGGTTAAATTGCTTTTATTGCTGTGACTTATAAACAGTGGGGTATGTTCATTCATTACATCTGTTCTTAATGCCAGGTATTCATTGAGTGACTTTAATATATTTTCTGATAACGGAACAGAGCCGCCCTTTTGCTTTTTACCTTTCCTTTGAATCTGTAAATAAGTCTTATCATTTACTTTTATAATGTCAACGTGATTAAGCCTATTCACCTCAATGCAGCGGATCCCGGTATAACACATTAACTTTATCATTGTCCTATTCCGTTTATCAATTATTGGATTAATATGAACTATACCAATAAGTTTATATATTTCTTCAAGAGCTAAACAGGCCCTGATAAATACTGCACCTTTATCCCGTTCCTTTCCAATTGTATCTGTTATATTTTCATCATAATATTTTTCCTTTACCAGCCAGTTAAAAAAGACCCTTATACTTACCAGATAACTGTCAATTGTTGCCGCCCTTTTGGTTAGTCTTAAATGATCCCGATAATCAATAACATCCTTACATTTTAAAAGCTGATCTTTTAAAAGGCCTGGCTTTGATCTTCCGGAAGTGGTAAGCCAATGGACAAAATAACCCAGCGTTTTTTTATATAGCTGCTTTGTTAGTTCAGACTGGCCGCTATTATCAATAAATTCCTGTATCCGGTTATTTATCAGATTTTCTTCTATGCCGGCATCTTCAGCTATTTTATCACCAATACTTTTGGTTTCAAGCTCCTCTGCAGTAAGGCGCTCTTCTTTTTTCAGTTTTAACAATGTCCTAAAAATTGATGTTTTCATACTATTGAT
>Ga0187886_1000129_pt1 | contig 107860 bp, 85 predicted proteins | sample June2016WEW_20_1_FD_133001 | JGI IMG/M metagenome (GOLD analysis project Ga0187886, IMG submission 133001) | Peatland microbial communities from SPRUCE experiment site at the Marcell Experimental Forest, Minnesota, USA - June2016WEW_20_150 | ecosystem: Environmental > Terrestrial > Soil >... | reverse complement strand
TGTCTGGAATATTGGCAATATCGATGCATACCCGAATGTTGAAATCACGATCTATAACAGATGGGGTCAGTCACTCTGGAAATCAGAACAAGGCTACCCTCATCCATGGGATGGCAGAAGCAATGGTGTTTTGTTACCTATTGATTCATACTATTATATTATTGACCTGCATAATGGATCAAAGCCAATTTTAGGGTCTGTAACACTAGTCAGATGAAAAAAAATATTTTAATAGTTGTGAAAAGGCTGGCTTATATATTAATTTTTGTTGCTTTGGAGCAAACATCATATTGACAGTCGCTTTGAAATTCGGTGATAGTGCAAGAAAATACAGGTGGTTGGATCGCTATTAATCTGTTAATTAGCTAAGAATATCAGAAAACCTCCGGTGGCCGGTGGCTGGAACTGTTATATCCTATTCCTGGCTCAGACAACCTTAGCTGAAATCTTCATTAAACAGAGATAAGAAGTATGAAGATTTTGTAACAAATGGCAATATGAATTTTTTAATTGATTAAGAAAATATAGATCAGAGGTAAATCAAAATCTAAAAAAGTATACCTTTCCGGCAAATAAAATGCCTATATCCCAAAACAAAATGAAATGAATATATTTCAATCAATAGTTTTATCCATCATTGAAGGTTTGACAGAATTCCTTCCGATATCATCTACAGGTCATATGATCTTAGCCTCAAGTGTCATGAATATCCCGGAAGATGCTTTTGTAAAAACTTTTGAGATTTCCATTCAGATTGGAGCAATAATGGCCATAGTATTGCTATATATTAAACGGTTTTTTAAAGGAATTTCTTTATATTTAAAACTTGGCACAGCTTTTATACCAACCGGGATCATTGGTATTTTTGCATATCCCTATATCAAAATTTTTTTGTTCAATTCGACAATTGTTGCTGTTTCTCTTATTTTAGGGGGAATAGTTCTGATTCTGATTGACAAAAAGGTAGTTAACCAGCAAAGTAAAATAGATGTGCTTGAAAGTATTACTTATAAGAATGCCTTTTTCATAGGTCTTTTCCAAAGTATTTCCATGATCCCGGGAGTGTCAAGAGCAGCTGCAACAATTGTAGGCGGAATTTTTAACGGGCTGGATAAAAAACAAGCAATTGAATTTTCTTTTTTACTTGCCGTCCCAACCATGTTTGCTGCAACTGGTTACGACTTATGCAAGACATCTATTGAATTCTCAGGGCATGAAATATTCTTATTGAGTCTCGGATTGGTAATAGCTTTTATTACAGCATGGATCGCTGTGAAGGCATTTTTAAAAATTGTACAGAATTATGGTTTTAAGTATTTTGGTTATTATAGAATTATTATTGGATTAATCTTCTTGATATTAATCAAATAGCTTGCCTCTATTAGCATATATAATTATGTCTGACATTGCCACAAGAGTAAAAGAGATCATTATTGACAAACTGGGAGTTGACGAATCGGAAGTTACTCCGAAAGCCAGTTTCAAAAATGATTTGGGTGCTGACTCTCTTAGCGCTCTTGAATTGATCATGGAGTTTGAAAAGGAATTCAATATCGGTATCCCTGAAGACCAGGCCGAAAGTATCAATACTGTTGGTGAAGCTATCAGGTACTTTGAAGAAAATACGAAATAATTATGAAGGTATTGAGTACACTGCAGACTGAAAAATAAAATACTTTATCAGAGCCAAACTGTATACTGCCCAACCAGGTTTATCAATTTACTTACATTCGGAACACTTCACAGAACCTTGTGTTTTTATATCAACTGCAAATTCCTTACCACATTTTTCACACTTGATGTGATTTATCTCTTGTGCAAGTAGTCTGCTTGCAATTGCTCCGTTGAATTCCAACGCTTGTTTATCCCTGACAAGAGAATAATTGTCTCTACGAATATTCGCAGCAACAAAATCTTCCTCTTTTAGAATTGGTATATATATTTCATTTTTCATAATGCAAAGATACTAATAAACAAAGTCCATAATACATTTACCTGTATTTGGGCTCTTAAAACAGCAAAAAACCTGATCTGGCAACTTATCAGCTTTAACCTGAAATTATTTCATAACATTCTGATAAACTCTTACATAATCAACAAACATAGTATCCGGAAAGACCGTAGTTGCATCAGGATTTTTTGGCCAATCACCGCCAATAGCAAGATTAAGAATGATATTCTGACTATACCAGATTCCAGCCTGGCTCATTTTTCTGGGCAGAGCAAGCTACAATGCAGAGTAAAAAGATTATTAAGTTCATATTCTTTATCATTTCAGTAAAGTTACAGTTAAGTTATTTATCAACATCATTAGTGTCCATCAATGTAATAATTTAACCTATTGACTTGTATATTGATAATTAATAACTTTGGTTAAAGCATAATTCAGAAAAAATTAAAACTTAAAATTATGAAAACACTAAATTGGTTTGGATGGATCTCTGGTGGAATCGGCGTTATTATTGTCCTGCTTGCCGTAATTTCAATTATTACCGGGAAAAACATTTTCGGATTCGGTCATGTGACAAATTATTTCCAGGCAGCTAACAGCTTCTTCCTGATGGCAATAGCTGCGTTTATTGTTGTTTACAGTTGTGAGTGCAAAAAGTAAAAAGAGGACCGACCGTTAAGAAATTAGCCCTTTTGCTAATTTTAGGGAGGAGCCAGACTGCAGGGGTGGCAAACAGTTAAAAAGTAAAAAGAAGCAATAATTTAGGCGAATATTGCAGAATAACCTTTTTCACTTATTTTTGACAGCCTTTACTTTCAAAAATTGAAGGTATCAAAAAAGGTGAAATGATGGATGCAGAGATAACGGTAATCGGAGCAGGGGTAATCGGACTTGCTATTGCGGAAAAGGTATCTGAGGAACACAACAATGTTTTCCTGATCGAAAAACACTTGTCTTTCGGGCAGGAGACAAGCAGCCGCAACAGCGAAGTCATACATGCCGGAATTTATTATACCAGGGATAGCCTGAAAGCAAGACTCTGTGTTGAAGGGAAGTGGCTTCTTTATGATTACTGCAAAAAATACAATATACCTTATAATAATTGCGGGAAACTGATAGTAGCGACTTCTGAAGAGGAGATATCAATAATTGAAGGGATCAGGCAAACTGCAATTAAAAATGGGGTGGATGACTTGTTGGTTCTTGTGAGAGAACAGATAACGGATATGGAACCAAACATCTTCGCCTTAAAAGCTCTCTATTCACCATCCACAGGAATTGTCGATTCTCATTCTCTTATGAAACAGTATGAAACCAATACCCTCAATAATGGTGGTCAGGTTGTGTATGGAAGTGAGGTTACAGGAATCAGGCAGATTAAAAAAGGATACGAAATCACACTTCTCGACTCAGACAAAAAGAATTATAGTTTCACAACAAGTAGTGTTATCAATTCTGCCGGGCTGACTTCAGACAAAGTTTCTGAAATGGTTGGTCTGGGTGATGATAACCTGAAAATAGTTTTCTGTAAAGGCGAATATTTCAGGATCAATCCGCCAAAAAACCGGTTGATAAAAAGGCTTGTCTATCCTGTTCCGCATCCTGACATGGAAGGCATTGGTATTCATGTAACAATAGATATGGGTGGCGGAGTAAAACTGGGTCCTGATGTAAAATATCTTGAATCAAATATTTATGATTACAAATTGACAGCATCAAAACAAGAAGCATTCTTTAAATCAGCTAAAAAATTCCTGCCTTTTCTTGAGTTTGATGATCTTGCTCCTGAAATGGCAGGAATTCGTCCAAAGATCCAAAAACCCGGAGAGCCACTCAGAGATTTCTATATCATGGATGAGGCCAAAAGAGGTTATCCCGGATTTATAAATCTGATTGGAATGGAATCGCCGGGATTAACATCTTCAATAGCTATCGCAAAATATGTGAAAAAGTTAATTAATCTGAACTTTTAAATAGTTCCCGCTGATCTCGCAGACCTGACTGCCGTGTGCCTGAAGGCAGGTCTTCGGGAAAATACACGAGATAAGGTAGGGTATGAAGCTTATTGTACCTTGCTTCTGACAAGTTTCTGGAGATCAGCCATTTCATCCCTGAATCTGGCAGCCTCAATAAAATCGAGTTCTGCAGCAGCTTTTTCCATACTTTTTCTTGATTTTTCAATGGCCTTTTCAAGAGCTTCCCTGTTCATATACTTAACAACAGGATCAGCAGCAATCCCAGGTCTGTCAGGCTCAATATAAGCTTTAACGCCTGTTCCCTTCTTTCCTAATCCGCTAAGTATTGATCCCATCTTCCTTACTATCTGGGTTGGAGAAATACCCATCTCTTCGTTGTATTTCAGCTGCTTGCTTCTTCTCCTGTTGGTCTCATCAATAGTCTGCTGCATGCTCCGGGTGACTGTATCAGCATACATAATAACCTTTCCATTCAGGTTTCGTGCTGCCCTTCCGGAAGTCTGAGTCAACGACCTTGATGATCGGAGAAATCCTTCCTTGTCAGCATCAAGAATAGCAACCAGTGACACCTCCGGGAGATCAAGGCCCTCTCTGAGCAGATTGACTCCAACCAGTACATCAATGGCGCCTGTGCGAAGCTCTTCCATGATATCAATTCGGTCGAGGGTATCTATATCCGAATGAATGTAACTGCATTTTATATCAAATTTTATCAGATAAGATGAAAGCTCTTCAGCCATCCGTTTGGTGATAGTTGTTACCAGTGTCCGTTCTCCCGATTTAGCTCTTGAACGGATCTCACCCATCAGATCATCAATCTGGTTAAGGCTTGGACGTACTTCGATCGGTGGATCAAGAAGACCCGTGGGTCTGATCACCTGGTCAACAAAGACACCTTCACTTTTTTCGAGTTCATAATCAGCCGGAGTGGCGCTGACAAAAATTGTCTGACCCGTAAGTGATTCAAATTCTTCAATCCTCATTGGTCTGTTGTCGAGAGCTGCCGGCAGTCTGAACCCATATTCAACCAGTGTCTGTTTACGGGAATGGTCACCACCGAACATTGCCCTGATCTGAGGGACACTGACATGACTTTCATCAATAACTGTTATGAATTTATCGGGAAAATAATCGAGCAGACAGAAAGGTCTGGTTCCTGGTTTTCTTCCGTCAAAATATCTTGAATAATTTTCAATACCACTGCAATATCCAAGTTCCTTTATCATCTCAAGATCATACAATACACGTTGTTCCAGTCTTTTTGCCTCTTCTGTTTTCCCTATTTCTTTGAAATGTGCAACCTGACGAACCATGTCATCCTGTATATCGCTGACGGCCATATTGATCCTTTCCCGTGTAGTAACGAATATATTCGCAGGATATACAATATATTCATTCAGAATTTCCAGCCTGTGACCGCTAACCGGATCAAATGTATTTAACTCTTCAATCTGATCACCAAAGAATACCACCCGTACTGCTATATCTGCATAAGCCGGAAAGATATCAATGGTATCTCCGCGGACTCTGAATGTACCATGTTTGAATTCGAGTTCGTTCCTTGAATAGAGGCTATCTACAAGCTTTCTCAGTAGAAGATTCCTCCCTATTATCTCTCCTTTCCTGATATGAACCGTATTGGAATGAAAATCATCGGGATTACCGATACCGTATATACAGGAGACCGAAGAGACAACAATTACATCATGCCGGCCTGAGAGTAAAGATGAAGTAGCACTAAGACGAAGCTTTTCGATCTCCTCGTTAATTGAAAGGTCTTTTTCAATATAAGTATCTGATACAGGCAGGTATGCTTCCGGCTGATAATAATCATAATACGAAACGAAGTATTCAACCCTGTTTTCAGGAAAGAACTGTTTGAATTCACCATAAAGTTGAGCAGCCAGGGTTTTATTATGGCTTAATACCAGAACAGGACGGTTTACTTTCTCGATTACATTGGCAATTGTAAATGTTTTACCCGAACCGGTTACTCCAAGAAGCGTCTGGAACGGAACTCCATTTTCAAGCCCTTCTACAAGTTGATTAATTGCTTCCGGCTGGTCCCCGGTTGGCTGAAAATCAGATATTAATTTAAAATCCATAAAATACCCTTCAGTAAAAAGATTACAAAATTACAAAAAAGTCTTTGAGGTTGAAATCTATTAACCGCAAAGGCCTCAAAGTTTAAAGCAAAGTTCGCAAAATGAACTATAGTCGCAGACTACAATTTATTGAAGCGAAGTTACAAACTTCGCTTAGCGTGCGGGTTCAAAAAAATGGAAAAGAGCCTGAGATGATGGTTATAATAGGAAAAGGCGCTCTTAACCGAGCGCCTTTTCCTTCCGTAAAACGGAATATTTAACCTAAATAACCCTTCAATAATCTGCTTCGCGAAGTGTGTCTTAATCTTCTGATAGCTTTCTCTTTAATCTGGCGCACTCTTTCTCTCGTAAGACCAAATTTTTCGCCTATCTCTTCAAGGGTCATCTCCTGACAACCAATACCGAAGAAGAATCTTATAATGTCCCTTTCTCTTTCAGTAAGTGTTGCAAGCGCCCTGTAAATCTCTCTGGAAAGCGATTCATCCATCAGAAGCTTGTCCGCAACCGGAGAATCAGAGTTAGTAAGAACATCAAGTAGACTGTTATCCTCACCTTCTATAAAAGGAGCATCAACGGATACATGACGACCAGATACTTTTAGTGTATCAGTTACCTTTTCTTTTGGCAATTCAAGAACATCAGCCAGTTCCTCAGGTGACGGAGTTCGTTCGTTTTCCTGTTCAAATTTCGAGAAAGCTTTATTGATCTTATTTAGTGAACCTACCTGGTTCAATGGTAACCTTACAATTCTCGATTGTTCAGCAAGTGCCTGAAGAATTGACTGCCTTATCCACCATACTGCATAAGAAATAAACTTGAAACCACGTGTTTCATCAAATTTCTCTGCAGCCTTAATAAGGCCCAAATTTCCTTCGTTGATAAGATCGGGGAGACTAAGTCCCTGGTTTTGATACTGTTTTGCAACAGATACAACAAAACGTAAGTTTGCTTTGGTGAGTTTCTCAAGAGCAGCTCTGTCGCCTTTCTTTATTCGCTGAGCCAATTCAACTTCTTCTTCTACCGATATCAACTCCTCCTTACCAATTTCCTGCAAATATTTGTCGAGTGAAGCACTCTCTCTGTTTGTTATGGATTTGGTAATCTTTAGTTGTCTCATTATCCCTCCCAAAAAATTTCCGCAAAGTTATTGCTTTATTATGTAATAACAAAAATAATTCACTATTGTTGTGAACAGGGAGTCTGTTTTTATAAACACCATGAATAACAGTGAATTATGCAACTAAATATATTACTTTCCGAATTGGTAATTAAATATTGTCCCGTCAGGTTGTATCCCGCCAATCAACTTAAGTGACTTTTCGTTATTGGTAAATTCTCTTACATCAGCAGGAGTTTTTACTTTTTTTCCATTAACACTTAGAATAATATATCCGCGGGTCATTCCAATATCCTTGAATTTGCCTTCATTGACTTCTATTACCTTGACCCCATAATCAACATCCATTGAGTTCTTTTCTTCCGATCTTAGTGCTTCAAGTCGCGCACCAAAAACTATGTCTCCTTCCATTGCGGCAGTTACAACTTTTGTATTTCCGGCAACATTCTTCAGTGTAATTGGTACGGTACTCTCATTCCCATTTCTGATATATGTTACTGATACCTTATCTCCGGGACGGTGTTTCCCAACCTGCTCCTGTAATTCGGACATTGTATTTACAGGTTGTCCGTCGAACTTAACAATTACGTCATTTTTCTTCATACCTGCTTCCTGGGCCGATCCATCAGGGTTAATTCCTGTAACCAGAACACCCCTTAAATTATTAAGACCATGTTTAGTGGCATCTTCTGATTGAAGATCTTGTATGTTCACACCAATTATAGCTCGCTGAACCTCCCCATATTCTTTAAGATCGTCAACGACCTTTTTTACAATTGTAACAGGTATAGCAAATGAGTTACCGGCATAAGCACCATTAGGTGACATAATCGCAGAAGTAATTCCGATAAGTAATCCTTTGGTATTCACAAGAGCGCCGCCACTGTTTCCCATATTAAGTGCTGCATCGGTTTGTATGAATGATTCTATCTTATAGGTACCCTCATTCAATCCAAGAGTTCTTCCTTTTGCGCTGACAATACCGGCTGTGACTGTAGATGTCAGATTGAAAGGATTTCCGACAGCCAGTACCCATTCGCCAAGCCTGAGTTGCTCTGAATCGCCAAATTTAATATAAGGTAAATTGTCAGCCTTAATTTTAAGCAGAGCTATATCACTGCCCGGATCGCGTCCTACCACTTTTGCTGTAAATGTTCTTTTATCATTTAATGTAACATCAACAGATTCAGCGTTTTCTACAACATGGTTATTGGTAACAATATAGCCATCATTAGAAATAATGACTCCCGAACCATAACCTTGTACTTCGCGTGGTTTATAATTCCGATCACCATAAAACCAGTCCAAAATAGGATTATCCGGAGTTCCCTCCATTTTAATATGGACGTGAACTACGGCATGCACTGTCAGTTCAGCAGCATATGTCAAATCTATCTGTCCTTCCTGCGTCTGTAACGAAGTGAGATAAGCTCTTGCATCCTGGACTTCAACTTTAGAACTGTCCTTCGAAATAGACAAGGAAGGCTTTACCAATATTTTTGTATAAGCAAACAAAGCAATTGATGCGCCTAACAGAGCCATAAAAAGTGCGCCTAATAAATACTTTCCTTTCATAACTTTTCTTTTTTAATTAAACTCCCTTTTTGCCGGTGTTAAAGTTACTTATTATGTCTTCACAAAAGTTTAATATCTTTATAACCGTTTAAATGTAATTTTGTTTTACAAAGATCATGCATTTTTCGAATGATCTTCAATAATTTACAAAGATTTAACAACACTTTAACAATGACGACAATAGTATTTAACAAATATCAGGGAGCCGGTAACGACTTTATAATAATAGATAACCGAAAAAGCATTTTTAATCCGGATGATTCTAATCTTATAAATAAATTATGCGACCGCAGATTTGGCATTGGTGCTGACGGGTTGATTCTTGTTTCCGGGAGCCTTCAGTACGATTTTGAGATGAAGTATTTCAATTCCGATGGCTTTGAAGGCACAATGTGCGGCAATGGCGGACGATGTTCATCTGACTTTGCAATTAGGGCCGGGATAGCTGGAAAGAAGCTCATTTTCCGGGCTATTGACGGTGTGCACAAAGCAACATCAGAGGAGGGCATAATCCGGTTACAGATGAATGATGTAAAAGAACCACGTCTCATTAACGGGAACTACTCCATTAACACAGGGTCACCACATTGCGTTATTTTTCATAAGGATATAAACAAACTTGATGTCAATGCAGAAGGTAAAATAGTAAGGTGGTCCGAGGATTTTGCACCTGAGGGAACTAATGTGAATTTTGTTGAAATTGTTAATAAGGGAATTTATGTAAGAACATTTGAAAGAGGTGTTGAAGAAGAAACCCTTTCTTGCGGAACGGGTGTAACAGCATCTGCCATTGCTTCAGTTCTTTCAGGACAAATTGACACAAAACCTGTCAATGTTAAAACGAAAGGCGGAGAACTATCAGTTTCATTCAATATTGTTGGAAAAAGTATTACTGATGTCTGGCTTTCAGGACCGGCGACTTTTGTGTTTGAAGGGAAGATTGAGGTGTGAGGTGTGAGGTGTGGCGGTGCGCGGTATGCGGAAAGAAAGATAAAAGTACAAAGTTGAGGAACGAAGTGACGAACCGGAACGAAGTGGAGCTCGGCGAAGCCAAATCCCGCAAAGAGGGGACAAAAGTAAAAGAGCATAATTATACATTATAAATACCTGCGCCCTGTGCCCTGTGCCTAAAATTATGCAGAAAGAAAAACTTTACGGAAAGACATTAAATGAATTGATAGCTGTAGCCAAACGGATCGGATTGCCGGGTTTTGCAGCAAAGCAAATATCTGACTGGCTCTATAAGAAGGAGATACAGTCGATTGATGAAATGACGAATCTGTCAAAAAAAACAAGAGAACTACTTTCAGTTGATTATGAAATCGGTCTCTCTGCCCCCGTAAATGAATCTAAAAGTATTGATGGCACTAAAAAATACCTTTATAAAGTATTGAATGACAAATATATAGAAACTGCGTATATTCCTGATATTGAGCGTGCCACAATATGTGTTTCATCACAGGCCGGTTGTAAAATGGGTTGTATCTTCTGTATGACAGGAAAGCAGGGTTTCCAGGGAAACCTGTCAACTAATGAGATTCTCAACCAGTTCAGAAGTCTGCCTGAATTCTCGGACTTAACTAATATGGTCTATATGGGAATGGGTGAACCTTTAGACAATATCACCGAGGTCCTTAAGAGTCTGGATATTCTAACCAATGAATGGGGATATGCCTGGAGCCCGACAAGAATCACGGTAAGTACAGTCGGACTAATAACGGGAATAAAGGAATTTATTGAAAAAAGCCGGTGCCATCTTGCTGTAAGTCTGCACTCTCCATTTGATGAAGAGAGAAGGAAACTGATGCCGATTCAACGTACAAACACCGTTAAGGAAGTGATTGATATAATCCGGACATTTGATTTCACCAGCCAGAGAAGAGTTTCTTTTGAATATATTCTTTTTAAGGGAGTGAACGATACACCGCGACATATTAAAGAGTTGGCCAGAATTCTTAATGGTATAAAATGCCGGATAAATATTATTCGCTTCCACCCTATTCCCGGGTCAGAATTCCAGAGTCCAAATCTCGGAGCCACAATTAATTTTAAAGAAGCGCTTAATGCTAAGGGTATTCTGACAACAATAAGAGCAAGCAGAGGTGTCGATATACAGGCTGCATGCGGTTTATTGTCAACACTCGAACTAAACAAATCAGTTTAGAAATGCTGAGAACGTTTATAATAATTTCGTTTACCTTCTTAACACTCTCTGCTTTCGCACAGGAAAGATCATTAGAGAAGTTTCTTAATGACTCATCATTGATGCATGCTTCTGTATCTCTGTGTGTTGCAGATGCAGAAACCGGAGAAATAATAAAGGAACATAATTCAGGTATAAGTCTGGCTCCGGCTTCAGTAATGAAGCTTATAACGTCAGCTGCTGCGCTTGAATTGCTTGGCCCTCAATATACTTTTAAAACTAAAATAGGCTATACCGGTTCTCTGAATAAAAGTTCCGGAAAACTGACCGGAAATATAGTTATTCGAGGTGGAGGTGATCCGGCACTGGGTTCAAACTATTTTTCTGATCACTACTCCAATTTTCTAACCAACTGGATTGCAGAAATAAAAAAGCTGGGAATAAGTATAATAGAAGGCAAAGTCATTGCAGACGACTCATACTACGATTTTTTGCCTGTTCCGGCCAAATGGTTATGGGAAGATGCCGGCAGTTATTATGGTGCCGGAGCTTACGGATTATCTGTTTTTGACAATACATATGAAATCCATTTTGAGACACACTCAGACAGTTCCCAATGTATTATTAACGAGATTGTTCCAAATGAATGCCGCATTGAATTATCTAATTTCCTTGTTGCCTCAGGAACTTCCGATGAAGGCTATGTTTTTGCCGCTCCTTACGGTATCAATGGATGGCTTGCTGGAACCATTCCTGTCAACAAGAAAGATTTCGTACTGAAAGCCTCCATTACGGACCCTCCCCTTCTTCTTGCAAAAATGGTAAACGAAAAACTTGAGGCCGCAGGGATAAAAATTTCAGGAGCCCCTACAACTATAAGATTAGAGCATAATGGTTTAGCTGAGAATATTGTACCGATTACCGAAACGATCTCTCCGCAACTCTCTGACATAATTGAGGTACTAAATCATGAAAGTGTAAATCTTTTTGCTGAACATCTTATTAAGGAGTTGGGGAAAACCTTTAAAAACAATGGATCAACAGCAGCAGGTGTTGAAGTTATCAAGGAATTTCTAAATAACTCCGGTATAAATACAGATGGAATGTTTATTGAGGACGGTAGCGGCCTCTCACCTCTTAATGCCATCAATACCAGAGAATTGGTCAATCTGCTGATTTATATGAAGAACAAAGGAAAGTACTTTCCTGAATATTATTCATCCTTCCCGGAGGCAGGAAAAGACGGAACGCTCAAAAACTATTTTAAGGATCCTGTATTCGATTCACGGCTCAAAGCAAAAAGTGGTTCAATGACCATGGCCAGGGTGAGAAGCTTTGCTGGATATTTTACTACAATATCGGGCAGGAATATGGCCTTCAGCATAATTATTAACAATTATAGCGGTCCTTCAAAGAATATTATTTCGGGTATCGAAGATATTGTCAAAGAAATAATATTGAATAAATGATGAACCGATACTGCCTATCTGACATTGATCTATATTTGCAGACTTTATAGGGAAAAGAAAAGATGAATAAAATAATTGCTGTCAGAAAGTGCAAAGAATATAATCTGCAAGAGATCCTTGACCTCATAGCTGATATATACAAAAAAACTGATGGTCCTGATGTTAAGGGGAAAAGAGTTCTGTTAAAACCCAATATTCTTTCAGACGATGACCCGGCAAAATGTATAAGCACTAATCCGGTAGTCGTGGAAGCAATGATCAGGTTTCTGCAATCAAATGGAGCTACTGTTCTTGTTGGAGATTCTCCGGCTGTGCATACACAAAAATTTAAGGGGGTGAAATCAGGTATTTTCAAGGTATGCGAAACAACAGGAGCCAAATGGGTTGATTTCATGGCTGATCCTATTGAGAAAAAATTAAGGAAAGGGAAGATCCGGATTGCAGCTGTTATTGACCAGGTCGATCTTATTATTTCTCTTCCTAAATTCAAGAACCACGATCTTGTTTATTTTACAGGCGCAATAAAAAACACCCTTGGTATGGTACCGGGTTTCAGCAAAGGGAAACAGCATGCCTTGCACCAGGACAGGGGCAAATTTGGAGAGTTTCTGGTTGATCTTAATGAAGCTGTTACTCCTGATTATTTTCTGATGGATGGTATTATGGGAATGGAAGGTCCGGGTCCTGGTCATGGATTACCGGTTAAAATAGGACTATTGCTGGGTTCAACAAATCCGCTTATTCTTGATATCATAGCCAGCCGGATTGCAGGTTATGAACCCTTAGTTATCCCGACTTCAAGGGCAGCATTTTTCAGAAAGAACTGGTTGCTGTCAGAAGATGAAATAATTTATGATGGACCTGAAATGAGCACCATTATAAAAAAAGGGTTTATGAAAATTCCAATTTCAACAACCAATAATATTGCCCTGAAGTTTGTAATGAAAAGGATTAAATTCCTGAAAAAGATTGAAAGAAGGCCGGTCTTTATACACGAAAACTGCACTGGGTGTCAGAAATGTGTTAATATTTGTCCTGTTCAGGCGATTCTGCCATTACCATCAAAAAAGACACACATAGTTCTGACTGACAGAAAGTGCATAAGATGTTTCTGCTGCAGTGAAGTTTGTATGGATAATGCAGTTGAAATCAAAAGGAAAGTTTTTGGAGTCTAGTATAAATCAAATTCTTTAACCCTGCCTACCGGCAGGCAGGCGCAAAGATCGCGAAGTTTCACGCAAAGGACGCAAAGAACTGACACAGAGGCTCCTTTTACTCCCCTTCCTACCAAATGAGGGGTTAAGAATAAAAGTTCTTTAGCCCCCCCAAATGAGGGGTTTGGGGGGTTAATGCACAACACAGAGTTAAAGGTCAAACAAGTCTATTAAGTATATTAATGAAGCTATTGCTGCGCTACCCATCTGTAGCTCTCGGATATTTACCTGTTCGAAAGTGTCATTTGCAGAATGGTGGTACCAAAAATATCTTTGTGAATCGGGTATATAGCCAATCTGTAATGCACCCAGAGCTTTAAGAGGCGCTATATCGGAACCACCTCCTCCCTTGTCGAAATCTCTGATATTATATGGAGCGAACCAGGAAGCTAAAGTCTGGAGCTTTTCAAGTTTTGGTCCATCTGCATCGAATTCAAATCCCAGAGGGCTCATAACGCCACGATCAGATTCCAGAGCAGCATAATGAACTTCCCCTTTCCTTTTTGCCTCTTCGGCATAGGTCTTTCCTCCAGTGGAGGTCATCTCTTCGTTCATAAACAGAACTGCTCTCACTGTGCGTTTGGGGTTTATACCAAGCTTTTTATAAATCCTTATCATTTCAATTGCCTGAACACATCCACCTCCATCATCGATAGCTCCCTCAGCAATATCCCAGGCATCCAGATGCCCTCCCACAGTAATATATTCATAAGGCTTAAGAGAACCATAAACTTCACCTATAACGTTATAAGACAATGTGTTGGGATAGTTCCTGCATGTGGAAACCAGATGAACGTTAAGTGCAGGATCAGTTTTCATCCACTGACTTAATAGTTCAGCATCTAATGTAGAAACTGCCACAGCTGGTATATTATTGATACTATCAGCATAACGGGTAACTCCGGTATGTGGAAAATTATCCAGAGACTGCGTCATTGATCTTACAATAACGGCAATAGCACCATATCTGGAAGCTTCTGAAGCTCCCATAGTACGCTGATTCACAGCACCTCCATAAGCAGAAAATGAATTAATTAATTTATTGTCGAAAGACCGATTAAAAAAAACAATTTTTCCTTGAATACCTTGGAGGCCTAATGTCTTAAGCTCTTCAAAGTCATGAACTTCAATAATTTTTGATGTTATTCCTTTTTCATCTGTACCGACAGAAAGACCAAGAGCTGTTATTGCAAGATCCTTCCTTCCAAGAACTGATGATGTTACTCTGCATTTCTCAATACCCCTAACCCAATGAGGTACAGGTACTTTCTGGAGCCAAACTGTATCAGCACCCGCACCAATAAGAGCCTGTTTTGTATATTCAATGGCTTTTTCAGCAGCAGGGGAACCTGCTATTCTTCCCTTTGTATGCTTACACAGATATTCAAGATTGTTATATGCTGTCCTGTCAGTTAATGCCTCATCAAAAACAGAAGATAAGATTTTGGCTGGCTCCTGTGCTTTCAATCCACGTGAAATCAGGATGAGAGATAAAACAGCTAATATTTTATGCACTGCTCAGGTTTTAAACATCAATTTTGGCGTACTTTGCATGTGTTTCTATAAACTCCCTGCGAGGAGGAACCTCATCTCCCATTAGCATTGAGAATATATGATCTGCCTCAGCAGCACTTTCAATCGTAACCTGTCTCAGGGTCCTTGTTTCAGGATTCATAGTAGTTGACCAGAGTTGTTCGGCATTCATTTCACCAAGACCTTTATATCTCTGGATACCAACAGAAGATTCTTTCCCCTGTCCCATCTCCAGAATTGCCAATTCACGCTCCTCTGCAGTCCAGCAATAACGTTCCGATTTACCCTTTTTAATCAGGTATAGTGGCGGTGTGGCAATGTAGATATTTCCGCCTTTTATAAGATCCTGCATATATCTGAAAAAGAAGGTCATGATAAGGGTTGTAATGTGAGAGCCGTCCACATCGGCATCGGTCATGATAATGATTTTATGATAACGCAGACCAGAAATGTTAAGAGCCTTGCTATCATCATCTGTTCCTATATTGACACCAAGGGCGGTAAAGATATTTTTTATCTCTTCGCTCTCATAGATTCGGTGTTGCATTGCCTTTTCAACATTCAGTATCTTACCTCTCAACGGCAAAATTGCCTGGAAACTGCGATCACGTCCCTGTTTTGCTGTTCCACCTGCAGAATCTCCTTCCACAAGGTATATCTCACAATTGGCCGGATCCCTGTCGGCACAATCAGCCAGTTTACCCGGAAGTCCGGATCCGGATAGTACATTCTTACGCTGGACAAGCTCTCTGGCTTTACGTGCAGCATGACGGGCTGTCGCGGCGAGGATAACCTTCTGAACTATGATCCTGGCATCTTTGGGATTCTCTTCGAGGTAGTTTGTCAGCATTGTACTTACAGCCTGATCGACTGCTCCCATAACCTCAGAGTTCCCGAGTTTAGTTTTTGTCTGGCCTTCAAATTGCGGTTCAGCAACTTTTACAGAGATAATAGCAGTAAGTCCTTCGCGGAAATCATCTCCGTTTATATCAAATTTCAGTTTTGAAGTAGCACCGGAATCTTCAGCATATTTTTTGAGTGTACGTGTTAAGCCTCTTCTGAACCCGGCAAGATGTGTACCCCCTTCAATTGTATTGATATTATTCACATAGGAATGGACATTCTCGGAGAATGAGTTATTGTACTGAAGGGCAATTTCAACGGGTATCTCAGTCTTATCGAATGTAATATGAATGATTTTTTCTATAAGTCTTTCCCTGTTGGCATCAAGATACTCAACAAACTCCTTTAGTCCAAGCTCGGAGCGAAACTCTTCATAACGTGCTATTCCACCATTACCGTCTTCAATAAGCTCTCTCATATCTTTAATTGTGAGAAGGATTCCTTTGTTAAGGAATGCAAGTTCCCGAAGACGTGCGGAAAGAATCTCAAAATTAAATTCAGTTGTCTGGAATATTGAACCATCCGGCTTAAAAGTTACGGAAGTTCCTGATTTATCTGACTTACCAATGACTTCTACTTCAGTAACAGGTTTCCCCTTTTCATATTCCTGTTTGAAGATCAGGCCTTCCCTCATGATAACAACGGAGAGATGAGCAGAGAGTGCATTTACACAAGATACCCCAACACCATGAAGACCACCTGACACTTTGTAAGAATCCTTATCAAACTTTCCGCCCGCATGTAAAACAGTCATAACAACTTCAAGAGCGGATTTCTTTTCTTTTTCCATTATTCCTGTAGGAATACCTCTTCCGTCATCAGTCACAGTTACTGAGCCATCGTCATGAATAACAACTTCTATTTTAGTACAATATCCTGTAATTGCCTCATCAATAGAGTTATCAATAACCTCATATACAAGATGATGCAAACCTTTAACTCCAATATCCCCGATGTACATTGCAGGCCTCTTCCTTACAGCCTCAAGACCTTCTAGCACCTGAATATTATCTGCTGAATAATCCATACTATCCTGCAATTTTCTTTCTTTCTCGCTCATTACTTATTTATTATTAAGTCAACCTGTTTTAAAATCAATTATGTTAAATTAGACCAAAAGATTAATAAGGAGACCTATCTAGTCTGACTCCATTTTACTGACATCGAACTTGCTTTTTTTGGTAATGAAATCAGGATATCTTTTTCACTGTTGCCAGCCATCAGAATCAACCTCACTATTCCTATTATAAATTATTGATATTATGATTATTAATTATCCTGACAAATATACGGATTTTAAATTGTTTTTCCTTAAAAAAATGCTAAAAATATGCACATTTTTCATTAAGAAATTAACACCAAAGAAGGTCTGATTGTCTTTAGGTCTGAATGTCTTTTAATTCCTCAAACCGCATACCGCAAGCCGCATGCCATACAGACATTACAGACTATAAGTAAACCCAAGCATAAGAAGGAAGCTTTGTGAAGGAAAATATGCCCACTCATAATAACGGTTATTGGATATATTATTAAGTTTTGCCCAGAATGAGAGTATTTTGGAATAACGATATTCAGCACTTAGATTAAGATTAAAATGCGCAGGCATCTCAATTATTACCGGAGGTTTTTGGAGAGGAGGAGGTGTAACATCTGAAAGACTTTCTCCATTTACAATCAGTCTGCGCATGCCCTGAACCGATATTTCCATTCCTGCAATGATTTTATCCCGAAGGTTATATTTTAAGCCTAGTTTCCCATCCCATGAAGACTTATTCCATGCGTACTGATATTTGGAAAGAGTATAGTTATATAGATTTGCAATACCGTTAAACGAGAGTTTATCATTGATAGCTCCGTTCATTTCTGCATGAACGTTAAAAAGTTCAACATCATCGGGAAGAGCAGAAAAATAGCTACCTCTGGCGATGGCAAAGGCACTATCAGGATAAACGATATTGGAATAGAAGATCATATCGTTTATCAGTGAATATGAAGCTGACACCAGATAGTTTCCTCCTAATCCGGTATTACCTTTCAAACCAGTTGAAACAACAAGTCCATAGTTTGTATCTGGCAGTTTGAACAAACTGCCATCGCGGATTAAAAACGGATTTTCAGAAATGATTTTCGATGGCTCATTCTTCTCCAGCTTTCCGGATAATCCCGCAAAAAAGCTGATATAGGATGGAACAACATTAAAACTGAAATTAATATCAGGATAAACATGAAACCTGGGTGTTGGATTCATGTTTTTATCGAGCAATGCCTGTATACCCAGTTTAAAGCTCCACTGTTCAGTACTCTTTTTTATGAAAGGGCTGATTGAGAAAATGTATTTCGGATTTGTTAAAAGAGAGTCAGGAAGCCGGTAATAGTCATAGTTTATGCCGGAACCAATATATAATCCTTCAAAGGATTTTGCCATCATACCTGAAAACCCGGTACTATGCTGAAACAGGTTTTTTTCATTGTAAAAGTAGTTATAATAAACATCGAAATTATACGAGAAACGTGTTGAATCCAAAGTTAAAGAGGATAATGAAGCTTTTGCTCCTAAATTATTATAACGCATCCTTACATCACTTTTATCAGGTGTAAAGTCTATTAAGAGAGGATTGTTATAATCTGGTATGATTGGAGCATAACCGTAAGCATATCTGACCTTCTGACCGAAGTCGACTGAGCCTTTAAGGAGGTTGTTCCTGAAGAATTTCCTGCCAAAAAGAGAAACATCATTATCCATATATCCTGCAAAAACCATCTTGCCATTATCCAGTTCAACATTTCCGTTTGTTGAGAAGTGCCGGCCATAGAAACCAATAGAACCTTTCTTTGACCGGTCATTTGTAATACTTATTTCAGCAAGTGGTGTAAAGTAATTTCCGAGGCCAATCTTTACGTAACTTTTGTAAAGTTTAGGTAAGGGATCCGGAAGCAAGGCAGCTGCTTTTATTGGACTGATAGTATACTCAGGAAGAAAAGGTGTTGTCCTGATATCGTAATGGAAATCAGGTCTGACCTTGGTGGTATCGTTAAGATCAGGTAAAAAGCTCCTTTTTTTAGATTCCGGAAGAGATGGTTTGTACGGATTATATAGAGTGACCTCTCTCTTTAGTCCGGTCTCCTGTTTCTTAACCTGTGCACTGACCGGCAATAAACAGATAAATATTAAGACTAATACTATAAGGTTTCTTTTTATCATGTCAAATCAATTTCTTAATCACTTTTATATTATTGTTGTTTATTATTTGAGACTTTGTCACTGCCTGTTGAATCTGATTTGCTTTCGTCGAGGGTATTTAATTTAGCTTTTACCTCATCAAGTATTCCATCGTTGTCAAAAGTGTAATAATCCTTCAGGCTCTGAAGTGTTGCACGGGCCTGCAGAGAATCTCCCTTTTTTATACTTATATCTGCAAGAAGCAGAAACATCCTGGCCATCCAGTACTGATGCGGACTTTTCTGATCAATAAACTCTGATATTATCTTCTCTGATTCAGCCGATTGATTTTTCTTATTCAGTAGTTCTGCTACCCTGAATTTTGATTCTGCTCCTTCCACACTTGTGACTTCTGTTGCAACTTTCCGGAAATCTCTGAGTGCATCATCAAAATTATTGAGACTATAATTTGCTTTAGCGCTCATAAATGTTGCCTCCCTGATCAACTCCTCCGGAATATTCACCGAATTGTTTATTTTGCCTGCAGCTATGATTGTCTTCTGTGCATCTCCCGCCTGAAAAGCGGACATTAGTTGCCCTTTAAGAGCGATTAGTTTATTCGCATCATTTCCGGCAAACTTCTCAAGTTTTTCATAACAATCCAGGGAGGCTGAATAATCTTCTTTTTCATACAATATAGAGGAGGCAGCTATCAGAGATTGCTCTAAGAATTGATTATTGGGTTCACCTGATACCGCGATATACAATTTCAGAGCTTCCTCGTTATTGCCAGCTGATTTCAGACAATCTGCGAGGTAATACTGTGCATTTTGTTTGAAACTGCCATTAGGAAATTCATTAAGATAGTTTTTAAACGCATCGGTAGCTTTGTCATATTTGCCGTTCATATAAAGATTTTCACCCGACGTGTACAGAAGTGAATCCTTCTGTGCCAGATTAACATCACCATATCCATCAAGTGTCTTGATATAAGCAAAATAGGCTTCGACATCATTAATATCAACATAAGTATTTCTCAGTCCTGTCATTGCGTACCTGGCCTCAGGAGTTGATTTATAGCTCTCAATCACCTTTTTGTATTGGAAAATAGCCTTTTCATTTTCCCCGAGGTTATAATAAAGAAGGCCCAGCTGAACAATGGAGCGTGGGACAAACGGGCTGGCCGGATAATTTGAGATAACTGTATTAAAATCTGCTTCACCTTTTTGATAATCTTCAAGAACAAGGTAAGCTCTTCCTCTTTCGAAAATGGCATTTGGAACAAATGATGAAGAAGGGTACTTCTGAATCAGAGAGGTGAGAACGTCAATCTTGCCTTTTCCATCATTAATAAGTCCCAGGGAAAAACCCTTCTGAAACATAGCATAATCTGCATCCAGGTTTCCGTAATCAATAACTTTATCATAATAAGTAATAGCTGAAGCGTAGTTGGTTGCAATATAGTAGCAATCGGCTATTCTGTTCTTACAATCGGCCAATACTTCCGGTCTGACATTTGTAACCCCTGCTTCGAAAGTTTTAAAGTGATTCAGGGCGTTTGGGTAGTCTTTCAGATTAAAGAATGCATAACCAAGATTATACCTTACAAGGTTGTATTCACTTAATAACGTTGAACCGGGTATTCCCATAAATAGCTCATAATCATCTTTTGCCTTATCATAACGACCAAGCCTGTAGGATGCTTCTCCCCGCCAATAAATAGCTCTTCCCCTGATCGGAACATTATACTTTTCGTATCTAAGTGATTTATCAAACATATCAAGGGAGGCTTCGATCTCGAGATTTTGAAATAGTTCCAATCCTCTGAAAAATGCAACTCTCTGATATGCCTCTTCCAGTTTGCTATCTTTATTGCCTATTTTATCAAGTGCTGACAGGGCAGCCTTGTAGTTTTTAATCTGCACAAAAGTACCAACAAGATAATTGTACACCTCCTGTATCCTCTTTGACCCGGGGTAGAGGTCAATATATTCCTGAAAAGCTGCAATAGCCTCTCCAAAAGGAGAATATGCTGTTTCGTATGTCAGCTTTGCATAATTAAACAGTGACTCCTCCTTGATCTTCTTATCATAATCCAGTTTTGATGCCTGACCGAATGCAAGCTGCGAACGCTTTTTGTCTCCCTTCTTCAAATAGCAATCGCCAAGAATATTCCAGATATTCTGACTTAGAATATCACTTTTGGCACCTATTTCCAGAAAAATATTTATTGCCTTATCAATCTCTCCGGTTTTATAATAGCAATACCCAAGCTGATATTTATCCTCCCGGCCACTGGCCCTTGCTCCTGTTGAATATTTTTCAAGATAAGGCAATGCTTCTTTGTAATTCTCTTTATTATAGTATGCATCTCCTATGAACCTGTACAGTTCAACGGCCCTTTCTTTTCCGGCTGACTTAAGAAGATCCGGAGCCATTGAAAGGATGCCATCGTAATCTTTTTGGAGATATAAAATCTGAACAATATAAAATGGAACTATGCCGCCGAATGTTTCATCTTCTTTCAGGCGCAAGAATCCTTCCATGGCTGTCTGATACATTTTCTGTTCATAAGCTATCTGTGAAAAATAATAAACAGCTGGAGGAGTATATTCCGTATCAATATCTTTAATTTCCGAAAACATCAGAAGCGCTCTGCTTTTATCCCCTTTAATATAAAGCGAATATCCAAGTCTGAAAAAATATTCTGCCAGTTTATCCGATTTCAGTTCCTGCCTGTTTACAGTTTCATAATAGATTACTGCTTTCCTGTAGTTTTTGTTCTGGTAGAAATAGTTCCCCAATTCCAGTCTTGCATCATTAATGCGGGGACTATCTGGATGTGAATATATGAACATGATCATCCTGTATTCGGCATCCGGATTGAAAAGTTTCAATGCTGCGATTGCACTATAATATTCAGCATCAGTGATCAATATAAAGTTGGATTTATCGCCGCTTTTAATGAATGAATCAAAGAGTCTTATAGCAGCCGGATATTTCTCTTTATTGAATAATTCCATTCCCCTGCCAAATTCTGACTCAATTTCTTTGCCGGTAAACAGAACCTGCGATGAGATCTGAATTAAAAAGATTAAAAGAAAACTGAATATTAAAATGAGTTTGTTTCTGTTCATAACTTATTTTTTTTGGCCTGACATAATTAAATAGTGTTGACGTCTGAAAACAACTAAATGGAACGTAACATATTAACTATAAGCCATATATAACAATAACCTGCTTTTTTAATCAATCGTAAAATTACAACTATTAAACGCCGTCAGCGGGCCTTTATTACTGATTTTATCAACATATAAATGTTAATTATCAATTCTTTCCTTATTTTGCACATTAAATAACCAGGAAATGCAGGAAAATCTTCCATTGGATGTTATTATTGAGCTGACAAACTGTACAATATGGCAGCAGGATCATTTAGTACTTTCCAATGTTAATCTTAGTGTCAGAAAAGGTGAGTTAATTTACCTGGTTGGCAGAGTTGGCAGCGGGAAATCGAGCCTCATCAAAACTCTCAACGCCCAGATCCCTCTCAAAGAAGGCACTGGTCTTGTTGCAGGTTATAACCTTTCGGTATTAAAAAAGAGGGAGATTCCCTACCTTCGCAGAAAGATCGGAATCGTATTTCAGGATTTTCAGTTACTTATCGACAGGTCGGTTAATGAGAACCTTGAATTTGTTCTTAAGGCTACAGGATGGAAGAACAAGAATGCAATTGATAACCGTATAGGTGAAGTTCTTGAAAAAGTAGGTCTTGGATTGAAAGGTTATAAGATGCCTCACCAGCTTTCCGGTGGCGAACAACAGCGCGTTGTTATCGGGAGGGCACTATTGAACGACCCGGATATTATTCTGGCCGATGAACCAACCGGCAATCTTGATCCTGAAACATCTGAAGGTATTTTAAGGCTTTTGATGGATATCAGTAAAACTGGCAGAGCAGTTGTTGTCGCTACCCATAATTATACACTCTTAAAAAAATTCTCTGCAAGGACACTTAAATGTGAGGACGGAAAACTTAAAGAAGTCATTAATGATGAGGAGATGGAACTTTTGCAGTGAATGGCGGAAAGACATAACAGCTATAGAGGCTATAAATGCAGGACTTCAAATTTATAAATAGCTGGTTTTGCGTTGAACCGTTGTACCATCGCACCTTCATAACATTGAACCGAAGGGCCGCTGTCAGCCCGGAGTTGTTATATCATTATACCACGAATATACATGCTGCTTAACCCCTGGAGTGTTTTTAATGCAATTATCCCATTGCTCTCTGTCTACTTCAATATTTTTAAGGTAAACTATCATGGCTTCTGGTTTTTGATCATAAATTCAAAAACTTCTCTCCAACAATGCCATTCAGGATCATCAAGCAAAGATGTATTATGCCAGATACTTACGAAGAGTCCCCCTACTTTTCTGGATTCATTTATAAGTTCTGAAATAACTTCCCTGGAAGCTGCAGGATCAAGGTTATTATAGCTGTATAATGTTACATCCATTACCTGGAAAGGAAAGATTTTCAGGTTGGTTAACTGATCCGCATTAACATCATAGAAATAATATGGTCTGGCTATACCTGCTCTGAAACCCGGTTCATCAGGATAACCCATTGAATAGTCCTCAGTAATTCCTGCTCTTTGAAGATCGAGGAACGATTGGGGCATAAATAATCTGATATAATGGAAACGACTCAGGAGGATCTCTTTTTCTAAGATAATCTTCAGGCGAGCTGCTTCTTTATTAATAAGTGAGAAGCTTCCGGCAGCATAATAAGAGGGATGCAGTCCTGATTTATATATATCAGCTATTTTTTTAATTAGCTTCCTGTATTCATTATTTTTCCATGAAGGATTATTATCATATTTTGAATGATCGCCAACCGGAAAAAAGAACCTGGCATTAACATTGTTCCTTTCAATATTATCAATAATATAATCGAATACCTCGTATGGATCTTTTTCTTCCCTGGCCAAAATCCTGTACCTTTCACTGGCATGACCTTCATTGCTTTTTAAATCACGCAATATTCCTCCGATAGATCTGAAAAGGCCTTCGCCCAGATAGGCAAAAGGCTGATCTGTATCAATGGTTAAAAGAGCATTATATTCATTTCTTCTAAAAGCAATAGTCGGGAACCGTTTCAGAAAAGCTTTTGCCAATTCTCTAGCCCACAGATCAACAATGGGTTTTCCCAGAAATCCATATTTAAGAGCAATGGAGGAAGAAGCCTGAAATCTTCCATATTCATCAGGCTGAAATTCAAGATATTCCTCGTACCTGCTTACAAGAAAAAATGATGCAGCAAAAATATCAAAAGGGAGATCGGAATCTGATGCCGTCCGGAAGAATATGGGTAAACCTTTCCACTCACCAATAATGATTTCCTTAGGGGCAATTCCTTTTTCAAATAAAATTGAATCGGGAATGATTTTAAATGAGCCGTTTAAATTTTCAGATGAATAGTTAATAACAGGATGTTTCCCAAGCTTGCGTTTGTCAGTAATAACTTCCCACGATAAACCGAGAATATCTCCAAGGATAATACCTGCTATGTACCTTAGACGAGATGCATTCTCTACCGCATATATTTTTACGGGTCCTGAATCCATAATTACAAATTTATGTAATTACTTGTTAACTAATGGTATTATGTTCGGCAATTATCAAAATTATTTTTAAATTAAATAGTTAGAGTGTTTTTGGTTGAAGCGCCTAGACACTCCAGGCACTCCAGGCACTCCAAACTTTTACTTATGATGCATTTAGAATAATTTGATTATCTTTGCGCCCTAATTAACACAGTGATTTCCACGAAGCGTTGTCAGGCACTTTGCCCAGTCTGCATTTGAGTTCATTTCGGCCGGGATAACAAATCCATCGCTCCCGGAACCACATCATAAAACATAATAATGATAAATTTTGAAGATATGGGATTCACTCCCGGTATCCTGAAAGCAATTCAGGAGCTTGGATTCGATCAACCCATGCCTGTGCAGGAAAAAGTAATCCCGCTAATGCTGGGAGGTGAGGTTGATATTATTGGCCTGGCACAGACCGGGACCGGCAAAACAGCTGCTTTTGGCTTGCCTCTGGTTCAGGCAACAGATACAGAAATAAATAATACTCAGGCACTTATCCTCTGCCCTACACGCGAACTTTGCATGCAGATCACTAACGACCTAACTGACTATGCCAGATTTACAGGCAGGTTGAAAATACTTGCAGTATATGGGGGTGCAAGCATAGATAACCAGATAAGAAGTCTGAAAAAAGGTGTTCATATTATTGTTGCCACACCCGGCAGACTAATTGACCTTATCGGAAGGGGAGCAGCAAGATTATCCTCCGTAACCACGGTTATACTCGATGAAGCTGACGAGATGCTTAACATGGGTTTCCTCGACAGTATCAATGAAATTCTTGAAGAGGTTCCTGAAGGAAGAAGAACACTTTTGTTTTCAGCTACCATGTCTTCCGAAATTGCATCCATTGCCAGGAAATATATGGATAATCCCATAGAAATTACAATTGGTACAAAAAATTCATCTGCTGATAATGTCAGCCATGCTTATTACCTCGTTCATGCAAAAGATAAATATAAAGTACTTAAACGTATAGCTGACTTTGAACCGGATATTTACGGAATTGTATTTTGCCGCACCCGCAAAGAAACCCAGGAGGTGGCATCGAAACTGATAAACGATGGCTATAATGCTGATGCGCTCCATGGCGATCTGTCGCAGATGCAGCGAGATGCCGTTATGCAGAAATTCAGGATCAGGAACCTCCAGTTGCTGGTGGCAACCGATGTCGCAGCACGTGGATTGGATGTGGACGACCTGACCCACATCATTAATTATAGTCTGCCTGATGATATCGAAGTATATACACATAGAAGCGGACGTACAGGAAGAGCCGGGAAAACAGGAATTTCAATTTCGCTTGTTCATCTGAGAGAGAGGCATATTCTTCAACAGATCGAAAGGATGGTTAAGAAACCTTTTAAAGCCATACCAATTCCAACCGGAAGTGAGATCTGCGGAAAACAATTATTCTACTGGCTTAAAAAGCTTGAGAATGTAAGTACTGACCACCAGGAGATTGAAAAATTTTTACCTGAGATAAAGGAAAAGCTCGCGGGGCTTGACAGGGAGGAACTTCTAAAAAGAGTTGTATCACTCGAATTTGACCGCTTTCTTGATGATTATCGCCATGGTGAAGATCTTATCGCTCCGGTTTTCGAAAAAGAAGGCGGATCAGGAAGATCAGGCAGAAGAGATTCCCGCCAACAATACACAGGCAATTATACCAGACTTTTTATAAATCTTGGCAAGTCTGACGGCTTTTATCCTGAACAACTTATTGAACTTGTAAACCAAAACACAAAAGGAAGAAAAGTCCCGATCGGGAAGATCGATCTGTTAAAGACTTTTTCTTTCTTTGAAGTTGAAGCTGGTTATGCTGAGGACCTTATCGAATCGCTTAGCAAAGCTACTTTTATGGACAGAAGAGTAGCTGTGGAGATTGCCCAGGAAAAAACCGATAAGTCCAAGCAAGGCGATTATTCGGGTAAAAGACCTGCTAAATGGTCAGACAGAAAGTCTGAGAAGAGAAGGTCCGACAGGCCAGCAAGCTTCAAAAGCGATTTCAATAAAGAGAAAAAATACGGGAAAAAAGGTAAGAAAAATTATAGCAGGTAGTTGGGCGCAAGTATTTAACATCAGAGCTATACGTCGCGATCTGTTTGCTTTTGGAATTTACCGAAGCTGACAATTATATACATATAGGAGGACCTGTAAGTGGATTTATCATTGGTTTAATTTTCGTTAAGCGAGAGCCAGGCAGTTATGAATCAAACATTATATTAAAATGAGACAAAATATTACCAAAATCCTCAGGACTCAAAAAGGAGAAACTTTACAATATCTCCATGAAGGAGCATATGAATTTCTTCAAACTCAAGCTGGCGTAAAATACCCTATTGATGAAGATATTATATGTTTTCCTAATAATATTTCATTAACTGGAAATAATAAAAATTATCAAAAAATGTACGACCGTTTTTCTATGTTTTATGATATAGCTACACAAGTTTATGCACGGTTCAAGAATGGAAATGAAAAAAGCAGACTAATTCAGTATCTTTCCTTGCTTGATGTTAAAAACGGAGATAAAGTGATTGAGATTTCAATAGGAACCGGGCGTAATATAAAATACCTTAATCCCAAAGCAGAATTTTATGGCATTGATATATCATTAGGCATGCTTAAAAGATGTCATAGGAAAATGAAAAGATTGAAGCGTGGAATTACATTAATACAAGCAGAGGCGGAATTTTTACCAATAAAAGATGAATCATTTGATGTTGTATTTTCTGCTGGTGGGTTTAATTTTTTCAATGACCCCGGCAAAGCAGTTGTTGAAATGTTGCGGGTAGCAAAAAGCGGAACAAAACTTTTAATAACAGACGAAACTGAAAAATTAAGATTAAAATATAATAATAGAAGTGATTTTTATAAGGGCAACGAGATTAAAAACCCTGTTAATTACTTACCTGATTTTTGTAAAGATATTGAATATAAAGAGATATGTGATGGAGATTTATATGTTCTTACATTTCAGAAACCATAAAATAATAAATGACCAGCGACCAAAGAGTTACACATAGAAATCTTTTAATCCTGGTGAGAGCCTGTCGAAGGCTCCTTAATTTTTGCTGCAAGGAGGATCATTGATATTATGGCAATGGTGCCGCCAAATCCAAAGGCGACAGTTCCTCCATACCCTGGAATTACTTTATCGAAATAGCTATAGAGAAATCCGAAAATAATGCTTGCCGGAAGCGCCCCCAGACCGATCGAAAAATTGAACAGTCCAAATGCCGTTCCCCTTTTCTCATCACTCACGAGATCGGCCACAAAAGCCTTTTCCGTACCCTCTGTAAAAGCATAGAATAGGGCATAAACAGCAAATAGGAAAAATGTGACAATAATCTGAAGATCAGGAGAAAGAAAAACGAGAAGAGCAAAAGAAATGTAAACAAAAGCATAGATTCCCCATCCGATATTAATTATTATTTTCCTTCCGATCCTGTCAGAAAGACTCCCTAGAGGAGTTGAGAAGATGACCTTAATTATATTATAGAAAGCCCACACAAGCGGCAGAAACAGGATATTGATCACTTTTGACTGAGCAGCTTCATCTCCGAAATTTGAGACCATGTTATGAAGAGGAGCTATTTCGCTAACTAGTTTTACCACAGCACCACTTTTATGGATAGCCTCCTCAACCCTGAATAAAAGAAAAGCATCAGAAGAGTTCCCAAGGGTGAATAATATCATTACCAAAAGATAGTTCCTGAAGTTTTTATCAAAGCTTTTAAGAGAAAAGGTAAATGGTTTTCCAATCCTGTTTTTTGAGACAGTTTCTTTAACAAACAGAACGAGTGTCAATACTGCTAAAATCCCCGGTATTATTGCCAGAATGAATGTCCATCTTAAAGCTAACAGAGAATCTTTCATTCCGAAACCAATAAACAGGATGAGAAGGGTTATTATTGCCAGAACAGGTCCTGCAACTGCACCGGTATTATCCATGGCACGTTCAAAGCCATAGGATTTTCCTCTTATACTTTCATCAACTGAAGAGGCTATTAAGGCATCCCTCGGAGCTGTTCTGATCCCTTTCCCCACACGGTCAAACATTCGGACTATTATGATCTCCCATGCTGATGTCACTAAACCTGTCAATGGCCGTATCAAAGATGATATTGAATATCCGATAAGAACAAGCAATTTTCTTTTTCCAATTTTATCGGATATAATTCCACTGATCAGTTTAAGCATTGAAGCAGTTGTTTCAGCAACTCCTTCAATCACACCGAGCAGAATCGCACCAGAGCCAAGGGCTGCGATGTAAACCGGAACCAGAGGGTAGATCATCTCTGAAGCTGCATCCGTGAAGAGGCTTACTAAACCAAGCATGATCACCGCCTGAGGTATCCGGGATTTGGTTTTACCGATCACAGTTTCTTGAATTAATAATCAGAAATAATTATCTTTTTACATAGTCATCAAATAAAACCTGAAGATAGGCTTTCCCCATTTTCTCGGCAGACTCAGGGTCTTTGCCCTCACTAAATACCGCCTTTTTACTTTTCAGGTCAAAGCTTACAGCGGAACTATCGGTAATAAATCCGAAACCTTCATTGTAGGTATAAAATGCAAATGATTTTGATTGGTTCGACAATAAGTCCTTGCCAAACGGGAAACTCAAGGTAAGTCCGAGTTGATTTAGTAAAGTAGTCGGAATATCAACCTGACTGCCAAGCTTCTCAATTCTTAGGCCCTTCTTTGATAATGCTCCACCAACCCATAACATTGGTATTCTGAAGACGTTCTGTTTATAATTTGGCATATCGCTGTAAATCCTGGCACAATGGTCAGCTACCATAATGATCAAAGCATTTTCCCACCAGTCTGTCTCCTTTGCCCAATCAAGGAATGATCCAAGTGTCTTGTCTGTATAATAAATTGAGTTTTTATATTTACTCATAACATCTGAACCGGTAAAAACCGGCTCCATCGGAACATCAAAAGGCTCATGGCTCGATAAAGTAAGGATCACTTTGAGAAACGGCTCTTTAACTGTTTTCATCGAATCCTCCAGAACCTGAAAAAGAATATGATCGTGAACACCCCATTTTGAATTATAATTTACCGGATCAAAATTATTCTTGGTAATTATCTCATTGAATCCTGAGCTGATAACGAAAGAATTAAAATTGGCAAAATTGATCTCTCCTCCATACCAGAATGAGCTTTGATATCCATTTTCAATCAATGTTTTCACAAGGCTGGGTAAAGACTGGCTCTTTTTTGGATCCGTAATTATTGATTGAGCAGGTAGAGCAGGATAACCATCAAGTACAGCAGGCATTGCTCTGTCAGTCCTGGTGCCTGATGCATAAAAGTTTGAAAAGAGTATTCCTTCCTTTGCATATCTGTTAATGTTGGGAGTAACCAGCGAGTCCCCTCCGAGTGGTCCGATCAGATAACCGCTGAAACTTTCAAGAAAAATTATAATAATATCAGGTTTCGATGTGTTCAGTACTTTTCCCGTTATTCCCTCTATAACCGTAAGTGTATCAACTACACTTATTGCTTTTGAGAGATCTCCAAACTCATAAGGATTCTTTACAGGCTTTTGCTCAGAAGCAGACCAGCCTACATTCCAGACTGCATTTATAGCAGTGTGGTTCAAGAACATTATTTTGCTGAAATAGACTGTTCCGGCATTGATCGGAGCTAAACCAAATCCGCCTCTTATGGGAATTATAAGGGCTCCCAATAAAATCATGAAGAACAGGATTCCTGGTACTTTGTAACGGATTCTATCAAAATTGTTGAATAATCTGTCAATCAGTTTTTTATAAAAATATATAAAGAATGAGACGAAACATGTTATCGTAAGAACAAACATAATTACCTTCATTGTGCTTACCGAAGCCATTGCTTCTCCGGGTGTTTTCAGATACTGAACCGGGGTGAAATCCATACGGAACCCCCAGTAAGAATAGAGATTAGCATCAGATACAATAATTATTGACGAAAAAACAATCAGAATATATGTGTACCATCGTAGAAATATCCTGTACCAGTTTCCACTGAAATAGATGCCAGGGATAGCAATCAGCATAGGAATAAGCAGATAATATCCAATGATTGAAAAATCAAGCTTTGAACCATGCCAGAATGTGCTTAAAAGATCTCCGATACTGTTTTGAAACGAAGAATGATACTGTACAAAAATGAAAAACAGTCGGGCAATGAAGAAAAATGCCAGCCAGTATAATGTGTAATAACCAAAAGCAATAAGCCTTCTTTGCATAATTGAAACCAAATTTGCTATTCTAAAGGTACTTTTTTTATACTTTTGTAAAACATTATCAGTGATGCTGTTATAACGATCATCCCGAATATGGTCAGCCATTCAGGCTTCTCGTCGGGTACAAGCAGACAGGCTGTAATTGCCCAGAAGACAGTATTCAGTTTATTGTTCAATCAAGAATAATTTGGCATCAAATATCCGAAAAAACATGCCAGTAAATGTAACTGAATTTGATTTCAATTTTAATATGAGGACTTCATAATATTTAATAGTTTTGTCTGTTGTTCGACATATAATAATGACTATTGCAGAATATATTGCGAATCAATTATTTAGCCACGGAGTAAGATATGTATTTGGTATTCCGGGCGGACCGTCCATTCCCTATCTGGAAGCATTCAAAGGTGCCGGTCTGGAGTTCATTCTTACATCAAACGAAGCATCAGCCGGTATCATGGCGGATGTAACAGCCAGGCTTACAGGGATTCCAGGTGTTTGTCATGCCACATTCGGACCCGGAGCAACCAACATTGCCACCGGTGTAGGAGGAGCTTTATTGGACAGATCTCCGGTTATTGTGTTTACAAGCGAAATGAATGATATTAAACTCAACCGGACCTCCCAGATGAATATCAATCATCAGAAACTTTTTGAGCCGTTAACAAAAGCAACATACAGGTTGAATGCTGAAAATGTGGTGGAGGTTATGGAATCGGCATTCAGACTAAGCCAGGAATCTTACCCCGGCCCCATACATATCGGACTTCCTGCGGATATTTCAGATATTGAGATAGATACAACTTCCCAAGGTGGATTTATAACCGAAAACAATTATTACCATAATAACATTCAAAAGATAATTTCGCTTCTTGAGAAATCGCGCCGGCCTCTGATGGCAGTCGGACTTACTGCAGCAAGACTTGAACTCAAGGATGAATTGCTCTCATTTCTCGATTCATGCAAAATGCCGGTAGTAATAACCCCTATGGCAAAAGGATTGATCCCTGAAGACCATCCATGCTATGCAGGAGTTTTATTCCACTCATTAAGCGACTATCTGGAAGATATTTACGAAAAGACAGATCTGGTGATTGGCATTGGTTACGACCCGGTCGAATATAATTACGAAGAATGGATGCCCGATGTGCCTCTGCTCCATTTCGATATCAGAGAAACTGACATGCCAACCACTGGTAGTATGACTCAGTTTATCGGTCTGCCGGAGGATTGGTTCAATATCCTTAAAAATTTGAATATTAGTTCATTGATATTTGAACAGACAGTTATTAAAGGAATCCGCGATGAGATGGCTTCTGTTTATTTTGGTTTTACTAACCATTTCGGTCCCGCTGCAGCTCTGAAAATACTACAGGATGAATTACCTGAAGACTCAATCCTTACGGTTGATGTCGGTTCCCATCTTCATCTTATAGGACAATTCTGGCAAATTCATGATAAAGGGAAAATAATCATGACAAATGGATGGTCGGCGATGGGTTTCGGCATTCCTGCTGCCATGGCAGCCCAGATGAATGATCCTGAAGCAACTGTTGTTTGTATTACAGGGGACGGTGGTTTCCTGATGATGGCCGGAGAGATGGTAACTTTGAAAAGATATAACCTGCCGGTTATAGTTGTTGTATTTTCCGATGGCGAACTTAACCTGATTAAAGTAAAACAATCATGGAAAGAGCTCCCGGCCTATGGAACCCTGCTCTATCAGGGTGATCTTTTTAACTCAGATATCTTCCTAGGTATTAAAGTATTAAGAGCTGATTCCCTTGAAGGAATGAGAAAGGCAATAATTGAGGCTCTTTCAGTAAACGAACCGGTGATCATTAACGCGGTTATAGATCCTGAGGATTATAAGTGGCTTATTGTCAGACGATAACTAAGAAGTGATATTCAGAATTAGAAATTTGAAATACTATTCCTATGAGTTACGAGCAATCAGATATAACAGACATTATGGCTTAAGTGCCGATGCCTTTTCCCCAGAATTCTTTTGATAGAAAATAACCTTTAAAAAATATTTCCATCAGATATTTTAGCTCTTCTTCGCTTTTTTAGGTTTTGGTTCCCCGGCTGTCTTTTCCTCTTTTACTTCCTTTTTCTCTTTTACTTCCTTTTTCTCTTTTACAGCTTTAATCTCCTTAGGTGCAGCTTTTTCCTTTACAGCTTTTCCCTTTACAGCTATTTCATTTACAACTTTTTCCTTTACAGCTATTTCATTTACAACTTTCCCCTTTACAGCTTTTTCCTTTACAGCTATTTCATTTACAACTTTTTCCTTTACAGCTTTTTCCTTTACAGCTTTTGTCTCTTTCACTTCAACAACAGATTTCACTTCTTTAACCTCCTTGACCTCCTTAACCTCTTTTTTCTCTTTTACCGGCTTCTTTTCTTTCTGTTCCTTTACAATAATCTCTTTTACAAGTTTAATTTCCGGTTTATCATTTTTTTTCCGTGGACGTCTTACGCCATAAGAACCAAGTATAATTTTACCTCTTCTTGTTTTTTTATCACCTTTTCCCATATCAATTGGTTTTGATTAGTTTAAAAAACCCTTCTAAAAGGGAGAAGCAAAGTTAATATAATTCTTTATTTTTATTGAATATTTTTTAAGATACGATAAACAAATTGGGTTACAAACATCAAAAAAATAATAGCTATTACATATTGCTGATATATCAATACACTCACAGGAGATCAACTTTCTCTTCATAAAGAATAGTATGATTATCATTATGGGTTTCCTATAGAAAATAATGATGAATTATTCGAAGGGTTAATGAACGACTTAAATTGTTAAAAAATAATTTATGAGAAGAAGTGAAAGGAAAGTGACAGATATTAGAGTTATTGAAGAAATAATAAGAAAAGCTGAGGTATGCAGGATAGCTCTTGCTATTGATAATATCCCATATATTGTAACAATGAATTTCGGTTATTCAGGAGGTGAAAACCCTTCAATATTTTTTCATTGTGCAAATGAAGGGAGAAAACTGGAAATGATCAGAAAGAATAAATATGTCTGTTTTGAAATGGACATTGACCATCAGATATTCAGAGGAACCAGGGGTTGTGACTGGGGAATGAAATATAGAAGTGTAGTCGGATATGGAAACATTTCAATTATCACGGAAAAGGAAGTAAAGAAAACAGGGTTAGATTGCATAATGAAACACTATGGAGGTGAAGATGAATATATTTATGATGAGAGAGTGTTTGCAAATACAACTGTATTAAGACTTGATATCAAAGAAATGACCGGTAAAAAGAGATGAGTCAGGTAAAAAAAAAAGACTAAATTGCATTTTATATTTTAAATGCATATTATGCAAACATTAAACGATTTACGACTTGCTGTTCTAATCGATGCAGACAATATTCCATACAGCAATGTCAAAGGAATGCTGGAAGAAATAGCCAAGTACGGAACACCAACTTTTAAAAGGATTTACGGAGACTGGACAAAACCAACAATTTCGGGTTGGAAATCAGTACTCCTCGAAAATGCAATAACACCAATTCAGCAGTACAGTTACACAAAAGGTAAAAATTCCACTGATTCGGCACTGATAATTGACGGTATGGATATTCTTTATTCAGGGAAGGTTGATGGTTTTTGTATTGTTTCCAGCGACAGTGATTTCACTAGGCTCGCAACTAGGTTAAGAGAGGCAGGAATGAAGGTTATCGGAATCGGTGAAAGAAAAACACCTCACCCTTTCATTGTAGCCTGTGATAAATTCATCTATCTCGAAATAATCACATCATCAACGGCAGCATTGGAACCCCCACCTGAGGTCAGGAAAAGAGGAAAACCTGTTGTGAAAAAGAAGAAGGCAAAAGATACGGATAATCAGACCCCGGCACTTATTGTTAAAAGGCTTATAGCCTCATCAATAACTGATCTCGCTGATGAAAACGGATGGGCATATCTTGGTGATGTAGGAAACCTGATCCTTAAAAAACAACCTGATTTTGATCCCAGGAACTTTGGATTTCCTAAACTGACACCACTAATCAGATCCCTTGATTTTGAAATAGATGAGAGAGAATCAGGACAGAACCATATAAAACATATTTATATCAGGAACAGGAAGAACTGAATATGAAACCACAGTGCTTGTACAATGAGATTGTAACGTTTTGTAAATCAAACACTAACGAAAAGCTTATAAAAAAATATTCGAGGTATTTTAAAGGGGGTCAATATGATGCTTATGGCCTTCCCCAACACCTGATGCACAATAAGGTTAAAGAAATCATTGAGAACAAGAATATTGATTTACAAATTATTCGTGAAACATCAAAACTCCTGATAAAGAGTCTGAAATATGAAGAATCTTCATTTGCGATTCTGTTTTACAAATCTTTTTTAAAGACTTTTGACAAGCAGACTTTCGATGATATAACAACCTGGTTTGAAACAGGAGTAAGTAACTGGGCTCATTGTGATTCCATCTGCGGAGAGTTAATATTCCCGTTGCTGAAGAAGAATATCATCAGTTATAAAGACCTTAAGCCCTGGTTAACTGCACGAAACAAATTTCAAAGAAGGGCAGTTCCTGTCTCATTAATAAAAACACTTAAAACTACAAATGATTTTCTGCCATTTTTCAATTTCATTGAGCCATTGATGAATGATCCTGAAAGAGAGGTACATCAGGGAGTCGGATGGTTTCTCCGTGAGGCCTGGAAAAAGCAAAAGGAACAGACTGAATCATTTCTCTTAAAATGGAAGGAAGTGTCTCCCAGATTAATTTTCCAGTATGCCTGCGAAAAGATGAATCCCGAAGAAAAAGTCAGGTTCAAACGAACAAAATAATAAAACCATATGTTTAATTATGACACTGTCAGTATCTGATGGTTTGCTATTTATTACAGTTTCGAAAAGTGAATAATGCCAAAAAGCTATTAAATACAATATATTATGGATATTTATTTTTTGTTTTCAAAAATAAGTATGACCTTTGTCCCTGTTTTATAAATACTTTAATAATTGAACTATGAACATTTACGTAGGAAGTCTTCATTTTAAAATGAGTGAAGCAGAATTAAAAGAAATTTTTGAAGAGTATGGCGAAGTAACATCCGCAAAAATCATTATTGACAAATACTCTGGGAAAAGCAAAGGATTTGGTTTCGTTGAGATGCCAAATGATGCTGAAGCAAAGAAAGCTATCGAGGAATTAAACGGAGCTGAAGTCAGTGGTAGGAACATTATTGTTAATGAATCTATCGAAAGGACGGACAGAAGAAGTAATTTCAGAGGTGGTGATAACGACCGCAGAGGTGGAAGCGGTGGTGGAAACAGAAGAGATAACTACAGGTAGGTAACAAAAAATCTAAAACTATGAAGGGTACTGTTAAATGGTATGACAGAGTAAAAGGTTATGGATTCCTTCAGACAGAAGATGACAAGGATATCTTTATCCACCGATCAGGTTTAGAGGTTTCCCATACCGAACTTGAGGCAGGTCAGGCAGTTGAATTTGAAGTTGAACAGAGAGAAAAGGGACCGGTTGCCATCAAAGTTAAAAGAGTAGATTAATCTTACTCAAACTAATATCAAAGAGGCTGTCAAAAAAATGTATAGCCTCTTTTTTTTACTCTGTGTTTTAATCTTTTACTTCTTTTTCTGATCCTCCACCCTGAATTCCACTTTTTCCTTCTGGTCCTTTACCATCTCTTTTGGATCATCAAGAACCGGTGATTCTTTGAGGGAATTCCAATCAAATTTTTCGTCCAGCGGAGTAAGTGCTTTCTGTGGGTCAAATATCCGGACATCGGGAGGCAGGGCTGTATAAGGAGTAAAGTCAGGAACTCCGGTAAACATATCTGATAAGTCAGTCGCTCCTGCATCATACTGATTAAGATAAGGTAGTCCCAGTATATTCCAGAATGTTTTGAAAATACTTCCAAAACTAAAGTGAACTTTACTAACATAATTCTTTTTTGCAAAGGGTGAAATTACCATAAGTACACTCCTGTGTGCATCAATATGGTCAACGCCATTCTGTGCATCATCTTCAGTAATAAAGATTGCCATGTTCTTCCAGTATGGAGTGTGAGACAGATATTCCACTATCCTGCCAACAGCAAGATCATTATCGACCATATAGCTTTCCCTGAAGGGATAGCCTTCCTCAGGACGTTCATTGGCACCATGATCGTTGGGAATAATAACTGTCAGTACCTGTGGTAAAATTTTGCCCTCCCCCATCCACTTATCATCAAACTCCTTGACAAATTGGCTTATCCTGAACTGATCAGGAACTGAAGTATTAAAAGTGGGATACTGTCTTGAAGTCCTGCTGAAGATAGGCGTAGGAACAGGAAAATTTGCAAACTGCTTAATTCCGGTGTATTTGAAAGACTTATCATAAAAAGCAGGTTCAAACATTACACTGAAACCGAAATTAAAAAAGTCTATATAGTTTCGCTCAAGATGATCCCACATCGAACCTGATTCATTATAATCTTCGGGATAAATAGCACCTGCAGCTCCATTCATGCCGAGACTACCGGGAGCTTTGGATGCCGGTTTATAGTCTCTGTTACCACCATAACTGGCGGGAGTACATGTCTCAACCCATTCATTTGGATAAGTGTTTACAAGCCATCTGTGTCCATCGGCTGAAACATCAGAGTCGACATAAAAATTATCACTAATGGCGAACCGGGAAGCCAGCTTATGGTGGTTAGCCATTATAGTGGCATCTTCTACTCTTATGGTTTTGGCTCTGTTTGAAAAGGAAACATTATGGCCATACCTTGCCAGTGAAGCATCTCCGTCTCCTTTTTCAAGCTGTCCGAATATTTCATCATAGGTGCGATTTTCTTTTGAAATGAAAACAATATGTTTAATCGGCGATTCCTTTTGTCCTCCATAAAGTGGTATAGGGTTAGCGCTGCGGTACTTTATCAGTTTTCCGGCATTCTGCTTATAAAAATTATTACTGATAACACGGGATGTCATTCTTTTAAGCTGGTTTTCAGAAGGTACTTCAATTATCGAGACCGTACCTTTCATCAGATTTCCGATATAGGTTCCTTCCCCACCCTCTTTAAAATTTTTTCCCCCGTTGGGTCCGCTTCCATAACCTTTTGCATTAGCGACAATTATTTTCTTACCATCTGAGGTGACTTTCAGTTTCGAAGGGAACCAACCCGTCGGAATATGTCTTGCCACATAGACCTTTTTCTCATCATGCGATAGAGCGACACCAAAAGGATAACGTCCAACTGGTACAGAATTTATAACCTGCATTTTTCGTGTATCAACAATGACAAGACGGAAGTTAGTCTGGTCCACAGCAAAAATATGGTTACCATCTCTGGATAAAGCTATATCTCCAATATATCCATCAGGAAATCTGGTGCCATCGGCGGAAATGGAACAATCCACCGAGTCGATCTTATTACCTGTCAGCAGATCAAAAACAAGGATGCTGTTCTCCTGCCCTGCAGCAACGTATACCTTTTTGCTATCGGGAGATATAGCCAGTCCCATAAAAACAGATTCAAGCACACCTGAATTGCTTGAGAATCCCGGAGGAACTTGTCTGATCTCCGGAGCAGAAGTCAGATTACGGATAATCGAAATAGACAATGGTTGAATACCAGAATTTGCTGTAACAGCGATCTCCCCGTCTCCGCTTAGAGCAAGTCCGAAAGGATGAGGGGCAACCACCAGGCTTTTTCCTGCAGGTGTCAGAAACCGGCCATTTGGGATCACTGTAATCCCTTCTTTATTGATTGAAGTATACAGATTTCCGGCGGGAGCCGAAAGAACAAGGAGTTCATCTTTCCCGCTTTTGCTGCCGAATAAGATAAGCCCGGATAATGCTATTAAAACCAACAATCTGTGAAATCGCATCTTGCTAAATATTAGATACATGACGGTACTATTAAATCCACTTACCATTATTCCAAGTCACTAAAACCTGCCGAAAATTGAATATTTTTCAGTATTACAGAAAATAGATGAATAGAGAAACAGATCGGGATTATTGGTCTCCATTTTTCTTTCAAGATGAAGTACGGGCTGATCCTTTTTCATACGAAGGAATCTGCTGATCTTCGATGTTGCGGGAATGGCTTTGATCCTTTGATCTCCCCCTTTAATCTCGATATGATAATAATCTCTCAAAATCTTGAATAGAGATCTGTTTTCAAACTGTCGCGCAGTGATCCTTGGAAGGTTTATATTGGCTATATAACTGATATCGTAAAAGATAGGAATATCATCGAGAAGTCTGACTCTTTCCATATAAATACAACCCGATTCCTTTTCCAACTCCGAAAGTGGGAACATAAAATCACGGGACCATGGCATTAGTACGGGTTTTACGATGATCATTGTTTTTAATTTACGGTCACCTACTGCCGCTGTAGTACCCGAAACTGAAAGAATACCAATCTCTCTTGGAAGGTGATGAACAATACTTCCTTTTCCCTGATGTTTTCTGATATATCCGTCGTTAGCCAGAGTGCCGAGTGACTGACGAACTGTTGGACGTGTCATGCAATATAACTGACATAACTCATTTTCAGATGGTAACAGATCACCTTCTTTATAAACCCCATCTAAAATGTGCTTTCTGAGAATCTCATAAAGCTTCCTGTATTGTGGTATGGTTTTCTGGGTGACCATAAAAGATATAAATAGATATAAATAGAAATAAATTGAAATAACAGAGAGAAAACAAAAACATAAATCTGAAATAGTCGTAAATATAATTAATTTTACTTGTAAATACAAGTTAAATGAATTATTTTTGTAATCATTGATATATAGCGATATCTATATTACGTTGCAATAGTTTAGTTTACTTATTATAACAAGTTAATTGTCAAATGTAAATACAAAAGACAAAAGTAAAAAGTTGAGGAACCCCGCTTTGCGGGGTAAACTTCGTGACAAAATCCCGCAAAGCGGGGATAAAAGGTAAAAGCTTTAACATCTAAACCCCAAAACTTCAATAACTTAATAAAAAATGGCAATAGCAGTAATAATGCCAAAACAAGGTCAGTCGGTCGAGACATGTATAATAACAAAGTGGTTTAAGAACAAAGGAGAAAGTGTTTCTACTGGAGATCTTCTATTATCATACGAGACTGACAAAGCTGCTTTCGACCTGGAATCACCGAGCGATGGTATTTTGCTGGATGTATTCTTCGGCGAGGGTGATGAAGTACCTGTTCTGGTGAATGTTGCAGTGATTGGTAAAAGCGGCGAAACAACAGTCTCATTTAATCCTGATAAGTTAACTCTCTCCTCTTCTACTACTTCTAAAGCATCTAAAGCCCCTACAGCTTTTGAAGCTATAGAGTCGGTAAAGGCTCAAGATTTAAGCAAGGCTTTTTCTGCCCCTGATAATAAAATCAGGATATCCCCCAGGGCAAAACGAATGGCTGAAGATAAAGGACTTAACTACAATACTCTGCTTGGATCCGGACCAAATGGAAGAATTATTTCCGGAGATATCGAAAATGCTTTAACAGGTATTATAGTAAGTCAAAAACATTCTCACACATTCGTTGCAGAATTCACTGAACAACCATTGAGCAATGTGCGGAAACTCATAGCAAAGGCGATGCACGCTTCTTTGCAGAACTCGGCCCAGTTAACCCATCACATGAGCGCTGATGTACGTTATCTTCTGGAAGCAAGAGAAAAAATCAAAAGCAAACTTTCTTCCGATAAAAGCCAACAGGATATCACTCTTAACGATATGGTATGCTGGTGTGTAATCAGAGCTTTGGAGAAGTTTCCTGAAGCTAACAGTCATTTTCTTGATGACCGTATCAAAACATTTCATAAAGTGCACCTCGGAATTGCAGTTGACACCCCCCGCGGACTGATTGTTCCTACTGTGAAAAATGCCAGCGACCTGGATCTTACGAAACTGTCAAAAGAGTTGAAATCGGTTGTTGTAGCCTGTAAAAAAGGAAATATAAACCCCGAGTTAATACAAAGCACAGCTTCCACGTTCACTGTTTCAAATCTAGGTAATTGGGGTGTTGAAATGTTCACTCCGGTCATCAATCTTCCGCAGGTAGGAATCCTGGGTGTATGTACAATAATAAACCGCCCTGCCAACATGGGAAATAATATTTTCGGTTTTGTCCCGTATATCGGATTATCTCTGACCTACGATCACAGGGCAATTGATGGAGGTCCTGCCACTCTGTTCCTCAAAGAGATTAAGGACCAAATAGAGGCGTTCCGATACTAAGACAAAAGACAAAAGTAAAAATAAAAGGGACTGTAAGACAGCAAGACTGCAAGACATTAATACAAAAGAAAATATGCCAAAAAGTCAAAACATTAATCCTAAGGTTGTCCGCAAATCACAATTCATTGAATTCGGGAAAATACCTGTAAACCAATATCATAAAACTATTGAAGAGGAAAAAAAGATATTCAGCAGTGAAGATTTTATAAGGATTTATCACGATATGGTGGTTATCAGGGAATTTGAAACAATGCTTAACCTTATCAAGACAACTAATGAATATAATGGTATCCCTTATAATCATCCGGGTCCGGCTCACTTATCAATTGGGCAGGAAGCTTCTGCAGTTGGAATGGCATATACTCTTGAAGTTGATGATTACATATTCGGATCCCATCGCAGTCACGGTGAGATCCTTGCCAAAGGATTGTCATCCATTCATCGTCTTGACGAAGACACCCTTTATTCGGTAATGAAAAACTACTTCCAAGGTTCTGCTCTGAAAGTTGTTGAAAACAGTTTTCAGGGTAATATAAAAGATCTGGCAATTAATTTTTTACTTTATGGGGCATTAGCCGAGATATTTGCACGCGAGAACGGGTTCAACAAAGGTCTTGGCGGATCGATGCATGCATTTTTCACACCATTCGGTATCTATCCTAATAATGCAATTGTGGGCGGTTCGGGTGACATATCAGTTGGTGCGGCACTATATAAAAAGATCAACCGTAAACCTGGTATTGTGGTTTGCAATATCGGTGATGCCTCAATGGGTTGCGGGCCCGTGTGGGAGGGTATCTGCTTTGCCACAATGGACCAGTATAAGACACTCTGGGATGGAGAATACAAAGGGGGGTTGCCATTGATATTCAACTTTATGAATAACTTATATGGCATGGGCGGACAGACTGTAGGAGAGACCATGGGTTTTGACATTCTTGCAAGAGTCGGAGCAGGTGTCAATCCTGAATCGATGCATGCAGAACGCATTGATGGTTATAATCCATTAGCGGTTATCGATGCATTCATACGTAAAAAACAGATATTAAAAGAAAAAAGAGGACCTGTTTTACTTGATACCCTGACATACAGAATAAGCGGACATTCTCCTTCTGATGCTTCATCCTACCGGTCAAAGGAAGAGATTGAAGCCTGGCAGCAGGAAGACTCAATAATATCTTATGGTAAATCACTGGTCATCGCAGGTATTGCAAAACAGGACAAGCTTGAAAATATCACCAAAGAGACGAAAGAGTTGTTGACTCAAATATTAGAACTAAGTATTAATGAAGAGATTTCACCCAGAATCAATTTGCAGAAACATCCTGATTGTATTGGGAAAATGATGTTTTCAAACAAGTCCGTCGAAAAGATGGAGGATGGAACTCCGGAAGTACTTCTGTCATTGGAGGATAATCCCCGTGTTAAGTCCCTGAAAAACAAAGAGAGATTTTACAAAGACAAGGAAGGCAAAACCGTTTCTAAAGCTAAACTTTATCAGTTCCGTGACGGCATTTTCGAAGCTGTTATAGATCGTTTTTATAAAGATCCTACTTTGGCAGCCTGGGGTGAAGAAAACCGCGACTGGGGTGGAGCATTCGCAGTTTATCGCGGATTAACAGAAGCACTCCCCTATCATCGGCTATTCAACTCACCAATATCTGAAGGGGCAATAGTTGGTACAGCAATCGGTTATGGTATGTGTGGAGGACGTGTCATTGCTGAGATCATGTATTGCGATTTTCTTGGCCGTTCAGGTGATGAAGTATTCAACCAGTTGCCTAAATGGCAGGCTATGAGCGGAAACATGATTAAAATGCCGGTAGTAATAAGGGTTTCGGTAGGTTCAAAATATGGTGCACAACATTCTCAGGACTGGTCGTCGCTTACAGCACATATTCCGGGATTAAAAGTGGTATTCCCGGCTACACCTTATGATGCCAAAGGATTAATGAATTCAGCTTTACAGGGAACAGATCCTGTGATATTCTTCGAAAGCCAGAGAATTTATGATATCGGTGAGATGTTTCATACTGAAGGAGTTCCGGAAGAATACTATGAGATACCTTTTGGTGAACCGGATATTAAAAGATCAGGAGATAATATCACAATCCTGTCGATCGGAGCAACATTATATCCTGTCATAAAAGTTGCAGATATACTTCAGGAGAAATACGGGCTCAGTGCAGAAGTTATTGATGCCCGTTCACTGGTTCCATTCAATTACGAACCTGTTATTCAATCTGTTCAGAAAACCGGAAGGATCCTTTTGACCAGCGATGCCTCATCGCGTGGTTCATTTTTAAAGGAGATGGCACAGACCATAACTGAGATGGCCTTTGATTATCTTGATGCACCTCCGGTTGTTGTTGGTTCGCGTAACTGGATCACACCGGCCTATGAAATGGAAGAATATTTCTTCCCTCAGCCTGATTGGATTCTTGATGCAATTCACCAAAGGATACTTCCACTAAAAGGACATCAAAATAAAACTGACTTCTCAACTGAAAAGTCAATCATTCTGAATAAAGAAGGAGTTTGAATTGTCTAAAAAGAAAAGATTGTCGCACAGATTGACTTCAGAATTATTTTTCAATTTTTATTCTGATTTTAATTAAATTGCACTGCCTGTAACTTTGATAATTAACCATTATGCTAAGAAGGTTTTTTCTGATTTTTTTCCTTTCCGGTTTAACTCTGTTTGCATATAATCAGGCAAAGAATCTAGACTTCTATTTAACCCAGGCTGTTCAGAATAGTCCTTTATTAAATGATTACAGGAACCAGATCAGTACGGCGCTTGCTGATAGCCTTCTTATCAGGGCAGCAAAAAAACCTCTCGTTGAAGCAAAATCATTTCTCCAATACTCCCCTTCCTATCGCAATTTCGGATATGATGAGATCATTACAAATGGTGGTAACTATACAGCAGTGATGGGAATTTCACAAAATATTTTTAACAAAAAAGAACTTAATAATAAATTTGAAGCTGTCGATCTGCAAAAACGAAATGTCAATAATTTATCCCGGATCTCCATCAACGAATTGAATAAAATTATTACTGACCAGTATCTCGCAGCATTTTCAGGATACACCGACTTATTATTTAATAAGAACTTTCTTGAACTACTCGAAAAAGAAAATGAAATCGTAAAACAATTTGTAAAAAACGGGATTGGTAAACAAACCGATTATCTCTCATTGCTTGTAGAGACCCAGTCACAGGAAATCCTTGTTAATCAGCTTAAAAGTAAGTACAGAACAGATCTGATGCTTCTCAATCAGCTATGCGGATTAAATGATTCTGTCTGGTATGAATTGGCCGATCCAAAACTTGAAATCAAAGGTACACCCGATATTGCAAAAGCTCCTGCCTATATTCAATATAAAATTGACAGTATCAGGATAGAAAACGAAAAAATGGCTATTGATATCAGGTACAGGCCAAAAATAAATTGGTTTGCAGATGCTGGTTTCCTTACAAGTAATCCCTGGAATTTCTATACACATTTTGGTTATAGTGCAGGTATTAGCCTGAATATCCCTGTATATGACGGAAAACAACGAGGTGTCGAAAAACAGAAACTTGAATTCAACGAAAACAGCAGGAAGACTTACGAGAATAATTATCGCAAAAAGTATTTCCAACAGATTCAACAACTTAACCAGGAACTAAAGTCATTAAATGAGATGTCCAGTCAGGTCGAGAACCAACTTAAAACATCCAAACTGCTCGTTAATACATTTAAAGAGCAACTCGAAGCAGGAATTATACAAATGACAGAATATATAAATGCTATCAAGAATTTCAAAACAACAGGCAGAAATGTTAACCTGATCAACATACAGAAGCTTCAGGTTATCAATGAAATGAATTTCCTCCTGACTCAATAAAAATATAATCTGATGTTTACAACTATTAGAACTAATTTCTTCTTATTCTTACTTACAGGCAGTGTTGTGTTTTTATTATCCTGTAAACATACGGCTCAGACATCTGAAGAGACAGTTAAAACCAAAACACCGGTTACAATAGTTCCGGTCACATTCAAATCAGTCGCTTCAACAGTCGGGCTACCTGCGGTTGCTACCTTTATGAATAAAAGTATTATAAGGGCCACGACAACTGGTACCATTGAGAAAATATTAATTAGTCCCGGTGAGTTTATTTCTGCTGACAAATTACTTTTCACAATCAGGACACGCGAAGCAATGGCACTCAACAAAACAATTGAAAGTGACACCAGCTTATCATTTAAAGGACTGATCAGCATAACTTCGCGTAAAGAAGGAGTCATTAATTCTATTTCCTATCAGCGGGGAGATTTTGTACAGGAAGGCGATGAGCTCGCAGTTGTTTCTGAACAAAACAGCCTGGTTTTTATTCTTGATGTTCCCTTTGAACTAAACAAGTATATTGAAAAAAATAAGAACTGTAATATCGTTCTGCCTGATAACAGGCTGATAATAGGTACCATAACAGGGAAGCTGGCGGAAATGGATATTCAATCACAAACAATCAGATATGTTGTTAAACCATTAACAGCAGACAGGCTTCCAGGTAACCTGATAGCCAGTATAAACCTGATAAAATCTACAAATGAGAAAACTTTGGTTCTACCAAAACAAGCGGTATTAGGGAATGAAACTCAGACTGAATTCTGGGTAATGAAACTGCTAAATGATAGTACAGCAATTAAGATCATTGTAAGTAAAGGGTTTGAAAACAATGAAGAAGTGGAAATTACCGGACCAAAGTTCCTTGCATCTGACAGGATAATACTGACCGGAGGATATGGATTATCAGATACTGCAAGAGTAGCAATAATAAAGGAATGACTATATGAAGAATTTCTTCCTTTCATATAAGAATCCAATTTCTGTTATTTTCGCTGTTATTATTGTCGGGGGGATATTCCTTTATGGACAGATTCAGGTTTCGCTTTTCCCCGAGATCACTTTCCCTAAATTAAAAGTTATAGCAGATAATGGAGAACAGCCGGTCGATAAGATGATGGTGACAGTAACCAGGCCCCTTGAAGATGCTATTAAACAGATCCCGGATCTGAATTTGTTAAGGAGCACAACCAGCAGGGGAACATGTGAAATATCTGCCTTTTTGAACTGGGATGCAGACATAAACGTCAATCAGCAGATGCTCGAATCGCGCATCTCGCAGATTAAAAACAATCTCCCTGCAGATGTTCAGATACAGGTTGAAAAGATGAATCCATCTATTCTGCCAGTGATTGGATTTACAGTTGAAAGTGATAAAAAAACGCCTATTGAACTTAACCTTATTGCAACCTATTTAATAAAACCTTTTCTATCTCAGATTGATGGTGTTTCATCGGTTGGCATAATAGGTGGGAAAACTAAAGAGTACTGGGTTGAGCTTAATCAGCTTAAAATGAGCACTTTTTCGATAACTCCTGAAATTATAAAGGATATGCTCAACCAGAATCACTTTTTAACTTCAAATGGCTTTCTCTCCGATTACCGGCGTTTATACCTTAATATCACTGATGCCGGACTTTATAACTTAGTTGATATTGAAAATGTTGTTCTTCGCAATGATGGAAAAAGAATAATTAAACTTAAAGACGTTGCTGACATTAACGTAAGAGAGAAAACAGAATATACCAGGATCAATGCTAACGGACGCCAGGGCCTGCTGGTTGCAATACTAAAACAGCCTAAAGCGAACCTGATTAATCTATCGGAGAATGTAGCATCAAAGAAGAAAGAGCTTGAAAAAATCCTTCCGCCGGATGTTCATATCTCTTTATATTATAATCAGGCAGATTTTGTACAGGGAGCAATTAAAAGTGTCAATGATAGCCTATGGTTAGGACTTTTACTAGCAATACTGGTAGCAATTATGTTTCTAAGATCCTTCAGGGCAAGTGCAACAATTCTAGTCACAATCCCTATAACTCTGTTTCTTACAATTATTGTACTCTATTGCATCGGATATACTCTTAATATTATGACTTTCGGAGCTATTGCAGCCGCTATAGGGTTAATAATCGATGATGCTATAGTTGTCGTCGAACAGATACACCGGACACACGAGGAGTATCCTTACAAGCCTTCAAACCAGCTTGTTCATCAGGCAGTAAAATACCTGATGCCATCCATGGTAGGATCGTCAATAAGCACTATTGTAATTTTTGTTCCTTTTATGTTGCTTGGAGGTGTGGCCGGGGCCTATTTCAATGTACTTACAAATACGATGATAATAACCCTGGTTTGTTCCTTTTTTGTAACGTGGATCGGACTACCAGTTATTTATCTTTGGTTTTCTGAAATCAGATCACTATTCCCGGAAAGGAAGAAGTCAGATATCAAAATTACCAAAACAAGAACCTGGGTAAGTTTTTTTATTCGCAGACCAGTTTTAAGTATTCTTTTCGTTCTTTGCTTACTAGTATCAATTATTTATATTCTTCCCAGGCTTAAAACAGGATTTCTCCCTGAGATGGATGAAGGGTCAATAGTCCTTGATTATAAGTCACCTTCGGGTACTTCACTGGAAGAGACTGACAGGATGCTGATTGAAGTTGAAAAAATCATTGTCAGGATTCCTGAAGTTGCGACTTATTCACGAAGAACCGGCGCACAGATGGGGTTCTTTATTACTGAAGCCAACCGTGGTGATTTCCTCATACAATTGAAAGATAACAGGAAAAGAAGTACTGTTGAGGTAATTGATGATATCAGAAAGAGAATTGAAGCAACCCAACCAGCACTGGAAATCGATTTCGGACAGGTCATTGGCGATATGCTTGGCGATCTGATGGCATCTGTTCAACCAATTGAAATTAAGATATTTGGCAGTGACCAGAAAACCTTACATGAATTGGCAAAACAGGTTGCAGGTGAGGTGGAACTGATTGAAGGAGTTGAGGATGTATTCGATGGTATTATTATAGCAGGCCCTTCGATCGAGATAATCCCTGATCAGCAAAAACTTGCACAGTTTAAAATTTCTCCTGCCTCTTTCCAGTTTCAGCTTCAAACTATGGTTGAGGGTAATATAATCGGTAATATCCTTGAGAAAGAGCATATTACCGAAATAAGAATGATTTACCCGAAGAGCACTCAAAACAGTCTTGAAAACATCAAGAACCAGTTTGTATTCCTCCCCGATGGAAAACTTAAACCTTTGTCTACTCTATCTACAATAGGATTAAAAGAGGGAGTTTCTGAAATTAACAGGGATAATCTTAAATCGGTTTCAATAGTTACAGCCAGACTTAACAACAGAGATCTTGGAAGTGCTATGAAAGAGATTCAGAAAACAATTGATTCTAAAATCTTCCTGCCACAGGGATATCATATTGAATATGGAGGTGAATATGCCGACCAGCAGAAATCATTTAATGAGCTTCTACTAATCCTGATATTATCAAGCTTACTAGTATTTGCCCTTATGTTGTTCCTTTTCAAAGATTTCATAGCTGCCTGCTCAATCCTCTTCATTGCTGTTCTGGGTATATCTGGCAGCCTGATTGCCATGTTCATCACCCATACCCCTTTAAATGTGGGAAGTTATACAGGGTTGATAATGATAGTTGGCATAATAGGTGAAAATGCAATATTTACCTTTCAGCAGTACACCACAAACCGACAGAAAGGAACAGTAGACGAAGCGCTGGTTTTTGCAATCTCAAGACGGTTAAGGCCAAATCTTATGACAGCGCTTGGAGCTATCATTGCATTGATGCCTTTAGCTGTTGGCGTTGGTACCGGCGCTCAAATGCAACAGCCATTGGCAATTGCAGTTATCGGCGGTTTTATTATTGCACTTCCTCTTCTTCTCATTATACTTCCAACATTACTTCATCTTTTATACAAGAGGGGAGATAAAAAACTGATTTTAAAGGATTAATTAATTAGCATATATCGAAAAAATATTTCTTTTGCCACAAAGACGCTAAGACACAAAGGTACACAAAGAACTAATCTTTAATGATATATCCTCTTGGTGTAACTTTGCGCCTTTGTGCCTTCGAAGCAATTTTAATATTTTTATAAAGCAAATTAAGGATCTAAAAAAATTAATAAATCATAGGTATCTTTGCAAAAATACTATGAATATGGAAAACGTGTTAGATAATATAAAAGGCAAAGAAGGATATATCATAGATATGGATGGAGTAATTTACCATGGCAATAAGCTCCTTCCGGGTGTAACTGATTTTTTAGCCTGGCTTGAAGCTTCCGGTAAAAAATACTTGTTCCTTACCAATTCAAGCGAGAGAACTCCTAAAGAACTCCATGAAAAGTTGAAAAGACTCGGTATTAATGTTGATGAAGAGCATTTTTACACAAGTGCGCTTGCCACTGCCAGTTTTCTTTCAAATCAGAAACCGAATGGTAGCGCATATATTATAGGTGATGCAGGACTCATTCATGCTTTATACAGTGTCGGTTACAGCGTAAATAATGTCAATCCCGATTATGTTGTTGTCGGAGATACTCACAGTTATAATTTTGAAAAGGTCGAGCTGGCTGTCAATCTTGTGCTTAAAGGGGCTAAACTGATTGGAACCAATCCTGACATCAGTGGCCCTGTTGAAGAAGGTATAACACCTTCGACCAAGGCTCTTATCGCGCCAATAGAAATTGCTGCAGGAAAAAAAGCTTATTACGTGGGCAAACCTAATCCGCTTATGATGCGAAGTGCTCTTAAACGGCTTGGAGTAAAGAGAGAAGATGCGATTGTAATCGGCGATCGCATGGATACTGATATCAGATGCGGACTCGAATCGGAAATTGATACTCTGCTTGTCTTAAGTGGTATTACCGACCGGAATGGCATTGACCAGTTCCCATACCGTCCTCGTTATATTCTTAACGGCATAATGGACCTGGTCAGTTAGTTTGTTCCATGGAAATCAAATATAAATATAAGGCAGAGCGCAAAGAAGTAGCACGCTTCATGAGGCGTCTCTACAGACATGGGCTAACAACAACTTCAGGAGGTAATATCAGTCTTCGTCTCTCTGATGAGCTCATTCTGATTACACCTTCAGCGACTGATAAAGGCAGAATGAAGTGGAAAGAAGTTGGTATAGTAAACATTTTTGGTGAGAATCTTACTCCTTTCCTTAAGCCATCTATTGAGACTGCAATGCATCTTGCAATTTATAAGAAGAATAATGAGGTGCTGGCAATTATCCATGCCCATCCTGTTTTCGCTACGCTCTTTACAGCTATCAAAGCAAAAATTAACACCAGTCTGACAGCCGAAGCCAAAGCAATACTGGGGGACCCTCTTTTTGTACGGTATGAAGTAATGGGATCAAAAGCGCTGGCTGAAGTTGCTGCTGAAAATATTATGAAATCCGATATACTTTTGCTCGAAAATCATGGGATCCTGACTACCGGATCAACCCTTCTGCAGGCTTTTGATAAAATTGAAGTATTGGAAAACGCTGCAAAGATGACTCTTATGACAGAAATGACAGGAAGAAAAAGACCATTAGACAAAGTCAGAATACTGGAATTAGAAAGATTGTTCAGATGATAAGAGGAGTGCTATTCGATATGGATGGAGTTCTTGTCGATTCAGAAACTTATATCTGTAATGCAGCAATAATGATGTTTAGCGAACTTGGTATAAAAGTATTACCCGATGAATTTCAACCCTTCGTAGGGATGGGGGAAAACATGTACATAGGTGGAGTAGCGGACAAACATGGGATAAAGGTTGATATTGAGCAGGTTAAGTCCAGAACATATGAAATATACAAAAGAATAGTCAGGAGTAAATTATCGTCTCTTCCCGGCGCTCATGAGTTCATATCGAAATGCAGGAAAAAAGGACTTAAGCTGGCTTTAGCAACCAGTGCTGACAGGATAAAGTTGGAGGTAAATCTTAAGGAGATCGGACTATCGCGAGATTCTTTTCATTCAATCATTACCGGACTTGATGTTGAGAATAAAAAACCCTTTCCCGATATTTATCTGAAGGCAGCCAAAAGTTTGGGTATTAAACCACAGGATTGTCTCGTTGTGGAAGATGCCATAAGCGGTATTAAATCCGGAAAAGCTGCTGGCTGCAGGTGCCTTGCCGTAACGTCATCATTCGATTCTAGTTCCCTTCGTGAGGCAGATTGGATATGTGAATCGCTGCTGAATGTGCCTGAAGAGGCATTGAATTGGTAGAAATCCACCTCTCCACAACTCCTCACCCAGGAGGAAGGGGCTTAAAAATTCGGCATTATTACTTACCCCCTTCTCTCCCGGGAGAAGGAGGCAAGCGGGATTAGGCAAAAGAGAATGATCTTAAATTTGAAACAAAACATAAAATCAGTAATGAAGAATTTCCTGTCAGAGTTTCCCTCATTAGATGAACTGATTAAAGAGATGAAAGGACTCTCTTTCCCGGAGTATCGTGAAGCAAATGGCCATATTCATACACCCTATTCATTCAGCGCATTTTCTGCTCTCCATACTGTCTTCAAAATGGCTCTTGAAGAAAAAATAGCTGTTTTGGGTATAAACGATTTTTATGTTACAGATGGTTATGATGCCTTTCATAAAGGATGTGTGGAAAATAGAATTTTCCCCCTGTTCAATATTGAGTTTATAGGACTTCTGAAAGAAGAACAGAAAAAAGGAATCAGGGTCAATGATCCGAATAATCCTGGCAGGATTTATTTTAGCGGGAAAGGTCTTGATTATCCGTTTCAGGCAGGATGGCTGCAGAGAAGACAGCTTAAAAACGTAAAAAAAGAGAGCCAGGTTCAGATAAAAGCTATAATACTCAAGCTGAACAAGTTGATAGAACGTGAAAAACCGTCTCTCAAATTATCATATGATACAATTAAAAAGAAGTATGCACATAACCTGGTTCGCGAGCGCCACATCGCAAAAGCTTTAAGAGAAATTGCTATCACAACATCCCGGGAAGCTGAAGAGCAGCTTTATTTTCTTGAAAATTTGTATGGCGGTAAAAAGTCGAAAACTGGCTTGTCAAACCCAGTTGCACTTGAAAATGAGATAAGGTCTAATCTGCTTAAAAGCGGAGGAGCTGCTTTTGTTGAAGAGGATGAAAGTTCTTTCCTTGATCTCAAAAAAATCATTAGGATCATTATCAAAGCCGGAGGAATACCTTGTTATCCGGTTCTCCTTGACGATCCTTCAGGTAATTGCACAGAATTCGAGACTGATCCAGAGAAACTCTATGTTTGGCTAAAGACTGTTGGAATAGAATGTATCGAACTTATTCCAGGTAGAAACGATATTATCATACTGAAAAACTTTGTTGAATTTTTTCATAAAAAGGGTTTTATTATAACCTTTGGCACTGAGCATAATACACCTGAGATGATGCCTTTGACTGTAAAAGCCAGGTGCTCTGAACCTCTTGATGAATCATTAAAAAAGATAGCATGGGAAGGGGTCTGTGTTATTGCTGCACATCAGTATCTTAGAGCGGATGGAAGACAAGGATATGTTTTACCCGATGGAACCCACAGCATAAAACAAATGAGAGATTTGATAAATCTTGGACAATTAGTTATTGAATATTTCTTAAACAAGTATCAACATGAAGAAGGAAATAAATGAACTGATTGAGATTTCGAAGTATTACGGAAGCAATAAGGACTATGTGATTGCCGGAGGAGGTAACACTTCCTTCAAAAATGATGAGAAAATATGGATAAAGGCAAGCGGACAATCCCTTGCAGAACTGAATGAAGAAGGACTAGTCATTTTAAGCAGGCAAAAACTTCATATAATATCTTCAAGCATATATTCTGACGATCCTGTGACCAGGGAAGAACAGGTGAAAGAAGATATGTTCCGGAGTATCCTCGATCCCGGGAAAAACAAAAGACCCTCAGTAGAGACATCCCTGCATGAGATCATCCAATATAGATTTATTGTACACCTGCATCCTTCTATTATCAACGGATTGCTCTGCAGCAGGAATGCAAAGAGTCTGACTCAAAAGCTCCTTGGCGAGAGTGTTCTTTTTGTTCCTTATACAGATCCGGGATACACTCTCTTCAAGAAGCTTGAATCAGATATAATATCATATCGTGATAAGTTCACATACGATCCGCAGGTAATCTTTCTTGAAAATCACGGTTCGTTCGTTTGCGCTAATACGACAGAAGAGATAAAGAAGATTTATGGCGACATAATTCAAAAAATTAAAGAGCAAATACCTCCCATCTCTGAAATTACACCTTTACCTTATAATCCTTTACTTAATAAGGTCCTGCCCACTATACGAATGCTACTTTCAGGGGAACAACCCGGGGTAATAAGGTTCCGTAATAACTCGCTCATTGCTAAGTTTGATCAGAATCAACAGGAGTTTCATAAAATTTCATTGCCACTTACTCCCGACATTATTGTTTACTGCAAGACAAGATATTTGTATATCGAACAATCATCAACTGCCGAGAAGATTCTCGATTCTTTCCGGTATCAGTTGCCTCACTTCATAAGTGAATATGGTTATTTGCCTAAAATCCTTATTATTAAGAATATGGGGGTTTTTGCTATCGGTGAAAATTACGCATCTGCTGAAGCCAGTCTCGATGTCTATGAAGACCTTATTAAGATAAGTTACTACGCTTCTCTATGCGGAGGTATTAAATTCCTTGCTCCTGAACAGGTATCATTTATTGACCAGTGGGAGGTTGAGAACTACAGAAGAAAAGTGTCACAGTCAGCCGGTTCAGCGAACAAGCTGAATAATAAGGTCGCTATTGTCACGGGAGCTGCTCAGGGATTCGGTGCAGGGATAGCAGAGGCGCTCTTTTCTTTAAACCTGAATGTTATTATCGCTGACCTTAATGAGGAAAAAGGAAATTCTTTTGCAATCCGTTTATCATCAAAAAAATCACAGAATAAGGCAATCTTTATCAGAACAGACGTTTCGGATCCATTATCGGTTAAAGATCTCATCATTGCTACTGTAAAAGAGTTTGGCGGACTGGATATGATTATAAGTAATGCCGGTATTTTGAGGGCAGGGGGGCTTGAGGAAATGGACCCTGAAACATTTTCCAAAACAACAGAAGTAAACTATAATGGGTATTTTCATTGTGCCAAATACGCATCAGAGGTTATGAAAATCCAGAATCAGGAGAAGCCCGGTTATTTCACCGATATAATCCAGATCAATTCAAAATCAGGACTAAAGGGAAGTAATCGCAATTTTGCTTATGCTGGCGCAAAATTTGGAGGAATCGGGCTCACTCAATCTTTTGCCCTAGAACTTGCTCCTTTCAGAATAAAGGTCAATTCAATTTGCCCCGGTAATTTTTATGAAGGCCCGCTGTGGACAGATCCTCATAATGGTTTGTTTGTCCAGTATCTTAAAACAGGAAAAGTTCCTGGTGCAAAGAATGTTGAAGAGGTAAGAAGATTTTATGAAGACAAGGTTCCAATGAAAAGAGGCTGTAAGTTGGAAGATGTTATGAAGGCCCTCCTGTATATTGTGGATCAGGAATATGAAACCGGCCAGGCTGTTCCTGTAACCGGTGGACAGGTGATGTTGGGATAAATGGTGCAGGGTGCAGGACGCAGGGCGTGGTAAAAAAGAAAATAAAAAGAATAACATGAAGACCAAGGCAGTGAGAATATATGGTAAGAAGGACCTCCGCCTGGAGGAATTTGAATTACCTGAAATGAAAGAAGATGAAATTCTTGCTCATATTATATCCGACAGCATCTGCATGTCATCGCATAAAGCAGCTCTCCAGGGTGCTGAACATAAACGTATTCCTGATGATATTCATATTAATCCAACTATTATCGGACATGAATTTGCAGGTGTATTACTGCAAGTTGGAAAAAAATGGCAACATAAATTCGAACCCGGACAGAAGTTTTCGATTCAACCTGCAATGAACCAGATGGGAACTCTTAATGCGCCAGGGTATTCCTACTGCTTTATTGGTGGTGATGCTACACATATTATAATCCCCCCCATCGTAATGGAAGCTGATTGTCTTCTGCCTTACGATGGCGAAGCCTTTTTCCCTGCTTCTCTTTCGGAACCAATGTCATGCATTATAGGAGCATTTCATGCGAGTTATCATATTTCCCCCGGAACCTATGTACATGAAATGGGAATCCGAAATGGAGGAAAGATGGCAATACTTGCCGGAGTCGGCCCGATGGGACTGGGAGCTATTGATTATGCTTTGCATCAGGACTGTAAACCCGGGTTACTTGTAGTTACTGATATTGATGATAACCGTTTATCAAGAGCATCCACTATTTTTACACCTGAACATGCTGAAAAAGAAGGAGTTCAGTTAGTATATGTTAACACCGGGATAATGAAAGATCCTGCCAGACATCTGCGTGATCTTACGGGTGATAAAGGATTTGATGATGTTTTCGTTTTTGCTCCGGTCAAACCGGTAATAGAACTTGGTGATGCAATCCTGGGCTTCGATGGATGTCTCAATTTCTTTGCTGGTCCTACAAATCCCGAATTCAAAGCGGAATTCAACTTCTATAATGTTCATTATGCATTCACACATATAGTTGGTACTTCAGGGGGCAATACCGATGACATGAGGGAATCGTTAAATCTTATGGGTGAAGGAAGAATCAATCCTGCTATCATGATAACTCATGTCGGCGGACTCGATGCAGTGGTTGATACAACTTTAAGGCTCCCACAGATCCCCGGAGGGAAGAAGCTAATTTACACTAATATATCGATGCCTCTTGTCTCTCTCTACAATCTTGGTGAGTTGGGGAAAAAGGATGCATTTTATGCCGGACTTCACGAAATTGTTTCAAAAAACGACTATATCTGGTCTCTTGAAGCAGAGAGATATCTGCTAGCCAATGCTAAACCAATCTAAAAAAATCCATTAATAACCCTCACCGCCTTTTGTCTTTTCAGCAAATTCAGCAGAGATATAGTTTTCGTAGCTCAAACAAACATGTGTCGCAAACGTAACAGCTGTTGAAATGATTTTTGACCATTCCTTCTCCCCTAGGTTTTCCAGTTGTTCCCTTTTATAATTATTGCTGTAAATTGCCGTTAACATCCCGGCATTGAAATTATCGCCTGCCCCTATTGTACTGACAGGAGTAATTTTTTGAACAGGAAATTTTCCTGAAAAAGTTTTGGTCCTTACATAGACACCTTCAACATTCACCGTGTAAACCAAACACTTACAGAATTCTTCTACGATTCCCCATGCCTCATCAACAGTGCCTGACCCAAATATATTTTTAAAATCCTCATCGGAACCCCTTAGAAGACTGGTCATCTTCATGTTTTCAATAATCAGGGGTTTGAGGAGATCCAATTCTGACATATTGGTCTTGCGGAAATTGGGATCGTAGAGTATTAATGCACCCCTCTCTTTTGCAGTTCTTATAAATTTTTTAAACTTTTTCCGTATCTCCGGCCAGATTGCATAGAACGAGCCACATTGAACTATGTCATCTTTTTCAATAAGAGGAAATTCGATATTAAGACGTTTTGCAGGAAAGTCCTTGTAGAAAGTATAATGCGCATCGTTTTTCTCATCAAGAAAAGCGAGTGCAAGAGATGTACTTCCATCATGGAAACGATGTACAGAAGACGTATCAACACCATTGTTTTTCAAAAAATTATCTATTAGATTGCCAACATCATCTTTACCATATTCACTTATAAAAGAGACTGGCAGATCCATACGTCCCATTGAGACAACACTATTAAGAACTGACCCGCCTGCCTTTGCCGCCTGAGGCTGACCATCTTTAAAGATTATGTCAAGCACTGTTTCGCCTATACCATAAATTTTTCTCATTTGAACCAAAGTTTGAATCGAGTGATGTGGTGAATTTACTAATTTTAACTTTATCAACTAACCAAAGATCAATTTTACAGGAATCCTTTTTACCACAAAGGTGCAAAGGCACGAAAAATGCACTAACTAATTTTTATATTTGCTTAAAAAAAGAATGCCATGAAAGCAATGATGCTCACCGGGATCAAAAAGATGGAAATGAAGGATATTCCTGAACCTGTTTTGATAAAACCCAATGATGTCAAAATAAAAATGTCTGTCGTTGGTATCTGTGGTTCGGATATTCATTATTATACCGAGGGTCAGATAGGTTCGCAAAAAGTACAATATCCCTTTGCAATAGGACACGAGGGAGCAGGAGTTGTTGTTGAAGCAGGAAGAGCAGTAAAACGAGTTCGTCCAGGTGATCAGATTGCAATTGATCCAGCAATGCCTTGTTGGGAATGCGATCAATGCCTTGCCGGAAGGCAGCATACCTGTCGTAAACTCAGATTTCTTGGCTGCCCGGGTCAGGCTGAAGGCTGTTTGATGGAATATATTGTGATGCCAGAAGAAAGCTGCTACCCGCTAACCGGAAAGTTGACCCCTGATCAAGGTTCAATTTCCGAACCTATTGCTATCGGAGTCTACGCTGTGAAAAAAGCCGGCGACATTAAAGGTCATAAAATTGGCATTTTCGGATTCGGACCAATCGGTATGAGTGTTATGCTTGCATCTAAAGTACAAGGTGTTGGAGATATTTATATTACAGATATTATAAATGAACGTCTTGCAAAAGCTGGAAAAGAAGGGGCCGCCATGACAGGTAACCCTGCTGACGAAAACATCATTGAAAAAATCATGCGTAAAGAGCCATCGGGACTTGATATAGCTTTCGAATGCTGCGGAAAGCAGGAAGCACTGGATCAAGCTATTGAGATTCTTAAACCCGGAGGTAAACTAACAGTGATTGGCATTCCTGAATTCGACCGATGGTCCCTGAGCGTTGAAACGACACGACGCAGAGAGATATCACTTCAATTCATAAGGCGGCAAGTGGATTGTGTGGAACCGGCTCTTGAAATGATGAAAAACGGTTCGATAAATGTTGATAATATGGTTACACACCGATTCCCATTCCAGAGGACAAAAGAGGCTTTTGATCTTGTAGCGAATTACAAAGATGGTGTAATGAAAGCAATGATCGATTTTTAAAAAACTTATCAGGAATTTAATAAACATAAGTCTGAATTTCAGGTTTTAGAATCCTTAATAATGTTAAAACATAAAAAACCTGTATCAAACACATAAATACAAAATAACCAAAAATATCACATTATGAATAAAAGAATCGTTTTACTTACAATCTTTATTTTAGGCTGTTCTTTTATGTATGGTCAAAATGTGGCTTCATCTCCTGAATATATAAAAGCTCTGACTTCTGAATGGAAAGGTGAGCGTTTTGCTGACGGAAGACCTAAAGTATCTGATGCCATACTTGAAAGATTGAAGAAAACATCGCTTGAGGAGGCATGGGGAGAATTACGCAACAAGGGATTTCAAAACCAGTTCGAAGGGGACTGGAAGATTATTCATCCTGAGGAAACTATGACCGGGCGGGTTGTTACTGCTCAGTATATGCCTCTGAGACCGGATCTTGAAAAACAGGCAAAAGCTCAGGGCAAAATTGAGAACAGGGCCCAGCAGGGTGGAACAAATTCCTGGCCAATAGATATTCTGATAACCGGAGATGTATATGTAGCTGATGGATTCGGCAAAATAGCTGATGGTACATTAATCGGCGATAATCTGGGAAATTCGATTTATGCAAAATCCCAGAGAGGAGTGATTTTTTACGGGTCTGTCAGAGATCAGGAAGGTCTCGATGAGATAAAAGGGTTTAATGGCTGGATAAAAGGAGAGGACCCCTCGTACATTCAACAAATGATGCTCACTTCCATCAATGCACCAATACGAGTCGGTCGTGCAACCGTATTGCCCGGGGATGTTGTTCTTGCTAAGAAATATGGAGTGATTTTTATTCCTGCTTATCTTGTCGAAGATCTGGTATTAACTTCCGAATTTACAGAACTTCGAGACGAATTCGGACATCAGCGTCTCCGTGAGAAGAAATACCTTGCTGGCCAGATAGATAGTCAGTGGACAGAAGAGATTAAAAAAGACTTTCTGAACTGGCTCAATAACTACCCTGGCAAGTTGCCAATGTCAAAAGAAGAACTCGATAACTATTTGAAGGAAAGAAATTATTAACGATTTTCATCTTTTAAACTATCTGGAATAATGAAAAGTATTTTACAGCAGATTGCTGATATAAGCAGACAAAAGGAAAGAGCCGATATAGAAGCCATCAAAGCAGAAATTGCGGATCCTTCAACATCAAATGACCGTCGCAGTTTTCTCAAGAAGGCTGCTCTGGGAGGAATGGCTTTGGGAGGGTTGATGAGATTGTCGATCGAAGATACAATTGCTCAGACAACATCGAACGTCCAACACGCTTCAAGTCCATCTGAATTAAAAATTACGGATATGCGTTATGCTTTAACAGCAGCTATGGGCGGTACTGCCATTATTCGTATTGATACTAATCAGGGTATTTCTGGTTTGGGAGAAGTCAGGGATGGAGCTGATCCTCGTTATGCACTAATGTTAAAAAGTCGTATTCTGGGGTTAAATCCATGTAATGTGGAAATGATATTTAAGATTATTAAGCAGTTTGGCGGTCAAAGCCGTCAGGCAGGCGGAGTGTGCGGAGTAGAAATGGCTCTTTGGGACTTATGTGGTAAAGCATATGGAGTACCGGTTTGGCAATTACTAGGCGGAAGATACCGGGATAAAATAAGATTATATGCAGATACTCCTGAAGCTAAATCACCGGAAGAACAAAAAAAGCTGATTAAGTATCGTACTGAGGATCAGGGATACACTTGGTTGAAAATGGATTTATCTATCGGAGAACTCATAAATATACCAGGTACTTTAGTGAATCAGAAATTCTGGCTAAACAACGGCGACCTAAAACAATGGCAGGGAAATTATATGTCATACGAAAATACGAAACACCCGTTTACCCAAATACAAATTACGGATAAGGGACTGGAAGAACTGGCCAAGATCGTAGAAAATGTACGCAGTATGATTGGGTATGAAATTCCGCTTTCTACTGATCACTTTGGCCATTTTGATTTAAACAACGGCATACGCTTAGGCAAGGCATTAGAGAAATACAGGTTGGCGTGGATGGAAGATATAATTTCCTGGGAATTAACGGACCAGTGGAAAACACTGTCTGATGCATTGGAGACACCTCTTCTTACAGGGGAAGATATTTATCTGCTTAAAAACTTTAAGCCACTGCTTGATATCCACGCAGTTGATATAGTTCACCCTGATTTAGCCACTTCCGGAGGTATATTAGAGACAAAAAGAATTGGGGATTATGCGGAAGAACTCGGGGTGGCGATGGCGATTCATCAGGCAGGTACCCCAGTTTCATTTATGGCTGATGTACATTGCGTAGCAGCTACCCAAAACTTTTTAGTTTGTGAGCACCATAACATTGATGTGCCATGGTGGGAGGACCTGGTTAAAACAACAGACGGCAGACAATTGATTACAAAAGGGTTTGCAAATGTGCCTCTTTCTGCACCAGGATTAGGGATTGAACTGAACGATGAAGAGGTAAAAAAACATCTGAGCCGCGATTCAAACGGTTATTTTGAACCAACACCTGAATGGAACGATAAACGTTCTCACGACAGACTATGGAGTTAACATTGTCCTTATTTATTGTCTGTGCTTCTGAGTATGAATAAAACAAAAAGAGCACAGTTGGAAGCATTTACTTAGTTTTCATATTTTAACTAGAAATTTTCAAGCGGATTACTTGAGATAATTTCGAATAAACAATTCCCGCGGCTTATAAACTGTTTCTTCCCATGTTTTAGTCATTCCATTTTGTGGCTGATGATGGGGCCGGTAAGGGACAGCGTAAATAATTTTTTCACCTTCTGACTGGTTGATGGCAGTATAAACAGAGGTTGAAGGGCATGTCATATCAATCAATCCGATCTCAGTAAAAATAGTCGCTTTTGACCCTTTCAATATATTTGCAGCATCAAAATAAGGAAGGGCTATCAGCATATCTTCTTTCGAGGCATTTGTTTCAAAAGGTTGCGGCCAGCCGCCCATGCGTTGCGAATGTGGAGCGAGCCAGTCGCACATTGCAGGAACAATGGCAACAACTGCACTGACTCTATGATCCAACCCTGCTGCAGCCAGGGCCTGTCCTCCTCCCTGACTCTCACCTATAACTAAGATCCTCTTCCCGTCCCATTCAGGTTGCCTTGTTAAAAAATCAATGGTACGTAAAAGTCGCTGGTACATACCTTTGAAATAAAAATTCTCCGGGCTTATAACCCCTTGCAGATAATAGTTTTTGAGTACGCCTGATTCGAGACCGGCATAATAGCTTTCAGGTTGACCGTTTAACATCCCATGTGCATTCAGATCAAAACAAAGGGTTCCCATTTTTGCATAGGTTAACGCGTTCACTGGCTCCGAACAGCACCACGGCCCTTTATCACCTGCAGCATGAACCAGCAGTACAATAGGAAGAGACTTTGGAGCTGCATTTTCACGTTTCGCAAAATATCCACGGGCAGGTTTTGGTCCAAGACAGTTGATCCCGACGTTAACGCAACTAAAACCTTTTTCAGATATGGTGTCTGCAACAGGGGCAGTTTTTACATCGAGAGGCAATACCTCCAGGCTTTTCTTCTGATTCTCCCAATAAGCATTGAAGTCTTCCGGATATTTGGCTCCAGGCTTAAGGTTTTCCGCTTCAACTCACAGACCAATAGTTGAGTTTCCATCTTTTATTCTGGCCTCAATTATTATGGAACATGGTTCGCTGAATGAACTCTCAAAGACTAATAGACTATCACTTAGGATCTTTGTTGTCTTTTCGATAAGGATCTGGTTATTATTTTTTAAAACTCTGATTCGAAGAGAATCCCTGATCTGATTGCTGGTTAAAACAAGAACAGATATTTTCTGGCCCTTTTTATAAATACCAGATTCATTTGTTTGTATCAGTCTGATATTCTGAGCTTGTGCAACTACCGATAAGCAGGTAAATATAACAGCGAGAAGTGAAACGGATAGAAACCTTTTCATCATCGAAGATTTGATTCAGTTATTATAAATTGAAAACATTAATATAAAGATAAGTATTTCAGGATATCACTCTGCCTGAACCTTCACCTTTAATAAATTACACAACATCAACAATTGATTTGTCTTCCTCAACCGGCTTCTCGCGCCAGAAATTGGCAAGAACAGAGCCTGTGACATTCATCAGGGGCCCAAAGATAGCAGGGGCCAATCCCACTGTAGCGACTTTCCCCATCTGTAAAGCCAGACCTGATGCCAATCCACCATTCTGCATACCAACTTCAAAGGCAATAGTACGTCGGTCCTTTTCCGGCATTCCCACCAGCCACGACAACCAATATCCAAGCGTGTAACCGGTAATGTTATGTAACAGGCTGGTTACCATTAGCAGGGCACCAACTTTAAGAAGACTGTCGCGACCCGATGCAGTAATGATAGTTACTATAAATGCAATCCCGACCATCGATATAAGTGCAAGCACCTTCTCCATATATCTATTGTCACCTTTAATAAAGTGAGACATTATCATTGCCCCAATCATGGGAAGAAAGAAGAAGCAGCCCATTGATTTTGAGAATTGGATTAAAAATGCAGAGAATCCGACATCTTTGGATTTTATATAAACAAGGTTTGTGAGCAGGATAATAACCGTATATGAAACAAGCTGAAGGACTTTTGACATCAGCTTTTCTTTTCTCTTTGAGAAGAGATTGAAAATAAAACCCGCAATAATTGGAAGAATAATCATATTAAGGATATCGAGCATCATGCTCCAGAAATTTACTTCAATATACTGACCTCCGAGCAATTTCATAAGCAATGGAGTCACAAAAGGAGAAAGCAAAGTTGAGATTGCACCTACTGTAACAGCTAATGCCAGATTAGCCTTGGCTAAAAATGACATCACATTCGACGCAAGTCCGCTTGGAACACAACCTATTAATATTATGCCTGCGGAGATTTCGGGAGGAAAATTGAAAATGCCTGCAATACCAAAACCTACAAGCGGCATTATCATGTAATGTGAGAATACACCCACAAACACACCTTTAGGCATTTTTATCACCCCTGAGAAATCTTTGAAACTCATTTGAGAACCCATTCCAAACATTATGATCTGCAACAGAGGAACTATCAGCTTCTTTAACTGAAAATCACCTATCGATATGAAGCTCTGAGGGTAGAACATCGAAGTTGTGACAGCGGTGAAAATCCATAGAGTGTATGAAAATCCCTTCAACTTTTTAAACCCTCTTACGGCTATCGCCAGGGCAATCAACCCCGAAATAAGCAAAAGTCCGGTTACTTTTGTAAATTCCAGAATACAAGAAATCCCAGAGCATAGAAAAAAAATTGCGGCGATAATAAGTAATATGTAGCGAAAATTACTTTTCATTAATCTTATGTATTATAACAATGCTTTTCTGGTTTATGCAGGAACCTAGGGCAAAAACACCTCTATATTCTGACAATGTTCCATGTCATGCTTAAGCCGATTTTTATGACATAAGATCCTTTTCAAACGCCTCTTTATTGAATTTGTACCTGTTGTCCAGAAACCCCATCAGTGTCGCAGTATCTGAATAGGCATTTCCTAAACATGTTGAAGCTCCGGGGGAAGGAGTTATATTAAATATTATCTTGTCCCCTGTCAGTTTTGCTTCTCCCATTTCCAGTTTCCGGGTAGAATTATTCACAATCTGAGGCCTAGTTCCACCAATTCCTCTGGCATATTTGAGTTCACCCAGTTTGATAGAAGGGACAATCATCCTGATTTGTTTAATAAACAATCTTTTACCGATAAAAGGCAAATCGTAGAGAATATTTACCAGGATATATTTGAGAAGTACCTTATCAAAAATAATTTTAAACAGACTTATTATCGGACTAATCCCAAGTCCAAAAGTTTTCCAGTATTCGAAAAAGGTCGATCCGTTATGTCTTTCTAATTGAAATATTGGTTTGGCAGTTGGTCCGAATCTTGTCACTTTTTCGTTGTGTACCTCGGGGTCACCATGAATCGCAGCAAAAGGCAGTTTAGCAACCTGTATTGTATATACCTTGCCATTAAGCACTTTAGGAGCGGTATAAAAACTTCCTGCCATTGATAATAGTGATAATTTTTTACCGTATCCAAGAGATTTTGCTATCAGCAGACTATGACCTCCTGCTGCTACAACAACTGTAGTTGCATGAAAATCTCCCTTATCAGTCACTATAGTATAATAATCTTCGTTTTTGATGATCTTGATAAGCTTAGTATCAAGATAGATATTTATGCCCGGTTTTTCTTTTCTGGCATTTCCAACGAATGAATGACAAAGACTTTTGAAATCAACAGTATATCCATCTTCGGTAACAAGGGCGAGGATGTCCTGATCCGGGTTCCTTCCTTCCACAATTCTTGGCTCAATTTTTCCGATTTCATCCCTTTTAATCATTCTCAGATTTGGAAAAAGCTGGCTGAATGTTGTAAACCTTTTGCTCAGATCCTCAACCTGATTCTTGCCAACCGCAAGAACCATCTTTGAGTATTTAGTGAAGAGCTTCAGATTAGTACCAGACTGTTTTTCATTTTCAAGATACTTCATAACCATATCAGCCATTTCCTTTACACTTCTGGCTTTCTCAAAAGAATAGTTAGTTTCGATGTCTCCAAAATGAAGTGTCTGGCTGTTTTTGGTAGAAGCGGAATTCACAAGGCCAAAATCTGAATATTTTTCTATTAAGCCAATGTTTCTAATATCAGTATATTTACTTAAGGTATAAAGTAACGCCGTTCCTACAACACCACCACCTATAACAAGTACGTCATAATCAGGAACTTTATCATTCATTTTTTATCCCCTTCCGGTTAATGGAATATACTCTTGTTTACCGTAAACATTTTTAAATGCAGGCCTGATGATCCTTTTTGCCGAAAAAGTAAGTTCTTCTATTCGATGTGTACACCATCCTGAAACTCTTGCAATTGCAAAAAGGGGCGTATAAAGCTCCTTTGAAATATCAAGACAGGCGTAAACAAATCCAGAATAAAAATCAACATTAATACAAACTACCTTTGTTGATTTTTCACCTTTAAACACTCTGAAAACTTCGGGTGTAAGTCTTTCAACCAATGAATAAAGCTCAAATTCATCAAGACGGCCTTTTTCTATTGCCAGTTCTCTGGCTTTTACCTTTAAAATTGCAGCTCTGGGATCAGAAATAGTATAAACAGCATGACCTATTCCATATATTTTGCCTGAAAAATCATTTGCCTTTTTATTAAGAATCTTTAAAAGATGCTCCTCCACCTCTTTCTCATTACTCCAGTCTTTTACATGGATTTTCATGTTTTCCATCATTTCAAGAACTCTGACATTCGCTCCCCCATGTAATGGTCCTTTTAATGATCCGATTGCAGAAGTCACAGAAGAATAAATATCAGTCTCAGAGGAACTGGTAACTCTCATGGTGAAGGTTGAATTATTTCCTCCTCCATGTTCTGCATGAAGGACAAGCAAGAGATCGAGCAGATCTGCCTCAAGTTTTGAAAAACCTTTACAATCACCTTTGATCAGATAAAGAAAATTTTCAGCTGTAGTCAGATTTAACTGAGGGTGACGGATCGACAGAGTTTTTCCTTTATACAAATGTCGCAAAGCCTGATAAGAATATGCAACTATAGTAGGAAATTTGGCAATAATGTTTAAAGACTGTTTAATCATGTTGTTGAGTGAAATATCATCCGGTTTATCGTCAAGGGTATATAATCCCAAGACTGACCGTGCCAGAATATTGAGGACATCTTTCCCTTTCATAGATAATATCATGTCTTTAACAAAATCGTCAGGAAGAGATCGTAATGATGCAATATGTTCCGAGAATTCCACCAGATCATTTTTATTTGGCAAGTGTCCTGTTAACAACAGGTATACTGTTTCGTCAAAACCATGGCGGTTTTCTTTCTGAAACCCATGAATGATATCTTCAATATCTATACCCCTGTACAATAATCTCCCTGGAACGGCGATTACCTTGCCATCCTCTTTTTTATATCCTACTACGTCGCCGATATTCGTCAACCCTACTAAAACGCCTGTTCCATCTTTGTTTCTAAGACCACGTTTCACCTCAAATTCTTCGAACAGATTGGTATCAATCTGACATGAAGCTCTAACAGACTCCTCCAGTTTTGCAAAATAATTATTGTTTTCCATAAGAAATAAGATTTTATAATGTTTGAGATATAATATTAGAGATTATTGCATCTGCAAATTCGGAGGTTTTTAGTAAGGTTGCAGTCTCCATCAACCTGTGAAAATCATAAGTGACTCTTTTACTTTGTAGGGTACTCTCCAATGCTGAACAGATACTTTCTGCAACATTGTTCCATCCAAGATAATCAAACATCAATGCTCCCGAAAGGATAACTGAACCAGGGTTCACTTTATCCTGATTGGCATATTTTGGAGCGGTTCCATGTGTAGCTTCAAATATTGCATGACCACTTTCAAAATTAATATTTGCGCCTGGTGCAATTCCGATTCCACCTACAATAGCGGCAAGTGCATCTGAGATATAATCACCGTTCAGATTTAATGTAGCGATGACTGAATATTCAGCAGGTCGGGTCAGAATTTGCTGCAGAAAGGCATCAGCTATAACATCTTTGATAATAATCTTGCCTGCAATTTCTGCATTTTTTAACATCTCATCGGCAACCTTTATACCCTGATTTTCCGAAATTTGTTTATACTGTGACCATGTAAAGACATCATTCCCGAATTCTCTTTCGGCCAAAGCATATCCCCACTTCATGAAGGAACCCTCCGTAAACTTCATAATATTTCCCTTATGAACAATAGTGACTGATGGCAGCTTCTTATTAATTGCATATTTAATTGCCTGTCTTACTAAACGTTCCGTACCTTCTACAGATACAGGTTTTATTCCGATTGAGGATGTATTCGGGAACCTTATTGACTTAACACCCATCTCGTCTATCAGAAATCTTCTCACCTTTTCCGTTTCAGGTTTACCATTCATAAATTCTATACCGGCATAAATATCTTCAGTATTTTCCCTGAAAATGTGCATATCTACTTTTTCAGGATGCCTGACCGGGCTGGGCACTCCTTTGAAATATCTTACCGGTCTGTAGCAGGTATAGAGATCCAGTATCTGGCGTAAGGCTACATTTAACGAACGCATTCCCTCACCGACAGGTGTAGTAAGCGGACCTTTAATTCCAACCAGATACTCCCTGAAACCTGTTAACGTCTCTTCCGGCATCCAATTTCCGGTTTGTTTAAAGGCTTTTTCACCTGCAAGAACCTCCTTCCATATCACTTTCCTGTTCCCATTATAAGCCTTTTTGACAGCTGCATCAAAAACACGGACTGATGCTTTCCATATATCGGGTCCTGTTCCATCTCCTTCAATGTAAGGAATAACCGGATTTTCAGGTACGATTAATTTCCCGTCAACCAACTTGATTTTTTCAGACGCCATTTTTTTTATTCGATTTTCTAATAATATTTAAAGCACTTCCCGCTTTAAACCATTCAATCTGGGATTCATTATAAGAGTGGTTTGCCTGAAATTTTTCTATTGTTCCATCGGAATGATTAAGGGTGATAGTCAACTGGCTACCGGCAGCAAATTTTACCAATCCACTTATATTAATTTTGTCATCCTCTTTAATCTTGTTATAATCGTCCATATTAAAGAAGGTCAATGTCAAAATACCCTGCTTTTTAAGATTTGTTTCGTGAATTCTTGCAAATGATTTTACCAGCACGGCCTTTACACCAAGGTATCTGGGTTCCATTGCTGCGTGTTCACGCGAGGATCCCTCACCGAAATTCTCCCCCCCTGCTACAATTGAGCCTGATCCTGCATCACGGTATGCCTTGGCAGTCCTGGGTATTGTGTCATAGGATCCGGTCAATTGATTAAAAATACTATTGGCCTGATCATTAAAATAATTTACAGCGCCAATCATATAATTCTCAGAGATATTTTCGAGATGTCCTCTGTACTTCAACCAGTGCCCTGCCATTGATATATGGTCGGTTGTGCATTTCCCTTTGGCTTTTATCAGCAAAGGCAGGTTTATAAAATCATGTCCATCCCACTCTTTGAAAGGAGAAAGTAACTGCAACCTATCAGAATCCGGAGCTATTTTTATCTCCTCCAGCTCCTGATTATGTGACGGCTTCTGATATCCCGTTTCGACAATTCCAAAACCTTCCGGAGGCAGGCTTAAACCTTCAGGTTCAGCTAATTGTACCTCTTTTCCTTCTGAGTTTGTTAATGTGTCAGTTATCGGATTGAATGTTAGTTTACCGGATATTGCAATAGCTGTAACTATTTCAGGGGAAGCAACAAAAGTATTTGTATTTGGGTTTCCATCAGTCCGCTTTGAAAAGTTCCTGTTAAAGGAATGGACGATTGTATTAACCTTATTATTATCAGCGTCTTTGCGTGCCCATTGTCCGATACATGGACCACATGCATTTGCAAATACTTCGCCGCCGATTTTTCTGAATAAATCCAGAAAACCATCCCGTTCAGCAATTGACCTGATCTGTTCGGAACCCGGTGTAATCTTGAATTCAGATCTGGCAAACAGCTTTAGAGATAATGCATTTTTTACAACAGATGCTGCCCGTGAAATATCTTCATACGATGAGTTTGTACACGATCCGATAAGTCCGACTTCCACATCTACAGGCCATCCGTTCTTTACAGCTGCCTCTTTCATACGTGAAATAGGAGTTGCAAGATCCGGTGTGAAAGGACCGTTAATATATGGCTCCAGTTCAGAAAGATTAATCTCAAGATACTGATCATAATATTTGCCTGGATCAGCGTAAACTTCGCTGTCGGCAGTCAGATGATCCTTGTTTCTCAAAGCAAGGGCAGCAACATCTTTTCTTCCGGTTGCCGTAAGATAATCTATCATAGAATTATCAAAGCTGAAAATGGAGCAAGTCGCCCCTGTTTCTGCTCCCATGTTGCAAATTGTAGCTTTCCCGGTACAGGAAAGCGATTCTGCACCTTCCCCGAAATATTCAATAATACAACCTGTACCTCCTTTAACAGTAAGTAGTCCGGATATTTTCAGAATTATATCTTTTGCGGAAGACCATCCATTCAATTTCCCGGTCAGCTTTATTCCGATAAGTCTTGGAAATTTCAATTCCCAGCCCATTCCTGCCATAACATCAACTGCATCAGCACCACCTACACCAATAGCGATCATGCCCAGACCGCCGGCATTGGGAGTGTGCGAATCTGTTCCGATCATCATCCCTCCCGGAAAAGCGTAATTCTCCAGAACTATCTGATGGATGATACCTGCACCTGGTTTCCAGAATCCGATATTGTATTTATTACATACCGAACTTAAGAATTCATAAACCTCTTTATTTATTACACCGGCCGATTTCAGGTCTGCTACTGCTCCGGATTGTGCCATAATAAGATGATCGCAATGAACTGAAGTCGGGACAGCAGTGTTTTCTTTTCCCGCCATCATAAACTGCAATATTGCCATCTGTGCAGTAGCATCCTGCATGGCTACCCTGTCGGGCATAAACTCCACATAATCAATACCCCTGGTAAATGATTTTATTTGATTTTGCTGATAAAGATGGCTAAATAGAATTTTTTCACTTAAAGTTAAAGGGCGATTCAGCTTTTTTCTGATTTCTAATATTCGTGATTCCAGCTGCTTGTAGAAAGAATCGATCATTTTAAAATCAAATATCATAAAATGCTAATTTTTAAGAGTTTATTTTCTTATTTGCCCGTTTCCTTCAATAATCCATTTGTAGGTTGTCAAAGCCTCCAAGGCCATTGGTCCCCTGGCATGTAATTTCTGAGTAGAGATGCCAATTTCAGCCCCAAGGCCGAATTCCGATCCATCAGTAAATGCAGTTGATGCATTTGCATAAACTGACGAAGCATCCACTACTTTAAAGAACAAATGAATATTATTTTTGTTCTCAGATATAATGGCTTCGCTATGTTTTGATCCGAATTCGGAAATATGATTCATTGCCTCTTCAAAAGAACCGACAGTTTTAATTGCCATTTTGTATGATAGAAACTCCGTGCCAAAGGATTCAATGGTGGCTTTTTGAAGTAGCTTGGAAGGATATTTGCCTTTTAATGCCTTATATGCTTTTACATCAGCATAAATAACAATATTGGAATCGGAACAGAGACCAACAAGGTAATCAAGATCCCCTAAGCGGTTCTCATGTATTATCAGGCAGTCCAGAGCATTACAAACGCTCACTCTGCGTGTCTTTGCATTGTTAATGATTTCCCGGCCCTTTTCTCTGTCCCCAAATTCATCAAAGTAAATATGACAAATACCTGCTCCGGTTTCAATCACAGGAATGGATGCATTGTCCCGCACAAAATCAATCAGACTCCTGCTTCCGCGTGGAATTATCAAATCCACATATTCTCTGGCATTTAATAACTGATTAGTTTCATCGCGGCCTGCAGGGAGAAATATCAGAATGTTCTGGTCAATTCCATTTTTCTGAAGTACTTCCCTGATTAGCTTCACGATAGCTGTATTCGAGTTGATTGCGTCACTTCCACCTTTAAGAATACAGGCATTCCCCGATTTCAGACAGAGAGAAAAGACATCAAAAGTGACATTTGGCCTTGCTTCATAAATTACTCCGATGACGCCAAAAGGGACCGATATCTTTGAAATTATTAACCCATTTTGTCTTGTATTTCTCATCAGAACCCGGCCTACAGGACTTGGCAGGTTCATAACATCCCGTATATCAGACGCAATACCCTCAATTCTTCCGGCAGTAAGCATAAGCCGGTCATATCTTGGATCTGATTCCTCCATTAAAACCAAATCCTTATGATTCTCAGCTATTATGTATTTTGCATTTTCAACAGCAGATTCAGCAACCATTAAGAGAATCTTATTGGTCATATCTGTGTCCAGAACATTCAATGTCCGGCTGGCTTTTACTGCATTTTTGAACAGAGGTGTGCAATCCATTTGGAAAATATCTATTTGAGAATTATTCTTTATTCCTGAACAGTGATTTTATTCTTCTCATTTATAACCATGTAGTCATAATGAATAAAAGGCTTACTGAGTTTTTCTCCGATGTTCTGCTCAGCCTTTTTTGAGTCATATTGCGCTTTCCCCAATCCTAAATTGTTCCCGTCTTCATCAATAATCCTGACTATATCACCACTTTTAAAAAATCCATCAACTCTGGTTATCCCGATCATTAGCAGACTGGTCGCCTTATCACCAAGCAGAACCTCTTTCGCTCCGGAATTGATGACTACGGCACCTTTGGCAAAAGTATCAGAGTGGGAAAGCCATTTTTTAACACCGGTTTCCCTTTTGCTGCTGGCAATGAAGTGAGAGCAGGGAACCTCTTTTCTTCTGACAATATCGGTTAATATAGAGTTGCGGGTCCCATTTGCAATAAAAACATCAATACCCTGGGAAGCTATTTTGCGGGCAATTGAACATTTAGTGTACATTCCACCCCTTCCAAATCCTGATTTCACAGAGGAAATGTATCTATCCAGTTCTTCAGAATCTTCATCAATTTTGGTAATAAGTTCAGTCCCCATTTTGCCGGGAAGTCCATTATAAACACCATCAACATCAGAAAGTATAATCAGCGATTTACAATCCATCATTGATGAAATAAGGCCAGACAATTCATCATTATCAGTGAACATGAGTTCATTAATTGAAATGGTATCATTCTCATTTACTATCGGCAATACATGGTTTTCAAGCATTGCTGAAATGCAGTTCTTCATATTCAAATAATGTCTTCTGTCCCTGAAACTATCTTTTGTCGCCAGAAGCTGACCAGCCTGTATCCCGTATTTCCCAAAAAGAAACTGATAACTCGACATTAGTTTAACCTGGCCAATTGCTGCCCATATCTGTTTAGCAGCTACAATGTTTGTTTTTTTTGAAGGTAATATCTCACCGCGACCTGCCGCCACTGCTCCTGATGAGATTAAAACAACTTCGATCCCCTGCTTGTAAAGAATAGCCACATCCTCAACAAGACGTAATATTCTTCCGTCATTAAGCGATCCATCGGCTTGAGTTATAACATTACTGCCAACTTTAATTGCAATCCTTTTAAAATCCGGTTTACTGTTATTCAATTTATTACTATTTACGCCTTATATAATATAATTTGTCGCAAAATTAATAGAATATGTGAATATATTTTAGTAAAACTGAATAATTCAGCAAATACATTTAAATTCAAAATTTTTATATCGGAAAAGATTTTGACTGCAGATGTTAATGAAGAGATTTATTTATTAACCATAATTTCTCCATTAAGCTTAAAGTCATTGGATGATGATCCGATGAAGTACTTTATTCTGCCTTCTTCCAGAACAAATTTCTGTTTATCTGGATCCCAAAAAGTTAAATCTGATGCTTTAATTGGAATTGTAACCTTAACAGTTCCTCCTTTATTAACATAGACACGTTTAAAACCCTTAAGAGCTATACCCGGCCGTTCTACTTTCGAATCAGGAAAACTTACATAAAGTTGTGTCACCTCATCACTGTCGTAGTTTCCTATATTCTGAAGGTCAAAGGTAAGATTGACAGTTTCATTATTCGTAATGGCATTTCTATTAACTTTTAATCCTGAGTATCTGAAACTTGTATAAGTTAATCCAAAACCAAATGGGAATAGTGGCTCATTTTTAATATACATGTATGTCCTTCCGTTCCTGATATTATAATCCAGAATCGGAGGCAACTGATCTATGGAAGTTATCCATGTCTGAACCAGTCGTCCCGCCGGACTGACTTTGCCAAAAATAACATCAGCCATAGCGTTGCCCATTTCCTGACTTGACTGACTGACATGTAAAATTGCAGGAACATGTTCATTTGACCAGTTTATAGCGTAAGGGAAACTGGATACCATTATAAGTACGGTTTTTGGATTTACAGCAAAAACCAACTTTACCAGATCTTCCTGCTCGATAGTAATCGCCTGCCTGTCAACATCTTCACGGCCATCACTTGCTACATGGTTTTGTCCCCAACCCAGTCCATAGCTGAGTGGATGGTTCCCGATACAAACAATAGCAACATCACATTCTTTTGCAGCAATAACAGCTGAATCAGCTTTGTTACCGGCTGCATACCTGATAATTACATTGTCTCCAACTGCACTTTTAATACCTTGCAAAATACTTATTTTATAAGGAGGAGTGCCTGAATACCAGTCAGATATGACTGAATATGCAGTTGGGCCGATAACAGCAATTGATTTTATTCTTTCCTTTTGAAGTGGAAGTAACATATTTTCATTCTTCAATAATACAATCGATTTTTCAGTAGCTTTTCTTACCAGATCACGTGTCAGCTGCTTTGTCCATGGAGCAATTGTATCTATAATTCCTATTTTTGAATAAGGATTTTGAGGTGAATTATCCAACAATCCCAGTTTTAAAAGAACCCTGAGATTTCCATATATGGCATCTTCAATTTCTTTTTCGGTAATTAACCCCTTATCTAATGCCTCTTTAAGGGAAGGTCTATAATCATCGAGAAACATAGTTATTCCGGCTTTAATACATTCTGCAGCAGCGACAGGTAATGATGAATAATATGCTTGTGTGGTTATGAGTAGCTTAAAAGCGCCTCCATCTGTAGCAATAATGCCTCTTAAGCCCCACTCTTTCATAACTACACTTCGCAAAACCGGATTAACGACACAGGGAATACCATTATATTTATTATACGCAGTCATAAAAGCCTGGGATCCACCGTCTTTCACACCTTTATAAAAACCATATGAATAGTACTCGCGGAATAATCGTTCATCAAAATCAGAGCTGTTATAGGCACGGTTGTTTTCATTGCTGTTTGCAAGAAAGTGCTTCATAAGCGAGGCTGTTTTCCAATAGACGGGATCATTACCCTGAAGCCCTTTCACAAAAGCAGTTACCAAAGTGCCTGTCAGAAAAGCATCTTCACCATAACACTCCTCAGTTCTTCCCCACCTTATATCTCTGCCCAGGTCAGCATTAGGCGCAAAAACTATTAATCCTGAAACCCCGAACTTTATATTCTGAGCCAGGTATCGGCTTTCTGTGGCCTCCAAGTCGGCAACCTGCTGGATCATGTCAGGGTCCCACATCTCAGCTAAACCGATAGCCTGCGGAAAGGTTGTAGTTGGTGAAGCTTTGGCTCCTTTCACGGCCCAGTTAGCCGGACCGCTATATGCCAGACCATGAAGTCCCTCAACAGTCCGTGTGCCTTTAACGCCGAGACGCGGAATAGCAAAGCGTGTTGAGAGACAGTTGATTTTCTCATCCAATGTCATCAATGAAATGAGATTCCTGATTCTCTCATCTTCAGTAAGTTCTGTCTTCTGAAAAGGATAGGTTTGTGCATGGGATAATAAATACACAAAAACCAGACTGATTATCAAAATCACTTTTCTCATTATTTAGATTTATATTTCCTCATTAAGTTTATTCTTTCATCAAATTTCTCAAAATTTTCCATTTCTATAATGAATCATTTAATTACTATTATAAACGATAGTAATTGTTTCACTTTTCCCGGACCCTAATTTACTAATTTGTAAGGTTGTAGACATTCAAAATAACTATTTTAAGATTGAAAATCTTGGAATAGCTATAAATTAGTAAGATCATAATCAAAATCCAATAATGAAACATTTAATAACTGCAATCGTTTCCATTTTAATATTAACAACTAAATTGTCTGGACAGGAAGTGCCATGGAACGAACCTGTATTACCTAAGTTCTCAGGGAGGTGCTTGAAAAAAGTTCTGCTATTACTGAAAGAAAATCAAACCAGTTGATACTTTTTCAGATAAGAATTGATAAAATGAGAGTCCTTTTTAAGTTTTCTGATAATTATTTCCTGTTGCTGAATCAATGAAAGTGAATTTAAGATTCCAGAGAGCTGTTAGTTTATTTTACCTTAATGAGTTTCTTAAGAGAAAACATTTTGCCTTCCGGTGTGATTCCCTGAATATTAATTTCATAATCAGAAACAAAATCTGATGTCCAGAACTCTATCCTGGCCTTACCTTCTTTATCCGGCTTTACAGATGGATTCCAATAAAGTGTATTTCTGAAATCCGGAGTCCGGCTGTTCTTCATTTCTTCTGACGAATAATCAGGTGAAACAAACGACAAGACTGGATCTATTACTCTGTAAGTCAGCCTTATAGCACCATCTGGCAGAGTTGCATTACTGAAATCTCCGGCCTTAGTTATTACATTTACAATTCCATAGGACAGGTAATCACCAACAAAATACCTTTCTTTGATGATATCTATTTTTTCAACAACCTCGGGATCAAGGCCAGCTATTACTGCGAGATCTTTAACTACTATTCCGTCTACAAACAAGGAAGGAGGTGTTTCATAAGTATTATTATTTTCAGGATCAGTCATTAATATATTATATCCCGACTTTTTACTTTTCAAAATAACACCTGGTATAAGTTCAAAAAAGACCTCTTGCATAACGGGAAGAGTAATGTAGTCTTTCATATTCAATTCCTGATCAGGTTTCCCATAAAATCTTCTGATCTTCGGTTCCGAAATATCCGGTTTGATTGGTTCTCCAATAGAAGAAGTTCCATAAATTTTCATTACCTGGTGGTTTACACTCCAGGTTGAAATATACCCCGGTATCGGTTTACTGATTGAATCAACCAATCGCTCTGATTTAATATATTTATCCGAAAATGATGACTCAAGATTAATATTCTTATTTTTAGTGACTTCATCCGGTTGGATAATTAAATCTTTAAGCTCTTCATCAATATGAATATTGAAGCAGAAATTCCCTTCCTTATCTGTTTTGGCATATTGAAAAACAGCAACTTTACCAGGGGATGACAATAATACAGTCTTATTAGAAGCAGTAGTCTTCTGATCACTGGTTAAAAGTTTCCCTGAAAGGTAATGAACTTCTTTTTCAACCTGGTATTTGAAGACAGGTTGATCCTCGTCTAATATCATTTTCCAATTAATCCAGTTGCTTTTCAAAGTCTGAAGAAGACTGTCCATGACTTCGGGAGGAATCTCATTTACTTTTCTTTCTTTAATCGTGCGCCAGGGAAGTTGTCCAAATTCTGTACCAAAGACCATATAATTATTCATATCCATGAATGAATGATCATCTGTTTCAGGTGCTACTGATATGCTAAGATTTGTTGAATTTAAGGTTGTGATCAATCCATTCCCAATCTCTAGATCGAGAGATATTTTATTTCTGATTTTGGAGCTGTCATCTGAATGAAGAGTCATCATTGGTTTTTCTTTATCAGGTGAGTATATCAACCTTTCTCCGACAGGCTGACCTTTTGAATTAAAAACAGTTATTTGATTGATTCCGGATGACAACTGTTTTTTAGGAATATAGATTTTAGTATTTTCATCTGTTATCCTTTCAGAATTCACATAGTCAATTATCCCATGAGTCTGAATAAACAGATAAAACAGATTACTGTTCTCAGCATGGTATTTTTCGTCTGTGGCAGCTACAATTTCAAGAATATCCTCATTTAAATTATTTACTTTCAGAGAAAGTCCGGTATTTGTGGCCACAAAGTCGGTTTTAGGGTTGACTTCTCCATTAATGATTTTGTTTGAAATTAATTTTCCTTTAAATACTTTGGTGCTAAATGGGTTATAAACCTTAATCTCCTTCATAAAGCAGTTATAGGGGAGAAAATTTTTCATCCAATTTGTATATGCTCTTATTGTATATTCCCCCGTACTTAATGTGTCGGGTAACACAATTTGCCCGGGACCAATACCTCCATCAAGCAATATCCTCTTTTGGACAATCGGACGATTTTCAGGATTCAGCAGTTCAAAGTATGCAATTTTGCTACCATTTGAAGGTTTAAAACTCTGTCTATCAATCAAATATATATTAAACCACATATCTTCTCCGGAAATATACTCTTCTCTGTCAGAATGAATAAATATTTCTTCTCTGGGGACAGATTTACAGTATCGTAAAAACCTTTGACTAAGATAGTCTGTCATATTCTCTGAAATCTGACCATAAATGCCCTGAAGGAACAGGAAATGTATCAGAAAAAGAATCGCAGGCTTTAATTTTTTTATCATTTAAAATACTTTTGTCAATAATTTGTTATTTATCACCTTCCCAGAAATCAGGTTTTATATTTGTACCTCTTACTGTACAATCAGCACATCCCTTTTCATGAGTAATTACTTTGTAGGGGGGCATATAGCTTTCTATAATAACCCAAACAGATGAATTCAGATTTTGAATGGGGGCACCACCGTAAATAGTATCATCAGGGCACCCAGAATATAGGTTGACTAAACCTGCAAATTGATCTTTTATAAAAATCCTTTTGGATGAATTGGCTGAAACGCTGAAATAACCCAATACTTTTTCATTTGGATCATCAAGACAATAAACATTGCTGGGAACAGTTGATGGTATCATATCATACAGGCCTCCTACTTGTTCTGAAAAATTTTGCAATTTTTCCCAATAGAGGTATTCATCCTCATTCAGCGAATATTGGTTAACTAATATGCTGTATTTTACTTTCAACCTGTCCGTTTGGTTCGAAATAAAGTTTAAGGGATACCTGCTGATCTTGTCTTCACTTAACACAGAAGTGTTTTTGATATTAATCATATCAGAATTAGATGATACCCAGCATGTCCAATTAGGCACAAAATAGGGAAGACGGAATTCCCATGTTTCAACATATTCCCATCTGTAGAACTTACATAGGTTTGTCGGATCGTGAGTATTTAAATAAACCTGGCAACCCTCCTGAGAAATGATCCCATCGTTTTCATTAAGGGTTAATTTTTCATAATAAACACTGTCGATCGGAGGAACAGGCTTCATTTCAACAGGGAATGACTCATAATTATTATTACCAGTATGAGTATTTGTATTAATGTGTAAAGTATATTGTCTTCCTATTTCGCCCCGAAAATTTGTCGGGTCCGTAACATAATTCCCATTCAGTGTTTCTTTGAGACTATAGTATGTATTATTATCATCAGAAATAGTAACGCTGCATCCTTTAAGAGGTTTTGCAGCACTTTTTCCTCCCAGAGGAAGGGATTTTGACAGTTTTATAGTATTAATACCTGGTTGGTCAGTAATCAAACCTTCAACAACAAGCAAATTCTTATTCTCACTGGTTTGAGGAATAAATTTCGTGATACAACTGTTAAAAAGGAGTAAGATTGATAATAATAATATTTGTCGGTGATGCTTCATAATTGATTTAAAAGTCAAAACTAAAAGTAACTGTTGGAATAGCTCTGCCAAACACCGACAATTTATAACCGTTAATAACTGTTCCCTCATTTTTAAAATAAATTGAGTAAATATTTTCTCTTCCAAGAAGATTATAAACTGAGAATGTCCAGTTTGGATGTGCAATTCTATGTGATCTTAGATTTCCTGCTGCTTTGAAAGAAATATCAAGCCGGGAATAATCAGGAATTCTATATTCATTCCGGTCCGAATAGTCTACCAGTAACTTATCACTAATAAGATATGTAGAAATTGGATAAGTTATCGGACGGCCTGTGCTCCAGGTATAGCTGGAAGAAAAGCTGAAGCGTCGTGAAAAATAGTAGTTAAAGATAACTACCAGATCGTTGGGCTTATCAAAATTAGCAGGAAACCATTTACCTGAACTAATAATTTCGTCACTGAATATACCTGCGCTTTTTTCAAATGTTCTTGCATATGTATAACTTATGCTATATTGTAACTTTCCTTCTGTCTTTTTTAATGTCAGCTCCAGACCATAAGCTTTACCCTTCATATTAACGATATCTTTTTCAATGTGATCGTCCATTATCAGGTCTGTCCCTCCCTTAAAATCAACCATATTCTTTATTTCCTTATAATATAGCTCTGCTGAAGTTTCAAAGCTTTTATTAAACAGCATTTTGTAAAAGCCGAAAGCAATCTGGTCCCCAATCTCAGGTTTCAGATAATAATCACAAAGCTTCCATGTATCTGTTGGTGCAATTGATGTTGAATTTGACAGTAGATGAAGGTATTGTCTTGTTCTGTTATAATTGATCTTAAAAGAGCTCTTGTCGTTTATCCTTAAATTCAATGATATTCTGAATTCCGGGCCGGCATATTTACAGGAAACCTGGCCTGGTCTAAAGTGAAGTGTATCTATAATAGTCGAGGTGCTTTTTGAGTAATCAGGATTATAAATCATAACCGACTGTGGACCAAAAGAGAAATAAGAGGACATTCTCAATCCAGCTTCAATAGACAAGAAATTTGTCAGAATAAATTTGTCGTCGATATATAAAGCTCCTTCCAATGCACGCTCTTCTTCAATTTTACGAGAAATAACAAGTGATGAATCGCCAACAGGAAGGTAATTCCCCGGAACAGTAGCATATCTTGTAAGGGCGAGACCAAAATTAATCTCATTTCTTCCAAGGAACCAGTTAAAATCTGCGTTAAAACCGGTACTGTTAACTTTATGAGAAAGGACAAATGCTTCTATTGGTATGTTCTGGCTAGAGATATCGTAATTATAAGAACTGTTGTTTAGTGAAAGAGATGAAAAAAAACTGCTTGTGAAAAAATGACGCCACTTTAAGGCAAAAATATTGTTGCTATAACTGTAAACCGTATCGGAGTTGAACCGGAAAGAGTCGTGACTGATATAAGCAGAAAAGTCTATTTTATTGTTTTTATTTAAGTCGTAGGTTAATTTACCATTCAAATCATAGAATGATGCCCTGCTTTTGTGCAGAGCCGGGTCATGTATCATACCGAAAATCCAGTTTGAGTAAGTAGTGCGTGCAGTAAGGATATAGGTAAGCGTATCTTTTATAATCGGGCCTTCCAACGATATATGAGCAGTTATGGGACTTATTCCTGCACTACCGGCAAATTCGTTTCTGTTTCCATCTTTTGATCCGATATCAAGAACTGAAGAGATTCTTCCTCCGTACCGGCTTGGGATTCCACCTTTATATAATGTAACATCTTTTATTATGTCTGAATTTACTGCTGAAAAGAATCCAAAAAAATGAGAGGAATTGTATATAGGTGCCCCATATAGAAGGATCAGGTTCTGGTCGGATGATCCGCCTCTAACATTAAAACCTGCCGATCCTTCTCCAACCGATTGCACCCCGGGGATTAAAAGGACACTCTTTATGATGTCTGATTCCCCCATAGATGTTGGTAACAACTTGAAAGAAGTTATGTTGATCTTTTCTGCTCCGACCTCAAATCGCTGGAGTGTAACACTTTTATGAGCTGACACAACTGTTTCTTTTAATGGAATCAAAACACTGTTCATGTTAACATTGAGCTCACCGCTTCCGTAAAGATTCAGATTGACAGTTTTTTCTCTCATCCCAATGAACGAAAACTGGAGGAAGTGAATTCCCCGTGGTATTGTCAGTGTATAATATCCATACTCATTGGAGATTGTCCCTACTGAGAGTTTCTGAATAAACACAGTTACTCCCGATACAGGTTCTTTTGTGTCTCTGTTGGTGACATATCCTGAAACAACAACATTCCCGGGCTTGTTTTTTTCAGCAGGATTTCCGATTTCCACAGTTACATTTCCTGCCAGCTGCTTGTTTTCCCCGGAGCCAGAATAATCAGTCGGTGGAAGGAATTTATTGTTTTTTTCTATCGGAGTATTTGAAACTTTAACAGCATACTTATTTGTTATGACAATGTTTCCTAAATTATCAATGTAATAATAAAGAGATGTTCCCCTGAAAAGATTGTCCAAAACACATGATAGGGTGACGCAATCAGAATAATCGCCTAATTTCAGATCATTCACCCATTCATCTTTGTAAAAGAATTTTACAGGTAAAATACTTTCAGTTCTTGTCACAAAATCCTTAAATGAAAGATCCTTATAATTTGAGGATATCTTATATTTTTCCTGAGCCCCAAGATTAAATGACATGGATAGTATTAAAATCACGATATGGATCTTTAATTTCATAAACACAGATCTATTTGCTTAAACTATCATAATACCTGATTACAGGAATAAAGCTTTCTGGCACTTTTTTTGAAACCTTTAACTTATTTTTTTTCATAAAATCTCTGATCCGGGCTTTATCTTCACCTAAAATCCTGAAGAAGTCACTTTTGCTGGTAATCTGATAAACTATTCTGTTTTTCAGGAAATAGACACGATTTATTTGAGAAAACAAATCGTACTTATCATCAACTGCAAGTAATAGAATTTCTTTCTTGTATTTGACATATAGTGCAGATTTCCCTTTATATAAAACATTTACATAACCCTTAATACCTTTCAGACTATCCTCCCGGGTATTGATAAATTTATATGTTTTATTTTCAAAATTGATTGTAAAACTGTCAACCATTTCCTTATTCAGCTGCAGAATCGACCCATGATTTGTCGGAGTGAGGATCTCGTCATTATAAATATCGTAACTGATGCTGATATTTTTATATGATTTACCATTAATTGTCAATGATCCAGGTAAAAAATCTTTTGAAAAAAGGAATTGATCTCCCTTCACAAAGTAATAAAGGTTTCTCCACATTTTGCCATTATAAAGAATTTGATCTTCTCTCAGTGTATCCTGCTGAGTTAGAGTAACAGGGAGAGGTTCAGATAATCCAGGTATTACAGCGTAAAGACCAGATCCGTTGAAGATGGCAAATAAGAATATAGATAGGAAAATATTTCTGTCCATCAAAAAGTTTTCTTATAGGTGATTAAGTATGCCGGGTAGATTTATCGGATTGTCTTTCTTAAGATATCTCTATACCATCCGTCATGTTTAGTTTTATTAAAAATCTGATGCAGGGTTATAATTTATTTCTATTTGACAATTGAAGTAAGAATAATATTCCCGTAAAGTTCTTTCCCATGATCACCCTGAAGGTAAATCGGGCCCGGAAAAAACATATCTGCATGAAGAGATAAATAATGGGATCCAGATGGTTATAAACAGGTTAACGTGGGTTTTCATGCAATTGGAAATCTGGTACAAAAGGTCTTTAAAAAGTCCATAAAGTTATAAAAATAGTTTACTGTACCTAAGATTGGAGTATTTAAAGTATGTCGTTTTAATATAATTTAACAATTCAGGCACTCGAGGCACTTAAGATCATTTGTTCTTCTTCCCTTGTCAATTGTTTTTCACCCACATCTTTCGTATCTCTGCAGTGATTGCTTATTTCTCTGTATAATATCTGACCATAGGTCTGGAAGCCCTATCAACGATTCCCACAAGCTCCTTTTTCACCGAAAAGCCGGACAAACTTATTCCAGTTCATTTTTGTTAAAGGTTCAAAAGTGAGTTGGTTCAGAAAGTCCGGCTCAATATTATTTTTAATCATATCCGGGGGGCTTGTTAATTTTAAAATTAAATAGATAAGTATCGTTGAAAGTATGCAAGCAACAATATATCTTTTGGATATGGTCATTAGAAAAGTTCAAAAAATTACTCTTCTGATTTCTTCAATTCCCGAACAGGTTTATCTAAAATTTCAAAATCCGGTAATATATTTTTATTATCTGTCGCTTTTAACTGCTCGAGTTTTCTGCCGGCCGGTAATACCCGGCTTTCCCATGAACCTATAGCGTCATTATATCCTTTAAGTGCAGTTTTTAATCCGCCACCAACTTTATCAAGATGATCGGCAAAAACATTTACTCTTCCATAAAAATCCATGGCAGCTTCCATTATCTGTAAAGCATTTTCAGTGATATTATGCTGCTGCCAGGACATTGCTACCGATTTAAGAACTACGATTAAAGTTGTAGGAGTAGTCAAAATTATTTTATTATTCATCGCATCCTGCAATAAAGTCTTATCGGTCATTAATGCAACATTTAAGGCAGATTCCACTTCCATATACAGAACAACAAAGTCGGGAGTATTCTGAAACTGGGACCAATATTGCTTTTTGCTTAATCTGTTTACATGATCCCTGAGGTCTTTTGCATGTTTTGCAAAAAGAATATTTCTTGAAATCTCATCATCCGTTTCCAAAGCCTGCAGATATGCATCTAATGGCAATTTTGAGTCAACAACTACATGACTGTTTCCCGGCAGGTTAATTATCATATCAGGTTTTAGTATCGAATCCTCACCTTCTGTATAAACCTGCTCTATAAAATCACAATGAGCCGATAAACCTGAAAACTCAACCACCCGTTTTAATCCAATTTCTCCCCACTTTCCTCTGACTCTGGGATTTCTTAATGCATTAACAAGCGCTCCCGTTTCTTTCTGAAGACTTGCATTAGTAACCTGGATATTTGACAACATTTCCGTAACCTGGCCGAATGTCTTTTCCGAACCTTTTTCGAGTTCTTCAATCCGCTTTTTATAACTATCGATAGATTCTTTTACAGGTTTAAGCATCTCAGCGATAGCAGATTTGCGTTCATCAAGATTACCCTCAGCCTCCTTAACATGAGTTTCGAGCTGAGATTTTGCCAGGTCGAGAAACTGTTTATTATTTTGAGTAAGTGCGTCGGAAGCAGCCGATTTAAATGTATCGACCATCGCTTTTCTAACTTCTTCAAGACTATTCGCCTGAGCTTCGACTTTAGTCTGCAACGAACTGTTCTGCCTGTTAAGCAAATTAATTTCATCAATTTTCGAAAGTATCTCTTGCTGATGTAAGGTATTTAATCTGGACTTTGTTCCCAGATGTGCAATTAAGGCTCCGATAATTAATCCGGCAATTATATAAATTATGATTTCCATCGGGTATGATTGTATTATTTTTCAAATTTATATGTTTTAAGTGTAAATGTGCAGATAAAAGTTTCATTTTACCAATTTTACTATCTTCGCACTACTTAATCTAACCATATGAAAAGAACTACATTAATAATTACAACCGCATTGGCCATTACAATCTTCTGGTCGTGCGCTTCAAAACAGGAGAAAATGGAGACCCGGATGAATGCTTTTATCTCGTCCTATGAAAAAAAAGCTATTCCTCTTTATAAGGAATCTGCACTTGCTTCATGGAACGCGAATATTACAGGAACTGCTGAAGACTATGCAAAGAGTGAAAAAGCCTCATTTGAATATGCAAAAGTATTTACCGATACCGTTGCCTTTGCTGAACTTAAGCATATTAAAGAATCCCAGGCAATGAAGGATCCGCTTCTAATTCGTCAGCTGGAATTGTTATATAATGTATATCTGGGAGGACAGGTTGATACGGCACTTATAGCCGAACAGATTAAAATGGAGACTGAAATCAGCAAGAAATATGCAAACTTCAGAGTAACGATCAAAGGAAAACAGATCTCCGACAATGAAGTGGAGGGTATCCTCAAAAACTCTACTAACAGTGCAGATCTGAAGACAGCATGGGAAGGGTCCAAGCTAATTGGCCCTCTAGTTGAAAGCGACATTATAAAACTGGTTAAACATCGCAACACTATAGCCAGGAAAATCGGTTTCAACAATTATCACGAGATGAGTCTGAAGCTATCAGGACAGAATCCTTCAGAAGTAACAAAGATATTTGACGAACTTGATAGTCTTACGAGAGACAATTATGCCCAGCTGAAGGGCGAGATAGATTCATTTTATACAAAACGTTATAAGATTCCGGTTTCTGAAATACGTCCATGGCATTACCAGAACAGATATTTCCAGGAAGCTCCTGAGATATACCCTGTCAATATTGACAAATATTACAAGAAACAGGATCCTGTAAAACTTGCTTCAACTTTTTACAATGGAATAGGTTTGAATGTCGAAGCTATCCTTACAAAAAGTGATCTATATGAGAAACCAGGGAAAAACCAGCATGCTTTCAGTACCGATATTGACAGAGCAGGTGACGTTCGTACACTTGATAACATCCGCCCTGATTCATACTGGATGAATACTATATTACACGAGCTTGGACATGGCGTATACTCTTATTATAATGACATGACTCTTCCTTTTACACTCCGCGATGCCGCTCATACTTTTACTACTGAAGCCATTGCCGAATTCTTTGGCAGACTGGCAAAAGATCCTCACTGGATGCTTAGCATGGGTATCATTGACAAAAAAGAATTTGAAAAGATTTCTGATGACTGTCATAAATCTCTGCGCCTTCAGATGCTTGTCTTCAGCCGCTGGGCTCAGGTTATGTACCGGTTTGAAAAATCTATGTACGAAAATCCTGATCAGAATCTGAATAAGCTTTGGTGGGATATGGTTGAAAAATACCAATTGCTGGCAAAACCTGAAGGTCGCAACATGCCTGACTGGGCAACAAAAATTCATGTTGCTCTCTACCCATGTTATTACCACAACTATCTGCTTGGTGAACTGTTAGCATCACAATTATATTATTATATTACGACTAATGTCACAAAAAATCAATCCTTCGCAGGAGAAAAAGCAGTTGGTGATTATCTCAGGGAAAAAGTATTCATGCCGGGTGCAAGATACTACTGGAATGATATGATTGAGAAGGCTACTGGCGAGAAACTGACAGCGAAGTATTATGCAAAGCAATTTGTCAAGTAATTAACATTCAGAAATATGAAAATTAAAATCGTTGATTATCCGACTTTTAACAAAGCCTGGGATAGAAAGAAAACTGAAGAAAAAACAAAAAAAATGTTAAAAGAGATCGGGAAACTTCAATATAAAATGTATGGTCAGAATAAATTCAGCCTTCTGATCATGTTTCAGGGGATAGATGCTTCAGGTAAAGATGGAGTGACCAAAGATCTTATAGAGTATTGCAATGCTGTCGGCATAAAAATACACAGTTTTAAGAAACCGACTGAGGAAGAATTTGCTCACGATTTTCTGCGGAGAGTACATGAGTTTACTCCCGGTAAGGGAGAGATGCAGATATTTATCCGTTCCCATTATGAAGACATCCTTGTCCCGTCTGTTGAAAAATATATCCCTGAAGAGATCATTGGTCATCGGTATGATATGATCAACGATTTTGAAAAACTGGTTGAGAGTAATAATACCAGAGTTCTTAAGTTTTTTCTTAACGTATCAAAAGATGCACAGAAAGAGAGACTAATGGAACGGATTGAATCAAAGAAAAAGCACTGGAAACACAAAGACGGTGATTGGGTTACACGTGAAAAATTTGATGAATACCTCAATGTCTATGAGGAAATCATCAACAGATGCAATCATATTCCCTGGCATATAGTCCCGTCCGACAAGAACTGGCAAAAAACTTTCTACGTTGCTGAAGTTGTATTAAAAACACTTAACGAACTGGATCTTAAATGGCCTGAACTTGTAAGTGAAAGATTTCAATCCTAAAAATGATAAATAAATCAAATACCTCTAAGGCAATTTTAATCTCGAGAACTATGGCAAAAAAGCTTGATTATTTTGTACACCATGTCTATTTCTGGTTAAAAAAACCGGCAACCCGGGAAACCCGGGTGAAGTTTGAAAAGGGACTTAAAGAACTTTTTACAATCGAGACGATAGTCGGAAAACATCTTGGGACTCCAGCAACTACTGACCATGGAGTGATTGATAGTTCATATTCTTATTCCCTTCTTCTTACATTTAATAGCAAGGAGGATCAGGAGATATACCAGACCCATCCGACCCATCTGAAATTCATTGCTGACTGTGAGGATTTGTGGGAAAAAGTTGTTGTGTATGATTCAATTAGTTTCTGATAAATATTCTTTATTTAAGTGTTTCTCCCAGTTATTTAAACAATCTGAACAATCATTGTTGTGGAATTAATCTGATATTAAAAACCCAGTGTTATGAAAAAACTTCTTCCATTTTTTTTATTAGCAGTATTAACTGCTTGTTCAACACATGAACCAAAAAAGGAGAGTACTAAATCATCAGTATATATCAATGAAACAACAGTAAAAGCTGTAATTGATACTGTAAAATCTGCCCAGCCTGCGACTGATCCGAAGCTTCTTGAAAAAGGGGTAAAACATGCCGCTTCACTCTGGAGAAAGGAAGATGGCACTGCTACCGACTTTTCAGAATTTGTGAAGAAAAACTATATCTCCGATCCTGTAAAGCGGAAGATGGTCTTCAAAAAGATCAGCGGTTACATCGAGTCGCTTTCAGGGAACAATAATGAAATAACCCTTGACCTCCGGAAAACTCTTGATGAGGCTCGAGGTGAAATTGATGAAATTGACCGTATGTTTGGTAACTACTCTGTCGATTCACATATTCAAAACGATTTTTATTCCAACAAGATAGCTTTTGCAGTCGCACTCAATTTCCCATATTTTACATTAGCTGAGAAGGAAGAACTTGGACCAAAATGGAGTCGTGATGAGTGGGCAATGGCTCGTCTGGGGGATCTTTTTATTTCACGGGTTCCTGCTGAGCTCGAGCAGGCAGTAACTGAAGCTACAGGAAACTCGGAAATGTATATTGCTGAATACAACATACATATGGGACATCTTCGCACCGACAATGGTCGTCAGATCTTCCCCGATAATATGGTACTTCTCTCCCACTGGAACCTGCGTGATGAGCTGAAAGCTGATTATGCCGATAAAAAAAATGGCCTTGAGAAACAGGAGATGATATATAAAGTGATGGAACGTATCATCAACCAGGATATTCCCAAAATGGTTATTAATAGTTCTGACTTTGAATGGGCTCCTTATTCAAACACCGTAACGAAAGCAGGTGCTAAGGTTCAGGCATCTGCAGAACCAGATACCCGCTACTCTCATATAATCAACAACTTCAGAACAAGAAAGGAGATGGACGCTTTTAATCCGGAAATGAATACGTTTATTCTCCGCAGATTCTCTCTCGAGATGGAGATTGCCCAAAATGAGGTTGAATCTCTCTTCGATTCGTTCCTGAGTTCACCAGAGCTTGTAAAAGTTGGTTCGTTGATTAAGGAGCGGCTAGGACGCGATCTGAGGCCTTATGATATTTGGTATGACGGTTTCAAGACAAGGAGCAGTATTTCTGAGGATCTGCTCACTTCAAAAACCTCTGCTCTTTATCCTGATCCGGCAGCATTCCATGCCGGTATGCCTCTGATGTTGAAAAAGCTTGGCTGGTCCCCCGAAAGAGCCTCTTTCATTTCAGAAAAGATTGTTGTTGATCCGGCAAGGGGCTCAGGTCATGCCTGGGGTGCAGTCAGAAAGGGATCGCTATCACATCTCCGGACGCGCATATCTGACAAAGGCATGGACTACAAAGGATACAACATAGCCGTCCATGAATTTGGTCATAATGTTGAGCAAACAATATCACTTTATGATGTTGATAATTACATGATGTCGGGTGTTCCGAATACCGCTTTTACGGAAGCAAATGCTTTCATCTTTCAGAGCCGTGATCTGTTTTTATTAGGGATGAAAGATGATAATCCCGATAAGGAAAGAATGGAGACATTTGATGCCGTCTGGTCACTGATGGAGATCATGGGTGTTGGAATGGTTGATATGAAAGTCTGGAAATGGCTTTATGCAAATCCTGGTGCCACCCCTGCTCAGCTAAAAGAGAACACAATAGCTATTGCCATCGAAGTCTGGAACAAATATTTTGCACCTGTACTTGGAGTTAAGGATTCACCCATTCTGGCAATTTATTCACATATGATTAATTCCCCACTTTACCTTGCAAATTACTCATATGGTCATGTAATTCAATTCCAGATAGAAGATTATCTAAAGGGTAAAAAACTTTCAGATGAGATTGACCGCATATACAGTCAGGGGCGTCTAACACCACAGCAATGGATGATGGGTGCTGTTGGAACAAAGATATCAACTCAGCCTATTATCAATGCACTTGACAAGGCTTTAAAATAGTTTCGGAGATAATCAGGACCACCGGTCACAATATATTCCTGCAAAAATAAGACCGGCATCGATTGAAACTTTGCCGGTCTTTTATTTCAAGCTGATGAAGATTTGCTATAATTGCTATTTGTTGAGGTATAATCAGTTTCTTTCGAAATTCTAAGTTAATCTGACTTGAGTTACTAACATGCGCTGGCATATGATTTTTTATTTCAGGAAAATCTCCAGTACCGGAATCTCAGCCGGTGGTTTCTGAACCGGGAGCTCAAGAGTTAAATCATTTTTACTTTCATCCCGCCCTCCTCTGAATCTGATTTCAGATGCATCATGAAGGAACTGAACATATTTAACCTTATCAGCCATGTTTGAAAGAGTCAGATTGTCCAGGGGATAAACCAGCAGATGAACATATAAACGTTTTGAGACCGGGTTATAAGTCAAAAGTGTATTGGCAGGTGTTGTGAATTCAGAAGGTGCTTCGGTACAACCATATATTGAACGATTATTATATTTCATCCATTCTCCGATTGATTTTAACCTGTCCTGAGCTCTGTAATCAAAAACACCACGGGCAGTAGGACCAACATTCAATAATAAATTACCTCCTTTACTGACAGATTCTATAAGAAGTTCTATCAGTTGTGCAGGGCTTTTCCATGTATTTTCATCCCGATAATAACCCCATGATCCGGAGAATGTCTGGCATGTCTCCCAGGGAACCATTTTACCATTAATTTCCGGCCATTTTGAAACTTTTACCTGTTCGGGTGTTGTGAAATCCCATCCTCCTTCAACATCACGCAGATCGAGCCGGTCATCAACAATAATTCCGGGCTGCAGACTCCGGGCCAGCTTTAACAAGTTTTCAGAATCCCAGTCATTATGCCCTTTCCCGTTCCTGCCGGGGAAAGAAAAATCGAACCAGATAATACTGATCTCTCCATAGTTAGTCAGCAACTCCCGAACCTGATTTTTTATATACTCTCGGTATTTCTGCATGTCTCTCCCTTTGTTCAGCCGTGCATAGGCAGTATCAGATGTCTGACGCTGAGGATGATAACTGTCAATTGTATAATCCGGATGATGCCAGTCAATAAGCGAGTAGTAGAACCCAACCTTTAATCCTTCTGCTCTGAAAGCTTCAACATATTCTTTTACCAGATCTTTTCCGTAAGGAGTATTTGTTGCTTTATAGTCGGTAAATTTGGAATCAAACAGGCAGAAACCCTCATGGTGTTTTGCGGTAAGAACTACATACTTCATTCCGGCAGCTTTAGCCATTTTAGCCCATTCATGAGGATCCCACATGTCGGGGTTGAACATTTCAAAATACTTCTGATATTGTTGGTTAGTCATTCTTTCGGCATTCTTTACCCACTCGTGCCTGGCAGGTAAAGCGTATAATCCCCAGTGAATAAACATACCAAAACGAGAGTCTGTCCACCATTTCATCCGTTCAGCTTTCTGGGCTTCTGTTTCTTTAGGGAGCTGAGCTACTGAGAACTGAGGAGTTAATAACGTAGATACAAATAAAAGAACTGTAAATAGGGTTTTTGTTTTCATACAGAGTGGTTTTGATATCTTATAATTAACAGTTATTATTATTTCTAAAGACGTTTATGAAGGATCTCAGCTAAATCTTCAATTGCTAATTTAACCGGATTTTCTTTAATTTCAGTTTTTGAACAGATTAATTCGATATCCTTTTCTTCAAGACCATATTTTTTTAAACCTGATAATTGCAGATCTTGTGTAACTAAATGGAGGTAGCTGATAAAACTATCTATATAATATTCATCAGTTTTCCCGTTCTTGTTAAGAAACAATTCCCCGAGAGTTGCATATTTTTTTAACGCGCCAGGATTATCGGATCTTTTTCTGAGTTGCCGGACATTTATCTCGTTAGAAATCGCCATAAGTGTTCCGCATATCAATCCGTGCGGAATACTATACATCCCTCCTATTGAGGATGCAAAACCGTGTACAACACCAAGTCCGGCATTTGCAAGACAAATACCCGAAGTGAGGGCGGCAAAAGACATTCCTGCTCTCGCCTCTATATCGTCATTATTTGTATAACTTCTTATTAATGATGTTTTTACTGCCTTAAGCCCTTCCATGACCAGAGCATCTGTATATTCACTTGATTTGTCAGAAAGATAAGCTTCAGTAAGTTGGGTAAAACAATCCATCCCACTTGCTGCTGTTATATCTTTAGGGCAGAGTAAAGAAAGCTCAGGATCAACAAGAGCAATGTCTGGTACAAAGTTATCGTGGCGCAGCGATCGTTTGAATCCGTTTTTCCCTATTTGAGAGATCACTGCATTTTTTGTTGCTTCACTACCGGTACCTGATGTAGTAGGTACTGCAATATAAGGTATCCTAGTTCCGGGATGTTCCTTACTACCAACACCCTCAAGAAACTCAACCACTGATTCTGATCTGTACATCATCGCTGAGATCGCCTTTCCACTGTCAATAACACTTCCTCCACCAATCCCAACCACAAGCTTAATGCCCTCATTATTAAACTTTTTTACAGCCTGATCAATAATATCAGGGGATGGTTCTCCAGGAATTGATAAAATGTGATAATCAATCCCATTCTTTTCAAAATCATGAAAAAGCTTTTCGGATTGCCGGGAACTGAGAAAGGAATTCTTTCCTGTGACCAGAACTATCTTATGACCGTACAAGTGTGCTATAGAAGCCAGTTCGGTGATTATCCCTTTTCTAAAATAAATCTTGGGTAACCTTGAAAACTGAAAAGGTTTTACCATCTTGTCCTGTCGTTTGGTTCGATGATGTTATATTTCACACCCTGTCTTGGTTCTGCCATGTAATCTTTGACAATATCCCTCCATCTCAGATAATGAGTGGTGGTCTTATGATTGGCTGCAGCCGCCCCAGATTCATAAGCTTCATAAATCATAAAGCGACAGGGATCATCGGCCTGCTGAATTAAGTCAAACCGAAGATTACCGTGTTCTCTTACCGATTCAAGATGATTAGCTATTGTTGCATCAATAAAGCTATTGACTTCATCAGGCTTCACATGAACATATACACAAGTTACAATCATATCAGCTGGTTTTTTTAGTAAAGTTAAATGATTAGAACTTAAGTTCAAACTACTTTTAAACTTCAACCAAAACCTATAATTTCGACAAGAATTTTCTATCTTGCTAATAATTTCCTAAATTGAAGTTAATTTGAACAATTAAAACACATTTACGTTAAAATTTGGAAATAGCAAGTGTTGAAATCATTACCTATTCATTCTGAATAAATGAACTTAAAATCAAAAATACAAGTCATTAGAAGAGTCTTGCTTATATTTATGTTTGTGTTTCCCTTTTGCATAATAAAAGGTCAACAAACACCGGCTAGTCCTATCTCCTACTGGGTTTTTACACCTTATATTTACAACCCTGCCATTATCGGGAGCAAAGATTTTTTATCAATTGGCCTAAATGCGGCTTTCCAGGGCAATTCTAACAACCAGATTATAAGTGGAAACACCAGATTTTCAAAAACTAAATCTGGCTATTTCTCATCTCCGGATATTGCAGAATTTAGAAACATTGGCATTGGCGGCTCAATATTTAATGATATTAACGGTTTATCTCATAATATCGGACTAAGTGTTTCCTGTTCTTATCAGATACCATTAAATACGCGTGAACTATCATTTCTATCATTCGGAGCATCGGTTAAAGGAGTATATAATAAACTCGATCCAGATTCTACCGGGCAAGGGAATCCCACCAAAGAAACATACTTTCCAATTCTGGACATGGGAATATATTATTATGGCACTAATTTTTTTACCGGAATTTCAATGACAAATATTTTTGGAAATCCGGGAAAGTCTGATAGCCTTGGAGTATTTGAAATCCCGGTCTCAAGACAGTATTTTTTTTCAGCCGGGGATAAGATACTTATTAGTAAATCTCAAAATATTGTTCTGGAACCATCAATATTAATTTATGCTAATGACTCAACTCTCAGGAAAATAAAAAATGATTTTAATTATATCCTTAAACTCTATATTGATAACTTCTGTTTTGGAACATCTTTCCAAAGTGATGGTAAAATTTCATTTTTTTCGCAATACAGATATCCCACATTTTACGTTGGAGCATTTTTTGGGTTACCGAAAAAAACACCTTACTTTAAAAAGAAACCACTTGTAGAATTCACGATGGGTATAAATATTCCATCTGATAAATCAAGACTTTCCAAACATAGCCACTGGTGAGACTTACTTATATAATTTTGCCATGAAAAGACTTCTAAAAATAGTACTGTTTCCCTTACTTATCACGGGGCTATTGACTTCAGGGAGAACAGAAAAGAATATCAGGCATATACCGGATTTGTGTTCTTTTTGGGCAATAAAAGATGATACAGCAGGTTTAATCCGTCTCTTAGAAGTAGATTCCTTCAATCTCAGAATAATTCCACCCTCATCAGGCGTTCAGTATTATAAAAATGGAATTGTATTCCTATCCATGTCGAAGTATGAAAAGAAAATGTCACCGGATTTTATCTCCTTCGGGACCGTTGAAGCATATTTTGCAACTATTGAGGATTCTGTTCTGGGCAAGCACATAGTTTTTTCTCCGTTTTCTTCTTTTTCATATCCATGTGAAGCCATGACGTTTAGCCGAGATTATAATACCACCTATTTTACAAAGATTCCTAAAAAAGATAAGAAGGAAAAGATCTATATGGCGAAGTTTACTTCAAATAGTACAAGCCAAACCGGTTGGGTCTCAGAAAAAAACCCAATGGATTTTTGTACAGATAATTATACCTATTCACATCCTACCCTATCAGCGGATGAGAAAATGATGATTTTTGCTTCAGACAAAGAAGGTTCCATAGGTGGAATGGATCTGTTTATCTCCAGGAAAGTTGATGATAAATGGTCTGCTCCTGAAAATCTTGGACAATTCATAAATACGACCGGAAATGAGTTTTTCCCATTTCTTGATTCAGAAAACAACTTATTTTTCTCATCTGACGGACTTCCGGGTTATGGTGGCTATGATGTTTTTACCTGTAAATTCAATGGAGTAGACTGGGATAAACCAAAAAACCTATCTGATCGTATAAACTCCAAATATGATGATATTGCATTTACTATTAACAAAATGGACGGGAAGACGGCCCTTTATACAAGAAGGCAAAAATCAGGTAAAGTTGTTATGCAATTGTTCAGGGTTATCTTAAGGCAAGAAGTCGCCGATCACAATCTGTTGACAATTTCATATATTTTTAATGGTAAACCTGTAGCTACAACCAGTTTAATAACGGCCAATACCATGAAACCTATTGAAACAGAACCTGCTAAGGCAAAACCTGAAACTGAAGTCATAAAAAAAGAAGAGGTTAAAGTTCCTGAAACAAGTGTTAATCTTAAGAAAATACCTGAGAAGAAATCTGTTACAAAATCTGAAGCAGAGGTAAAACCGACTGAGGCTAAAGTTGTTATAACAAAACCAACTATTCCAATACCTGTTGAACAAAAAGATGTTGTGATTTACAAGATCCAGCTTCTTGTAAATACCAGTCAAAAAAATAAAAAAGAGATCATTATAAATGGTAAGAGTTACAATTTGAACGAATATTTTTATCTGGGAGCAAACCGTTATACTATTGGTGAATTCAGCACACTTAAACCTGCGATAGAATTACAAAGAACCTGTAGACAATCGGGGTATCCACAATCTTTTGTGGTAGCATTTAAAAATAATATCAGATCCTTAGATCTGAAATTGTTTAAATAAAAGATTCTTAAATGTCTTTTATTTATTATGCCTTATATTATGAAATATTATTAGATATTATGGGAACGAGCGTTGAAAAGTGAGTTAATATCCAAATTTGAGTTTTATGCTGGTTTTAAACCTTATGAATTGTTCAGGCTAGATAAATACCAATTTATCTTTAATTATTTCATCGTCGTCGTTTGTACCGTATAGTTTTATGCCAATACTTGGTATTGCATAATGAAAAATATCTGCTATTGGAATAAATGCATCTTTAATATCATCAAATTCTTTCATTTCATCGAATTCATCGATTGGTAAATACAAGTGTATTATTATAACATAGTCAGGTTCATTGATCCGGACCAAAGCTTTAAATATTTTTGCCAACCACAATGATGATGCAGTATTGAAATAATCCAGATTGAGTCTTATATTGGTTGTTGGACTTGCGTGCAGGATATATTCTGTCACCCAATTTAATATAGGTTCATATAGTTTAGCAGCGTTTTCAGGAATTGATTTGCCAGAAAAAAGAAATTCACCTGTGAGGTGATTCAATTCAATTTGTGGTGTTTTCGGTGTCTCTTCAATTTTTAAACTCTGAAATTCCTTCATTATGGTCGTTTTGATAACTTTTATAACAATGTGAATTTTCTTTTTACTAAAACACTCGTCAAAATTAAAATTAACTTTTATAAATACATATATCTTAATCAAATTCTAAATGCCAGTCATCAATTAAAACAGTCTGTTTATAAATATATATATAGTTATCTCTAATTGATCAGCCATTTTTAAAATGCAAGGGTTTAAACCGCTTAATTGTTTTAAATATTATTTGAAATTCAATTATCAATATTAAAGTTAATATTAAAGATTTAATACTTATCCGGAGTAATAATTCCGCTGACATTCTATAAAATTATTGTAGAAATCAATAGAAAAATGCTCTATTCTTAATTTAATATGAATTTTCATCCAAATATTGATATCATTGGTCAAAAAGTCAAGAATTGAATTCCAGAACATTTAAAGGATTCTTAATTTTGATATCAATCTGATTATATGTACTTTATAGTTAATCAACTCATAGAATGTCCAGATTTTCTAAAATTCGTTAATAAATTTCATCTCTTTTTGACAAAGTTAGCTTTTTCATTTATAAACGATAAAATTTTATTGATATACCTGCTATATTTATCGATTAACAAAAAATCAAAAATACCTTGTTTTACGTCAATAAGGGTTCTTCCTATTGATTCAGGTTATCTTAATGTATAATTTTATTTTTTGAAGTTAAAGACATTTTTGATGAGAAACAGTATTGCAATAGAAAAGCTGGATGTTATTAATAATCAAAGGATTGATGCCCGTATTAATCTGGGTAATACTTCCATTGATTTAGTTAAAGGTAATTCTGTTTTTGAAATTCTGACTGTCGAAGGAGGTGAAAATTTTTCTGGCTATATTGAATTATTAGGTCTTCAAAAAGACCCGAATCTGGTTGTTCTTTCTTCTTTACACCATTATTATTATGATGCTGAAGAAATGGTTAATGTTAAAACTGTTATTAATTTAAAGGAACTTAACCATATAAAGCAAATTAAAGATTTTCTTCATTCGATATTTCATATTCTGCCGATAAACTGTAATTTTATTGGGTGTTTTGTTGACAATAAAAAGCAAAGCGGTTTCGTTTTGAGCAATGGTCCCACGGACTTTCATTATAAAAGAAATTCAGATGCTATTGAAAACGGTATTGTATCAAGTAGCCCTTTTTTGAACATGATATACAGTTTGATTGATTCAAAGACAAATAAATATATGTCTGAAAGGGGTGTCTCCCAACTACTGGAAGATCATGGTTTTAGAGTTCTGAACATGACTGAACTTAACGGGCTTACCTATTTTCAAGCACAAAAGGCTCGGATGGTTGTCGAGTAATTTTGAGGCCTAATATCCCAGTCCACTGTTAAAATATCTGATTTCTGAAAATATTATGGAACACTAATTTAGTTTCTTATGGATTTTTTTGGTCAGCCCTATCTTCTCAGAATTATTCCCTTTCTTAAAAGATGGAATTTGCTAAATGTAATCCTTGGGGGAATTGATATTTTTGCAATCGTATTTGCATTCCAATGCTCCTATTTAATTAATTACTATCAAGAGGGATGGTTCTTTTTTTTCCATATAAGATTGCTTAAACTTTTTATTCTTATTATGCCATTCTGGCTGTTGATCCTTTATTTGATACAAATATCTGAGATCCCCAGAACAAAGCGCTACATGGTCCTTTTATTCGAATACCTTCAATCAACAATATTGATAATTATTCTATTATTGGTTTTTTATTTTCTTTTTAAACTTTATATAATCTCCCGGCTGTTCCTGATAGAGTTTGCACTTCTTGGCTTTTTGTTCCTTTTTCTCGGTAGGATATTTGAGTACAAGGTATTCAAAATTTACAGGGCAAAAGGTCATAATCAGGTAAATATTGTATTAATTGCCGACGATTCATCTTTGCAATTCATCGAAAGTCTTCTATCAAATAAAGATTGGGGATACACGATAATTGCTATCTTTACCGAATCAGCCCGGATTAAAGAAAAGTATGAAAAAGCAATAATTCTGCTTACCAAGGAATACCTAGGTGTGCTTAATGACCTGATGGAAGTTGATATAATTGATGAAGTGCTTTATACAAAGAAAAAGGTGATTCCGTCTGAAGTAAGAAATGTGGTCAGGTCATGTGAAGAATTGGGTGTTGTCTTCAGACTTAAGTACGAGGATAATAGAATAAACCTTACAAATGCAGTAAAGACTAATATTGCAAATGAGAAGTTCTTGAATTTCATTAATATACCTCATAATTCATATGCACTTGCAATAAAAAAAATTATAGATATTTGTGTTTCCCTCTTTTTGATAATCAGTTTATCTCCGGTTTTGTTACTTATTACAGCTATAATAATATTTACATCGAAGGGGCCGATAGTATTCAAACAGGCCAGGGTAGGCTTGAGGGGTCGTGCATTCAATTTATTTAAATTCAGAACTATGGTTGCCAATGCTGAAATGCTTAGAAAGGGTCTTGAAAATGAAAATGAGGTTGATGGTCCGGTATTCAAAATAAAACGAGACCCACGCGTAACAAAGTTCGGGAGATTTCTTCGGAGAACAGGATTAGATGAATTACCGCAATTAATTAATGTTCTCAGAGGAGAGATGTCTTTAATTGGCCCGCGTCCGCCTCTTCTGAAAGAAACCCAGCAGTACAAACGATGGCAGTTAAGACGCCTTTCTGTTAAACCAGGGCTCTCTTGTTTCTGGCAAATAAAACCTGACAGGAATAATATTAAATTTGAAAAATGGATGGAATTGGATTTGGCGTACATTGATAATTGGTCACTTCGATTAGATTTTATAATTTTACTGAAAACTATTAAAACAGTTTTTCAGAGAACGGGTTTGTAATTCTTTTATAAATATAAATTATGTCAAAGAGAAAGAAGTTTAGTTATTATAGAGCAGGAGTTATTATATTAATGATTTTTACTGCTTCATGTGTTCCCACAAAACAGTTAAGTTATTTCAACGATCTTAATGAACTTGAAGAACCCGGAGTTAATCCCAGGACCCAGAAGCTGATTATGCCATTTGACAGACTTTTTATTAAAGTGCTTAGTATTGACCCTCAAACCACCCTGATATTTAATACTTCGGATGAAATGAGGAATGGCGGTAGCGGAACTGATGTAATCGGCTACCTTGTTGATGAAGCCGGTAATATAAATTTCCCTTTTGTCGGCAATATTAATGTAGGTGGTCTTACGACAGCAAAGGCGTCTGAAAAAATTCAGAAAGCTTTAAATGATTATGTTTCCAATACTTCCATCGTTGTTAAATATGTTGATAACCAGGTAACTGTCATGGGTGAGGTTCAACGCCAGGGAGTATTCCCTTTTACGCAGGATAAACTCAACATTTACGAAGCATTAGGTCTTGGAGGAGGGCTTACTCGATTCGGTGACCGGAAAAATATCATTCTGATCAGGAATGAAGGCGGCAAGATAATGCATTATCGTCTAAATCTGTCAGATTCAAAGATTACACTTAAGGACTATTATTATATTCTTCCTAATGATGTGATTGTGGTTGAACCATTGAAAGCTATCTCTACAAGTTATGAGAATATTACATATACAACCATTCTCAGTTCTATAACAACTCTGATTGCTGTTCTGCTTTTTACAAATGTTAAATTTTGAAATTAATCAAGTTATATGTCGAATTATAAAGAACCCACATCTGAGGCTTTTAATATAAAAGATTTCATATTAGCAGCTTTATCTTACAAATATTTATATATAGCCAGTTTTGGGATTTTCTTAGCTGTCGCTTTTATTATCAATAAGGTTTCACCCACAGTATTTGAGGTATCTTCCATAATCGGGCCTATTGAGGATAAACGTTCATCCTTACTTGAGTCCAACGATCTTTTCAGGGGATTAGGATCATTTTCAGAATCAAAAAACCTTCAAAACGATATTAGCAGTCTTAATTCATTTTCACTCGTTTCCGCTACTCTGAGCAAGCTTAATCTTGAAATTGGGTATTTCACCGAAAATAAAGACCTTTTCGGACAGAAAAATCAGATTTACCCGGCAGCTTCTTATACTGTAACAATTGACAAATCTCACATACAGCCAATCAATGCCAGATTTTATATAGATATTCTTGATGAAAAATCTTTCAGACTCAGATCTTCAGAAGATAAAGTTGCCCTTTACAATTATGTTGATAACATGATTGTTAGTGAACATAATGTTCTGAAAGTTGACACAATATGCAGTTTTAATGAAACTATAAAAAATAAAAATTTTAAATTCCTGGTATTTCTTAACAAAGAACTTTTTAAAGCAAATTCAAAAAATAAAAATCTTCGTTATTTTGAATTTTATCATCTCGATTACCTGGCCCAGCAATATCTGGGAAAACTTTTGATACAACCTGTCAATTTAAAATCCTCATTAATAAAAATTTATTTTCGGGGGAAAAACCTTGACCTGACAATTGACTTTCTGAACTCATACCTTAAAACTTACTTAGACGATAATCTTTCAAAAAAGAATAAAATCGCAGAAAGTACGATAAATTTTATCGATTCTCAAATTTCTGAAATATCTGATTCGCTTCTTAAGTCAGAATCCAAATTAAAAGATTACCGGTCGAGTAACCAGGTGACGAATCTCACTTACCAGGGACAACAAGCTTTGGAGCAGATGACAAAAATACAATCAGATAGGTCAGCTTTCCAGGTCCAGGAAGGTTATTATAAATATATTTTAGAATATTTGGATAAGAATAAAGATGTAGCCGGACTAGCTCCTCCTTCTTCAGCTAACGTCAATGATCCATTAATGACCTCACTTGTAACTGAACTTATGTCGCTTGGTCAACAAAAGGCAAGCATATTAAGCAATAATACCGGGAAAAACCTGTTCCTGGGGCAGATCGAAAATAAGATCAAATTACAGAAGCAGCAAATTATTGAGACTGTGACAAATAACCTGAATACGCTGACTCTTACTCAGAATGAACTGAATTACCGGGCCGAAAAGCTTTCCGGAGATATTTCAAAGCTGCCCAGAACTGAACTTAATATGGTCAGTATGCAGCGAAAATTCAATCTTAGCGATGCCATCTACACTTTTCTGCTTCAGAAACGATCCGAAGCAGCAATCACAAGGGCTTCTAATTATCCTGATTATGAAATCCTGGAACCTGCCCGGGAAGTCGCATATGCAGTTATTTCTCCAAAAAAAGTATTTAATTGGATGATAGCATTTTTACTCGCTCTGACAATTCCCACTACTTTCGTTATTTTAAAAAGTTTCTTTAATGAAAAAATTACACGTATCTATGACGTTGAAAGTTTATTAAACCGTCCCGTTTTAAGCATAATTTACAGTAATTCCTATAAATCGGAAGCTGTTGTACCGGAATTTCCGGGCTCTTCAGTAGCAGAATCATTCAGAAATTTACGAAGCAGCCTCTTCCTTCGATTTAAATCGGCGCCATTAAAAGTGATAATGATCACATCTTCTCAACCCCAGGATGGTAAAAGTTTTATCTCTTTTAACCTTGCAGCCTCCATTGCATCAGTAGGATACAAAACGATTATTCTGGATAGTGATCTTCGCAGGCCGACTCTTCATGAAAAGTTTAAGGAAAGTAACACCTCAGGTCTATCCACTTATATGGTCAATAAATCATCACTGGAAGACATTATTCGCAAGACAAATATCAAAAATCTCTCATTTATTCCTTCCGGACCTATTTTACCTAATTCTGCAGAATTGATCGAATCCGGTACTCTCGATGAACTTATGGATTACCTGAAAAGCAAATATGAATATATTATTATTGATACAACACCAGCAGGTTTGGTTGCTGATGCTGCACTTATGATGAAATACGCAAATCTTAATCTTTTGATCTGCAGAAATAATCATACACGAAAAGATGTTTTTAAAGATGTTTTGAATGTTTTAACCACTAACAGAATTGAAAATTTTGATGTTATTTTTAATGACCTTAATTTAAAGAAAAGCCGTTACGGACGTTATAATGGTTATTATAAAAAAGGATAAAATTAATGATTAGCACGTCCAAAACATTAATAATGGTATCTGGAAATTTAAATACAAATCCATTATTCTTAACTTTACTGAGCTTCATTTTTTACCGGCTATTCTATTACCGCAGCTCAACTGAAGCTGAGAAAATCAGTTTACTTACATCAAAAGGGGCAGCAGTTGGGACGAATAAATTAATCTTAAAGTAATTTGAATTACCAATTAGAAAAAAAGCGATACAAATTTAATACGATATACCTTTATGACAGATGACACATTAATAATCAGGGAAAAAGTAAAAAATTATGTTCTTCAGGCAGTTTATGCCGATAAAGAAAAAATTCAGGATGATTCTCTTATCTTCAAAGAAGGATACTTTGATTCGATGGGATTTATGGTGCTAATATCATTCATTGAAGAAGAGTTTGGAATAAAGACCAATGATACTGACCTTTTAGAGGAAAACTTTGAATCAATCAATGCAATTAGTGAGTTTGTAATTCGGAAAAAGCAATAATCGGGTTATGTGTGGAATCGGAGGAATAATTGATTACAACTGCAAGGAAAACAGCCGGACTAATGTTGAATCAATGATTCGTTCTATCAGTTATCGCGGACCTGATGAAAGCGGTATCTACGATTCCACTTTTGCAACTTTAGGTAATGTCCGCTTAAGCATTATAGATATTGAAGGAGGACAGCAGCCATTATCTGATCATTCAGGTAGATTCTGGATCGTTTTTAATGGAGAAATATTTAATTATAAGGAACTTCGAAAAGATCTTGAAAAAAAGGGAACTACTTTCAAGACTAAGTCAGATACTGAGGTTTTAGTTCAGCTTTACGCTATTTACGGGAAGAAATGTCTTGATTTATTAAACGGGCAATTTGCTTTTGCTATCTGGGACAAACTAAAAGAAGAGTTGTTCATGGCAAGGGACAGAGTAGGCATTCGCCCTGTTTTTTATAATATTCATGATGGTGTTTTTTCTTTTGCATCAGAAATAAAGGCCCTTTTTCAGCAAAAGAACATAGCCAGGGAGTTTTGTCCTGAAAGTTTATCTCAGGTTTATACATTCTGGACCACCATTACTCCAAATACTGCTTTTAGGGATATTTATGAAGTGCCGCCTGGACATTTTGCCACATTTAGCCGGGAGGGATTAACTATAGAAAGATTTTGGGAATTAGGTTTCAACAAACCTGATTCAACTCTCACATTTCACGATGCTATGGACCATTTTCATGAATTGTTCTCTGATGCAGTAAGAATCCGTTTAAGAGCAGATGTGGAGGTTGCAGCTTACTTAAGCGGAGGGATTGACTCAAGTGCAACAGTTGCATATATAAAAGATATTGAACCCGGAATACTCAACACCTTTTCAATTGGGTTTGATGAAAAAGATTTTGATGAGAGCGCCTACCAGGAAGACGCTGCAAAGTATTTTGATACAACTCATAAATCGATGATCTGTTCATCAAAAGATATTTCAGATTCATTTCCAAGAGTTATCTGGCATTCGGAAACACCTATGCTCCGTACGGCACCGGCACCTATGCTACTGCTTTCAAGACTTGTCAGAGATAATAAGATAAAAGTGGTTGTAACAGGTGAGGGATCAGATGAAATTCTGGCAGGTTACGATATTTTCAAAGAGGCAAAAATAAAAAGATTCTGGGCTTCACAACCCGATTCAAAGATCAGGCCTCTCCTCCTTAAAAAATTATACCCTTATCTGACCCAGATGAAAGATGTTAATCCTAAAATGCTCAGGATGTTTTACGGGTACAAACTGGAAGATGTTGACAATCCATTTTATTCTCATCTCTTGAGATGGAATAATTCAAATCACATAAAAAAACACTTTTCAGAAAACATAAAACAAATTCTTAAAGATTATTCTCCCTTAAATGAGTTGGAAAAAAGACTACCTGAAAACTTTGACTCCTGGAACCAACTGGCAAAATCACAATGGCTTGAGACAACTGTTTTTATGTCAGGATATCTTCTTTCCTCACAGGGCGACAGAATGGCCATGGCAAACTCTGTTGAAGGAAGATACCCGTTTTTAGATTACCGGGTCATAGAGTTTTGCTCTTCACTACCCTCAGATTATAAACTTAAGGGACTCAATGAAAAGTATTTGTTAAAAAAGCTTCTGAAAAACAGAATCCCTGAGAAAATACTTAAAAGACCGAAGCAAGCTTATAGAGCACCTATAAAAAGTGTTTTTTTATCAAAAGATTCATCCGAATATGTTAGATATATGCTATCTGATACTAATTTCAGTAAAGCTGGCGTTTTTAATTATGATTCTATTGCGGGGTTAATTTCGAAAATAGAAAAAACAGGTGTTTCATCTGAGATTGACAACATGGTTCTGAGTTCCGTAATTTCAACTCATCTGCTTTATTATCAATTCATTGAAAATCACAGTGAAGAGTTTCATACTGGAGATCTTAGAAATCTCAAAATAATTAATGATTTCTAGCTTAATCAATTTATTTTCTTAAAAAACATATGAATACTCAATAAACAAGAAAAATAACCGTAAAGTTCGTAAGGCTCGTGTTAAAGCTTAAGTGCCGATCCGAAATATTTGAATACATAACTTAAACTTTGCATATGATGCCTTCTTATGTTTGATTTATTAACAGAGAATTAATTTAATATGAGCCCAAGAAAACCGTTTTCAAAAGATATTGTTCTTCTAAATGATGTAGAAGATGTAGCTAACGAAATAATTAATAAACTGCGAAAGGATGTCTTGCACAATTTAAAACGGTTGGGAGCGGTTGTTGGTACAAGTGGAGGCATTGACTCTTCTGTCTGCCTGGCGCTCACAGCAAAGGCCTTTGGACCTGACAGGGCTCTGGGAATTATGATACCCGAAAAAGACTCCAATCTCGAAAGTGAAGAGTTTGCTAAGGAACTTGCAGCCAAATTTGGAGTAAATGTAATCAGGGAAGATATTACACTTGCTCTTTCAGGTTTCAAATGCTACGAAAGACGTGATGAAGCAGTCAGACATATTTTCCCCGAGTACGATCCAACAACGCATAGGATGAAAATAGGGATAAAGCAACATGGTCTATCCAACAACCTGCCACCTCTCTTCTCCCTTACAATTATTGATAATTATGGAAATCAGAAAGATCAGATTCTCCCGGTAAAAGAGTATCTCCGGATTGTAGCTGCTTCCAATTTTAAGCAGCGATCAAGAATGGCTATATTATATTACCATGCAGAATCACTTCATTACGCTGTTATCGGGACCCCTAATAAACATGAGCAGGAACAGGGGTTCTTTGTGAAACATGGAGATGGAGGAGCAGATGTCATGCCAATCGGAAATCTCTATAAAACACAAGTTTACCAATTGGCAAATTATCTTGGTGTTCCAAAAGGCATAATAGAAAGAACTCCTACAACTGATACTTATTCAGCAGAGCAAACACAGGAAGAGTTCTTCTTTCAGCTACCTTACGGATTAATGGATAGGTATTGGTATGGATTTGAGAATGGCTATTCTCCGGAAGAGGTCGCTGAAGTAATGGGGGAATCTGAAGAACAGGTGAAAGCATTATTTAATAGTTTTGAGAGAAAGAAAAGAACGACCGAATACTTAAGGATGGCTCCAATCAGAAACTATTTTGGGAGATAAGTTAAACTGGATTAAAGTTGCAAGTTTCGAGTGAAACCCTAAACGCAAAAAGCTACAACGTAACCAATTTACTATATGAATGCATTTGATTACTTTTTCGAAAAAACCGCTGACCTTGATAAACCTTTTCTAATTGGAAAAGAAGAAATCTCATTTAAACAACTTTATAACTCTTGCCTAAACCTGGCATCATGGTTAGAAGAGGAGGTTGGCCGTAATAATCATATAATTCTAATTTCGATAAATAATTTATTCTTTATAACATCTTATCTTGCCATTATTAAATCAGGAAATATATGTATCCCGTTGGATCCAAATATCGAAAAAGAAAACTTCCATTATATCAATGAATTGACAGATCCGATTCGGATATTCCTGACAACGGATCTTGAACAAAAATTTGCTTTGCAGTCTGATAAATGTGTGTTTCCGGATACTGTTTTTGATATTCAGCCAAAAGTTAAGCAGCTAGCTGATAAAGATTTTGATACAGAAAAGTGTACAGAGATCATCTTCACATCAGGTTCTACAGGAAAACCAAAAGGAGTAATGATTTCTCATAAAAACCTTATAGCAAATACGGAATCAATCATTGGGTACCTGAAATTATGTCAGGACGACAGGATGCTTGTGGTATTACCATTCTATTATTGTTATGGTCTTTCTCTTTTGCATACTCACTTGAGGGTTGGCGGTTCAGTTGTCCTTAATAATTCGTTCATCTTCCTGGGAAATGTAATCAAAGATCTTAAGGAATTAAAATGCTCCGGTTTTGCGGGAGTTCCAAGCCATTTTCAGATTCTTCTCAGAAAATCAGACTCTTTCAAAGAAACAAAATTTCCTGATTTGAAATATGTTACACAGGCTGGAGGTAAGTTGGCAACAATTTTTATTGATGAATTTCGTAAAAGCTTTCCGGAAGTGACATTCTTTGTTATGTATGGTCAGACAGAAGCAACAGCCAGGCTCTCTTACCTGCCGCCAGATTTGTATGAAAAGAAAAAGGGATCCATGGGAAAGGGAATTCCGGGAGTTGAACTTAAAGTAATTAATGAAAAAGGAAAAAAAGTAAAACCAGGAGAAACCGGCGAAGTTACGGCCCGTGGTGATAATATTATGGTTGGTTACTTTGCTGATGAGGAGGGCACCAGGAACGTTCTCAGAGATGGATGGCTCTACACTGGTGATCTCGGGACGGTTGATAAAGATGGTTACATCTATTTAACTGCCCGGAAAAAGGAGATTATAAAAGTCCGCGGAAAACGTATAAGTCCAAAGGAGATTGAGGCAGTGATACTTGAGATACCTGAAGTTATTGATTGTTCTGTAGAAGGAATAGATGATGAAATTGAAGGAGAAATGCTGAAAGCTACAATTGTGATCAGGAGAGATGCTAAAAATCTTGTAAGCAAAGAGTCAATATTACAGCATTGTTCAAAGCATCTGGCAATGTACAAGATTCCTCATCTTTATGAACTGAAAGAAGAATTGACCATTAGTGCAACTGGGAAAAAGATCAAAAAATAATTAAAAAAGTATTATTTAAGCAAGGCCCGCCCGTTTATCAGTATATTTGAATGCAATAGTTTATCATCAGTTTTTAGCAGTTTATCAAAAAAAAATTGTAAAGACAAGAAAATATCTTTTATTTGCTTATTAAACTATTTTTTGTCATAGGTGAATTGCTTACTTGTAAAGTGTTTTAGTCGATTTATTTCTTTAAAATATCAATTAAACTACAACCTCAACAATCATAAATAAAGGTAAGAATGAATAAAGTAATAGTTTTTCTGGTTTTTGTTTGCTTAATTTCTGGAACAGTATTAATCAACAGCTGCAAAAAAGATCCAGTAATACCGACCTTAACTACAAGTGCTGTGACAAGTATTACAGTTAACTCCGGAACCACCGGTGGTCTGATCTCAAAAGACGGGGGAGCTGCAGTGACAGCCCGGGGAGTATGTTGGGGCACTACTGCAAGCCCCACTATTTCAGGTTCACATACAACTGATGATAAAGGAACAGGAAGTTTTACAAGCAGTTTAACTGCCTTGACTCCTAATACTCTTTATCATGTAAGGGCTTACGCAACCAACAGTGCTGGAACTGCATATGGAAATGAGGTTACATTTACAACAATCCCGATTGTAGTTGCTACTCTTACAACCACCATAGCTTCTTCAATTACTTTAACAACAGCGGTTTCGGGTGGAAATATCACCTCTGATGGTAACGGATCCATCACAGCAAGAGGTGTTTGTTGGGCAACAACAGCAACTCCGACCAGAGCCAATTTTATAACGACAGACGGGACCGGAACAGGAAGTTTTACAAGCAACCTTTCAGGATTACTGCCGGCTACAACATACTATGTACGTGCTTACGCTACAAACAGTGCCGGTACTGCATATGGAAACGAGGTTTCATTTATAACAAGTCCGATAGCAGTTCCTATTCTTACAACAGCTGTAGCCACTGCAATTACTTTAACAACTGCGGTTTCCGGTGGAACTATTACTTCTAATGGAGGTGCTGTAATAACTGTCAGTGGTATCTGTTGGGGTTCAACTTTAAACCCGACAATTACGGATTCACATTCAACTGATGGCACAACCACAGGTAGTTTTACCAGCAATTTAACCGGAT
>Ga0187886_1000128_pt1 | contig 107890 bp, 109 predicted proteins | sample June2016WEW_20_1_FD_133001 | JGI IMG/M metagenome (GOLD analysis project Ga0187886, IMG submission 133001) | Peatland microbial communities from SPRUCE experiment site at the Marcell Experimental Forest, Minnesota, USA - June2016WEW_20_150 | ecosystem: Environmental > Terrestrial > Soil >... | reverse complement strand
GGGTACGACAACGGCTACTTCGTCGAACCAGCAATAGTAGATGGTTTACCGCCAACTCACCGGCTGTTCAAGGAAGAACTGTTCGTACCGTTTGTTGTAGTCGCAGGCGTAGAATCATTCGACGAAGCCCTGAGACTCGCGAACGAGACCGAATTCGGACTCTGCGCCGGGATCTACACGAAAGACAAGAAGGAAATGCAAACCTTCTTCGACCAGATACAGGCCGGTGTAACCTACGCGAACAGGCGCGCAGGCGCGACAACCGGCGCATGGCCTGGGGTCAACTCCTTCGGAGGATGGAAAGGAAGTGGCTCCACCGGCAAAAGCGGATTAGGCCCGTATTACGTACAACAATTCATGCGCGAACAATCAAGGTGGATCGTGAAATAGGCCCAAATGACTGAAATCGAAGAAAAAATTCTATCTTTGCTCAAGGCGCAGGGAGTAGAATTTGAGGTCCTCGAACACGACCCTGTCTACACTTGCCCGCAGATGGCGAAATTCCTCAAGACCGATGAAGCGCATATCGCAAAGTCAATGGTAGCAAGAAAAAGCGACGGGGCGTTCCTGCTCGCCGTTCTCCCGGGAGACCAGAAGATTGACTTCCGCCGCTTAGGCATAATTACCAAGTCAGCGCCTGTCTCTTTGGCCCCGAAGGAAGAGGCAGAAGGGATCACGCGGTGTTCAGTGGGCTGCGTCTACCCACTCGGGAATATCATCAACCTCGAAACACTCTTTGATGAAGCCCTCTTGGGCCAGGAATATGTCTACTTTAACCCTGGGTCGCATACGAAAAGCGTGAAGATTAGCACTCGAGCATTGGTCAACCTAGTAAGACCAACCGTAGCCGAATTCACGTCCCCGTAACGTCACTTCGATCCAGAATCGAAGAAGGGCAATTCGTTCGCGTTTCGTTAGACCGACATAATGTCAGATGTAACCTTCATCAGGTCCCGGGAACTTATTATTCCTGCCACTTCACCATTCTTGTCTAACACAATCAGATGCCTAATATGCTTCTCACGCATGAGCTTGATGACTTCCACCAACGGGGTGTCAAACTGCACGGTAAGGACGGGCTTGGTCATATGATGTATGGCTAGATTTTTCTCAAGCAAAGCCCCTACTTGTTCAACTATTCGGACAAAATCCCTCTCCGTCAATATGCCGAGTATTTTTCCCTTTTCCGTTATTACAACCGATCCAATATTGTGGCGTTGCATCTGAGTCGCGATTCTCCAGAGGCCGTCGTGTGGTCCACTGGTCACAACATTCTCAGTCATAATGTCAGCAGCTGTAAGACCCGCGCGTTGCGGCATTTACCGGACCTTCAAGAATGAAGTTTCATCATGCTCTTAATACAGGTTTTCGAGTTTCGCGGTTTGCTCGAACAATACGTTTACTTAAATCGCCCAGATTTGGGAAGCTGGACCCATTAATGTCCTCTAATGAGATGTTGCCATCTTCGAATTACGCTGAGAAACTTAGACTGCTGCTCGGCTCCAAGAAGCTTTGGCACCGCTTCATCGAGTTCAACGAGCCCGTGAAGACGGTTGAACAGGCCGCGAGAAAGGTTGAGGTTGAGAAGATAGTCAAGTCTATCGTGATGGTTGACTCAGCCGGCGATTCGTTGCTCGCAATTGTGCCGGCGAAAAGCAAGGTTAGCCACAAGAAGCTCAAGACTATCCTCGCTGTGAGTGACGTCCGGCTCGCGAGCCCCGAGGAAGTGCTGAAACACTCGGGCTATCCTGCTGGAGGGGTGTGTCCCTTCAGCGACATTCATCGCATCCTGCTCGACCCGCAGGTTCTCAAGAACGAAACGGCAATCGTTGGTGGGGGAGATGTTGACAAGCTACTGGAGGTTAAGACTAGAGACATCGTTGCCATTCTAGGCCCTAAAATCGCCAATATCAGTGAGAACTAAGCAAGTTTCGCTTGAGTGCTTTAATCTCATTTTGCGGTAAGGTCTGTATGTGTCTTCGTTTCAGGCCCGCGTAGGCTCGATGCGAACATTCCTATCAAGGTGATCACGGCGGCAACAAGGAATGCGCGGCCGATGCCGGTCACAAAGCCTAACGCCTCTCCAGGCATGAGGGTCGTGTAGCCACCAATGATTATGCCGGATACAACTTGGTACGGGATGGCCGTCGTGATTATGTATGCTACGAGGCCGATGCTTAACACACTACCCGTATTGAAGACGGTTGCTCTGATTCCTGAGGCAACGCCACGCCGTTGAGGGGGAACAGAGCCCATTACTGCGCTGATGTTTGGAGATGAGAAAAGCCCCAACCCTAGGCCGACCAAGATGAGAACGATCTCTATCTGTATTATCGGAGTCGTAGCACTTACAAGAAATGCAAGTGCAACGTAACCAACTGTTCCCACAGCCATTCCTAGAGTGGCCAACCCCCGTGTCCCATACCTGTCCGAAAGTTTGCCACTTATTGGGCCAATGCTCACGAAGGCGACATCTAATGGTAGAAAGAGCAGTCCAGCAGTGAGCGCGGTATACCCTCGAATGAGTTGGAAGTATAGAATTATGATGAGACTTAGGGAACCAAAACCGAGAGAATACAAGAATTGACTAACGTTGCCCGCTGAAAAGAGCCGAATTTTGAAGAGCCGCATATCCAGAATCGGCTCAGCCCTGCGCGGTTCGAGATAGAGAAAAAGCGCAAAGGTCACTATGCTAATGAGATAGAGTATTGCGGCTCCGATGTTATCGATTGCAGCCATAGTCTGGAATGTGATCACCAACAGAAGCGATGTCAGAGAAGTCGTGAACAAGCAGAGGCCCGCATAATCAAAGTTAGCAAGCCTTTCGGTTTGGGCAATTTCCTTTAGACGAAGGTGAGCCCAGAGAGTACCAAAGATCCCGATGGGAACGTTCAGTGTGAATATGGTTCTCCATCCTACTGTATCGATCAACACGCCACCTACAGTTAACCCAAGAACCGCGCCGAGCGTAAACGCAATCTGGTTAACCCCAAGAGCAAAGCCAAGCTCCGCCGCCGGCGTCGCGTCGGTAATTAGGGCTGCGCTGTTAGCGATCAACATGGCTGCCCCTGCGCCTTGAATGATCCGGAAAATCATCAGTTGTTCTCCCGTTTGCGCAAAAACGCAAAGCCCAGAACCGACAGTAAAAATTGCAAAACCCAGATTGTAGACCTTCACCCGCCCGAAGATGTCGGTGAATCGACCGAGGAAGAGCAGTCCAATCGTTATTGCAATCTGGTAGCCCTGAGTCACCCATAGCAATGTTTCAAGATCAGTTCGAAGCGATTCGGCTATTGTGGGAAGGCCGATCAGAACGATGCGCGTGTCAAGGCCGGCCATGAAGATGCCGACTGTCGTAACTGAAAGGACAACCCACCGATACTGCACGGTTTAGACACGAGGCTACGCCAAACCAATCCTCTCAGAGAAAAACTCTTCACAACTGCCAATACTCGAGGTAGAGGGGAATAACTGACAATGATCGATGAAGTCAGCGTAACGGTTAGGAAGCAAGTAAAGCCAGGCAGTGGAATAACGCACATAGGTTAGAATCCATCTAAGAGGTCGTCGGTCTATTTCCTTCTTTGTCATTAGGCATTCTGAACGCGAGAGCAATGCCGGCAATCGCTATCAAGATTGAAACGGTGGCGATTCCAAACGCAACTGGATCGTAGTCGGACTGTTCTGTAACAAGAGAAATGATGATTCCCACTATCCCCACGGCGGTCAACACGTAAGCAGCAGTCGACCCGCCTTTCTTCATACTCAAGCTGCAGTTTCATCTCTTCATTGGTACTATCGGATGAATCGTTTATCCACACAATAGAGCTTGCGCTTTCGCCTTGACCTCATAACGTACTTCGCAGTTCAGCTTACCCAATAGCAAACAGGATGTAAGAATCTGGGAACAATTGTTGAGACAGCTTTTCCTCATCTATGGGCCGGTCGCAGCCCCAACTGTGACCTGTACCTCTTGGTAACTACCTGACCTGATTATGCCCACCCGAATTGTCTGTCCCGGGAGGACGTATCTCTCCAAATATGTTGAGAGCGCATCATAATTCACTATCCTGCTTCCGTCCACGGAAACTATGATGTCTCCGCCGATAAGGTACTGTTGGCCGCTGATTGTGACAATTTGCTGCCCGCCTTTCAGGCCTGCTCGGTCTGCTGGCCCTCCTGAAACGGTCCTTTCTAATAATACGCCGTAGGTCACGTTTGCGCCCGCCGCTTGTGAGAGTTCATAATTCACGTCGACGGCTTCAATTCCCATCGCCGGATGGTTATGGTACCCCCCGCTAGCTATGATAGAGGGGAGCTCCTGAAGTATGGTGTCGGATGGAATCGCGAAACCGACACCTTGGGAGCCACTTGCTGTGGCGGTTGTGATTCCTACCACCCTTCCAGCAGCGTCTAAGAGTGGTCCTCCAGAATTTCCTGGGTTTATGGGGGCACTAAACTGGATAACGTCAGACACTGAGATTGCCTGTGTGGCAGATTGATACTGAATGCTTCGCCCCAACTGGCTTACTATTCCATATGTGATGGAACCTGTAAGGCCGAAGGGGCTACCGATTGCCATCACTATCTGTCCGACCCTAAGGTAAGATGATGATGCGAATTCGAGGGGGTGGAGGTCGCTCTCCGACGCATGTGTTACAATTACAGCTATGTCGCTGAGGGGATCGGAGCCTATTACTTTCGCTGGGTAGGAGTCACCGTCCCAGAATGTTACGGTAGTGTTGACGGTGCTATCGATTACGTGAAAGTTAGTCACTATGTAATATGCGTTCGAATAGTCCACCACGAAACCGGACCCAAGCACGCTCGATGTTGTGGTCTGTGGCCCAAAAATGGTTTCAACAACGGAGACCTGGGTGCTCTGAACCGTTACCACGCTGCGATTTGAGCTATCATATATCGTAACCGGACTGAGGGCCAAGGAAGCGTTTCCGGCAAGCGGAGCCTGAGACGACAGGGCGTTTTCCAATTGGGTGTTCCTGGCTTGCAAATCGGAGCTAAGACTCTGCAGTTGTGCGATTTGGGAGGCTTCCGACAAGACGACAAAGCTCGAATACGCCGAAAGCGATGCCAGGACCACAACCGAGATGATTAGGACGACGGCAATCTTTTGCGAGATAATTGGTTTGGGCTTCAAGGCAAAACCATATCCTTAGGATTCGAACTACGGCCCGTAGTTGAATCCATATTTACACATTACTCAGCAATCGGACTAAACGTCACTTCCCATATCGCGCTTAGAAGCGCCATACATTGGTTTTTCAGACGAGGAGCGGGTTATTGATCAATGAGCTGATGAGCCTAAGGCCTGTTGGAAATCTTCGATTATGTCTTCTGTTGCCTCTATCCCGACCGACAGACGGATGAGTCCGTCGGAGATTCCAAGCGCGTTTCGGTCTTCTGGCGACATTCCGGAGTGCGATGTCTTTGATGGTAAGGTGAGTAATGTTTCCACGCCACCGAGGCTGGGAGCTATTATTGGCAGTGTCGTGCGCTTCATGAATTGCTGCGCTGCGGCAGTTCCTCCTTTGAGTTCGAAGCTTAGCATGCCCCCGAAACCATCAAACAGTTCGCGTGCCCTTGCGTGCTGCGGGTGGGTGTCGAGGCCTGGGTAGTTGACTTTCTGAATGGCTGAGTGGTCTTGTAGGAATTTTGCGATTTTGAGTGCGCTTTCGTTTTGATACCTGACCCTGACTCCCAGTGTCTTGATTCCTCTGTGGAGTAGAAAGCAGGTGTGTGGGTCGAGTGATCCGCCTAAATGGTCAAGCTTATGCTTGACTCTGTCCACCAACTCTGCGCGGCCTATGACGGCACCCGCGACAATATCTGAATGGCCGTTCAGGTACTTTGTGCAGCTGTGGAGTGATAGGTCGAAGCCCCACTCCGATGGCCGGAAGTTGATTGGGCTCGCGAAGGTGTTATCGATGAGCGTTACCAGCGAATGGGACTTTGCGAATTCGACAATTGCTTTGTGGTCGGCAACCTGCATAGTGGGGTTCGTTATTGTTTCGACGTACACCGCCTTCGTGTTCGGCTTCAGTTTCTTCTCCCAGGACTCTGGGTCGTCTGCGTCAATGAAATCGTAGGATATCCCAAATGTGCGAAGGTCTTTCGTGACGAAATCATGGGTTCCGCCGTAGAGGCAGTCTTGGGCAAGCAAATGGTCGCCTGTGGAGAGAATGGATAGTAAGGCCGTGGAGATGGCCGCCATACCGCTCGCGGTTACTAACGCGGCTTCAGCGTTCTCCAGCGCTCTCAGTTTTTCATGGAGGGCTGTATGGTTTGGCGTGTTGTTCAGCCGGATGTACTTGAGGTCGTGGTAACTTGTTTCGCCGGCATACTCGAACATGGCCGACTGGAAAATCGGCATACTAACAGCACCCATGATGCGCGGTTCGGGTTCGCCAGCGTGAATGAGTTTAGTATCAATGCGTTTGAACTTCTTCGTCAACTGGCTTTCACATCCATGAGCCATGGCACCCTCTGGACCGTTGTATAATAAGCCCACAGTCTAATGAACACCGTAAAGGCCTACGCTGGCGCGATAACGTCGAGCTATTGAGAGATAGGCCAGCTAGTTGAAATCAATTCAGTTGCGGCGGCATTTTGGGATTTGATGAGTTTAGTCAAGAGTACCTTTAGCGTTCGAAAAAGTCGCTGAGAATAAATGGTGTGTCGCTTTGAAGAACATGGCGCCTGCGAGGTCCATCATAGTACTAGTTGCAGTTGCTTTCCTCATCGTGGCTAGCGTTTACACGTACAATTACGTGGGGTCAAAGAATTCGAAACTCATCGACCACGCATTATCCTCAGCCTCAATCGGAATTCAACCGGTTGGCGAGAACGTGACGGTCATAGGGACGCTTAAGGTGTTGACGTTGGCCCCGTCATGTAGCCTGTTGGCCACTCCTTGCACAAATCCTGAAACGCAGATTTTATACATTGTAGTCAACGGTCGCAACTACCGGCTGATCTTATCACCTATAGCGGACCTACCGGAGGTCTTGAGCGGTTCTCATGTTGTAGTCTCTGGATTATTCGTGACGCCGTCAGCGTTTCAGGTCGATCAATGGACGCCTTCACTACGTTTCTTCGGCGACATCTACGTTCAAGTCATATGGTATGCCCACGTCTACTAGGCCTAACAGACATCAGGCCCTGGTGGGCTTAGCCTAGTAATTAGATCGACCGAAACTTACACGTAGGGCTCCCGCACACTGATTTTCACAGTTTGTGGATGTGCCATAAGTGAGTTTGCTGAGTTTCCTCGTAGACCTCTTCGTTCTGTTTGCGCTTGTGAGTTTAGTTGCATTAGTCGTCAAGCAAAGAAGGGCTGGAGGGATCAAGCTCAACCTCGTCTTTCTAGTAATCGTAGGGCTCTTGCTTCTGTCAGTCTTCTCCATGGGGAAGGCAATTGCGATAATGTTCGGGGTCATAGTCCTCCTCTCTCTATTCATCAGCCTGCTACTTACTCGACGAACTACGTGACACGCCCCGAAAAGGGTACTTGGGGAGGATAGGCTGGGAGGGGCATTGACGTTATTTAGTGAGCAGCCTTGTCTAATTATTGGGTTTAGGAGCTTGTTCGGAGGGCTTTCCTAGTGGGATACATCTCGCGGGTTGCTGCAGTGCTTCTGTGGATTCTGGGATTAATCATTACGAGCACAGTGGTTTACTTGGTGTACTCGGCCGCGGTACCTTACCTCGCGTCTTTTAATGGCGGGGTTCTAGCCATATTGCTCGTCCTAGCATGGATTGCCATTCTGGCGTATTGGGCCTCCGTTCTTTCACACGGGGTTTCAGGTCGGTAACCTTACGTAGCCAGAGTGACGGGTCGCACAGGCCCTGACAAGCGGAGAGTACTGAAGATGGGCCAAGATGCCGATCGCATCGCAGTAATCGCTGACAAGTATCTTGCCCTCGGCTTCAGGATGGCTGGGGTTACTCCATTTCCGGTCCGGGATCCCCAGGAAGCAGCTAAGGTCCTCGAGAAAATCGTTGCCGAGGGCAAATATTCAGTCATAATCCTTACTGAGAATTTATCCACCGCTCTAAAAACGCAAAGGGAGGCAATCCTAGCAAGAGAGAGACAACGACCCGTGATAGCGGTGGTTCCCGATTTTAGTGGACCGAGAGGGGATAGACTCCGGGAACTCCGTTCTCTCGTCACACAGTCGGTTGGAGCGGAATTGAAGTTCGAGGGTTGAATCTGACACATGTCGGCGGACATTAAGGAACTTCAGGAACTTATTGGCAGAGAGAGGGTTTCTGAGGAGAAGGTCAGAAAGGCCAAGGAGGACGCGCAGGCCATAGTGAAACAAGCTCGCGAGCAGGCAGAATCAACTGTGAGAGCAATTGAATCTGATCCCGGTTGGGAAAAACTCAGGCGAGCGAGAAACGATGAGATTGGCCGGAAGAAGGTAAAGATAGAAGAGGAGTACAAGCGAAATGTCTCAGCGCTGGAAAAGGTCGCTCACGAGAATTATGAGAAGGCCATCGCGCGTCTAATCGAAGAGACATTGAGAGGGAAACTTTGAGTATTCAAGCGCTGCAGACTGAGATCGAGAGGAAGGCCGAGGAGGAAGTTTCAAGGATTCTTGAAACTGCCAGACAGGAAGCTCAGAGTATAGTCGGTGAAGCCAATGCGAAAGCTGCGAGCCTTAGAGAGGAACGCGCTAGGGTTCTTGAGAGGGAACTAGATGCTCGAGAGAAGGCTGAGCTAGCCGTTGCAAGGATGGACGTAAGGGGGAAGCTTCTTCGAGTACAATCGGAATGGGCCAATCGAGTGTTCGAAGAGGCCGAGAAGCGAATCGGGGAAATGGCCGAGAAGGGCGGACGAGAGTACCAAGAGCTTCTTAGCAACCTAATACTTGCGGGAATCAGCGCGATGAATGGAAACAAATTCATTGTCGAAACAAACGCGCGAGACAAGGAAGTGGTCAGTAACCTTCTAGGAACCCTCGCGGAAAAAGCTGGCAAGAACAAAGGCGAGAGAGTCATTCTTCAAATGGGAACGCTGCAGACAAGAACCTTAGGCGGAGTGATAGTCTCCACCGAAGACAGAGTTCAGTCTTTCAACAACATTCTGGAAGCGCGACTGTCGGCCGCGTCGCGGAAACTTGAAGGAACGATTCGTAGGATACTCTCCGGAGGCGGCAAAGCAGGTGAGTAAATCGAGTCGGCAAGGCCAGATTAGGTGGATCAGCGGCGCAGTCATCGTCGCAGCGGGAATCGCCGATATCGAGATGGGCGAGATAGTTGAAGTTGGAAACGAGCACTTAGCCGGAGAGGTCATAGGAGTTGGCGTTGGAGAGTTCACAGTTCAAGTCTACGAAGTAACGACCGGACTTCGTCCTGGAGAGATCGTGAATGGAACTGGTAAGCGGCTCGTAGCGGAGCTTGGCCCGGGGCTTCTCGACAGTATACTCGATGGGATAGGAAGGCCGCTGGAAACAATCAGGAAGTTGAAGGGGCCTTTCATCGAAAGGGGTGTTCGGGTAAACACACTTTCCAGGGAAAAGAAATGGCATTTCAAACCTGAAGTGAAAAAGGGCGACAAGATCGGTGGGGGAACTGTGCTTGGTCTAGTTCAGGAAACCCCTGCAGTCGTTCATAGAATAATGCTTCCGCCGGGCAGTGGTGGCAAGGTCCTCTCACTAGATGAGGGTGACTATACGGTAGATGAACCGGTTGGGCGACTCGAAACTGCAGATGGAGGCCAGGTCGACCTTAGATTGATGCAGGAGTGGCCGATCAGGATTCCAAGACCATTCAGGCCTGGCGAACGAATTCCCCTAGAGGAACCACTGGTGACCGGGCAGAGGGTGATAGACACGTTCTTCCCGCTTCCCAAGGGTGGAACAGCCAGCATCCCAGGTGGATTTGGGACAGGAAAGACCGTGATGTTGCATTCGCTCGCTAAATGGAGTGATTCCAAGGTTATCGTGTACATCGGATGCGGAGAAAGAGGGAATGAGATATGTGAAGTGCTGACTGACTTTCCGGAACTTACCGACCCGAGGACCGGCCGGCCCCTCATGGAGAGAACGATACTCATCGCTAACACAAGTAACATGCCCGTCGCTGCTAGAGAAGCCAGCATATACCTTGGCGTAACCATTGCCGAGTACTACCGTGACCAAGGGTACGACGTCGCAATAATGGCCGATTCGACTTCTAGGTGGGCTGAAGCCCTGCGTGAGATTTCGGGCCGATTGGAAGAAATGCCCGCAGAAGGCGGGTACCCGGCATATCTCCCGGATAGAATAGCAGAGTTCTACGAAAGGGCGGGGAAGGTAGTGGCGCTGGGCGAACCGAAAAGGACCGGTTCAGTATCGATCATCGGAGCCGTTTCGCCGCCGGGTGGAGACTTCAATGAGCCTGTCACCATTCACACTCTAAGATTCACAGGAGTGTTCTGGGCTCTAGACCGGGACCTTGCCTACAGCAGGCACTTTCCAGCCATACACTGGTTGAAGAGTTACAGCTTGTACGTAGATAGGCTCTCAGGTGCTTGGGCTGAGAGCTTCAGTAACTATTCAGAAAAGATCGCGTCCTACTGGAAAGAGAGGCTTGGCGGGAATTTCGAAGAATTACGGAGCAAAGCCCTGAAAATACTCAGCGAGTCCTCGGAGATCGAATCCATAGCTAGGATAATGGGAGAACGCTCCCTGCCTGACGATCAGAGATTAATGCTTCTCTCAGCCGAGTTGATAAAAGAAGCCTTTCTCCGACAGTCCGCATATCACGAGGTCGACGCTTTCTGCGACATGGAGAAGCAGGTGGCCATGCTTCAGATGCTCATAGACTTCTACGAAAGAGCCAGCATCCTCGTACGGAAAGGCGTTCCGGCCGAGAAAATCAAAGAACTACCATACATCAAGAGAATGGAGAGAGCCAAAGAAGAAAAGAGTGGTATAGAAGGAGTCGCAAAACTCACAGCTGAAGTCCAAGAAGCACTCGGCAAGATTGCACGGGAATACGACCTGGAAACCTAGGAGTTTGTGGGAATATGCTTGGAAAGACCTATGGACTAATCCACAGGGGCCTCAGCGAAATCAAAGGATCCCTGATAATGGTTGACAATGTGGAGAACGTCGGCTACGATGAGCTGGTCAAGGTTCGAGCTCCAGACGGGATTGACAGAATGGGCAGGGTTCTTGAGGTTGGCAGGGGTAAGGCGGTCATACAGGTCTTCGGAGGGGAGATGGGGCTCCAATCCAATTCTATTCTAAGCTTCTCTGGATCGGCCTTCAAGATTCCCTTGTCCAATGAACTTCTTGCGAGGGTATTCAACGGCGTCTTTGAGCCGGTGGACCGTTTGCCTGCAATCGTCTCTGACGAGTCGCGTGACATCAACGGGGCTCCAATAAATCCCAAAGCTCGAGTGTACCCTAACAACTTCATTCAAACCGGCGTCTCCGCGATCGATGGAATGCTCTCCGTGGTGAGAGGCCAAAAGCTTCCAATATTCTCTGAAAGCGGCCTACCACACAACAAGCTGATTGCGCAAGTCGCACGCCAAGCAACTGTCCTCGGGGAAAAGGAAGAGTTTGCGCTGGTGTTCTCCGCGATGGGGCTGCGTCACGACGAGGCAGAGTATTTCATAGATGAATTCAGAAAATCTGGGGCGCTCGAACGATCTGTGGTCATACTAAACCTGGCGGACGACCCAGCAATCGAGAGGCTATTTACTCCCCGAATTGCATTGACTGTCGCCGAGTACATGGCTTACGATCTTGGGATGCACGTTCTGGTAATTCTCAGCGATATGACGAACTACGCTGAGGTCTTGAGGGAGTTGAGCGCCGCCAGGGAGGAAGTCCCAAGCAGAAAAGGTTACCCTGGATATCTGTATAGTGACTTGGCCTCGATATACGAAAGGGCCGGGGTCATCGAAGGTTCACGCGGTTCCCTGACTCAGATGCCTATTTTGACGATGCCCGGGGGAGATATCCAACACCCGATCCCTGACTTGACGGGGTACATAACGGAAGGCCAAATCTTCCTGGACCGTGAAATGTTCATGAAGGGAATCTATCCACCGATAAACGTGCTGCCATGCCTAAGCAGACTGATGAGGAAAGGAATAGGGAAGGGTAAGACGAGAGAAGATCACGGGGATGTGGCCGACCAGCTGTACGGCGCGTACGCAAGGGGCAGGCAGGCTCGCGACCTAGCTAGGATTGTTGGGAACGTAGGGTTGAGTGAAGAAGAGCGGCTTTACCTAGAGTTCGCCGACGAGTTCGAGACACGGTTGGTAAGGCAGGGCGAGTTCGAGAACAGGACAATTGAGCAGACCCTTGGCATAGCATGGTCCCTTCTAGGAATATTGCCAGAAGATGCCTTGACGCGTATCCACGAGGAATACATTCAGAAGTATCACCCTAAGCACGTGGCAAACGAAAAACAGGCGCCTAAGTCGCAATGAGCGTTGGAAGGGTCGCTGTCACAAGAGGGGTTCTCCTCAGGCTGCGGGAACAACTCGAGTTCACCAAACGTGGCAAAGAACTTCTCGAGATGAAGCGGGACAACTTGGCGGCGGAAACGAACCGGCTCCTCGCCAAGATCAACGCCAGACATGAGTTCGAACAACGCCTCATGGAAACCTATTCGGCGTTGAGAACCGCCTACATGACCCTCGGCTATTCACGGCTTCAATCGCAAGCATCCACAGTCATCCCTTTGGAAGCCAAAGTGAGGCTGCGTAGCGTTATGGGAGTCTTGGTGCCCGAAATCGTTCGGGGAAAGGAGTCGACAATTAACTCAGTAATCGACCCCTCTGCGTACGCGGCCGCGCAGCAAATGACTGAATCTCTGGGAAAATTACTGACCATAGCGGAAGCCGAGGCAAGGATCGAAAGCATCGCCCAAGAACTCATGTTGACTAACCGCAAGGTCAACGCCTTGGAAAGAGTGATTTTGCCTGGACTGATGGAAACACTTCGATACATAGAGGGTAGGCTTGAGGAAGAAACGCTTGAAGAATTCTTCAGAGCCAAACGTGTGAAAGCAGTAATCAGAGGAACAAAATAGATGGGACGAGGAGCCAGCGTTTACCTCGTTACTAGAACACACGGCCTACGAACCCATCTCATAACCCTACGAGACATGCAAAATCTAGCCAGGGCAAAAAACCTCCGAGACGTATCGGACAGTCTGCTCAAAACAGACTACGCCATTGAGCTCGGCCAGTTGCCCACACATGAACAGGACGCTGCGACCCTAGAGAACGTGATCCTAAGGAAACTAGTAGAGCGGTTCTTTTTCGTACGCCGCTCAGCCGCTCAAGGAAAGATGCAAGATATCCTAACCAGGTATTGTGCGAGATTCGAAGTTGAAAACATAAAACGCGTAATTCGAGCGAAACACGGCGGCCAAACCGCGGAGGAATCGAACCTCATTCCTTTAGAAAGGGAGCATACACTCGTGAACTTTCCTGCGCTCCTGAAAGCGAAAGACGTGGATGAGGTTGGCTCACTCCTCCGCGACACGCAGTACCACTCAATTCTCTCGAAACTTCAGCCGTATAAGGAGAGTGGAACGACTCTGATCCTAGAAGCAGCGCTCGATAAGATTTACTTCAGCAGAATCTGGGAGTTGGTGGACAAGATTCATGGAACAAGGAATTTGATAGGGGAAGAGATAGATCTTAGGAACTTACTCACATTGTTCTCGTTGAAGACGAGAGGCGTTTCTCCAAGACTGATAGAGGACGCCACCATCCCGATTTCCTATGCCCTTCCGAAGACCACGCTGCAATCCTTGATACAAAGCCGGATTGAGGAGGCCCCGATCCTTCTCAGGGGAGGGTACTCTAAGCTCGCCTCTGAAGCTGCGAGCTTGCTCAAGGCTGGTTCCTCATTGCTTCTCGAACGGGTTTTCTTCAGGTACCTATACGGCGACGCTTCGGCAGCCTTGATGACACACCCACTTCAAGCTGAATACGTAATCGCGTACATTCTTCTCTGCGAGGCTGAAGCAAAGAACTTAGTATCAATCGTAACCGGCAAACAACTGAACCTGAGCGAAGAAGAAATTTCAAACGGCTTATTCGGCGTCTAAGATTTGCCTAATCGCACAACTAGTGTCTACCCAGAATAAGAATTGCAACAACCAAGCCGTAGATAGCGATTCCTTCCCCCAGACCTGCAAAAACCAGAACCCATGTCGTAAGCTCAGGTCTTTCAACCATCGCTGCCAGACCCGATGAGGTAGACCCGTAGATAGCCAAACCTGCACCAAGTCCTGCCAGACCGACCGCCAAACCAGCGCCTACGGTGTCGAAGTTCGATGCTTGGTTGGTTGTAGTTCCTTGTGCGAACGTTCCGGTGACGGAAAAAGTGAACAAGAACAGCGCGGCGAGAAAGGGTGTGAGCAGAAGCAGTCTCGTCTTCCACATCGATTTTCTTTCGCGGCTCAATGAAACCACAGCCAAGGATTTGGGGCCTCATTATTTAACGGTTCCAAAGACTCTCGGAAGCGAGAATGGGCGATACGGTACTCCCGTGCCAGAATAGAACTTAGTGAAGAACTCATAGTATGTTAACCTCATGCATTGAATGAAAACCCCCAGCGCTTCGATAGTCATGGCCAGGAAATTCATAACAATGAAACCTGGCAGTACACCCATCGAGGCTCCTAAGATGACGGCTGCTATACCGAGAGCCGAATGAGCGATCGCGAAAGCGGCTAATCGTACATAAGAAATCGAGTTTGTCATGTACGACAGGAACGTCTCAATGAATTCCGAGACACCCTTCATTACCCCTTCACCCATCTTGAATTCATGCTTCAAGACGCCTTCAATGGTTGGGGAGAGCAACACAAGTAGGAGGCATGTGAGCGCCAGAACCAGGAGCCCCAAGTTATCCGTGAAGACCGTGAAAGACATCGTTGCGGCGTACTTCACAGCCAACACAACGCCAGTGACATAGTAAACAAGTCTCACTCCCCCAAACGCAGCTTCAATCATGGCCTTATTCCGAAGCAGGTTTACAATCTTGAGGACCAATCCAACGGATAGTTGTACGACCCCGAACAATAGAGCCACTATGATCATGGTGGTTTGGCCTTGGATTGGGTTTACGAAGATGGGGTGGAAAGCTTCGGATAGGAAAAACTCGCCGTAGAGTGTTCCGAAGAATATGGCTGATATGCCGCAGGTCGCTAGGATTCCCCCTAACTTTCTCATCGCTTGCGCTGGAATTCCCAAGAAGCTCCGTTGCAAGCGGCTGAAGATTAAGCCCATCGCAAAAAGCAGGGCTCCTTGGCCGATGTCTCCAAACATCATTCCGTACATGATGGTGAAAAGAACGGTAACGATCAGGGTGGGATCAATTTCATTGTATTGCGGCGTTCCCCTCAGCTTCGTAAATAGTTCAAAAGACCCTGCAATCCCTCTATTGTTAATTCGCACGGGCGGGTTTTCGCCGGGGGCAGGGTTATCGAACTTCAGAATGGTCGCTCCATTCGTCGACTCCGTAACTGCACTTCTGAGCGGTTCTTCCTGTTCCGCGGGGACCCAGCCGTGCACCAAGCTCAACGTCTCGGTTCGGCCGAAGGCCGACCTAGCGCCTTCTATAGCAAGGGCCCTACGCACTAAGGGTTCAAATCCCGCCGCCTTATTCTGAAATTCTTCACAAATCCTTCTCACGTCTTTTTCGAGGCCATCGAAATCATGCTGGAGCTTGTCCTCGGACGCCCGATTCTCTTCTATAGCCTGGGTTGGATCCGGCTTGATTCCTTTTGGTATGGTTAATTCCGCAAAGTTGAGCCGTGTCAGCGTTTCCTCCATGTGAGCCTTGTCTCGATTCGGGCCGAGAATTACTACAAAATCCTCTTCACGTTTATCAGGCCACTTCGAAAACCTCACATCGGTTCCTTCGACGTACCTGTCAAGTTTCAGCGAAAGCGCTTTGTTGATGAAACCGGCTTTGACGAAGATGTTCTCAAAATCACCCAGATCATCCGCTCTCAGGGCGTGATTCTGAAGAATCAGGAGATTTTCATCTAGGGCCTTGAGCGCCTTCATCTCGGTGCGTAGTTTCTCCAATTTCGCAAGCCGATCATCTAACCTAGCTTCGGTCTCGAGAATGTGTGATTCGATCTGCTCTAGGCCGACATCTGGGACCTCAACTTCCCTCTGCATTGGCTTGCCAAAGCTTTCCTTCAGCGAGCGCGCAAGGCCTTTCTTCGTACCTTTTTGGGGTGGGAGAGTTGACAGGACAGAACTCATTCTCTGCTGGAGCTTCACGTAGTTTTCGCACTTCTCAACGGTGTCAACTTTCTTGAAGCCGCTGACCGTATAGTCCGTGATTAACTGGACTGTTCCGAGTTGACCAAGGGCCTCGATTACTTGGTCCTCATACCTCGAAGGTGAGGCCAAGTAGAATCGTTTCATCGGGGTGCTCTCTAGCAAACCGATTGGTCCCCTGGCGCGAAACCTCTGGCGAACGTGGCCTCCGCCAGAATTATAATCCTTGTCCAAGAAAACCGAATGGAAACACAACACGCAGCATGACGATAATGGCAGAGGCACGGCGATGCCATGCAGCACTGGCCAAACGTTCGGTCACAATTCAGTTAGCCAATGTCTAGTATGTGTCATACGCGAGGTTGGTGCGTAGGCGAAGAAGATATTCGTCGGGGGGAACGAGTATGCCATTTGTTCCATCAATGGGCTCGACGAGTACTGCTGCGACGTTTGATTCGTGCTCAATCATATACTCAACATAGTCGGGGCATGCAATGCCGCAGTCAGGATATTCCAGCCTAAATGGGAAACGATAACAGTAAGCGTCCGTTGCGTCACGATTCTGGACATTGTGCGGACCTCCTGCTCACGCGAAAAAGCAAACCGCCTATGCAATCATGGGCCCGGGGTCACGAAGGAGTGGGCCTGTAGCGCAGTGCCCTGCGCCGCCGAACTTGCAGATCTCTGAGAAGTCCACGGGTATAACGTCCACGCCCTCCTTCTCCAAGCCTTTCCTGAGTTTGATGTTCTTCTCATTCATGATGATCTTTCGCGGTGCCAATGCGACTATGTTGCAGCCCTCATTGCGCACTTCTTCCGGTTGAGCTTCAATCAGCTGGATCTTCTTCTCGTATTTCAGGTACTCTATGAAGTCGAAGGGAACACCTGGAGGGTATATCACTCCCAGATTTACGTCAGCCATCCCGAAAACGACGTCGAGATGCGCAAATCCTCCTGCTGGCCATTCGATATTCTCAAGATACCCAGGAATGGGCACGACTCTGACTTCCTTGACCCCTCCAACTTCTTGCATAATCGCAGAAACTTGCGATATGCCTCCAGAGTTTGTGCGAATCGATTGCCCGATGCAAACGTGCTCGGGGTCGAGCCAGACAACGTTTCCACCTTCGAAGGTTCCATGGCCTGTCACGGTCCGCAGGATCGGACAGCCAAGCTGCATGACTCTCCGGGACCAGAACACTTCATCCTTCTTCCGCCAAGGCAACGCCATTCGCCCGATTATCGCCCCGCCCGTGATTACGACACCTGGATCCCTGGTTGCCCAGATTCGGGGATTCGCAGGCGAATATGGCCCGTGAGCCGGTGAGGGCGGGTTGAGATAATGAACCTTGACACCTTCCTGTTTCAGGACGTCAACAAAATGGTCGTGTTGTTGGACGGCTTTTTGGTAGTCCGGGAACTCCGAGACTCCGTACCATGCCAAATCCTCGATTATATCCGGACGAAACTCGTCTCCGTGTTTGTGAACCATCACAACTCTGAGCTTTCCAACCTCGCTTTGGGCTCCCCATTCTTCGTCCCATAGAAGCTTCAATTCTTCGAGATAGCTTGCGCGCACCGGATGAGGCGGCTTACCTTTTTCCAGCTTCGAAGTGACGGAGTTCATAACCAGTACCTGCAGTCGCATCTGTCTATATTGTATTAACCATTGTCAGCCGTTCGGAGATTGAACAGTCGGTCCGAATTCCTATATCTTGGAGCGTCGCCTTAATATTGAATCGCTCTCACACAAGGAGAGCTGGAGCTTTCGATGCAGACTAGAATGTTTTACACAACTGACCTTCATGGTTCCGAGCAATGCTTCTTGAAATTCATTAACGCTGGGAAGTTCTACAAGGCAAGCGTGCTTATCTGCGGTGGCGACATTACCGGCAAGATGATCATTCCCATGATTCAGACTGCCCAAGGCTACGAGGCCGAATTTCTGGGCAAAATGCAGACCGCAAAAGGAGAGGATAACGCGAAGCAGCTTGAGAAGAGCATCATGTACACTGGCTACTACCCATTCAGAACCACAAAGGAAGAGATGGCTAAGCTCAACGCTGATCGTACGGAGGTTGACAGACTCTTTTCTGACTTAATGCGACAGCGGGTTGAACACTGGGTCAAAACGGCTGAGGAGAAGTTGAAGGGAACTGGAATCAAATGCATCATAACGCCCGGCAACGATGACCGAATGGATATCGATACGGCACTCAACGCATCCCAATTTGTGATCAACCCCGAGGGCAAGGTTGTTTCCATTGATGACAAGCATGAAATGATTAGCACTGGTTACACGAACATAACGCCGTGGAACTGCCCCAGAGACATCCCTGAGGAAGAATTGGCGAAGAAAATCGAAGACATGGCATCAAAGGTTACCAATATGCAAAACTGCATCTTCAACCTTCACTGCCCACCCTACGACTCGAACTTAGACTCGGCGCCAAAACTCGACAAAGACCTGAAACCAGTCGTGTCACCGGGCGGCGAGATGCTCATGATACCGGTAGGAAGCACAGCTGTAAGGGCTGCAATGGAGAAGTATCAACCGCTTCTAGGCTTGCATGGGCACATTCATGAGTCGAGAGGAACAGGGAAGATAGGCCGGACCCTCTGTCTAAACCCGGGAAGCGAATATGGCGAGGGAATCCTCAGGGGAGCACTCATAGCTTTCGAGGATGACAAGGTGAAGAGTTACCAGTTCACGTCCGGGTAGCCTGAGATCGGCTTGGTCCGCATGTCTCAGAATCTGTCCATCACTTCGTTGGAGAATTCATGAAGGATTTCGGGCCTGTAGAGTTCTGGGAATATTAGCAAGAACTCCGAGACGCCTAGGTCGACGTAATCTCCCAGTCTTTGAAGACAAGTGTCCGGTGTCCCAACGATTTCCCTCATCACCTGTTGCTTGGTTAGTGGTTTCGGTTTGATCGATGCTACCTTTTCATTGACTTCCTTCTCGTCCTTCCCTAAGACTGCGATGCCTAGCCATGATCTCTTGATCGTGTCTGGGTTGCGTCCTATTGCACGGCACTCATTTTCGAGGATATTCACGCGCTCCTTGTATTGCTCAGGTGAGTAAGCGTTGATGTCTGAGGGAAAGTTCCAGACGTCCGCGTGTCTTGCAGCAAATTTCAAGATCTTCTCATGCTCGGCTCCGATGTAAAACGGCGGATGAGGCTTCTGAACGGGTTTAGGGCAGTTCACGGCGCCTGTGATTGTGTAGTATTTTCCATTGAAGCTCGCCTTCTCTTCAGTCCACATGCGCTTGATGAGCTCAAACGCCTCTCCAAGCCTCTCTATTCTAAGCTGAGTCTTTGGGAAACCGTAGCCGTATGCCTCATGCTCCAGCCTTAACCATCCAGCTCCTATGGCGAAGTTCAATCTACCTCCGCTTATGCAATCGAGCGTCGCGGCCATCTTGGCGAGTAATTGCGGCGGCCTATACGAATTACACGACACAAGCGGACCTAGCCTGATCTTCTCGGTCTCTCGCGCCAATGCCGCTAAGGTCACCCAGCATTCAAGCATAGGCTCGGTGACGGAGCGATCAGGGTAATCATAAGGGATGAAGTGGTCAACTATCCATGCAGACTCAAAGCCGCATGTCTCAGCTTCAATCCAAATCCGCCTAAGCTGGTCAAATTGAAGGGACATTTGAGGAGTTAGTATGCCGAAACTGACATTTTTCATGTGAATTCATTCTTGTTCTCTGGAAACCTGGTATACATCAAACAAATGCTGGTGAAAACCCATGAATTTCTCATCTCATCAGACCCGAAGCGATACAGTCAACCAATGTGGGTCTCTTCCACATCCTCGTACCATTTTTTCTTCGTGCCGACAGTCGCTCTCATCTTCCACTTCGCGCTCTTCGGCGCGGATTCTATCTTTTCGATGAGTGCTGAGACCTTCGAGGAAACGTCTTTCCGGTCGTCTTCTGAGAGTGCGGTGTAAACTGGCAGGAATTCCATCACTTTCTTCAGATTCGTTGTCACAGTGTAGTAGAATCCCCAATCGTTCGAAAGCAGCTTCGACAAGTGCTGGGAGTCGATTGACTCTGATTCACCATTCCCAACCGCATGCTCTCGTAGAAGAAGTATCGTGTCCTTGATGTCTTTCTCATTGATCTGTACTATCTGCATCTTCTCTAGCAGAAGATCGACCAAGGGAATAGTGGGTAAATCTAGTTTGAGACGGTCCTTGAAAACAAGGGTATGAGACATCCGAAGTTCATCTAAGAAAACGTCAATATCTGGGCCATTTGAAGGGCTGTGAAACTTGAGGCGCTCACCAAGAATTAGCATCTCCTTGTCCAACGTGTACCCGAGCTCCTTGAACATCTTAATGGTGTCCGACCTTTGCTTCCTATAGCCTATGAAGTCGAGATCGGTCAGCGGCCGATTCATTGCATCAATGAGCTTGATGAATTCGGGGCAATGAATTCTGAAAGCCACCGCTCCCATGACGCGAAGTTCGATACTTCTCTTCTCCGCTTCCTGAACTAGTTTCAACGCTTCATTGACGTAGAGGCTCGTCTTGTCTGTCGACACATATCTCAACTCAAACGTGGAGGGCTAGTAAACCGAACGAGTTGAAAAAGCTAATTCTAATGCCTTACTTCCAGTTTCTTTCGTGAAGCTATGGTCAGCGGCTGATTTCCTGTAGACCTAGAGAAACGGCCAATCCTCATGTCCTTGCCCGCTCTCTCGACCGCGGCTGTCTGGATACCGTGCACCACGTTCACGGCACCAGGTTCTGTCCTGAAGAAGGGACTTGCTTCAAATACGCCCAGCTAGACCTTCCTCGTATGACCGAGTTTCATTCGACGCCGCGGCATACGCGTTATCGTGATTTCTGACTTGCCGGTCTGGGACTTAATGGGTCTCTCCTCAAGAGTGCCTTCTCGCCATTAGCAGTGCGATGCGTACTTCAACGAGTTTATTGGTTCCTTTTATAGGCGCGCCCAAGCTCTCTGATGATCGTTCCGGATTTGCGTTCTGAAAATTTTTCTGATTGCAGCTGAGTCCTTTGTCAGCTGTCCAATAGTAACGCCGTGAATCCGGACTTTGATTATATACTCTCTTAACACAAGCAATATAACCGATTCTCGGTCACAACCTGCACAAGTGTTAAGAACACAACAGGGGATGGATTCTTGGCTGAACGGAAAACGTTTGTGAGGCGCGCTTCTGGCCTCGTCCGAGAAGTGTCTGCTGTCGATGTTCTCGCATACAACATGTTCATCATCAGCTTGGGCTATGCCCTTTTCATGTTCTTCTACTGGGTACTCTACCCAGGGGCCAGCCTTGAATGGTCTATTATCCTGACAATTGTCGTCAGCATCGTCCAAGGCCTCGTGTATGCTTTGTTAGCCTCCGCCTACCCCCGCTCGGGTGGCGACTACGTATACATGACGCGCATTCTCCACCCAGCGCTTGGGTTCGTGATGAGCTGGAACTTTTGGATTTGGATGGTATTCTACGTAGGCCTTCAGTCTGGAATGATTGGTTTTCAGGGCCTTGCGCCCACTCTGGGAGGGATTGGATTCATAACGGGTGACGCCAACCTGATCTCATTGGGCCAGTGGGCTGGGACCTCGAACGCCTACTTCATGATTGGAACGGCAGCGATAATCATCTACGCTCTGCTCTTGATCTCTGGCATGAAGAACTATTTCAACTTCCAGAAGGTACTCTTCGTAATCGCGATGGCAAGCACTATTGTCATGATGGTCCTCCTGGCGACAACAAGCCACGAGACATTCGTTGCGCGTTTCAACGCCCTTGCGAAACCATATTCCCATGTTGATGACACCTACAGTGCAACAATTCAGACCGCAGTTGCAGAGGGTTTCACTCCTGGCGCTCCAATTTCATTGTTGGAAACCGTGTTCTTCTTCGTCTGGCCTTGGCTAGCGATAGGTTACTGTATGCTCTCTGCGTCGTACTCGGGAGAAGTGAAGAGCGTGAAGAAAAGCCAGATCTTCGGCATGCTCGGCTCAGCTATCATTACGGGCTTCCTATTCATACTGCTGGCGTTCTTAGGTGGCAGAGTATTTGGATACAATTTTATTGGCGCAATGGGCTATCTGCAGTTCAATGACCCCGCGGCGCTTCTAATTCCTGTTACTCCTTGGTACAACCTTTGGACAGCCTTACTCACAGACAACGTCGCGTTGAGTTCGTTCATTCTGGTGGGTTGGTTCAGCTGGTTCTTGGTTCTGGCAGTTGCAGCTTTCCTTTTCACGACTCGAACATCCTTCGCCTGGGCGATGGATGGAATGCTTCCCAATGCTTTCTCGTACGTAAGTGAGAGGTTTAGAACGCCTGTCAACACAATCATACTTTCCGCGGTCGGCGCAGTAATATTCCTCGCCGGAATCGCATACACGACTTGGCTCGGTGTGTTATCCGGGACGCTGGGAATCGGACTCGTTTGGTTCCTGGCTTCAGTGGCTGCGATGATCTTTCCATTCAGACGGAGGGATTTCTACAAGAAGTCCGGAATTAACTGGGAGATAGCGGGAGTGCCTGTCATCAGCATCCTCGGTCTATTGAATGCGATAACAAACGGAGTAGCAATCTACATTATGCTCTTTGACTGGAGAGCCTTCGCGAACAGTCCGACATCAGAGGAATTAGTGGGCGCATTCCTGGTCGTAGGCGTGATAATCTTCTACGTCATGAAGTATGTCAGGAAGAAGCAAGGCGTCGACGTGAACCTGATATTCCAAGAGATACCTGTCGAGTAGCTGAGAATGAATCGCTAACTGAAAGTGCACCCTCGATGTTATATACAATTGAACTCTCAATCATGAGCGATCGGAGCAGATGTGAGATATGACTGACCCCAGAACGTTTGTCAGGAAAGCCTCAGGCCTTGTCCGAGAGGTCTCGGGATTTGATGTTCTCGCCTACAACATGTTCATGATCAGCATCGGGTACACACTCTTCATCGTGCTCTACTGGATCTCCTACCCCGGCGCTAGCCTTGAGCTGTCAATCGTCATCACGACGATTGTGGCTCTCTTTCAAGGTCTCACATACGCATTGTTGGCTTCAGTATATCCCCGTTCAGGGGGAGACTACGTCTACATTACGCGCATAATTCATCCGACACTAGGTTTTGTTATGAGTTGGAACTTCTTTGTCTGGATGCTATTCTATCTCGGCCTGAACGCGGCTATGCTTGGGTTCCAAGGCGTGGCGCCGATGCTAGCCGGCATCGGCTTCGTGACCAACAGCCCAGGCCTAATCTCAATGAGTCAGTGGGCTGGAACTCCGAATGCATTCTTCATGATTGGAATTATCAGCATTGTCTTCTACGGCATCCTGTTGGCTTCTGGGATGAAAAACTACTTCAACTTCCAGAAGGTCGTTTTCATAATTGCTGTGGCAAGCACAATTGTGGTCATCGCGCTTCTCGCTACAACTAGCCAGGAAACCTTCATCTCCCGCTTCAACGCCTTCTCGAAGCCATACTCAAACTTGGACGACACATACCATGCGATTATTCAAACGGCGACGCAAAACGGATTCACTTCAGGAACGCCCTTTTCATTGTTGGAAACTGTGTTCTTCTTCGTCTGGCCTTGGCTCGCGATCGGTTTCTGCATGACCTCCGCATCTTACTCGGGAGAGGTGAAGAGCGTCAAGAAGAGTCAACTGTTCGGAATGGTTGGGTCCGTTCTCGTGACTGGCGTGTTATTCTTTCTATTACTCTTCTTGGGCGGGAGGGTGTTCGGTTACGACTTCCTTGGGGCGGCGACGTACCTGATGTTCAATAACCCATCCGCACTGCCAATTCCAGTGTCTCCATGGTACAACCTCTTCACGGCTCTGCTCACTGACAACGCGATTCTCAGCTCGTTCATACTGTTCGGTTGGTTCAGCTGGTTCCTCGTCCTTACCGCAACTGTCTACGTCTTCACCTCTAGAACTTCCTTTGCATGGGCTATGGACGGAATGCTTCCAGATGTCTTCGCACATGTCAGTGAGCGATACCGCACCCCAATCAACACGATAGTTCTCTCAGGGATCGGCGGCGCGCTGTTTCTTGCAGGAATCGCCTTCACCACCTGGCTAGGGGTACTTTCAGGTTCGCTTGGAATCGGTTTCGTCTTCTTACTCGCGTCGATTGCAGCCGTGATCTTCCCGTTCAGACAGAAGGAGTTCTTCAACCGCTCAGGAGTGAACTGGAAAATTGCTGGTATCCCAGTGATTTCGATATTCGGCGCGGTCAACGCCATAACGAACATTGTGGCAATCTACATCATGATCACAGACCCACGAGCTGGAGCGAACAGCCCCACTTCCCTCGCAATGGTCGTGGGATTCATAGTCGTTGGCTTCATCCTCTTCTACGTGATGAAGGCTTACAGGAAGGGACAGGGAGTCGACGTAAGCTTAACGTTCCGGGAAATCCCAGTCGAATAGAAATAAAGCGATCAGAACACGGTTCAGCGTAGCACGTAGGTCACTTCCGACACGTGGAGAATCCGATACTGTTATCCGCTGTTTCACAGCGTACGACCCGGCAGGAGACCAGCACAGTCAGGGAAGAATGTCGATTGAGGCTGAAAAACAAGGTTACAATAATTACTGGTGCTACATCGGGAATCGGAACAGCTGCAGCTAAGCTGTTCGCTGAAGAGGGAGCCGCCGTGGTCGCGGTAGGAAGGAACCTCGACAAGGGAAGCTCTCTCGTACAAGAGATCACATCTAGGGGTGGAAAAGCAACATTCATTGGCACTGACGTTTCGAAGTCTAAAGACGTTCAAGATATGGTACAGAAGGCCACCGAAGCGTACGGAAGAATCGACGTTCTTTACAACAACGCGGGTATCGATTTCATGGGAACCGTGCTTGACACTACGGAAGAACAATGGGATCTCGTCATAAACACCAACCTCAAAGGCGTTTTCCTGGCATGCAAGTATGTCATACCGCAAATGGCCAAGCAAGGCGGGGGCGTGATCGTTAACACGGCGTCGGAACTTGGCACGGTCGGGGCACGTGAAATGGCTGCCTACTGCGCTTCCAAGGGAGGAATCATTAACCTAACGAAGGCTATGGCCATCGATTGCGCCCCGTTGAACATTCGCGTCAATTGCCTCTGCCCAGGGCCTGTTGAGACACCAATGCTTGAGAGAATCTTCAATGGTGCCAGCGATCCGGCTAGGTTGAGGGAAGCACAAATCAAAGGTGTTTTGCTCCAACGCATAGCAAAGCCCGAAGAGATCGCACGGGCAGCGCTCTATTTGGCGTCTGAAGACTCATCATACAATACCGGAAACATACTGATCGTGGACGGCGGAGCCACTTCATGGTATGGGATCTAGACCCCAGATGATAAGCAAAATCAGTGCCTGATCAGAGCCAGAATCGCCTTTTGCACATGCAACCTGTTCTCTGCTCGTCGTAGGCTTCAGAGTGAAAGTCGTCCATCACTTCGTTTGCAGCCTCATGGCCCCTATCTGCAGAGAGTCAGTGCATGAAAATACTGTTCTTGGTGGCTAGATTCATCAATTCGCTAAATTACTTGAAAATGGCACTCGACCGGTTTGCATGAGGGGCCATTTATCGGCAGTATGTCTTGGGGGCAAGCCGAGAAGGCCATCACAACATCCATCTCGGCCCGTAGAACCACGTAGTCACCTGGCTTCGCCACAGTCGGCAGAAACTGAATATTGCCATCCTGGCCCACAGGGATGTTCATCCACATATTCAAGGGGCTCGGGGTTTCAGGCGGGGTGAGACCGAGTTCGCTCATAGCGGCGTGGAGGTTGTCTGTGCAGTTGTCGTGATAGCCCTCGAAATTTAGGAACCTGTAACGGTACCGGTCACATGCGGCGATGATGGTGTCGTGGATTCCAGGCGAGGTATCCTCCATGAAGGTGAGAATCGGGCGACGCTTGTTCGTATACATGATGTCGCCAACCTTCGGAATTATGTGCCCTGTGTGGGGCCGCGTGTGCTCCATTGACATAAACTCATGCAAATCGTCTGCGTTGAACGCCCATGTGTCGACGACTTGCGTCCCATGTGTGTTAATCACTTTGACAAGCTGCCCCTTCTTAGCCCTAGCAGCTTTGCCGCGCCGAGCAGGGATTGCGATCAGAGCTGCGCGCGGCAATGCTATCGCCGCTTTCGTGTTCTTTGACTTCGCCAGGACTTCATAATCGCCCAGTTCATGACATGTGTCGTGGATGCAGTCTTATGACTCATGTCTACCAAACGAGAAAAAATCAGAGGGGTGAGGGTTTACTCCACTGGGACTTCTTTGTATGCAAGGTCTACGTCAATGCCCTTGCTCTTCTGGTATGCGCGTGCAGCGTAGAAGTAGATGAATCCGCTCACGATGAAGCCTACAATTGCGATTTCGTTGCTCGGCGTGTTTGCGGCGACTACACTGTCAATCAAGAAGAGATAGATTGTATAGCCTAGGTAGATAATTCCTCCAAGACCGAAGATACTTATGGCGGGAATGCCGGCAATTCTGTAGTTAGCAGGCGACTTTTCGAAAATTTCTCGCCTTCGGTATGGTAGTACCAGTCCAGCGATGCAGACAAACAGAATTGTGATCGCCAGTCCAAGCATTCCTACTAGAGTAACCAGGTAAGGTGTGTATGCATAGATTAGCAGAAAAATCCATCCGCCAAACATTGAAATGAGTATTGCGCTTACTGGTGTCCTATATTTCTCGCTGACGTTTCCAACCCATTTTGGAGTTAGCCTGTCAATGGACCATGCGAGCATACTTCGGGACGAGTATATCGCACATACAGCAACCCAGTAGATCGACCAAATTGCGAAACTCACCAAGATCAGAAAAGTGACAACGATGTTGGAGCTCACTAACGCTGCGAAAAGGCTGTACCAAGGCGCTGTTGGAAGTGGGTAGGCGGATGGGTTAACATAATAGAGGTATCCGACCGCACCCAGAAAATCGTACCCAACGGTTCTGACAATGAGGTATGCCATTACAACGAAGAGACCGCCACATAATGTCAGACTGGCTGGTATGCCGACCATCTGGTTCTTCTTGACGCTTTTGATCTCACCAGCAAAAACGGTTGAGAGCATTGAGATTGCTAAAGCAAGGAAAGGCCAGAGAGTGCTTTTCAATGTAGCATCCCAGCTGAAGGCAGCACCAGTCGTGTAGCCCGCCTTGACCGCTTCGTTGATAATGTTGTGATATGCGTCAGGTGATGCCACGCCCAGCGCAGAAGCGTAGTGGTTGAACGCAGTTATGAACGAAGCAGGGTCTGTAGCTGCAAGGACAACTATTGTAAGCAGACTACCAACAAAAGCGATTATGAAACTCGCCGTCTGGAACTTGAAGTACGATCTGACCCCGAAAATCAGGAGCAATGTGAACAAGATAAGGACCACAGTTCCTAGGAGGACATACCCATTCGGAGTACTGACCGCCTGGGCATAGGTCGCCATCTGTGGGTTCCCTGTGATCGATCCGAGTATGGCGAAGAAGGTAGATAGTCCCAAGAAGCCGAAGAGACCTGCGGACCATCCGACGTAGAATATTTCCCATAAGGCGAAGTTCCAGTTCATTGCGAAACCGATTGCCGGATGCAGTGTTCTAGTGACGAACACATAGTCCCCACCAGAACGCGGCATTGTCACCGAGAACAGGGAATAGACCAGCGCGAAAAACATGCATCCAATTGTGGTTATGATTATTGATAGTTCCATGCTGCTGCCAGGGTAGAATGACGGAATAAAGAGCACAATGTACGCGATGCCGATACCGATGCTTATCTGTGCGATATTGTACAACAGAACATCCGTAAACGATATTTCTCGTACAAGGCCAGATGCCTTTCTTAGAAAGACTTTCGACGGAGTTTCCAAGCGAAAGACCTAATCGCGTAATGCGGTTGAACGCGTTAAAAGATTTGTCATCTTGGTTAACCGCATACACTGTAAGTAACATAGTCTAAAACGGACATCCACTACATACTATGTGAAGCTCAGGAACATTGAGAATTGGATACTTCGTCGAATTGGAAAAGGTACGAAACCCTCACGAGTTAATCGACCAAGCCGTCTACGCCGAAAAGAACGGTTTCGGAGCCGTTTGGGTGACCGATCATTTTCATCCGTGGGTTCATACGGACGCAGGGTGCGGTTTTACATGGTCTTGGATTGCAGCTTGCGCAGAACACGTTAAGACCATTCCAATAGGCCCCGCTGTCACCGCTCCGATCCTCAGATACCACCCCGCCTTGGTTGCTCAAGCATACGCGACTCTAGGAGTAATGTACCCTAACCGAATTTTCTTGGCGGTCGGAGCCGGCGAAGCAATGAACGAAGTGCCGCTAGGGTATGAATGGCCGAACTTCAGAGAACGGTCCGAACGCTACGAGGAAGCCATCAGAATAATCCGAGCCTTATGGACAAGAGACTTCGTCACCTTCAAGGGCAAGTACTATCGACTCAGAAACGCAAACCTGTACACCAAACCCGACAAACCGATTCCGCTGTACGTCGCAGCAAACGGACCAATCAACGCGGAGATTGCAGGCAAATATGGCGATGGATTCCTTACCATGGAGAATCAAGATGTCTCCTTCTACAAACGGATCCTATTCCCTGCGGTGGTTAAAGGCGCCAAAAGTGTTGGAAGGGACCCCGATAAAATAACGAAGATACTTGAAGTGAACGTTGCCTACGATGAAGACTACGACAAGGCTCTTCAAGCATGCAAACGGTGGGGAACAATAATGATGCCTGTCTTCTACAAGTACCCGGTCTCTGACCCTAGGGAGGTTGAGGCCACATCAGTTTGGCTTGATGAGAAGCAACTAGCGAAGGTTTGGATAATCTCCTCTGATCCGGACGAACACATACGACGGCTGGAACGGTACGTGAAAGAAGGATTCCAAGACATCCACACCTGTAACTGGAGCCAAGACGAGTACAAGTATATCGACATGTACGCAAAACACGTAATCCCATACTTCAAATCAAACCACAGCTAGTCGAATGTGATTCGAATTGAACATGCAGGAAATCACATGGCAGGATTTCGATGCATTCGTAAAGAGAAACGGCGTCATAGTAGTGCCCGTCGGCTCAACCGAGCAGCATGGGCCACACCTCCCCTTGGGCGTTGACGCTATCATACCCTATGAAATTGCATTGAAATTGGCTGAGAAGTCGGATGTGGTAGTAGCCCCGCAGATAGCATTGGGATACAAACCTCAACCCGGAAGTTCAGGTGGGCCTGATTTTCCTGGAACATGCAGTTTGGACGGAGCAACCCTGACAGCGTTTGTGCGGGATTTCCTAAGAGACGTGATTCGGCACGGAGTGCAGAAGATCATTATTCTTGACGGGCATTATGAAAACAGCATGTTTCTCAACGAAGGCGTCGACCTCGCATTAAGGGACAGCGGTCGACCCGCAAACGTGAAGGTCGTAGTCGCCCGGTGGTTTGAACTCATAAAACCTGAGGAATACGACAAAATCTTCCCCGGCTTTGAGGGTGTAGCCTTGGAACACGCAGCCAACATGGAAACGGCTATGATGTTGTACTTGAGGCCGAAACTGGTAAAGACGGACAGGATTAGAGGAGATTCAGCAGAACGGTATCCACCGTACGTTGTCCTCCCTCCGACCAAGGATCTGATTCCGAAGACGGGCGTTCTAACCAAAATCAAGAAGGTTAATGCACAGCAAGGTGAACAGATGACTCGAATCGCAGTCTCAAGGCTACTTGAGCTAATAAGAACAGAGTTCGCATTGCCAAGGCGCCCTTATTCCGGAAAAGGTTCGATAGCATCAGGCGAGCGCCAAAACCGCTCATGAAGCCCACGAGGCAGACATTTATGCAGATTTAGAGCGGAAAACTCCGCTGAATTCGTGAGGCGTTGAGAGATGTTTACAAATTTGAAGGGCATGGACTTCATCGACACTGCGGAATGGACTCGTGAAGAGCTGGACGCCGTACTGGAGTTGGCGAAGGACCTCAAGAGGAAGTTCGCAGTTGGCGAACCGCACAAGATCCTTGCCGACAAGACGCTCTTCATGCTATTCTACAATCCCTCGCTCCGCACCAGGAACAGCTTCGAGGCGGGGATGACGCAACTTGGAGGGCATGCGCACTACTTGCAGCCCGAAACGGTCTACAGCCCAACAATCAAGGTGGGCGATGTTGGGGAGACAAAGGTGGTAGCTGAGACCAAGGAACGAGTCTCAGACACCGCCAGAGTGCTTGAACGATATGGGCATGGGATTGCTATCCGGATCTTCGGAAAACCCGCAGACTGGACCTATGGCAGAGGCAACCAAATTGTGCGCGACTTCGCGAAATGGTCCAAGATCCCGATTATCAACATGGAAGACGACATGTTCCACCCATGCCAAGCAATGGCTGATATACTAACCATCAAAGAGAAATTACCGAAACCTGAAGGAAAGAAGCTAGTGATGAGCTGGGCATACGCCCCAAGCCCGTGGAAACCGCTCAGCGTGCCGCACAGCGTGGCACTGGTTGGGACAAACTTCGGAATGGATGTCGTACTAGCCCATCCAAAGGGCTTCGAGCTAGATCCCAAAGTGATACAGAACTGCAAACGCCTAGCGGATGAAAACGGCGGCTCCTTCGAAGTGTCCTACGACATGAAAGAAGCATTCCAAGGTGCCGACGTGGTTTATCCGAAGTCATGGACGAGCACGGAGTACTTGCCGCCCAAGAGGTCTAGCCCTGACCTAGACGGTGTAAGGCAACTCATAGACAAGCACAAAGATTGGATCTGCGACCAGAAGATGATGGACCTCTGCAAGAAGAAAGCTCTCTACATGCACTGCTTACCTGCAGACCGCGGCTTCGAGGTAACGGATGAGGTCATGGATGGACCGAACTCCGTCATATTCGACGAAGCGGAAAACCGCCTTCATGCCCAGAAAGCAGTAATGGCGCTGACGATGGGATAGCGCGCACAAAAACATATACCATTTCGTCTCGCCTGTGTCCCAGTCTTCACGGGATGACTTGGAGGGCGACGCTCACCGCCGAACTTGCGTCCGGTCGAAACGAGGAGTTGCAGCACGAACTAGAAGGGACACATACTTGCGGACATCATTGTACTGGTCAATGGTAAGAGTAGCTTGAATCAGTTCTTCCCGCTGTCTCTTGCTCAAAGCGACTTGCGCGTTGGCATGGAACTTGGCAATCAGTTCTTGCTCGGAAAGTGGCCGCTCCGGCTCTCCCCTAGCGAAGTCCTCTTGCTTCTTGAACGTTCGCTCATCTTTTGTCGTGATGGTGACGATCGCTCGTTTCACATTTGGAAAAATGGCATCGATCTCAGGGTTGGCAATGACCTTGATCTTAGGAAGAAGTTGCAGAACAGATTGATCTTGGAGAGCTTTTTCTTCAAAGTCAGATGGTAGAACATTTCCTTTGGCAATCGCCACTGCTATGCAATAAGGAAGAGAATGATCAGCTGTTTCCTTCGTTGTGGGATGGTATTTGCTTTGGTCAGATAGAATATCAGCTCCGCGATTCGTTGTCTCGACAAGAACTTCTCTGACTTCACGGGAATCGATTTTGTTCTCTCGCATTATTTCCAAAGTCGCCGTGATCGGCTGATGCGTCAGTGCTTCCGTTGGAAAGGCCTTAAAGCTACACTGTGTGATGAGGAACCCTTCGCCTAGACGATCGATCAACGCATTTCTATTCCATCTCACTTTTGGTAGTACTTCGAATAGGCTCTCTTTCCCCTCGAAAACCTCCACCGGACCGGAATAGCCTGTTGCTGCGAGCATCGCTCCGCGAACTCCAGCTTCAGTTGCCATGGGATCGGCTGCATTCTTCATGTTCGTCAGATGGCCTGCCACCACCCCGCCGAAAGTGAAGTGACTTGAGCCGGCGATTCCGACGGCTGACACCATTTGGTCTTCGCTTAAGCCGAGCATTCGTCCAGCGACCAAAGGACTTACAAATTGCGTAAGGCTTGCGTGATGCCAACCCACTTCACGAATCCCGGGATCAGCGGCAAGGCACAGTCTCATCTCAAGCTCATAGGCGATCACAATCGCTGTAACTAACTCCTTTCCACTTACGCCACGATGCTCCCCTGGGGCTAGTGCCGCAGGGATTATGTCTGACGGATGACAGGGATCCTGTTTCCAGTAGATATCGTTGTAATCCATGGCACGGATTAGAAGGGAGTTCATAAGTGCTGCGTTGGGCATGCTTGTCTTATCGCCGTACCAGATGATGCTTGCCTGTTTCTTCCCTCCAAGCTGCTGAACATAGTTGTACGCTGCCTGAATGTCCTTCAGTTTAACGGCGGCAAGAGCGCAGCCTATGCTGTCCAGGAGCAACCGCTTTGCCATTCGCAAAACAGGTTCAGGGATCGTCTCATAACGTAAAGACAGAGCAAATTGTGCCATTCTGCGACTGATCGAATCCACCTATAGTAGCTCCCGGTGAGGCTTCCCCTTGTAGACGGCCTGGGCGAAGTTGATAGACCGCATTTCGGGCTGAGAAAGAATCTCTTCGAAGTAATGTGCAGAGAGGCCGGCAACTCGACCCCAAATGAAGAGGACCTTCGCGACTATGGGGTTCAGCTCCATGTCGGCAACTATAGCCCCGATGACTCCATCCACGTTAATGGGAAGGCCCATGCCCCGCACTTCCTTGAACACCTTCGAAATCATCTTCGAAACGGCTACATTCTCTGCGGCTATCCCTGCAACTTCACTCAGTTTCCAGAGAACATCTCGCCTCGGGTCTTCTGTGTGGATCCTATGGCCGAGACCTTCAATCCTCCGCCCGGCTCTGACATACTCAGTAACCACTATTCTAGTGGCTTCCTCCAAATCGACTTTATTTTTCTTGGAACGAGAAACACATTCGGAGAAGAAATGCGCAGCCTTCGTTCCTGCTCCTCCGTGGACGTCCGTTATCGCGCCAATTCCGCTTGCAACCGACACCGAGTAGTCGGGTCTTGTTGTTGCCGAGAGTATAGCGACCTGAGCTGAGGGAGGAGTAACACCGTGGTCCACACATGCTACAGCCATCGCTTCAAGGAGTTTTCCTTTTTCACGATCAAAGGCCGTGTTGCCAGTTATGGCTCGGTAGATTAGTTCAGTGAAGCTCGATTCTTCGGAGAGGCCGTCGAGCGCGGATGTGGTTCGCAAGATTGCTGCAAGATACCTTCCGACTCTTCCCATAGCGAAGGCAGTCTTGAGTCTAGGTCCTGATCTTCCCTTCTGCGGAAACGTCGCTAGAATTTCGTCATAGATGAGAGCCCTAGCAAGGGTCTGAGAGATATCTTCATCTCCATACCTTACGATCGGGGGCGCTGGCTTGAGAGCTCCTTTCATGGCGGTGGTTCGCAACTCTTTCATCAATTCTGGAGCGGCGAACTCTCCTTCGATTAGGAGATTGGCTACGTCCAAGAGCCCTTTGTGGCCAACGATTTGTTGCAGTGAGTAGCCCGAGATGATGATGTTGTTCGGCTTTACTTCGGTAATTACAGTCCCCCACCCTGGGGTTGTGGCTTTCGCGTCCCAGGTGTGTCGCATTTTCTGATAGTATCGTTCTGGGTCGAAGTAGGTTTTCTTCAGTTTTGTCTTCGCAGCCTCGATGAGGTCGTACTGGGAGTTGACAACGGTTACTCCTGCACGCTCCAGTGCTTCCTTTTTTGACTTGAAGGTGCCGTAGGCTTGTCCTGGAGCGACGATTGCTCCGGCGTGTCCCATTGTCTTTCCTTCCGGGGCGTGTGCTCCTGAGACGAGGGCTACCAAGGGTTTTGAGTATCGTTCGGGATGGGCAAGAATATCCTCGGCCAGTCGCTCTTCTTGGATACCGCCTATCTCTCCTGCAATCACCACGAGTTCGGTGTGTGGATACTTCATCACAAGAGGGACCAGATCCACAAAAGTGGAACCAATCGCTGCATCGCCGCCGATACCAATGACCGCGTTCTGAGCGATACCTGCACTTGCTAGAGCGTCGGACAGATGGTACAGAATTGCACCACTACGAGAGATTATCGTAACCCCATTTGGTCCGACCTTCCCAGGGGCAATCTCTTCAGGGTAGAAGACGTCGGGAAGCATCCCTATCTTTACCTGCTCAGGGGGAAAGATTATGCCCGGCGAGTTTCCCCCAATCAGGACTGTTCTGTTCCTCCTCGCAGCCACGAGCATCTCGCGGACATCGCGCAGAGGGATTCCTTCAGTGATTAGGACAACAAGTGGGATACTTGCTTCAATGACCTCGATTACCGCCTCTTTCGCCGTGGAAAATTGCCGCCAAATGCTCGCCGCAGCGACATATGGGTGATCTTTGAGACACTCTGCAACCGTGTCATATACTGGAATTGTCTCGTGGATACGAGTGCCGCCTCGGCCCGGCGCAATTCCAGCAACAATTCTAGTCCCGAAGTCCCGCATTAGTCCTGCGTGACGCGTGCCCTCGCCTCCCAGGCCCACAACAATTGTGTCAATCTCCCCTGTCTCTTTGATGTGCCTCGCGAGTTCCGGTCGAACTTGCATGATGAGATGGTAGAGTAACCCTTGGTCGGCACGTATTTTCTCCATTATTTCTCCCTCTTGGCGGTGGAGAGCCAGTTGATGGCGTCTTTGATCACATCAGCCATGATACGCTGGTTTCCCACGATGATTGTCATCTCTTTGAGCGCTTCCGGTGTCTCGGCCTTGGCCTTCTCCAAGTATTCTCGGGCACTAGGAAGATCTGTTCCGACCATCCGACCGTAAACAGGAATGATTTTCTTGCCCTGGGCATGTCTTTCCCTGAGGGCTTCAACGAGTCCACGGATGAAGACGTCGCAACTTGAGATGCCCCCGAATCGCGAGGTTATGATTAGCTCGACTTTGTCATAGTCCATCAGCAAATGAAACATTTGGGCTACCTGACGCTGGGAAGGCCCCCCTCCTGAGTCCATGAAATCGACGGGTATGACTCTACCTTGAAAGAATCGATTCCCAATATTCGCGACCTCGTCAATCGAGAAAATTCCATAGCCAGCCCCACCAGGGACAAGCCCTACGTAGATTTTCTTCAGATCCTTTGGGGCGTCTTCGGGAAGAAGATCTACATATTTGAAACCGTTTGCCTGAGCCTTTCGTTCGTTCGCGGTCGACTCGGCTGCATCATGCCGCTTGTTAGTGATTCCAAGGGAATCAAGTAGCTTTTCCTGACGATACAACGCGTTATCGTCAAGCACTATCTTGGCATCAGCGGCTACAGGTCCTTTAGGCGTGATTATCAGTGGGTTGATCTCACAGATCTTGGTGTCAGCTTCTTGATAGAGGCTGTAGACCTTGGAAATAATCTCTGCTAGGTTTTCTGTGCTGGCGATGGCGCGTGCACTTGCAGGCAGCTCTTCGATAAGTTGCCTGGCTAACTCGTTTGCCAGACTCGGGGCAAGCTTGCTCTCGTTTCCCGAGACCTCGATTCTGTGGATTGCTTCTGGAGTGTCTCTAGCCACCGTCTCCACATCTACCCCGCCGGTGGCGCTTGCTATGACAACGTTGTTGAAGGTTGCGGGATCCATCGTCGTCCCTATGTAGCAGGCCGCGAGCTCGTCTACAGCTTCCTCGACTAGTAAGGACTTAACAGGGTAGTCTTTCACTCCCTGCTTGAAGATCTCCTCAGCTTTGGCCTTGGCTTCACTTTGATTCTTGGCTTTCTTGATTCCTCCCGCTTTTCCTCGTCCTCCAACCAGAACGAGTGCCTTCAGGATCAATGGGTAATGTGCGTTGAGTCCTTCCAGTTCCAAGGCCGAGTGGATTATCCCATATTGCCTAGGTACAGGAATACCCTTGTCCCGGAAGAGTTGTTTTGCCTCGTTTTCGTATAGTCTCATTTTGCCTTTCTCTTGGCTATCTCAAAGTCGATAAAGTCGCAATGGTGAATTAGAATCGCTTCAGGTGTCCTCTTGACTTTCTCTCCTTCCTCTGAATGAGACATGACTATGTGACTTACCTCTAGGGGTAAGTCAGTTTCACGCGTGAGGCCATATCCAGAGACGGGATGTCTAACAAGTTCGCCCGATCTCGATTTTACAACGTGCCGCCCGCGCTTTTCGTACTCTAGAAGCTTACCCACATCATGAAGAAGCCCGCCTGCAATAACATAGTCCATATTCAGGTCACCCCTCTCTCGAGCCACAGCCATCGCCATATTTGTTACACGTCTCGTGTGTTCAAGCAAGGACGTTTTCGTCTGAATAAGTAGGGTGAATGGAATATGTTCTAAATCGTCCACTTTCCAGCAGCCGCGCTCTTGAGCGAGCTGCCAAGTCCTCAGAACGGCCTCGATCAGCTTTGGATTATGGATTTGACTTACTTCTGGAAAGATTCTCTTGAATTGGTCATGTTTTCTTCTCACGAGAAAACCAGATCTCCATGTTTTTCCACGTATGCGATAAGTCCGCCTTCGCTAAGGATTGTCTCCATGGTCTTTGACATTGCTGGGAACTGGATCTTGGTTCTTCTTGTCAGGTTCTCTACGACACCGTCCGTGAGATGCAATTCGAGTTGGTCGCCTTCATCGATTATTGTTGTGTCACAAACAATCGCTGGCAATCCTATGTTGATTGCGTTGCGATAGAATATTCTTGCAAACGACTGAGCAAGGACTGCGGCGACACCGCACGTCTTAATGACAATTGGCGCATGCTCTCGACTTGAACCCATCCCAAAATTCTTTCCAGCCACAACGAAGTCTCCTGGCTTTACGCTACCGGGGAACTCCTTTCTGGCATCCTCGAGGGTGTGTTTCGCCAGTTCGGGCAGATTCGACCGAAGACCCATGTACCGTCCCGGAGTTATTTCGTCCGTGCTGATGTTGTCCCCAAATTTCCACGCTCGTCCAGCCATTCTTTACACCTTCTCCTCAAACAAACTCTCTTGGATCCGTAATGATACCAGTGATTGCGGTTGCCGCTGCTGTTGCTGGTGATCCCAGGTATGTCTGGGCTTTCGGGTTTCCTGTTCGGCCTGGAAAGTTTCTGTTCGAAGTGGAGAAGATCACCTCGTTGTCGGCGGGGATTCCGCCAACTGCTCCGTAGCATACTCCACATCCAGGCGGGGTGATTACTGCTCCTGCTTGTAGTAAGGTTTCCAGAATTCCTTCTTCCATCAATTTCAGGTACAGGTTCCTAGATGAGGGGGTTACTATCAACTTGAGATTCTTCGCTTTTTGTTTCTTCCTGAAGATTTGGGCCACGATCCGCATATCTTCGATTCGGGTGTTTGTGCAACTTCCGATGAAGACCTCGTTAACCTTCACATCTTTAGCTTCGGAGACCGGTTTGACGTTGGAGGGCGAACCGGGGAAAGCAATTTGAGGTTGCAGTTCCGAAGCGTTGATTGCGATTTCCGATTCGTAGGAAGCATTATCATCCGCATGGATTTCCTTCCATTGGTGCTCCCGACCAAACTCCTTGAGATACTGTTTTGTGCGTGCGTCCGACTTGACGAGGCCTGTCTTGGCGCCAGCTTCAACAGTCATGTTAGTCAAGGTCAATCTGCCGTATACCTCTAGTTCATCGATTGCTGGTCCATCGAATTCTACTGACTTGTAGGTTGCGCCGTCTGTTCCGAGTATGGACAGGGTCTTCAGAATCAGGTCCTTGGCGAATACGCCTCTCGGAAGGCGACCCTCAATATTCATCCGTATTGATTCGGGGACACGCAGCCATGTTTTCCTTAGTTTCATCGCGATTGCAATATCTGTCGCGCCCATGCCAGTTCCGAATGCACACAGACCACCAGCCGTGCAGCTGTGTGAGTCTGTTCCAACGAGTAGGTCTCCCGGAGCCGCGTAGTCTTCCGCGATTATTTGGTGACAGATGCCGTTACCTGCATCAGATAAGATCAGTCCGTTGATTGAGGCGTAATTTCTGACGGTTGCCTGATCGTTTGATAGTTCTTTTGTGGGGCTTGGAACTGCATGATCGATGAAGAAGACCGTCCGATTCTTGTCGGAGCTGGAGAGATCGTTCTTCAATTTGCTTAGTTGCTGAATTAGAAGTGGTCCGGCTGCGTCGTGACTAAAGGTGTAATCCACTTTGACTATTACGATCTCTCCAGCCGAAACGGATCCCTTAGCGGTGTGTGATCCAATCAACTTCTCCGCTAATGTTTTTCCTGTCATTTCGCCTAAGCCCCCTTCTCCCTATCCAGTTTGGCTAGTATTGCATCCGTCATTTGAGGTGTTGAGGCTGCCCCTTGTTGGAGTACTTTCGGCCCGCCGGTGAGGCGCATCATGTCGTAAGTGCGAACCTTTCCTTCCCTCACGACGGCGCCAACTGCATCCCAGATCTTTTTCGCTTTGGCAGTTTCGCCGACATGTTCCAGTAGCATCGCTCCCGCCAGGATGGTGGCGATCGGATTCACGATTGGCGGATTCAACTCCGCGTACTTAGGGGCAGACCCGTGTGTCGGTTCGAAGACCGCAACTTCCTTCCCAATATTCCCCGAAGCGGCGAAGCCCAGCCCACCAACCAACCCGGCCAAAGCATCAGAAAGGATGTCGCCAAAAAGATTTGAAGCGACGATTACGTTGAAGCCTTCCGGGTTCTTGTTCAACCACATTAACTGCGCGTCAATGTTGTTGCGCCAGAGTTGGATGTCAGGGAACTTTGTTTTTTGAATTTCCTTCGCGACTTCCTCCATCATGCCAGAGGTTTCGCGCACCACGTTTGGCTTTTCGCAAATGGTCACTGCCTTGAAACCCTTCTTTTTGGCGAACTCAAACGCTGCGGTGATGATTCGCTGCGCCGCCGGCCGAGTGATGATCCGCACGCTTACCGCGAGATCCTGCCCGGGAACGTCGGCGAAGGCCTTGAATTTGGTATGAGAGTCCAGCGCAGCACGCACAATATCCGGCGGGTTCGTCCACTCGATGCCACAATACAGGCCCTCTGTGTTCTGGCGGAAGATGGTAGCGTTGATCTGCGGCTCTTCGAAGCCACCATCAGGCCTTTTGCGGATATAGTTCAGCGGATTGCCGGGAAAGCCTACGCAGGGCCGCACGCAGATATCCAGGTTGAAGCGTTGACGCATAGTCACGATGGGGCTGTAGTAGACATGTCCTTTATCGCGTAGCTTAGGGTCCAGTTCGGCTTCGGCCTCTTTCTTTGGTTTGGATGTGATGGCGCCAAACAGTCCCAGCTTGTGCTGGGCTAGCAGGTCAATCGTGCGACTGGGCAGCGCGTTTCCCTCGCTCCGCCAAAGCTCCCAGCCTATGTCGGCATGGATATAATCTGCATCGAAACCAACTGCCCTGAGGACACGTAGTGCCTCCGGCATAACTTGGTTGCCGATCCCGTCTCCTGGCATGGTCACAACGGAATAACGAGCCATAATCCCGTCTCCTCTTATCCGAATAATAATTGTTAGTCATTTTCGTACATACGCGTAAATAATGCTGTAAGCTCACACTTTCACCGAAGCGCTTATCGTTGATTCTCGATAACCTTCACGTTTTCATCTACTACGCATCTTCAGCAATCTTCGCAGCTATAACAGAAGACCTTCAAAATGGTGCGGGGAAGGGGATTCGAACCCCTGAAGGCTTTCGCGTCCATATTTGGGCTCTACGCCACAGGATGGCTTCTCTTTGCCCAAGGCAAGTTCTGATCTTAAGTATGGCCCCACCAGCGGGCTGGTGGTCCTGCCCCTTTGACCTGGCTCGGGTATCCCCGCTCAACCCCAAAGGAAAACACGTTGATTCTTTAAGCTTCTTCGAATCATCCCGCCTTAATCCTTTTACTTTAGCCGCCCCGTTCCAGCTCTGGGCCCGTAGCTCAGGTTGGATAGAGCGGCAGGCTCCGCTTAAAGAAGCGGAAATTGTTGCCGAACCCCCTAAGGAACACCCGGAAAAAGCTGTAGAACTGGAAGGCCAGTGCAGAAGTCCGGGGTTCAAATCCCCGCGGGCCCGCCAAGCATTTTACCGTATTTTAGCTTGGCAAATAATGGGTGTCGATTTAAGCGCTTAATTCGTTGTCGGTTTAAGCAGCCCTGCGAGCTAAATTCTTGTGAGCACAGAAGCTATCCTGTCAACTGGCTGATCGTGTTGAACCGTAAGGTTCCTATGCAGCCGACGCAGGGCGAGTAGACCGCATACTTACTCGTACGTGAAGTATGTACGAAACATACGCAAGGGGTAAGTCCGTGGGCCATTTATCCTAACCGCGTAGCTGGGGCTACGTTCGATAACGGAGAGTTCTGGAACCATGGTGAACGAGAACGGTAAGGGTAGGTTGAGTTTCAGGCCGATCCTCTTGTCCTGTTTACTGGTCGCGACCGTACTCTTGACGGTGGGTGTGACGTATCCGGTACCGGTGCGTGCGTGTAGCAACTGCAACTTCCTACTCAAATGGGGTTCCTCAGGTTCTGGTAACGGCCAATTCAACGAACCGTATGGTCTTGCGGTTGACTCAGCCGGAAACGTGTACGTAACCGACATCGGCAATGATCGTGTTGAGAAGTTCACCAGCACAGGAGCATTCCTCAATTGGTGGGGTTCGCTGGGTTCTGGTAACGGCCAATTCAGCAGTCCGAAGGGTGTTGCTGTTGACTCAGCCGGAAACGTGTACGTAACCGACGTCGACAATGATCGTGTTGAGGAGTTTGCTGGTACAGGCACATTCATTACGAAATGGGGTTCGGGCCCTAGTCCTGGTAACGGCCAATTCAATCATCCGGGTGGTGTTGCTGTCGATTCAGCCGGAAACGTGTACGTAGCCGACCGTTTCAATAATCGTGTTGAGTTGTTTGGTGACTTAACTTTGGCGACGATTGGGTTGTTTGCTGGTTGGAACCTGGTCTCGTTGCCAGTCATACCGGTGAATACTGCGATAGCTAAGGTTCTTCAGGATTTGATTGCTACCCACAACTTCACGATCGTTTGGTCCTACCAGGGGGGCGTGTGGAAGTCTTTCATGCCGCCAAGTACGGGCACGTTGAAGACTATGGCTGACGGGTTGGGGGTACTGGATCTACGTCACCCAGCCGAGCAGGTTGCTTGTTCTCGGGTATGTTATTCTGCCCGCGTCGACTCCGCCCACGTACCAACTTACGTCGGGATGGAACCTGGCTGGTTACAAGCCTACGGTTGACGCTACGAGTTCCGAGTTCGTTAGCGCGTACATTAGGAGCCTGCCGCCTGGCAGCTACGACCAGTATAGCATCCGCATTTACGTGAACGGGGCGGGTCATTGGCTTAATGGGACCTCAACGGTGCTCAGCCCCGGTCAGGCCTTTTGGATTCGGATGCTGTCCCCCGCGACGCTTTCCCCATAACAACGTGTTCGAGCCCTAATCAACTGCCCAACGGTCAAAGTGCAGACCTACCAGCAACATGATAGCTGTAGGCCGCGTGTTGCGACTCGTAGTTTTGTGTGTGGTTGTCGTGGTGCGGGTAACCAAACTTGAATGGGCTCACTAAGACTTCCGTTATCGAATTAAGCGCTTAAATCGACATCGAATTAAGCGAACTCCTCGAGACTTTTTACCCACTTTTTTGCCAAGCTAGTATTTAGTAAAGGTACCAAGAACTATTCTTCCACCCCCAAACCCCAAACGACGCGCGAGCGCAAATGAAGGAAAACGGGCCCGGCCCAAGCTACCAACAAGGCCCGGCGGATAAGCCTCTCATCGAAAAGACGGTTGGGAGTTTCTTCGACGAGGTCGTCTCTAGGTATGGGGATAGAGAGGCGCTCGTTTCAAGGCATCAGGGCCTCAGGTTCACTTACGCACAGCTCAGGGAACGGGTGGATGAATTTGCCGTAGCGCTTCTCGGGTTCGGCGTGCAGAAGGGAGATCGCGTCGGCATATGGTCCCCGAACAACGCGCAATGGGTCATGACTCAATTCGCCACAGCAAAGGTTGGCGCGATCCTAGTTAACGTGAACCCCGCATACCGAGTTCAAGAATTGGAGTACGCGCTAAACCAGTCTGGCATAAGCCTGCTCGTAACGGCCAAGCAATTCAGAACTTCGGACTATCATTGGATGATAACCGAGCTAGCACCTGAAATCAGAAAAATCCCGAAAATAGGGCCTGACCAGGAAATCAAGGCGGCTCGTGTCCCCGCCCTACGACGAGTCATAACACTCAGCAATGGCGGTGAGCCTTCCCCATCCTCAATGCTTCCCTGGGAACGTTTCATAGACATCGGAACAATGAACTCCTCCCCAGCCGAGCTTAGAGAAAGAGAAGAGACGCTCGAATGCTATGACGCCATCAACATTCAATATACGTCGGGAACCACTGGTTTTCCGAAAGGCGCCACCCTAACCCATTATGGCATTTTGAATAATGGTTTCTTCGCTGGCGAGGGAATGAATTTCATCACCACGACAGATTGTGCATCCCAGTACCCTTCTACCACTGTTTCGGAATGGTGCTAGGGAACCTTGCGTGCGTTACCCATGGTGCAACCATGGTTCTTCCCTCAGATGCTTTCAGCGCGGAAACCGTCCTGAGGACTGTGGAGGAGGAAAAGTGCACAGCGCTTCACGGCGTACCAACAATGTTCATCGCCGAACTCGACCATCCAAACTTCAGGGAGTTCAACTTGTCCACCTTAAGGACCGGCATCATGGCGGGCTCCCCATGCCCGGTTGAGGTTATGAAGAAAGTCATATCGGATATGGGCATACGAGAGGTCACTATTTGTTATGGGATGACGGAAACCTCTCCAGTCTCATTCCAAACCCGCATCGACGACTCACTGGAACTTCGGGTCACGACGGTAGGGCGAGCCCACCCCCATGTCGAAGTAAGAATCATCGACGCGTTAACAGGCCGAACTCTACCATGCGGAACTTCGGGAGAGCTGTGCGTTCGCGGTTATCTCGTGATGCTCAAGTATTGGAACAATCCAGAAGCCACTCGGGAAGCCATTGACCCCGAGGGTTGGATGCACACTGGAGACCTTGCAGTTATGCAACAGAATGGCTACGTGAACACCGTCGGGCGAACTAAGGATATGATTAGCCGTGGCGGCGAGAAGATTTTCCCGAGAGAAGTGGAAGATTTCCTCTACACGCATCCTAAGGTTTCAGATGTTCAAGTAATCGGAGTTCCAAGCCGAAAGTACGGAGAAGAAGTCATGGCATGGGTCAAACTGAAACCCGGGGAGTCTGCAACAGCCCAGGAACTTCAGGAATACTGCAAAGCGAGAATAGCATACTTCAAGGTTCCAGCCTACTTCAAGTTCACAGGCTCGTTTCCTATGACGGTTACTGGGAAAATCCAGAAGTTCAAGATGCGGGAGATTTCAATTAAGGAGCTAGATCTGCAAGGGGCAGCAACGATAAGAACCGCGTAACTTCTCGTTGTTTAGTCCGACTTGCTAGAAATATCCTTGGGGTTCGGTGATGAGGTTGGGCTGGCGCCCGATCTTTGGAAGCTCGTGGCTTAGGAATGGCCGATTGTCAGATTTTGAGTACGTGCTTTTGTCGTCCCATATTGCGTAGTGGTTCTCTGCGTGGTCGAAGATACGAGCTTCCAACCTGTTGTCGGTTAGTTCCTGTATTGCTCGGTATTCGATGACAACGTCGGCGAACCTTCTGAGTATTGCAGTTTTCTTTGAGTCGTGCAAATCCTCTGTCGCTACGAAGAACGCTGTCTGCCCGTTTGTTCGAATTCTGGTGAAGAGTTTGCATAGGAATGAATAGAGTTCTGCTGGGGCTGAGGAGACGGAGAGCACGTTGTCAAGAAAGTCTCCCATGATTAGTGGAATGCGGCCGGTTCTTGTTTTGGAGAGTTTTTCCAGGCTCAAGCTTAGGTCTGTGAGCTGGTTTGGTGGCACTATGGTCAATCTGGGGCCGTTTAGGAGGTTTTGGCCGTCAGTGAATGTTGCCCACAATATTCTCGATCCTGAAGGTGGTCGGAGCGACAGCGGCGTAGTGGGTCCTAGCGCGAGAATTAGGTTGTCGATGCGAAGGTCCTTTGACATGCTCATCGCGTCTTTGAGTATGTTGACTGCCCCGACATCCCCCTTGACGATGGCGATGACGATATTGTAGTCCAGTAGTGGCCGAGAGAGCTCGTATAGGGCTGGGAACGTCGCCGACCTCGTTTCCGTGTCGGAGCCACGGGGTGGTGTTCTGGAAGAGGGGGACATATCGGGCGCCGAAACAGTAGTGTACCATTATGGGTATATTAATGTTTCAGAAGAACAAGGCCACAAGCCATTAACACAAATCCAATGCGCCATCTCACCCTGAACCAACATGGCGCTAATTTCAAGGCTGATGAAATACCTAGGCGGCTTAGTCTGTACATTTGGCGGACTCTATCTGGGGAACGCGTACGGCGCATCTTACTGGCGATTCGGGCCATTCAACTTGGCATGGGACACGATCTTTCGGGGAAGCATCCTCGTAGTTCTCGGGCTCTTGCTTATTCATTTCAGCAAGTGAATTTTACATTTCTTTCAACAGGCGATTAGAAGCATCAGCCATTGTTGACGCATTGACGCCTTTGCATCAAGAAGTGGCCGAAACATCAAAACGAAAGATGCGTATTGCAGTGTCCGCGTCTACAGGCTCGTTGTACTCGGTTCGTAACTCCGAATAATTTTCTCGAGCATTTTTTACTTGCATTTGTTATCCTCCGAGGATACTCTTTATTTCCCGGAATCCTTCCTGCCCGCAAAGGTGTAGAATTTGCAACGAGCATTTCTTGCCGCAATCATAATGGTACTATTGTCTATGCCAGTCGTTGGGGTCGCACCTGTTTCGGCGCTTACCTTTGGGTTGCCCCCCGTTTTGGCGCAAAGTCAACACAAGGCCGCTATACTATCGTCTCTCGAGGCGATGGCCCCCTTGGGTTACTACCGCAAGATTATCACTGCCGATTTGAACCACGCCGGGTATCAAGTGACCTTCCTTAACGACTCTGCAGTCACCATTGATTTCTTGTTAACCCAACTGAACAATTATGATGTGATCCTATGGCGCACTAACACCTACAATTATCAGCACACCACCTACTGGTACGTTGGAGAGCAGGTCAACGGTGCAACGCAGCAGAAATACGCCTCGGACTTTGCTCACGGTTGGATCAATGGCAACGCTGGAACCCTAGGGGTTGACCTGGGCTTTTTCACCAACCACTTCTCATCGGGCTCTCTCAGCAACGTAAAACTAATTTTGCTTATTTCCTCAAATTCCAACGCAATTGGCCAGGCCTTGATTAGTGCGAAGGCTCGTGCAGTAGTCGCCTGCAATGGAGCCCTCTCACTCCAATTTGGCCTGATTGACGATCTAACTGGCCAACTGGTCAGCTACTTGGCAAATGGGAACGACGTACTAGACTCGGTGTACAGTACGGTCTCGCCATATTCGAATATGCAACCCCGAGATCCCCTCGATACGGTTTACACGCCTCCCTTCTGGTTCCTGGGCGACGGCACAGTAACAATCACTTAGCCTAACTCGCTAAATTTCCCCTCCTCTCTTTTTTCTAAGCAATTTGTATAAACGACTAGGTAGAACCACATTCAGGTCGAATTGACTGCCGTAAAAGAGCCCGTTGTCATTCACAAAGGGCTTGACAATGTATACGTGAAAGAGAGTAAGATCTGTTTCATAGACGGAGAAGCGAGCAAACTCTTCTACCGCGGCTATAGCATCGATGACCTATCCGAACACTCCACCTTCGAAGAAACCACCTACCTGCTCATCTACGGTTGGCTCCCAACAAAATCCCAATTGGACGAATTCAAGGGTCGAATTCAGTCCTACCGCACGCTTGAGCCAGGCGTGCTGCAACTAATTCGCTCATGTCCCGCCAGCAGCGATCCAATGGACGTCTTAAGGACAGCAGTCTCGGCCCTCGGCGTGTACGACCCTCACCCGATGACGGACAGCATCGAGGAACGAATCGATAAGGCGCTTAGAATTTTAGCCAAAACGCCCACGATAATTACCGCATTTGACAGAATAAGAAACCAAAGAGAGCCCATTTCACCAAAACCTGGACTAAGTCACGCAGCGAATTTTCTGTATATGTTAACGGGAAAGGAGCCTGACCCGTACGACACCCAGGTCATGGATGTCGCCCTGATTCTTCACGCAGAGCACGAGATGAACGCGTCAACCTTCTCGTGCACGGTGACTGCTTCAACGCTAGCGGATATGTACTCCATAATAACTTCAGGGATCGGGACGTTGAGAGGGCCACTCCACGGGGGCGCTAACGAAGCTGCATTGCGGACGGTCATGGAGGTGGGTGAGCCATCTAGAGCGGAGAGTTACGTCACCGAAGCCCTCGCTCAGAAAAAGAAGATCATGGGATTCGGCCATCGCATTTACAAGACTTGGGATCCAAGATATGTGATTCTAAAGAAACTTGGCGGAGAACTAGCGGCAAAGAGGGGCCAAACGAAGTTATTCGACACAGCGGAAGCGATTGAGACGAGCGCGCGAAAACACCTCGAAGGGCTTCCGATCTTCCCGAACGTGGACTCGTACTCAGGCATCGTCTTTCACGTGCTCGGAATCAGCACAGATTTGTTCACGCCCATCTTCGCCATGAGTAGAATTGCCGGATGGACCGCGCACGCAATTGAATATTTAGAAGCTAATAGGCTGATTCGACCTAAGGCTCTATACGTGGGAAAAACGGCGCTGCCATATATCCCAATGGATTCTAGGCTTGGCAGGGCGGAGGATCAGTAAACATGAACGTTGGGGACATCATCCAGCGCCCCCTTGTCACAATTCCGGCCGGAAGATCAATGCTTGATGCGGCAAAGCTCATGGTTGAGAACAACATGGGACTTCTAGTCATATGCGAAGCCGGAGACAGAACGAAACTCGCCGGAGTTGTCTCCGAAAGAGACATCATGAAAGCGATAGCGTCGGGCAGAAAGTTAACTTCGCCAATAGACGAGGTGAGCACGAAACAGGTTGTCACTGTCAAGGCCAGCTCCGAAGTGGCGGAGGCTGCTAAGGCCATGAACAAACACAGAATCAGGCATGTGGTCGTGGTCGACGAGCAAGGGAAGTTAGTTGGGGTGGTGTCGATGCGTGACTTAGTTGGTGAGCGGGCTACCCTAACTGCGATATTACAGTCTCATGAGAAAGAAGTCTTCATCGGCGGCGACTAATTCAGCGACTGAAGTTTCTCAACTAGACCGGTCAAGGGCACTTCCATTTCGTTCCGAGTGGCCATATCCTTAACCTTGACCATTTGCGATCGAAGTTCTTGTGGGCCGAGCACTATCAAGTATGGAATCCTTGTCGCATTAGCATACTCTAGCTGCTTACCGAAAGGTCGTGTTTTCAAGTCAACTTCGGTTGCCACACCGTTCTCGCGAAGTTTCTGGGCTAGCTTGATGGCCTCCTGCTTAAGACTCTCCTGAACCGTTGCGATGAAGACTTTAGCACCGAGTTGGCTTTTCGGAAACAGGTTGCCCCGTTCCAGGGAGATCATGAGGCGTTCAATTCCACCAGCCACGCCAGTTGCCGGTATGTCGCGTTTTCCGTATATCTTACACAGGCGATCGTATCTCCCCCCTCCGAAGATTGAGCCTACGTCCTCCCCACCCTTGTCGAAAGCTTCGAAGACGATTCCGTCGTAGTAACCGATGCCGCGCACTATGCTGAGGTCATAGGCACAACTTTCCAAACGCCCGAATGATGCTAAGGCGTCTGCTAGAATCTTCAACTCGTCCAAACCCTTCTTAGCATTCTCTTCCTTGAAGGTGAAGCCATCCAGCCTCGCAAGAACATTCTCGGGCGAGCCATTCAGAGAAATGAACGAGAAGATGTCATCAATTGCATCTTTCTTTACTTTGGCCGCTTGGAACTCCTTTTCGAGCTGCGGGCGGTTCGCCTTTCGTAGCTTATCGATGGTTCTGAGGCACTGGTCGAGTGCCTTGCCCGTACGAATACCTAACTGCTTTAGGTAGGCTTCCGTGAGCTTACGGTTACTTATTCTGATAACGGAATCTTTCAAACCAACGCTGCCTAAAATATCCGCCCCAACGCTAATCACCTCAGCATCGGCTAACGGGCTTTCAGAGCCGAAGATTTCAACGTCCCATTGGGTGAAGTATCGATACCTTCCAAATTGTGGTTCGTCATACCGCCAGTTTCCACCAATCGTGGCGAACTTGATGGGCTCGGGTAGGTCGGAGCGATTAGCGACCATCCTCGCCAAGCCTACTGTCAGGTCGAAACGGAGGCCAAGGCTTCGGCCGCTTTTGTCCTTGAACCAGTAGATTTCATTGCGGATGGCTGGCCCACTCTTGGCTTCAAGGGTTTCCAAGTTTTCAATCGTTGCAGGTTCAATCATCTGGAACCCATACCTCCGAACAACGTCGCGGATCTTGTCGTAGAGCCATAATCTTCGATTCATCTCATTAGAGTCCGTGTCTCGGATCCCTCGCGGGAGGGTGAAAGTTTTAGCGGCCAAGTTTCTGCACGTTCGGGGTTGCAACTACGAGAGCCCCTCCTATAACATTGTGAGTCGAATGTGGACCACCAGGGTGCAATTCCTTTATAGCGAGGCTGGAATTCTGGGAGTTAGAGTTGCTATGTCCGCCAAGAGTAAGGATTTTTGGGCTGCAACCTGCAGCGGCCTAGTTGTTGGCGGTGTACTCGCTGCGGTTTTGGGCATTGTAGTTGATCCGCCCATTTCCACGGCGACTGGAGCCCTAATTGGGGGGGCAGTCGCAGCCTACGTCCTCCACGGAAAGATCAATCAGGCTGCTGCAACGGGTGCATTGGCTAGTATCCTTGCGATACCGTTCTTTCTAGGTGTTCTAGAGATATTCCTGGTTTTCGAGGTGGTCCCCAACCCCGCTGGCCCGACGCCCCCCTTGTCGCAGTTGCAGGAAGCAGTCGTTTTCATTCTCCTAACGAACGTAGTTGCGGGCGCATTCGGCGGAGCAATAGGAGGCGCCGTTCATCACCGCGGCGCCGAATCAGCAATACCCCAACCAGTCCCACCGCTGGGAACTGGCCCTGCTCAAGTCAGGTATTGCGTTCAGTGCGGTGCTCAGTTGCACAGTGGAGAACTCATCTGCCCGCACTGCAACGCTCGGCAGCCGCAATAAGTCGCCGTACAGTCTCTAGACCTTTAACGAATTCAACGTGTAGTAGACTATATCGGTGCGTCGGTCTACAACCGCTAGTATCAGTTCCTTCTTCTCCTTGTCAGAATATTGAAGTAGTTCCCTCAGTTTCCTGAGGCTCGCCTCGCCACCCTCGTATATGATCGAGATCAAACGTCTTAGCGGCCCTTTTCCGTAAATGTCAAAATCGAAAGCCTTGGTGGACTCGCGAACTATGTAACCACGGTCCCTCAAGTCCCTGTAGACCAAGTACTTTATCCAGATCTCGGGTCTGCCAACCGAAAATGTCCGGACGAGGTCTCGAAGCTCCAACTCCCGGTTGCCTTTCTTGGCGAAAACGCGAATCTTCTGTTTCTCTACAAGATAGAAGGACTCGTATAAAGACAGGAGAAGCTTCCCTTTTCTGAGCTCGCCGAACCCCCGGTCTCGCAGTTCCATAAGTTCAGACTTGTATGGTAAGTAGACCAAACGTCCTTCGGACACGGCGTTCCAGGGAGTGAACTGTGGCCTTTCCTGGGTCTGCGCAGGGGTTTGAGGAACGGGGACGGGGCTGTTCTCCATGTAGTAGCACTTGGCTCACCGCTGACGCGTCATCCCTTAATGCTTTTGTGACTGGATACGGAAGAGCAATGGTGTGCCCTATAATTTTCCGAAATTGGTCAGCACTGAACCCGGCGAAGGCTCAACTAAGACAATCACATGGGAAAGCTAATCCAACAGGTAACCCTACTCCTTAACAGGCGACCTACTTGGAGCCCATGTCCGCGCTGAGAACTGTTGAATGGGTCAACGGCCGAGTGAGAATGATAGATCAAACCAAGCTGCCCAACAAATTTGCCTACGTATCCTTCCGAAATTACCGGCAGGTTGCAAAGGCCATCAAAGACATGACCGTGCGTGGGGCGCCAGCAATCGGCGTTGCCGCTGCAATGGGGCTTGCGCTAGCAGCCAACGCGAACCGAACCAAAGACAAAGGCCAGTTCATGCAAGGCCTTCAAGCTGCAGCGGAAGTACTTCGAAACAGTCGCCCAACCGCGTGGAATCTATTCTGGGCGATTGACAGGGTTCTTCGGAAAGCCCAACAAACAGAGGGTGGACCGAACGAGATAGCCACGCAAGTCGTTGCTGAAGCTCAACAAATCGCCCAGGAAGATGTCGAAGCAAACCACAGGATCGGCGAACACGGAGCCAGCCTCATTGATGATGGCGATCAAGTCCTAACCCATTGCAACGCTGGAACACTCGCAACTGTAAGTTACGGGACCGCAATTGCCCCTGTTCGCACAGCCATCCGACAGGGCAAGAAAGTTCGAGTTATCGCCACTGAGACGCGGCCTAGGCTTCAGGGAGCCAAACTGACCACTTACGAACTACTCAGGGATGGAATTCCGGTCACATTGATAGTTGATGGAGCAGTTGGCTACGTGATGGAAATGGGTATGGTGCAAAAAGTGATTGTGGGCGCGGATAGGATCACAAAGAAATTCGTGGCCAACAAGGTAGGCACTTATCTTATTGCGCTGGCAGCGAAAACGAACAATGTTCCATTCTACGTTGCGGCCCCTGCCTCAACTTTCAACCTCCGGAACGACCAGTCTGAAGTGAAAATCGAAGAAAGAAACCCGCAGGAGGTTACCCACATAGGAGGAAAACGAATCGCACCGAAAGGTGTCTCCGCCTTCAACCCAGCCTTCGACCTGACACCCGTGGAACTTGTGACGGGTTTCATTACCGAGAGAGGCGTGCTAAGGCCAAATGCGCTCGAAGCTGAGATGTCTATCCCCAAGAGTTAGCGAATGAAACCAGCAGCTGGTTACTGAGATAGGCTAACAGGCATGGGCGTGCAAAGCTAATCGTATCCGGGCGGGCTGCTGAACGAAGCCCGGCCTTGACTTAGACTTCTTGCAGCGGTTTCTTACCTACTTGCAAAACGATTTCTACGGGGCAATGAGTGACTGCTTCGATTCTGTTCTTCCACTCTGAACCCGTACTGATAAGCGCATACATGCCGGTAACTTCCGCTTTGGCTTTCTGAACGATTCTGGTCAAAGCGATTTGTGTCTCGCCGCTGTCGATGACATCGTCCACTATTAGTACGCAGTCTCCTTTCCTTAGCGCATCCCGTGGGACGTATAGACTGACCATTATCGCAGTCCTGTTGGGGATGTAAACTTCCTCGATGAATTCTCGTACTCCTACCTCCCTGTTCTTCTTTGCAATTACGAGGCCAACGCCAAGTCTGTGTGCAAGAAGCGCCGCCAGAGGTACGCCGTCAACGGCGGCGGCAAGGATCTTTGTTATCCGCATGCCAGCAAATGCGTTTACGGCATGTTGAACTGCCCGCTCAAGTAGAAGTGTGTCTGAGATGAGTTTGGTGTTGTCGAAGTATCCCGATTCGTCGAAACGGATTCTTTGCTGAATCTCACCTTCAAGTCGCATTATTTTCTGGAGGGTTCTGTTGATGTTCTGTGCTCTGTCTATCGTTGGTAGAACATGGCCTTTCACGTACCTGCTTAGAACCGTCTCAGGGAGGCCGATAATCTGTGCGAGTTCTCTGTATGTGTAGTAGTTTTTGGCCAGGTTGAGGAGCTCGATGGTCATGAGCTTGTATTTCAGGTCGGATATGCGTGAACCTGCTTTCAATATGCCGCCTTCTTTAGTCGCTTTGACAAGTAGGGATATGCACATGCCCATGCCCAACAGTAATAACGGTTTCGACACGAATTGACACAAAGGGTAGGGTGACTAAGGGTGGCTATCTACAATTCCTTGGCTATCTTGGTACTTCCCACTGTAGACGAAGTGTGTCTTGCTGCTAAGCTCATGAAGCACCAACTGCACGAACCTGCTATTCCTTCTCATTTCGAAGGGTTCAGGTCCGGCGTTCAAGAGTGAAATCGTTAGTTGCCCGCGAAAGCCAGGGTCGACCAGAGCTAGGCTAGCGATTATTCCTCTCCGTGCAAGTGAGGAGCGAAGATGCAATGTTCCAGCTATATCATCGCCAATTTCTACTCTTTCAAGAGTCGCTACCAAACAATGCCCGCCGGGCGAAATGGTCACATCCATCCCAAGGCGGAGGTCGTAACCGCCCCCGTTCAGGCAGTCATGGTCAAAAGGCGTGAGGACTAGCGAGCCGCTCTGCACGCGCCTCTCAATTTCCTCACCAGACAAGATCGGCAGTGGTTTTCACCCTGAGCTCGGCTCAAAGAGTGGACATATGGTACCTAACAGTGTTCCCATCGGGAAGATACGGCACACTCTGCCAACAATACCCTATTTACCGTGCCTTATGGACAGCACTGAAAACAACCCCTGTTTCTCGGAAAGCGCCCCTCTTTCGCTAATCAAAAACAGCAATCTTGGCTCATGGCTTCGACGGGACAGGCCTGGAGTCGAGCCGGGGTTGACTATGCTTTGTGCTCGTCTAATTGTCTGTGTTCTTACTGAGGACGCCATAATAGGCCTTGGAAATTTTCGCTAATTCAATGCTGGGATTTAGTAGGTCTAAGTTGGCGCGAACCGCACTCGCCACAAAACCTAACGCTCTTGGGCAGTTTTGTTCCGCAGTTCATGCAGAACGATCCAGATGTCTTCGACGTCTCTCCTACCGCTGTTTGAGGCACTGGAGCCGCTTCTACTGGAGTGTTATCGGCAAGTTGCTGGCTGGTGGATGAGTTCCGCCTCATCAGTAGAAACAGGGTGGCTAGGAACAGCCCCAAGAAGATGCCCGCCAATGTACCGAACGTTGTCACGAGAGTTGCGTCAGTTGTAGCCGTGGTGCTTGTTAGTGTGGTTGTTGAAGTCACTGGCTGTGGAGTTTCTGTTGAGGTTGTAAAGCTGGTTTCTGTGAATGCTGAATAACTCGTCTCCGTGGACGTGATTGTTTGGTACTGGTTCGGGTAACCGTAATTTGGATTGCAACCATAGAGGTAGTTTGGATAGTTAGGAGAGCAAGGAGTAGCATAGCAGTTGCTGTTGTAGCAATTGCCGTAACAGTTGTAAGGATTGCCGTTACAGTTGTAATTGTTGTAATTGCCATTACAGTTGTTGTAGTAGCAGGTGTATTGAGAGCAGTCCCATTGGTTCCAATAGTAGGAGTTGCAAGTTTGCCCCGGGGGGTCGCTTGATGCAGTTTCCGAACTAGTGACGACAATCGTCTTGGTCACAGACGATGTCGTGGAACTTTCAACTGTCGCAGTCGTTGTAGTAGCTGGCGAAGATACTGCCGAAGACGTTAGGGAACTCGTTGAAGACGCTGTCGTCGAAGCCAACGGCGTAGATGAAGATGACGTCTCCGTGTTCGTGGAAGGCGCCATGGAACTCGACGTGGATATAACGTCTGTTGACGACGCTGCTGTCAGAGACGAAGATGTTGCACTTGTCGACGTAAGTGAGGTCTCAGAATTCTCTATACTCGAAGAAGAAGCAATGGATGATGTCGAGGATACCGTCTCAGTTGCAAGGGTCGTAGATGCAACCGAAGACTCAGTTGATGTGAGAGACAGGCTGGTCGAGGGTGTTTGCGATTCGAGTGTCGTGGATGCGACCGTACCCGTTGTCGACCCTGAGGATGACTCGGAACTAGTAACTGATGTTAGCGACGAAACCGTAATCGTAGAGTTATCCATTTGGTGAACCGCCCCAGCCCATGCTGCGGGCCCGCTTGAGATCAAGCCCAGGACGGCTACAATGATGATTGCGCCAAGTATTATCCACCGCGCGTGGATCGACACAATTAGCAGGCTCCTTCCCAATACGCTGATATTGTTTCCTATGTACGGCCTGCACTTAACTATGGCACGTAGTTAGGTTAAATGGACGAATCATCCTCTATCCTAAATAACCAGTGTAAGAGGCCGGCAGGTTTTGCCAGACGACTCAGGCGACATATTTCTGGCCTAATTGGTGCTCTTAGCCTTGATTCTATCTTCAAAGCAGGCCGAACCCAGGCCTTGAAGCAGCAGCATGTATCACAGCTATGCAAAGTGCAACAATAGTCAGCAATAGATGGAACCGGTTTCGAGAAAGATGCCTGACACCGGCACTCGTACGAGGGCGGGGGAAGAGCTTCTTGCATTTGGTCGTCAGCTGCAAGTTGTTGATGAGAAGGATAAGCTGGATTTACTGGCGGTTGACAGGGGCTTACGGTGAAACCATATACAATTATCCGACATTGAGCATGACTAGTTGGAGTAGTGGGCCCGTAGTCGAGCCAGGATTAAGACACAGAGATGCACCCGATTCGTGTAAGCCTTCGGAGCGTTCGCGGCGAAAGCCTGGGATCCGGGGTTCGAATCCCCGCGGGCCCGCCATCCCTCCCATATCAGTGGAGGCATCACACCAATCTGAATAGAACCTGGTGAGTACGACGCGAAGAAAAATCCTGACCATAGGTCTAATCCTAATCGTGGCCGGAGCATTTACGATTGAGCAGGGCCCCCAATTTCTCAGCCCTATTGCTCAGTCGGTAGGATTCGCGTCGCACGTTCAGACTGTTAACCTAATCCTCCCCCCAACACTCCTAGCCGTCCCATCTTCAAACTACACCTTCCTCTTCTCAGATCTGAGAGGGGACGTTCAAGTGCAGGGGGCGTTGGAAGTAACTGACGGACGCGAAATAGCATTCTACGTGATGGATGAAGGAAACTTCTCACTTTGGCGGGCGGGGCGCCCTAGCGCAATCATTCTAGCTAGACCAACGGCGATATCCTACAACTTCACGTTCACACCCACCACTTCTGGGACCTACTTCTTCGTCTTCGACAATCAAGACACCAGTCGCCGCGTAGTAATCTTCAGCTTAAACGCAGTCGAGAACCTAACTGTCCTTAATCCAATTGTCGAGTTCGCCGGCTACGAGATCTTTCTCGTGGGGTTCATCTTGTCCCTGTTCGGAATCAGTACTGGAAAAAAGGGTGAAACCATTCCGGCCGAAGCTCTAGGTTGGAAATGTAGGTTCTGTGGCGCAGTGAACACGGGCGACCAAACGTTCTGCGAGCACTGTGGACGGTCGCAGCGTTAGAGTTCGTTTTCTCCTGCATGCAAGCTCTATGCCTACGCGAAACAGTGTGTATAACAGGCTGCCCTAGCCAATGCTGCTGCGAACCGTCTTTGCGATTTCAGCGGGCAACGGTACAGCCTTCCATTCCGAATTTACTGCGATGCACTTCACGTAGCCTTCGGCCGCGAGTTTTCCGTCTGATTGACGGAATATTTGGAAATTGTAAGTGATGGTCTTCTCTTCGACTTCGCGAACTCTCAACGTAACATCAATTTGTTCATCGAATCGGCACGCAGCCTTGTACTGACAATGGACCTCAACGCGAGGCAACATCACGCCAAAGTTCTCGTGAATTTCGGTTAAAGGTAGAGACAGTGAACGGTAAAATTCTTCTTCGCAGGCTTCGAAGTAGCGAAAGAAATTACTGAAGTGCATGACGCCTGCGATGTCGGTGTCGACCCAGTGAACACGGAAAGATCGCTTGAAAGCCATTGAAACTAACCTAAGGACGAGGACAATGTTTCCGAGGATTTAACCCGGGCGCTTCCTTCACAACGAAGATAGCTGGGTCGGCAGATACTTCGTGAAACCTTATAGGCTACAGGGCGAAGGCTTTGACTCGGTCCCGCGGTAGCTCAGCCTGGTAGAGCTTCCGAGTCCCTCTTATACGGAGTGACGGAGACGCTGTAGGTGTGCGCCCAAGGCGTGCCCATGTCAGCCTACTAGGCTAACAACGGAAACCGGAGTGTCGCTGGAGGACTATTCGCGGTCCGGCGAATTCAAAATAGGGCCAAACCCTATGAAACTCCGGCCCGCGGGACCAACATCAAAATCTTTGGATTCAGAGGTGCGCGCACGGTTGGAGGTACCCTCAGGGGGGTGTTTTTCGGGGTCAAAAGGGGTTGATCTTGCTGTTTCCTTCTGGCAGTGTAATTCCGCGTGTAGCGCAGTCGGATCATTAAGCCTTGTACAAGTATAATTTGCGTGTGATACCACCGCTCCCGACGGTCAAGTCTCGTTCCGAGGCCCATCCCGGGAGGACGTAGTCTAGGGAAACTATCCGCGCCCCAGGTTTGAGTTCGTTCCTCAGCTTTTCGGCTAGCTTGGCGTTCACCGATGCTGAAAGGTAAATCGTGACCACATCGGCAGAGGACAGGTCGACCCGCATCAAATCTCCTGCAAGCACTGTTGCCTCTGTCCCCGTCGCGGTTAATCGTTCCTGTATTCGGGCCAGCCGTTCCGGGTCCATCTCGACGCCTATGGCTCGTGCCCCAAACCCCCTCACGGCCTCGATCAGTATGCGCCCGTCCCCGGCCCCAAGGTCGAAAACGGTCTCACCCCGACGCACGCCTGCCACCCTCAGCATTTTGCGAACGAGGTCCTTGGGTGTTGGGACGTAGGCAACGTCCAAGTTTACCACAGGATCTGACCAGCTAGGGGTTGTTGCCCTCACCGTAAATTCTTGACAATTTGGCTCAAATGGCCATCTACCTTCACACGTCTGTATTCTTGTTTGATGGTACCGGATTCATCGATGATGAAAGTTGAGCGTATGACTCCATAGTAGGTTCTACCGTACATATTCTTCTTACCCCAAACACCGAACTTCTTGGCGACCTTGGCCTTCTCGTCAGAGAGCAAAGTAAACGGGAGGCCGTACTTGTCTGCGAAATGTTTGTGTGAGTCAACCGGGTCCGGGCTAATGCCGAGCACCGGAATGTCTTTCAATCTTGCGAGGCCGTCGCGGAAGCTGCACGCTTCTTTAGTACATCCGGGCGTGTCATCGCGAACATAGAAATAGAGAACAACCTTCTTCCCCCGGAAATCGCTAAACCTTACCCGATTGCCATCTTGATCTTTCAGGGCGAAATCGGGTGCTTTCGTGCCCCCGCTGATCGGAGTTTTCCTTGGCAGGCCTGGCATCACCCGACGCTTTTGCTCTTGTCGACTGAAATATTTAGCCGCTTGCGATCGTGACACTTAGTGCTGCTTAGCGCTTCTTGTTAATGCGAGAAATGGGAAATAACCCTTAGAAGAAGCTCCATTCGACTCGGGCGCGATAGGTTTGGCAGGCCTAGAGGAGTTCATTGCAACTAGGGATTTTCTTCTTAACGCACACAACTATGAGCAGGCGAAGGCAGGATTCGAGTGGCCGCAACTGCACGAGTTCAATTGGGCTCTGGACTACTTCGACACACTGGCTGGAAGAAACTCCAACCCCGCCCTAATCTACGTAGACGACAAGGGGGCAGAGAGGAAGGCTAGTTTTCAGGAAATGAAAGAGCGGTCCAACAAGGCAGCCAACTTCCTGAGGAACCTCGGGCTCAAGAAGAAGGACCGCATCGTGCTGATGATGTCTAGCTCGGTTGAGCTATTCGAGATTTTTCTAGGGGCAATGAAGTCAGGGTGCGTAATCATACCTAGTTCCACTCTCCTGACGGCTGACGATATTCGAGACAGAATTGGGAGAGGGAAAGCGAAGTGCATCTTCACCAACAGGGAGCTAACTAGTCGAATTGATTCTGCTTCCAAAGCTGACTCCGTGTCTAGGGTTAGCGTTGGAGGGGGGCCGAATGGGTGGATTGATTACGCTGAGGCTGACAGCGAGTCTGCAGACTTCCGGAGCGAGGACACATTTAGTCCTGAAGATGAACTTCTCATCTACTTCACGTCAGGAACCACTGCCAAACCCAAACTTGTTCTGCAGACCCACGGAAGCTACCCTGTTGGGCACCTAACCACGATGTATTGGATTGGGGCCAGAAAGGGTGATGTGCACTACAACATAAGTGCGCCCGGTTGGGCTAAGTACGCATACAGCAGCATTTTCGGGGCTTGGAACGCAGAAGCCACGAGCTTCCTTTACAATTACGCTGGAAAATTCGACCCCAAACATGTTCTAAGCGTAATTGAAAGCTATGGTGTAAGGACCCTTTGTGCCCCTCCAACAGTCTGGAGATTCCTACTCTTAGAGAACTTGAAGGCCTACCATTTCTCGCTTAGAGAACTTGTCAGTGCCGGCGAACCCCTAAACCCCGAAATAAACCAGAAAGTGCACGATGGTACCGGGCTTACGATTCGAGAAGGTTTCGGGCAGAGCGAAACGACCGTAACGGTTGGTTTCTTCCCAGGCATGGACGTCAAGTTGGGTTCAATGGGAGTCGCAGCCCCGGGATTTCAAATCGAAATACTGGACGATGATCAAAATCCTGTTCCACCGAAGACAGATGGTATCCTAGCTATTCGGGTTAAGCCGCGAAGACCCGTTGGAGTGATGGAGGGCTACATCGATCCGCGAGAAAAGAATAGGGACGTTTTCGTCGGTGATTGGTATCTTACTGGGGACCTAGCTTCACGCGACGCCGCCGGCTACTTCTGGTTCATCGGAAGAGCAGATGATGTGTTCAAGAGCTCAGATTACAGGATAAGCGCCTTCGAGGTAGAGAGCGAACTTCTAGCCCACCCTTCCATAACGGAAGTCGCAGTCGTTGCAAGCCCAGATCCGTTGCGAGGGTTCGTTCCGAAGGCGTATATCATGCTAAAGCCGGGCCAAACTCCATCCAGAGAACTAGCCTTAGACATTTTCAACTTCACCAGGCAACGAATGGCGCCCTACAAGCGGCCGAGGATGATACAATTCGTTGACGAGTTGCCCAAGACTGTGAGTGGAAAAATTAAGAGGACAGACCTTCGGAAATTCGAAACCGATTTGAGAAGCGCCGCAACAAGGAACCGAGACGAATACTTCGAGAGCGATTTCGCACAGGTTCTTAGAACCCATCGGTGAGATCAGGAGTTTTTGAGAATTCGTTGCAGTAGGCGTTGACGAAAACGAAAGTAGGCTAGTATCACTGGGACGAGGATCAGCAGCGCGGTGATGGTTAGGAGAACAATCAACAACGAGTCCGTATCTTATTCCATCCTCACACAAGTAAGATGTGTCTAGTGCCTATGCTGTAGCAATGCTTTAAGCTGGCTCAGGGATTTCTGAGTTGCCGATGCCCTGGTCGTTCAGTGGTCTAGGATGACGGCCTGTCACGTCGTCGACGCGGGTTCGAATCCCGCCCAAAGGAGTAGCCTAGGCTTCTCCTGGCGAAGGGCGCCAACTCGCGGTCGTGACCCCCCTACAATAAAGACAGGCGCACCTGTGTGTGGAACGCATCTTTCCCGGTTCTATTCGTCGAACCCCAACAAGCCTTTGACGTCTTTCTTCTCAAGCGTTTGGCTCTTGCACTTGGGGCAGGTTGAGTTGCCTGTTTTGGATAGGAATTCGTAACCACATTTTCCGCATTTGAAATACTCAGCATTATCCATCTCGTTCGCCTCTTGTCTAATTGTTTCTTTGGTTAGTCATTAAATAGACCGCTGTCGCTTTCAATTTCCTTCGAGGTCTAGAAAATGTTGCCAGGTACCGAGAAAGATGTGATTGCTGCCATCGAGAAAGTCAGCCCCGCCGTGGTGTCTGTGGCGACTTTACGGGTGATTCGCGAGAATTTCTTCGACACCATACCCCTCCGTGGCCTAGGATCAGGAATAATATTCGATTCCAACGGCGGAATCTTGACCAACCACCACATAGTCGAAGACGCATCCCGCGTTGAAGTCGTAACAACCGATGGCAAGAAATTCAAAGGAGAGGTTCTAGGCTCGGACGCCACGTCCGACGTCGCCGTGGTTCGCGTAGACGGTGAGGGCCTGCCTAAAGTCAAGTTGGGGGATTCGGACAGCCTAGTCGTTGGGCAAATTGCCATCGCCATCGGAAACCCGTACGGCTTCTTGCTTCCAGGCCCCACGGCAACCGTTGGCGTAGTTAGTGCTCTGAGACGGCACATACACATCGAAGATCACATGTATGAGGATTTGATTCAGACCGACACAGCCATTAACCCAGGGAACAGCGGCGGCCCCTTGGTTGACAGTGCGGGTTCCGTAATCGGCGTTAACACTGCGAACATACCCTTTGCGCAGGGCATCGGTTTCGCCATCCCAATCAATACAGCTAGGATGATTGCGAAGGAGATTATACAAAACGGGCGAGTTGTCAGACCGTACCTAGGAATCTCAGGGGTAACTCTGAACAGGGATATCGCGGAATCGTATGATATCCCACATGAGAACGGGGTGCTGGTCGTCAAAGTCGGTAGAGGAAGCCCTGCCAACAAGAGCGGTGTGTCGGCCGGCGACGTGATTCTGGAAGCCGATAAGAAGCTGCTGAAGAGTTGGGACGACCTGCAGCATACGATTCAGCACAGAAAGGTCGGGGAAAGCCTTGAACTCTCGCTAGGGCGCGGAGCCGACCGAGGCAAAGTAAACGTGATTCTCGCGGAAGCACCATCGTAAATCTTCGTCCCTGCGAAACGCTTTTGATAGCCCCCCGGGATTCTCTTAGCTGGGGCCCGTAGCTCAGTCAGGTAGAGCATCGGAGACGACGGACTGGTGTCGATGACGCTTTTACCTCTGGGCTTTTCGAACCCATGGGAAGCCACCCGAAAAGAAACCGGCTGAGAAGCCTTCTTGGGGAAGGGTCCCGGGTTCAAATCCCGGCGGGCCCGCCATATCACGGCCAAACTTTGTTTCCACAGCCTTCGTAAACAAATGTTCATCGTCGGTGTTCGGTTGAATGGCGCTTAGGTTTTTCAACTCCAAAATTGGAGGCAGTTCTGGTATGGACTATTGGTGACGCGCTGGGGCAGTCCAAAGAAGTCCTGTGCGATTGCTGATAGGGGAGTCTATTAGGTGGGCGGACTATAGAGGCTCATGTCAAATCGCGTCTTCTTGTGTTGCTGCCAAAAATGCGGCCTCCAGTTTGAGTTCGCCGGAAGCTATGAGCAATTCAATGATTTCATGGACTCAAAGCTCTTTACTTGTCGAGGTGGCCACAGTGAACAGCGTTCTCCCCGACACTTCGTGAAGCTCATAACGATGAGTGAGCCCTCCCCAGTCACAGAGTGGAAACCGCGTGAGGGCCTGAACTACGTGAACATTCTCGACGCTCTGACAGCTCGCATGAGAAACATGCAGATGGATCACCTTGGGTCAGGTTTGTATATTGACCGGCGCACGCAGATGAAGTACGATTACGAGGAGGACGCGAAAGGATACCGACACTATTTCGAGGTTCGCGAGAAGGCGCGCTGAGGAACAGCCCGATCCTACTTCTACAAGAAAGCTATACAGCGACGATGACTCGCTACACCTGTTTCTTTTTTCCGAGAAAGACTCACACGAAAGCCGCAACAAGCAGGGTTATTAGCCTCGGGTCTACTGTGTTCGTCAGTTAGGTATACGGGCTGAAGCGAACGTCCTTCCGTAACCATCCGCGTTGGCGTCCTTGTTTTCTCCCGAAGAACTAGCTGAACGAAACCGAATGAGGTGAAATGCATGAGCTTTGAACGTTCCATCAACAAGCCAGTTGAGGAAGGTAAAGAATACGAACTTGACATCAAAGAGACGAGCCGTCGCGGTGACGGAGTCGCTAGGATCGAAGGCTTCGTAGTCTTCATCCCCCAAACCAAACCTGGCGACCACGTGAAGGTTAAGATCAACTCCGTTGGTCCACGATTCGCCATAGGCGAAGTCGTCCAATAGAACCTCTGGGAGAATCTCTCCCGAACCCCTATTTTTTTACAAAGTTCAACCTTACAGTAATCGAGGTGGAATATTTGGAAACCAAAACACCTCCGAGCGAATTGTATCAGCTAATCAAGAACTACTTAGAATCCAAAGTTGGCTCGGCTCTGGAGGACTTTGCAATTGAAGGCCAGATGTCTCCTGACGCAATGGGCGATATGGGAGTTACCGGCAGCTATAGAATAAGAAACGAAGACAGAAAATTCTTTTTCACCGTAACGGTGAACCTAACCTCACGTAAGATACAGAACCTGCAACAATACTGAGCCCCGCAACCTGATGACCCATCGTCACACGAAAAGACTTGATTTTGGGTCAAATGCTGAGCAACGATGCCTAGACCAAATCGATGAGTTAAAGGCTAATTGAGCGTGCGGAAGAAGGGTACATGGATTCGAATTCTTACTAGGATACGTTCAGTTCGTTCCTGAAGGGCTCGTTTGCATCAAACTCAAGCTTGAAAATCGGGTGGCACATCCAGTTTTTCTTCAATCTTGCTGAGGAGAACAGATTCATTAGCCCCTGTTTTGGAGCTAATCTCGATTATCTCCTCTGTTTCGAATATTCTGCGAACTTCCTTGAGGATCTTGTCCAAGTGTTCACGCGTTGCGATATCTATCTTATTAACACAGACGAGAATTGGAACTCCAGGGACTTCCTTCTGCATGGTCTCATGCGAGGCCAACGTCTTTCTGACCGCCGTTTCAATATCATCGCTACCGTCAACGAACAAGAGAACTAGGTCTGAATTTGCGAGCTCACTCAACGTAGTACGAAACGCGTTCAGGAGTAGTGGGTTCAATTCCTCGATAAATCCGATGGAGTCGACCATAATGAACGAGAAACCCGATTCCATGGGAATCTTTCGTGCAAAGCTGGATAATGTCGTGAATGGTCCCAAGCCCACTTCTTTTGATTCAGACGCCAACCTGTTGAACAGTGTCGTCTTTCCGCTCTGCGTGTAACCCGTCAAGGCCACGATCCGGAAACCTGCTTTTCCTCGGTGCGTGCGGAGGCGGGACTGTTTCGACCTTATTTCCCGGAGTTCGCCCTCGATCTTGCTAATACGCTTGCGGGACATGGCCTCGTATGCTTCGTACGGATAACGGCCGGGGCCTCCTCGTCCCATTTGTTCGCCGACGATTCCGCGCATGCGTATCGATTCCCTACCCCAAGAGAACGTGTACCGTAACCTCGCCAACGATACCTGGAGCTTAGCCTCGGCTGTGGCACCGCGTTTATCAAACACTTCCAGGATGAGCAGATTCCTGTCTAGAACCCGGACCTCCTCACCAAGCTTCTTCTTGATCCTGAACACCTGACCTGCGGAAAGTTGCCGAGTAAAAACCACCGCATCAACTGGGTCCTTTCGAACAAGCTTCGCGATCTCGTCTATCTTTCCTTTGCCAACACAAAACGCTCCATCTACCGCGTCCCGTTGTTGCGTAACTTGTCCGACTATGTCGTAACCGGCAGTCTTCGCGATATCACTCAATTCATTCATTCGCGGTTTGGTGTCCGGAGTAAGGCACTCTACGAGAATGGCTTTCAGACTCTACACTACGTAGACATAATCGGCGGGCTGACTATTAGGAGACGTGGTCCGTACGAGGAATGCGATTCACACGGACCATGAAGCCCATTGTGCGTTTTTGATTTATCCGCATCTGTTCTCTGCACCGTTCACCATCGGCCACGTTCTGCAAAGGAAAACCAAGAGCGTTCGCCCTCCAAGCCATTTGTCAGGTCGATTGTTGTCAACACCAGAGCTCGATTGTGAACTCTGTCTTGTTTCCGTGTGGACTTTTTCTCTTCACTCAAGTCTTTAGCGACCTCAACAGTCGCCTACGCTTGCTGTTGAGCTATTTGGAATGCGAAATATGCCGCAAGGCCAAGATAAAGCCCTAGTTCTAAGCTATCGGGCAGTAGGTAACTGAACGACCTCGCGTTAGCCAGTAACCAGTTCACTGTCGCGTCAGCAATCGACTTTGGCCTGAGATGGACGCTCAGTTTCAATGAATCTGCCTCCTCGATGTGCGCCGATAAATGGAACTACGGCGTGTAGTTAGCATATAATGGTAATGGATGAATCATCTCCTAGCTTAGATTGACTACCGATCGCCACGGATCGAGCTACGTCTTTTCAAAAGAGACTTTACCGAAAAACCACCGAGGCCGTCACCGGCAGCCTTGACTGAGTCCTCGAAGCGTGCTAATCACAACCTCATGAAATCGAGAAGGTCGACTCCCTGAGAATTCCTCACGGCGGTGCCATATTCCACTTCAACCAGTCAAGTAGATGTTGCCTGTTGACGAGTCGTATTGTATTGGGATTTTTTGCAGCGGATAGGGTGCTGGTCCCGCCAACACTTGCGCATTGTTGTACGGGTCATATACTGCACCATGGCAGGGGCAGGCCAAATCCTTCGCCGAGGGGTCAAACTGAACCTGGCATCCAGCGTGAGTGCAAATGGAACTGTAAGCGACAAATTGCCCATTGTCTAGGTGAATTAGAACTATTGGGCCTACGGCTGGGTCATTGAAGGTTAATGACTGGTTCGGGGGGATATTCGCGGCATTTGCAAGCAGTTGACCGCTATGGGTGGCGGCGGCGTTTGACGCGTATGTAGTCGGTAGGGGCTGGGAGCTAGGGGTAGAGGCGATCTTCAACAAGAATAACCCAGTGACGGAAACCGCTGCAAGTCCGAGCATTGTGTGAAGTAAGTTTCTACGCCCTCGTTGAAACTGTGTCCGCTGCTCTGTCCGAACATCAACGTCAGGCCGAAAAGATGCACGTGCAAGTAACACCGGAACCCTTGGCTGGCCAATGAAAACTGAGTGTGCAATTTCCTTTGAAACTTGCATACTATATTTTTCCACCAGCCGCTCCGTGGTCTGATTTACCTCCTCCGTCGTCAAGGGCCATCAACTCCTTTGCGGTTGACAAGAGCCTGAATTCCATTCAAGAGCCTCGGCGTATCAGCACGGTCGACGCCTAAACTGATCACGAATGCGCGAACAAACTCAAGTATCGTCACCGTCTCGCGATGCGAAACAAACTGCTGTTTGATTCGGTCAAATGCCTTATTCACCTCAAGCACCTGTTTCGGATACAGGCTAGCCCTTCTCGCAAGGGGAACCGGAGTCCCACCCGTCTGTGCACTTGCTGGAGCTGCGACCGCGCTCACCTGAACGGGCCTAACTACCAGCCAACCGAGAGAATGAAACCGCGTCGCCAACACTCCATCTACGCTTTGTCCCTGTGGCCCAGTCAATAGCAGCGTCAACCAGCACATCACGAAAACGATATCGGAACCAAAATAGAACGGAAACGCACTCCAAGTGGCGGACAGAAAGAACGTGAAATTCAGAATCAAGCCGGCGAATGCGGCGAATCTGAACAGAAAACCAAGGAGAACAGCTACCCCAATCAAGGACTCTCCCATGGCGACAACGTAGCCGAAGGTAGCCGCGTTCGGAGCAACAACGCCAAGAAGGAAATCGTGAATTGGTGAACCAACCGCATATTGCGATATTAGATGCCCGATATAGCCTGACTTCGACGGGTCGAAATAGGAAGGATCCGTCAGGTGCTGGAGGCCCGCATAAAGAAACGTAGAGGCCATGAAGATTCGTAGTGGCCACAGCAGGCCTATTGATAGAGCTGGGTTCACCGAAGTGCGGCGTACGGCTGGTTCCATAACTGCTTCACACCGGGCATCCACGCGGCGAGTATCATTTAAGCAGACGCCATTTCTGGTGCGCACCTGTGGTGCATTTGGTGCTTCATCTCCTACAGTCGCTTAGTCCCGAACCGCAAGTCGGGCGACGGAGGTTCGTAGTCAACTTGTGGTGTTTACGCTAGGAGGAATCGTCGGGGAGGAATCGTTTTTCCAAAGCGTCTAGTCTCTCAAATCTCTCCCCCCACCGTGAAACAAATCGTCGTTGCCCAATCCACACATACAGCGACCACAACACAGCAGCTAGTGAGGCCAATAAGAGAAAGAAGTCCAGGAATTCGAAATGCGGTTCATACTCTACCTCGGGGGGTCTGAACGGTGTAGGTCCGTACCTTCCAACTGCGAAAATGAGAAAGCGTGAAAGAAAGAGAAGCAGTATGATCGAGCCTATGAGATTGACTTTAGCCTGAAAACGGAATCTTCTGAACTCATTTGAGGCTTCTCGCAAGAATGCGTGAAGCCCAGTCACTGGGTATTCTTCATTATTATCTGACATAGCTGACCATTCCGTACCGAACTGGGAAGGTATAGGCATAACTCACCATTGGTGTATTGTCTCTCACAGAATCGAAGGAAGCGTTTCTTTGAGCTTAACGTAAACATCTCTTCCCTCCGCAGATAGTCGAATTTCCCCTTCCGATTCTTCGATGAAACCCTTAGCTCTCAAGTATTCTAGATAACGTTGGAAGTCATCGTATGAAAGCTGAGTAGCGTGACGCCAAAGAGACGTTCTAGAATGAGGCCCAGCATTATAGAAGAGAAATTCGAGAATCTCGAACCTTATTTGCACTGGGGATTTTCTGCCAGGTTGCGTGGGCTTCTTCTCGGCCAATGGGTTCGACTCTGCTAATTACAGTCACTCGAGTATTGGTGAGGATACTTAAACTCCGCATGGAAGCCGAGTTGATTATCAACATGCCGAAATGAATTCACGCAGGCGTCTTGGGAAAACCGCGAGCGTAGCACTACCTAACCAACCCAATGCGATTAATGGTGTACACCGAAGGTGAATCCTGATTATATTCAACCGAACTACATGGCGTAGTCAAAGGCGCAGAAATTGAGTCAGATATTCCAACTCGATGAACGGAAAGCAACTTCCCTGCCGATCATCGGCATCTACAAGTGTCTGCTTTGCGAAAGAAGATTCAGCACAAAATTACGGTTGAAGGGACACTACTGCGGAAAACACGACCTAAGTCCTCACTACCGCGGAGAGGGAACAGGTCAAGCCTGAAGACTTGATGTTGCGCTGATGGATTTGAGTAGCTGTGTCGAGGACGATTTTGATGATTAGGGATGCGTTGAATTGGGTGGCCGCCAAGGGAGTTTCACTGGGTTATCTCCTCCCTGACCAATTAGAGCTAGTTCTCTACGCGGGCCTAGCCGTGTACTTCGGAATTCTGATCCTACAGCAACAGGCGTAATGCATTGCTGTGATAGTAATGGGAAGCAGATTTGCTCAAAGGCCTACGCGAAACTCTGCTTTGGGACTAATGATGGGAGTAACAAGCTTCCCCATCCGGGTAGCACAGATATTATCTTGACATGCAGATTCCAAGTAGCCGGCCTACGATAGTTGCCAGTGCAGCGCTCAATAAGTCAAGTCATCGCTTGGCTGCTCATGGTCCGGCACTACTTCATGTAAGAGTCTGTCACCGTGGCTGTTGAAGACCCCGATGTCACGGTAGGATTGGTATGGGTAAGCTGTGATTACCATGATCCTCCCGTAGAAATGGTTCAAGTCATGGATTGAAGGTCGAAGCGAACCGGAGGGATGCGAATGTGCGACTCCCATCACACTCAGGTCCATTGGAAGCATGATGCTCCGGAAATTGGAGAATCCCCGTCCATGTGTAGCGAGAGGTGGAATCAAAACGTCATTGATGAGGATCTCGTCTTTCCCTGCCTTACCGCGCAAGAGAAGAATCGCCTCATTGGGGTACGCGTAAAGGGCAGCGCTGAGAATACTGTCCGCGACCGATTCCTCGAGTCGAACAACCCTAATCATTGTAAGAACTCTCTCTCGAATGGTATCATCTAAACAAGGTTACGGGTGAAGGGCCTCGAGAAGTGTCGTCTCAATGACTCCAGCCTTGGGCGCATTAATGGTGGCGTTCCTGATTTCTGTCGTGACTGTACATCCTGTTCTCTCATTTTCGCTGTTCGAGTGACTCTATCGGGCGGACATGATTGAGGCTAGAGTGAACAATGTGAATCCCAACCCAAAAGCGAAGGACTCGATCGTGGCTTAAGGAAATACGTTTCAGTGATGTTCTTCGTCGGCCATCATGTGGCTTAGCTGGTGGTGGTATTGTTCAGGTGTCATTAACGATCCGAAGGCTCGCTGAACTACCTCGCTCAGCGCGGGGTGTATGTGCATTGCAACCATCAGGGGGCGCGCGCTCTGTTCCGGCGTGTACATGAGATTGATTATCTCTTGAATCAGAACGGATGCTTCTGGGCCGATGATGTGAGCGCCCAGAATCCGGAAGGTGTCCGTTTCCAAGATCACCTTCACGAAGTAGTTCTTCAGAGCCATAGCTTCTCCCTTGGCGGTATCTTCATACCGTTCAAAGCCGATCATAATCCTGTCCGAGCCAAAGCGCTCCAGCGCCTCTTTCTCTCTAAACCCGACGCTTGCGATTTCAGGGTCTGTGAAGACAGCGTGTGGAACAGCATGGTAGTCGTAGGGGACCTTCCTATCCAGAACGGCGTTGTAATAGACTACTTCGGCATCGTAGTTGGCTTTATGTTTGAAAAGGTATTTGCCGTTCGCGTCGCCGAACGCCCAGACGTTTGGGGACGTCGTTTGCAAGAATTCGTCGACCACAATCCACCCCTTCGCGTCAGTCTTGATTCCAGCACGATCAGGACGTAAGATCTCCGTGCCAGGCCTCCGTCCCGTCGCGATCATTATTTCGTCAGCGAGAATCGGCTTTTTCCGCCCCGTTTCTCTATCGACCGCTAGGAGTTGCTTCTTGCCACTAGGTGTCTTCCGCGTTTGCATGACCTCATGATTTGTTAGAATTGTCATGTGCTTTCCCAGCTCTTCTTTCGCAAGTGCGGATACCTCAGGCTCTTCTTGTGGGAGGAACTGCCGGTTTCTGCCAACTACTGTGACCTTCGAACCCATCGCGGATAGGAAGTGGCCATACTCGGCCGCGATGTAACCGCCACCCACGATAGCGACGCTTCCAGGCAGTTTGGTCTCGTAGAGAATTGTGTCGCTAGTGAGGTAACCCGTATCCTCTAAGCCATCGATTGGTGGGATGATCGTCTGTGAACCCGTCGATAGGAGAATCATCTTCGACCTGATCGTTTCATCCTGAACTTTCAGTGTGTACGGCCCGGTAAATTCTGCGGCGGCGTGGAAGTAGTCGATGTTCTGTGAACTGGAAAGGCCTTGCCTTATTGATTCTACGTCTTTATCGATCAGCGTTCGCATACGCTTCATTACCTTCGCGAAATTCACTTTTTTCAAGTCAACCTCGATCGCAAAAGTACTGGCCCGTTGAATCGTCCGAACTACTTCTGCAGGGTAGAGTAGAATCTTAGAGGGGATGCACCCACGTGTGAGGCATATGCCACCGGGTTCGTCTTTGTCTATGACGGCAATCTTGATGTCAGGATTCCTTTGCATCATCCCTTCAAGAACATACATCGCCGAACCCGTGCCGATTGCAACAACATCATACTCCTTCATACCGAGCCATCGAGCCGAAAATTCGTTGACCTGCGTTAACAGACTTTTGGTGTTCTGGCCAGAAAATTAGGCAATCCTCTTAATAGCTGGGCGTCTCCGGGTTTTCGTGATATCAGGGTCGTTCTAAAATGTCAGAATTATGGAACCCGTGGGAGATTTCCGAGAGGCCGTATCCGAAGAAAGGGAAGCCTTCCGACAAGCTGCGATACCTCCTGAACTATGCTATCCTAGCACCATCAGGGCATAATTCCCAACCTTGGTTGTTCAAGATCTTCGGGGATGAAGTTGAGTTATATGCCGACCGCAGGCGGGCCTTACCCGTCTGTGACCCTGAAGACCGAGAGTTAGTTATGGCCTGCGGGGCAGCCCTTCTTAACCTGCGGCTCGCTCTTCGCCATTTTGGCTATGAAGGCAAAGCGAAAACCTTCCCCAAAAAGGATGAACCTGACCTCCTTGCACGCGTCGGTTTTGGCGAGAAACGAAAACCCAACGCTGAGGATGATTTACTGTTCCAAGCAATAACCCAACGCCGCACAAACCGGATGCCCTTTGAGCCACGCGATATTCCAGAAAAGGTTCTCTCAGACCTGGAAGTCGCTGCTAGCAAAGAAGGTGCGTGGCTTCATTTCGTGCTTGATGAAAATGACCGCAACAAAGTTGCTGACTTAGTCGCTAAAGGTGACCGTATTCAAATGGCTAACCCGAGTTTTCGCCGTGAATTGGCCGCTTGGATGCATCGCAATCGTACCGTCAGCCATGATGGCATGCCCGGCTACGCCCTTGGTATAGAAGGGCTAACTTCAAACCTGGCGCCTATTGTCGTCCGAACATTCGACTTCGGCGAGGGGCAGGCTGCGAAAGACCGGCAGCTCGCCACCGGATCCCCCGTCTTGGCAGTGCTCGGAACAGATGCCAATACCATAGAGGGTTGGTTGTCGGGGGGTCAAGCCTTGGAAAGGGTATTGTTACGGGCCCGCGCTGACGACGTCTGGGCGTCCTTTCTGAATCAGCCGATTGAAGTCGCTGAGCTGCTTGCTAAGCTTCGTGATACGTTAGGCGTGAAGGGGTTCCCGCAACTCCTCCTTCGGCTAGGCTACGGGCGGAATGTCAAGCCTACCCCTCGAAAAACGCCTGGCGAGGTTCTCATGAGACCTTTGCGGTGATCGACCGCAGAGCCAAACAGTGTAGTGAGCGAGATCATGGTCCGCTGCGAAAAATGTCAAACTGACTTACCAGAGACCGCGAAATACTGCTTGAATTGCGGAAGACGAGTTGGCAAGTCTGTGTCGGAAGAATTCTCGATCAACGCGGACGAATTAGTGACGAGAGTTAAGAACTTAGTACACGAAGGGAATGTGACGAGAATCATCGTTCGAGACGAGCAGGACAAGTTGCTGCTTGAACTACCAGTCACTGCTGGATTAATCGGGGCCGTAATGGCACCATGGCTGGCAGCACTCGGGGCCATAGCTGCCTTAGTCACAAGATGCAAGGTAACGGTTGAGAGAAAGGAATAGAGCCATTGAACTAGCGGATGCTTAATTCGCGTCGCCCCACTGCGATTTCAGTTCTTCCTCATACTCCAACGACGAACTATAACTGCGGCCATGACTGCTGCGGCAACCACCACAACGGTCACGACGATATAGAACAGCCCTGCAGTCTCCGAGAGCAACGTTGACTCAGTGCTTGCGGTTTCAGTTATTGAGGTTGATAGCTGGGCTGTTGTCGATGATTGCGCGGGGCCCACAAAATTCGCTGGCTCAATCAGCCCTGATTGTGGCGATTGGTTGAAGTCGAACGAGTTCATCATATCGTTCGCTACTACGTCCCTCGTCCCGAGTGATGGTAGGTTGAAGGTTTCTTCTGCTAGTTTCAGGAATGAGGCGAATTCATATTGTGTGTGGTCGACTAAATGGTGTTTAGCCCAGGGTGAGATTACAAGGGTTGGGGCCCTGAACCCCTCACCGTATTCATCTACTTGTGGTGGGGCAACATGGTCGTAGAATCCTCCATAATCGTCCCAGGTCAGGACGATTGCAGTTGACTGCCAGTATTGGCTTTGCATCACCTGATTGACCAAGTACGATACATAATCCATCCCACAGTCGCTCCTAGCTGGTGGGTGCTCACTAGTCGACTGCCCACCGCAAACGGCTGGCCAACTAGGCGGACGCCATGCTCCTGCTCCAGGAATGATCCAAGAAACGGCTGGCAACTGGCCGGTTTGAATGTCTGAAATGAAGTATTGTGTGTTCTTCACATGCTCCGTAAGCTGGTCAGGGTGATTCTGGAAGTAGGTGAAGAGTGGTAGAACGTTCCAGATTGTAGGCCTCAGCGGTCTCGCCTGCCCATCGTACCAAGCCCATTGGATGTTCGTGTTGCTAAGTTCTTCCGCAAGCGTTGCCCATGAGAGGCTGACGCCTTGCCAACCAAAATCGCTGGCTGGGTTATCGATCACACCGTTATGTAATACCCAACGGTAGTTTAATCCATTAGTCGGTCCGTTGGTCCCTGAGACTATGTAAAGATGGTTCGGAAAGCTGGGGCCCATCAGGGACGAGAAGAAGTTATCGTCTAGGACATAGTTGTCCGCATAATCCCAGTAATATGGAAGATCGTTCCGATCGTAATATCCCATAGTTAGAGTGCTCTTCTCCGCCGCTATGAATCCATCCATCTTACCATTATCGTATGCTTCGTGCGCTACTGCCCATGCATGACTTAGGTCGTGTCCGATGGACTCATTGTTAAATGGACCAGTCGAGCTACTTCCAATATCATCCGGATCCAAGGAAATTGTCTCGTTCAGTTGTGAAGGGTCGCTGATTCCTGGCGGTAGTTCGTCGCCCACTATCGAGATTGGCTGTGCAACATTCAGATGAAATGGTTGAACCAATCCCAGATTCGTTTGATTGGGATTGATCGGAATCGAGATTCCTAGAGGAAAACCATTCGCGCCCGGGTATGTTCCGAAGTAATTGTCGAATGAATGGTTTTCTTGAATTATGAAGATGGTGTGTTGAATCTTTGAAGGCGCATTCTTCATGTTGAAGGCGAGAATTGGAAGCGTCGCACCGCCTACCATGAGCAGGACAATTGCAAGGCAAATCAAGATTCTTGTTCTGAACAACCTTCTCAGTTCTCTCCTATGACTCGCTTGACTCGAAGTTGGGAGTGGTGCGCAAATTTAAGCCTCATAGATGTTTCGTCCACTCCTAGGCCGAGCCAAGAAGGCGGCCGCTGGAAAGCGTGCTAGAAATCGAAAGGGCTGCAAGTGCAGGGAGAGCAAGTTTCTCTGAATCAGACTCCTGCAGGAAGGCTTTACATGTAGTTGCCTGGATAATCCATCCAGGTGGTTTCAGTGCCAAGCAAGACTAAGCTTTTGGCTCTCGTGGCTTCGCTTTCAGCAGCGAACGTTGCCTTCAGGTTCGCCCTCGCTTGGGGTCCCCCTAACGTGAAGCCCATTGCGTTTCTCGTAATCGTTAGTGGTGTGGTGGGTGGCCCTTTGGCAGGGTTTGCTGTTGGTTGGCTTTCTATGACGCTTAGCGACTTGGTCAGCCCCTATGGTGCGGGTATATGGACTCTGGAGACGTCGAGCTTTATGGCCGTTGTAGGGTTACTCGCGGGTTTGTTATGGCATCGTACAAGCTCGTTTAGTCGATGGAAGATGGCGATAGGGGGTTTCTTTCTTACAATGTTATTCGATATTGGGACATCCATTATTGATGCTCTCCTTTTCAGTTACCCGTGGCTGGGCGCGGTCCTGGCCCTTTACGTTCCATTCATTACGGGCAGCGTTAGCCCCTATCCTTTCGGCCTGGCCCACGAGTTAACGACCGCAATCTTACTCGGCGCAATCGGACCGTCCCTCATCGCCCGAATCAGAAAAGTCTACTGAGTGAGACATGAGACTTATGCCCACGGCCCGCGAAAGTGTTGTTCGCCACGCGTGAGGCGTGGACAAGAATAGTGGACCGATGCTTCATTTGTTAGTGTGCTCTTTCTTCCAATCCTCAGCCAACTGCACGCGTCTAGCGGATGAGGGATGAGAGTAGAAGAACAGTTCAACAAGCCGATTCGGTTTGTCTACGGCGAGGCTCAAATCCGCCAGCCGCCTCTCAGCTGATGACTGCGCGTCCGAATCGTCCGCAGCTCGAAGGGCAAACTCGTCAGCCCTCCTCTCCATTACTCGGGAGATTCCGTTGGAGAAGGGTTGCAGCAAGAAGCTCACGCCAACCAAGATGGCGACAATTATTGGGACACCAGCAGGGTCAGCCATGCTGGCCAACCCGAGGCTGTTCGCTGCCTGCCTCAGGGCGTAGTCGGCAATGAGGAACGGCGGCAATGTCAGGAGGCCAGATAGAACTGCTTCCTTCCAGATGTCTTTGTTCACGTAGTGCCCAAGTTCATGGGCGACCACAGTAATCACTTCTCTACGTGTGAAACTATTCAGCAGTGTATCGAACAGTACGATCGCTTTACTCCCACCGATCCCTGAGAAGAATGCGTTTGCTCTGACGGATTTGCTGCTTTCATCCGCTACCAAGACGCGGTCGACGTTTCTCGCGCCGACTTTCCCCGACATCTCGAGAAGTGTGCCCTTCAATGACGGATCAGCAAGTGGTGTAACCTTGTAAAATATCGGCATGAGAACGTAAGGTAGAATTATTGAGAGCAAGATTGAGAAAATTGCAAAGAGCGCTGCGGCCGCGAGCCACCACAAAGTCGTAGTTCTGATCAAATAATAGAGAGTGACTCCTGCTAGAACACCAAAGGCCACCTCGATTCCAAGGCTCTTCAACTCGTCAACACTCCAATCCTTCAAGGATTGAGTTGAAAGGTGAAATCTGTGGTCGACAATGTACCCTGAATAGAACGAGAATGGCGTTTCTACAATCTGCAGGAAGACTACGAAACAGATAATGCACAAACCCAACGTCATCCAGTAAGAACCGGTCATCGAAGCGAAACTTTGGGCGAGCATAACTGACGTCCCCGAAAAGAGCAGAAAGAGGGAGAGTGCGACCGGAACTAATGCTCCAGTGATAGGTTCTAGAATTAGCTTCACATTTTCGTAACGCTTGGCAAGGGCTCGCTTGGCGGGGTCGTACTGGTAGAACTCTTTAGCTTCTGTTTCCTGCATCTGCTTCCGTCCGCCGGAGATTGATCGCCAAGGCGCAATAGGCACTTACGTACATAAATTGAAGTTCTTTGGCGCAGGCGGTTCGATACTAACCAATCGGGCGGTTAGTGTCCTGAAGTTGACATCTGACCCGTTGTCGTGGGTTTGGCTGGCTCTTTTTTCTTCTTCCGAACCATCTTAGGGCTACCCAATATCCATCTGGGTATGTTATGGTCTAACCAGAATAAAAGCAAAATTGCCATCTACGACGGCAAGTTACCCATGGCTTATCTTGCCTGTGCCGTGTAGACGTATTCTTGCTCCGGATCGGTTCCGTTCGCAATCCTGTAAGTTATGTTAAGTTTGACCTTATCATTCACCATGGCCCGTACTGGACAGTATTTTTCCTGTGAGAGTCGAATTGCCCTTTCAACGGCATCCTTTCTAATGCTCGGACCCGCGAGCGTGTATTCTAAGTTGATGCTTTCATAGTACGTCGGGTCTTCCTCGCGTCGTGTTCCCCGAGCTGAAATTTCAAGCCGGTCGACCTGTTGCCTCTGCTTATCCATAATCCATTGCACATCCATCGCCGTGCAACCTGCCAAGGCGACCAAGAAAAGCTCCATGGGGGCGAAAGCCTGACCCATATCCTCGCCCGAGTTTAGTTCAATTCGGCGTCCGTCTGGCAGTTTGACGTTGAATTTTAGGTTCCTAACGCGCTCTAGTTTCACCGAAACTTGCGTTGTGGTTCCACCTTCAAGGCCCGTCTATCGTGCAGGTCTTTCCAAAATATAGGTTGAGCAGCCAATCCCAGCTACCCGACAAGGTTCGCCATTAAAATTGGCCAAACGCTTTCTTCATCGCGTATCGGATTCGTGAAGGCTGTATTTTCTTCACCGGCGTGGTATAGGTTGCGATCACGAATGATGCTTGGCCCGAGATGCGCTAAGCTCTACCGGACGTTTGTGTGCCGCGCAGGTCAGCGGTGATTGGTTGAAGCGAATATCGTTGCGGTCGGCGACGACGCATTTTCCTAGGAGAAAAACAAACACCTCTAATACGCGGAAGTCATCAATGCTTGCCGTGGTCTTGATCTCCATTCTTGAGCCCAACAATCCGATAATGTCTTAAAGAAAAACTCCACTGTCCAAATGGGGCGTTGTGTCCCGAATGGAGGTAGCAAAGTTGGATAAGATCGATAGGACCCTGCTAAAGATACTGCAAAAAGATTCCAGGGTTCCACTGCAGGTAATCGCTAAGAGGCTTGGCATCCCCAAATCAACGGTGCACTACAGAATTAGCAGGCTTGAGCGAGAGAAGGTAATTGAAGGGTATTATGCGAAACTCAATCCTGCAAGATTAGGGTACGACTATCTTGCAGTGGTGCTTGTTCGGGCCAAGTACGGCCCGCGGTATCACCAGAAAGTTGGACTCAGACTATCCAAGATTCCTGGGGTCTGGGCTGTATATTATGTTCTTGGAGATGTCGACTTCATAGTCCTAATCCGAGCACTTGACAGAGATGACTATATGCAAAAACTGGAACGCCTCAGCAACATGAGCGATATTGAAAGAACTAGCACGCAAGTTGTCGCAAGAATACTAAAAGAGGATCCAAGAATGGAGACTTGAGCTGGCCAGAGACGGCCGCACGCGTAAGGAAAACCCGGGTTCAATCCGAAAGCATATCGAGAAGAATACCTGACATTGACTCCATACGTCGAACGAGCCATTGTGCCGTTTTGCACCCAATCGCGTCGAAGCTAAGCCACAGTTCGAAAGGATAAATCCTTGTTCAAGAAACGAGCGTAGAATTGACTTAGTGTGCTGGTAAATCGGTTTGTCTCAAGAAATTTTCAGAATCAAATCAGTGAGGGCGAGAGAGATACTGGATTCAAGAGGAAACCCAACGATAGAGGTAGATGTTATCGCCGAGGGGGGAGCAAGGGCAAGAGCTGATGTTCCGTCCGGTAGATCCAGAGGAAAATACGAGGCTTTCGAACTGAGAGACGGTGGCTCTAGATATGCTGGAAGAGGCGTCTTGACTGCTGTAAGAAACGTCAATGAGGTCATCGGACCTAAAGTGACCGGGATGGATGTCAGAAACCAGAAGGAGATAGACTCGACGATAATTGAACTCGATGGAACTGAGAATAAGTCGAAACTCGGAGGGAACGCCATCGTCGGCGTTTCTCTCGCAGTTGCACGGGTCGCTGCAGAGGCTCTCGGTCTTCCCCTCTACAGATTCATCGGGGGCCCCCAAGCGCACATACTTCCTGTTCCCATGATAATTATGATAAACGGCGGAAAACTTGGTGCAACTGACCTAGATTTTCAAGAATTCAATGCTATGCCAATTGGAGCCGAGGGTTTTTCAGAGGCTATGCGTCTCAGCGCTGAGGTCTATTTCAAACTAGGAGAACGGCTCGCGAAACGGTCAAAGTACGCTTTGAACGTAGGCGATGAGGGAGCTTATTCGCCTCCGGGCATAAGCGACCCTCATGACGCCTTTGACGAGATTCTCAGAGCAATCGAGGAACTTGGTTATGAAGATAAGTTCGTACTCGCGATGGACGCGGCTGCAAGTCATCTTTACGATAAGAAGCATGGCAAGTACCGTCTGATGGGCAAAGAATTCTCTCGCGAGAACCTTATGGATCTTTACGAAGAGTTGGTTGACACGTTGCCGCTTAAATCGATCGAGGATCCATTCGATGAAGATGATTTTGAGGGTTTCATCGAAGTCACCAAGACATTGGGGCGAATCCAGATAGTGGGTGACGATTTCTTCGTCACTAATCTGTCACGGGTTCGAACGGGAGTAGAAAGTCGCGCGGCCAATGCCGTACTCTGGAAGGTCAATCAGATAGGAACATTGAGTGAGGCCCTGGACGTCGCGCAATATGCCGTCAAGAACGGCTACAGTGTCGTCGCTTCTGAAAGATCGGGCCAAACGGAGGATACATGGCTCGCCGACCTAACCGTTGCCATAGGTGCAGGTCAACTGAAGAACGGGGCTCCATGCAGAAGTGAGAGAACCGCCCAATTCAATCAATTGCTAAGGATAGAAGAAGAACTAGGCGAGTCGGCAACGTATGCGGGGGCGAACTATCGCAGGCCAATTTGATCGTGAACGAGGATGGACGACGAGAACGATGGTAAAACTCCCTTATGGACAGAAGTACGTCGACCTCAAGGCACCTCGAAAAGCAAGAATACTTAGGCCTAAAGATGCGAGAGCAATTACTGATCCCAGAAATTACGCTCAAAGCAAGATCTCCAGCTATTTCAAGGAGAATCGCTCCTTCTTCCTCGGATTTAAGGCCAAGAAGGTCTGCGTTGTTGTCAGCGACAATACTCGCTTCGCATTCAACGACGTCATCGTTCCCCTCATCTTGGAGCAGCTTGAGGACGCTGGAGTCGCAAGAGAAGATATCACAATTCTAGTTGCAAATGGCCTTCACGCGCCAATGAGCCGCGCTGATTTGATCGAGAATATTGGACAGAAGATTGTAGACAAGTTTTGCATTGAAAACCACGATGCAAACGGGGAATTGGTTTCACTTGGAACAACTACGAGAGGCACCCCGGTCTTCCTCAACAAGCGGTTTATGGAATCGGACTTGAAAATCGCCACCGGGTTAGTGGTTCCGCACTTTCACGCAGGATTCGGTGGAGGATACAAGAGCATCATACCGGGTATCGCGGGCAAGATTACAATTCTAAAGAACCACAGCTTCGACATGGTAGCGCATGATAGGGCTAGATACGGACTACTAGATCGCAACCCCATCTACGAGGATATTGTTCAAGGAGGTAAGAAGAGCGGACTGCACCTTATCGTAAACGTCACTGTAGACTCCCAAAAGAACATGACGCACCTATTCATTGGAGAACCAGGACCAACTCACAGAAAAGCGGCCAAAGCGGTTATTGAAGACATGAAAGTGGAATTTCACGAACTCTTTGATGTCGTCGTGACAACAAATGGTGGATATCCACTTGACAGGAACTTGTATCAGTGTGTCAAAGGTTTGGCTGTCGGAGAATTGATGATAAGAAAAGGCGGGGCTATCGTTCTGGCAAGCGAGTGTAGAGACGGCGTGGGCCACAAGGTCTTTCAGAAGTACATGTCCCTTGGGAAGGATCCCCAAGACGTCCTTCAGAAGCTGAAGACGGACGAGCCCGTTGAGGATCAGGATAACATCCAGATACTTGCAAGAATCCTGTCCAAGGCCAAGGTCATAGTCGTCACTGACGGGGTTGACCCCGAGACCGTAAGGACAATGAAAATGGAGCACGCCAAGTCAGTTGACGAAGCTCTGCGGTTATGCGGTGTGCAATCAAATCAAGAACTAAGGATAGCAATAGTTCCCGGAGGGCCATACGTTTTGCCAGTCGGAGCCTAGTACTAGTTCATGATAATACAAAATTCGGACGAGCTTACGCCTAAGGGAAACACTCGTGGAAGAGAGACAGTCCTTAAAATCATCGAGGGCGCCCTAGAACAAGTAAACTCATACGACCTCATCATGGAGCAGGTCAAGCTTAACGACGATCTCAGGATAGGGCCGCTCAGATACGATCTAAAGAAAATCAATGACATATTCCTTATCGGTGGAGGCAAACAGGTTACCTTTGCCGCGTGCGCTCTTGAAGATATTCTCCAAGACAAAATTAGAGAAGGCGTTGTCGTCGAGAAGAAAGGGGGCGGTCGCAAAACCAAGAAGATTAGGGTGGTGGAAGGAGGCCATCCAATACCTGACGAGGGCAGCGCCATAGGAGGTGAGGAAATTCTTCGGATAGCCAGAAAGGCAGAGAAGGATGACCTTGTAATTGTCTGTGTTACGGGCGGGTGTACTTCCTTAACCATGCTTCCCCCGGAAGGCATTACCCTTGAGGATGCAAGAAAAGTCTGTAACTCGCTGTTGAATTCTGGGGCACCCCTCGAAGATATGAACACTGTTCGAAAGCATCTCTCTCAAGTGGGCGGCGGAAAACTGTCAATGGCTGCGTACCAGGCCGAAGTTGTGAGTTTAATCGCCATCGATGAAGTTGCAAGTCTTCCTTGGGGGCCTACCGTTCCGGATACAACTTCATTCTCCGATGCTAAGCATGTTCTTGTAAGATATGATCTGTGGGACATAATTCCCAGCTCGGCAAGGGATTACTTCGAGAAAGCAGACATCGATCAAGAAACTCCGAAGTCAACTGACTTTGAACGGATGGGCGTAAGGGCACACCATGTTATTTTTGCGGAGAATCGGATGCTTTGTCGGGCTGCCGAAAGAACGGCGACCGAACTTGGATTGCGTCCCGTGACGATATCAACCAGTGTCGAGGGGGAGGCAAAGGACGTCGGCATCATTTTGGCAAGTATTGCAAAAGAGATCGAGACGAACAAGCAGCCGTTTAACTCTCCATGTGTCTTGGTCGCGGGCGGCGAAACTACCGTAACCATTCGGGGGGAGCACGGAGAAGGAGGTCGAAATCAAGAATTGGCATTGGCGGCGGCCCTGAAAATAGCAGGCAGTAAAAAAATCACCATCGCTTCCATCGGTACCGATGGAACTGACGGCCCCACTGACCTAGCAGGGGCGATAGTTGACGGCTATAGTCTAGAACGCGCTAGGAGGGCTGGTATAGATGCTGTTGAATGCTTAAGGATGCATGATTCTTCAAGCGCCTTCAGAAGATTACACGACGCCATACGCACTGGCGACACGGGTACGAATCTAATGGATCTCATGATTGTCTACGTTTCCTAGCTGAGGCAATAGAGAATATTCCCTTAGGTCTCAGTATAGCACTGTACATCGTCCAGGATTTTGACGCAGGAATTGGACAGTAATACTATTAAGCGTAAATTCTGGTAAAAGGACTGGATACATTATGGTTCAGGCAGCTACCCAGTCGGACGTTGTGAAAGTATCAAAAGAGTACACGTATGGAACTTGGCGAGCGCAAAAAGGGTGGGTTCCACGCGAGATTGTTAGCGCAGAAGGATGCTACTTTACGGATGCGTCAGGCCAGCGTTTTCTTGATTTTTCATCCCAACTGATGTGTTCCAATCTAGGTCACGGGAATAAGGCTGTAATTGAAGCAATCTGCGAACAAGCCAAGAAGCTTCCCTATGCAGCGCCATCCTTTACCACAGATGTACGCGCAAAATTAACGAAATCTCTCTTGGAGGTTATGCCCCAAGGACTTGAGAAGTTTTTCTACGCTACGTCAGGGACCGAGGCAAACGAAGCCGCGTTCAAGATTGCAAGGCAGTTCACGGGCAAGTACAAGATAATCTCCCGTTACACATCCTACCACGGTTCGACTGCGGGTTCAATTGCGGCCACGGGTGATCCACGACGATACCCGATTGAACCTTCCGGCAAAATGGGAGGGGTTATTTTTGGACCAGACGCCTACTGCTATCGCTGTCCCTTCGGGTTGGAATATCCCAACTGTGGCATCGCATGCGCCGACTATATTGAGTACATGATTGAGCATGAATCGAACGTCGCAGCCATCATTGTCGAGCCGATTGTTGGAACCAATGGGATACTCGTTCCTCCTGACGAATACCTTCCCCGCCTACGCGAGATTACAGAGCAACACGAAGTCCTACTGATTTGTGACGAGGTCATGTCAGGTTGGGGACGGGCAGGGGAATGGTTTGCGGTGGACCACTGGAAGGTCAAACCCGACATTCTGACAACTGCCAAGGGAATCACTGGTGCGTACATTCCGCTTAGTGTCACCGCAACAACTCGCGAAATTTCGGATTATTTTGAGGAGAATTACTTCGCGCACGGTCACACTTACGAGGCACACCCACTGACATTGGCAGCAGGGGTCGCGGCCATCGGAGAATACAAGCGGCTAGGCCTCATTGAACGCTCACGTGAAATGGGGCAATCCATTGGAAAACAGTTGAAAGCGTTGCAGGATAAACATCCTTCAGTAGGAGATGTGCGCGGGCTTGGCCTTTTCTGGGGACTTGAATTGGTCCGCAACAGGAAATCCAAAGAGGGCTTCAATACTCGTGAGGATAAGTTACAGGGCAAACCTTTGGTTGTTGACCGCGTCGCCGCAGAATGCATGAAGAACGGTGTGTTCATCAACACATGGATCAACTACCTAACCATCGCCCCACCCCTGATAATCAAGAAAGAAGAATTCGAGCAGGGCGTCAGCGTGCTCGACAGGGCGCTTGAGGTAGCAGACAAAGAGGTTGCCTAGTACCACTGGGGAAATGTGCGGCTAGGCGACTAAAAGCGAGAGCTGATAGTCGCATCTTGGTATGCACAACTTTCCCCACTATCAGACGAAGTCAATCGCATTGTCCTTGATGATACTACACCGTAAGGCTAATAACCGATTGGACGGTGTCCAAGTTTAGTGAACTGATATGGTACAGGCTACAAAGATCATAGCGCGTGAGACTCAGGCCGAAGTCATAAAGAACTATGTCAACGGCGAATGGGTTGCGTCAAAATCGACTAAGACCCTAGACGTCGTCAACCCAGCCACAACCGAAGTGCTAGCCCGTGTCCCAATGTCCACCAGAGAAGAGGTGGAAGAGACAATCCGGTATGCCCAAGCTGCTTATGATGAATGGAGGGAAACGCCTCCGCTCACGCGCGCACGCTACATGTTCACCCTCAAGAATCTGATGGAAGAGCATTTCGAAGAAGTGTCTCAAATCCTAACGAAGGAACATGGGAAGACCATCGACGAGTCCCGAGGCGAAGTTCGACGAGCGATTGAATGTGTTGAACATGCGGCAGGCATTCCTACGTTGATGATGGGATACAACTTGGAGACCATCGCTCCCGGTCTGGATGAGGAATGTATCCTGCAGCCATTGGGAATCTTCGCATGCCTTCCACCCTCCAATTTCCCAGCAATGATCCCATGGTGGTTCCTACCCTATGCTGTCGCCTGCGGGAATACCTATGTCCTGAAGCCCTCAAGCGAAGTCCCACTGACCCAAAACAAGCTGTTCGAACTAGTAGACGAGGCAGGTTTTCCACCAGGCGTAATCAACCTCGTGAACGGATCAAGAGATGTCTCTGATGCGCTTCTCGAAAGCAAAGACGTGAAGGGCGTGTCTTTTGTAGGCTCAACACCCGTCGCGAAATACGTTTACGGTAAAGCAACTGCAGGCGGAAAGCGGGCACAATGCCAAGGTGGTGCGAAGAACTTCCTCTTGGTTATGCCTGATGCACCACTCGACAAGATCATGCCTGCTGTAATGAACTCGGTCTACGGCTGTGCAGGTCAAAGATGCTTAGCAGGTGCTAACGTAGTAGCCGTTGGTGACGATGCTTTCTACCAGCAACTGAAGAAGAAGCTATTGGAAGCCGCGAAGGCTGTCAAAACCGGTTATGGCTTAGATGAAACTGTGCAAATGGGGCCGCTTCGCTCAGCGCAAGCCAAAGAGAAGGTCCTATCCTACATCGAAACCGGCATCAAGGAAAGGGCCGAATTGATTCTCGACGGTCGAAATATCAAAGTGCCAGGTTACGAGAAAGGCTACTTCATCGGCCCAACAATATTCGATAAAGTCAACCCGAAGAGCAAGATTGGCAGTGAAGAGATCTTCGGACCCGTCATGTGCTTGATTAGAGCCAAGGACTTCGAAGAGGCTCTTAGAATCATCCATGAGAACCCATATGGCAATGCAGCATCAATATTCACACAAAACGGCAAGTGGGCTAGAGACTTCAAACACAGAGTACTGGCAGGAGACGTCGGGGTCAACATAGGAATAGCGGCTCCTGTAGCATACTTCCCATTCAGCGGCTGGAAAGACTCCTTCTTCGGAGACCTACACGGACAAGGCTTCGACGCGATCAACTTCTTCACAGACAGAAAAGTCGTCATCTCAAGATGGTTCTAGTGCCATGCAAGGTGTGTGAGAGGGACTCAAAGTATGGAGCTCACCACCTTCACCATGGTTCTCAGGTTTACGCTGCAACTCGAAGATCAAACCGCTCAATTCTACCGCGGCTTGGCCACAAGTAGCACCTTCGCCCAAGCCAAGCCGCTCTTCACAAAATTCACGGAGAACAGCGACAAACGGAAGAAGGAGTTAGAGAGGACAGCGAGAGAAAGCGTCGATCACTCCTTACTCGAGCCAGTCTCAGGTATTTTCGAGGAAACATACAAAATGGACCTAACGTTACCGGGTAACGCGGCCATGACCGATGCAATATCTGCAGCAAAGACACTCGAAGGCAGAATGCAAGAATTCTACACAGTAGCCGGAGACAAAATCAAATTCATATCCAATGTGAGCAGACTATACACGCGCTACTCACAGGACAGAGCAAAGGCACTTACGGCCCTACAAGCGTTATCTTAAGACTCCGCTAATGCAATTCTTCTTCTGTAGGGGCTTCTCGGCAACCATTGAGAGTGAAGAATCATTCAACGCTAAAGCCTTGTTTGAAATGCGGCAAGTGCTGTATAGCTTATCCTTGTGCCCTTTCTCCGGATGATTTGCCAAGGATTGCACGGTTCCTCGGCTTGTCTGAAAGCGAGCTCTTTACTCATTTCCTTGTGCTCGACTACGTTCTGGACTCTGGTCAGAAGCGATATTACGTCTGTCCCGCGAGGAAAGACGATGAGGCGGGGCGAGTTGTTCATCCGGAACGGGCTTTTTCTGATTCTCCGTGTGTTTTTTTGCGCGGCAACGAGTGTGCAATCGAAGAAGTCAAGCCGAAGGGTGGCAAGACCTTTTTCTGCAGTCTGATGACCTCAGAGAACCGAAACTTGATAGGTTATGGCAAGAAGAAGGCGGCAAAGGACTGGGCTAAAGCGCCTATCTTGGACGATCTGCTCGTGTTGAACGACTGAATCAGCCGACGAAGTTTTCATATTCCTCCTCTAGTTCACCGCCCGAGTCGACGGTTTTGGGCGCGCCTCAAACGTAATTAATGAGAGTTCACATAGAACCGGTTAGCAGAAAACTGGTCTGTTCCGAAATTTCTGCTTCGGAATCCGCGTGCGTTCGTCTAGCGGAGCGCTTTGAATGCACTAAACTTTATTAGCTTGGGTCCCGGTGGTGCTGTGGAAAGTTTCGGTAAGGTCTGTTCGAGGGCCGGAAGAACCTTTTCTCCGGGGAGAGAATGCCTAGATTGAAGGATAGCGAAAAGGAGAGGTCATACAACATCTTCGGCCATCAATTTGTCCCGAAACATGAGCTTCTTTCCAAGAAGGAAGCGGAAGAACTGATGCGGGAGTTCCATATCAGGCCATACCAGCTGCCTTACGTCAGAACTAGCGACCCTACCGCTGAGGCCTTGGGAGCAAAGATGGGTGATATTTTGCGTATAACGCGCAAGAGCGCGACCGCTGGCGAAGTTACCGTTTATCGGTATGTTGTCGATGGTTAAGGTGAAATTGTGACTGTAACTACGGCTGGAACTGTTAGCCCTCAAATCTGGGATTTAATCAAACATTTCCTGGAAGAGAAAGGGCTGGTTAGGCAACACGTCGACTCATACAATGAGTTCATAGAGACTGGGCTGCAAGCCATTGTCGACGAAACCGGAGAGGTCCCAATTGAGATTGAAGACTATCCGCTGAAAATCAAACTCGGCAAAATTGAGATTGGAACGCCGCGGGTAACTGAAGTAGATGGGTCGGAACGGCAGATCTTTCCGACTGAGGCTAGAATTCGTAACTTAACTTACGCCGCCCCTCTCCACTTGGAGATGACTCCTGTGATCGGGGAGAGGGAGGGGCAAACCGAGATTGTCTATATCGGCGATTTTCCCGTAATGCTTCGTTCGAAAATTTGTCCTCTCTCTCGAATGTCCGCTGAGGAACTGATCAGCATCGGTGAAGATCCGCTTGACCCCGGTGGCTACTTCATTGTGAATGGTGCAGAACGTGTCGTCATTGCACTGGAAGATTTGGCGGCAAACAAGATTCTGGTAGACAAGGAGCAAACAGGCGTCCATCCCACCTACAAAGCTAAGATTTTCTCGACAACGGTCGGTTTCAGAGCTAGGACAGAGGTGACCCTGAAAACTGACGGCGCCATGTACATAACAATGCCCGGTGTCCCATCAGACATCCCAATCGTTGTGATGATGAAGGCGCTCGGCTACGAAGAGGACTCGAGAATTGCTGAGATGATATCGACCGACGAGACGCTGCAGAACCAACTTGCAACAACCTTTGAGAAATCAGTCGGCGTCGTTTCACAGAGGGATGCCCTCCTCTACATCGGTAACCGGTTGGCTCCCGGCCAAGTCGAAGATTACCGTTTAAAGAAGGCTGAGGCTTCTGTTGATAGAAACTTCCTTCCACATATTGGGCGGAGCCCTGAAGACAGGAAGGAGAAGGCCGCGTGCATTGCTGAAGTGGGATGCAGAGTAATCGAAATCAAACTTGGGATTAGGGGGCCTGACGACAAGGACCATTACGCGAATAAACGGTTGAAACTTGCTGGATCCCTATTAGCCGAATTATTCCGAATTTCCTTCCGCAACCTGATCCGAGACCTGAAATACCAACTCGAACGAATCACAATCCGCAGGCATGCGGAACTTTCAATCAGTAACGCTATTCGCCCCGGCATTATCACGGAACGAATACAACATGCGATAGCCACCGGCAATTGGGTTCGCGGCCGAGTCGGTGTAACCCAACTCCTCGACCGAACAAATTACGCTTCAACCCTGAGCCACCTTCGCCGGCTCCAGTCGCCCTTAAGCAGAAGCCAACCAAACCTCGAAGCCAGAGACCTCCACCCCACACATTGGGGGAGGCTTTGTCCCAGCGAGACGCCTGAAGGCTCGAACTGCGGTCTTGTAAAGAATCTCGCTCTCAGCGCGGTCATATCCATTGGCGTCGATTCGCGAGAATTCGTTTCGAAACTCCGACGCATGGGCGTAGTCCCCGTAGATGAAGCCGACAGCAAACTCCGCGAAACTGGCGCGAAGGTTTTCGTTGACGGCCTGATTGCAGGATACGCCAGCGAGGCAGACAAGCTAGCGGCGGAGCTTATCCGAATGCGAAGGGGTGCGGAGATAAGTTCGGAAGTAAATGTAGCTTACTCGCCGCCTCTAGTTGAAGGAGGCCGAAATGCGCTTTACATTAACTGCGACCAAGGCAGGGTACGAAGGCCGCTGGTCATTGTGGAGAATTCAAAGCCACGGCTAACGCGTGAGCACGTAGAAGCAATTCAGCGCGGAGAGATGCGTTGGGAAGAACTCGTGGACCGAGGCGTCATCGAGTACCTGGACGCCGATGAGGAAGAAAATGCGCTGATCGCCCCGTCACCAAACCGAATTAACGAAAGGACCACACACGTCGAAATTGCACCGTACACAATTCTAGGAATCTGCGCATCCCTAATCCCCTATCCCGAACACAACCAGTCACCACGCAACGCCTATGAATCCGCTATGGCAAAACAAGCGCTTGGAATTTTCTGCGTTAATTACGCAAACCGCGTTGATTCACGAGGCCACATCCTACACTACCCACAGGTCCCCATGGTCAGGACGAAACCCATGGACATCATCAAGTACGACAGTAGGCCTGCGGGACAGAACTGTGTTGTAGCACTTCTCTGCTACCAAGGCTACAACATGGAAGACGCCATCATAATTAACAAATCGTCGGTAGACCGAGGGCTCTTCCGTTCAACATTCTACCGAGTCTATGAAGGAGAGTGCAGGCAATATCTCGGGGGCCTTCGCGACAAATTCGAAGTGCCAGAGGCTGGAATTCGTGGCTACAGGGGTGACAGGTACTACAGGCTCTTGGAAGAAGACGGAGTCATCTCGGTAGAGTCAGAGGTCACCGGAAACTCCGTGCTGATCGGAAGGACAAGTCCACCCAGGTTCCTCGAAGAATACCGCGAATTCGAGGTCAAAGGACCAACTAAACGTGATTCATCGGTGGGCATGCGCCCCTCGGAAGAAGGCATAGTGGACGCCGTTTTCCTTAGCGAGTCGATAGAAGGCAACCGCCTAGTGAAGGCGCGCGTTCGAGACACACGAATTCCTGAACTCGGAGACAAGTTTGCATCGAGGCATGGACAGAAAGGCGTTATCGGGACCTTGATCCCGCAGGAGAATATGCCTTTCAGCGAACAGGGAATCGTACCTGACGTTATCATTAACCCCCATGCGATTCCGTCGCGCATGACCATCGGCCAGTTCGTTGAGGCGGTGGGAGGGAAGGTTGCAAGCCTTCGGGGAGAGCCAGTCGATGGAACCGCGTTCAGTAATGAAGGGCCTGCGGCTCTACGTGATGCGCTTCTTGAGTTAGGTTTCCAACACAGCGGAAGGGAAGTTCTCTACAACGGTGTGGACGGCAAGAAACTCGTCGCTGATATATTCATGGGAGTCGTCTACTACCAGAAATTACACCACATGGTCGCCGACAAAATGCATGCCCGTGCGCGAGGACAAGTACAGATGCTCACACGTCAACCGACTGAAGGCCGTGCGAGAGGCGGTGGCCTCAGGTTCGGCGAGATGGAACGAGATTGCTTAATCGGCCACGGCGCGTCGGCACTGTTGAGGGACAGGCTCCTTGAAGAATCGGACAAGTACACGGCCATGGTTTGCGAAGTATGCGGCCTGTTAGCCTACCACGACGTGAAACAAAACAAGTACATTTGCAGAGTCGATGGCGATAAGGCGGCCATTTCCCCTGTGCAACTGTCCTATGCCTTCAAACTATTGCTGCAGGAACTGATGGCCCTTGGCGTGGCGCCGCGATTAGAATTATCGGAGCGTGCTTAGAATGTCGGTCGCTGAAGAACCAACCAAAGTAATCGGCAGTATCCACTTTACGCTCACGTCCCCAGGTGAAATACGCAAACTTTCCGCGGTTGAAATTCAAACCGCCGACACTTACGATGAAGACGGCGTTCCAATTGTTTCGGGCTTGATGGACGGCCGCCTCGGCACGCTAGAGCCACGACAGAAGTGCAAGACTTGCGGCAACACCGCATCTGCATGCCCTGGACACTTTGGGCACATTGAACTGGCAGAACCAGTCGTCCACGTAGCCTTCGCGAAGCTTATCCACAAACTGCTTCAGGTCACATGCCGAAACTGCGGCCGCATACTTCTCTCCGCCGACAAGATCAAGGCATACAATGAAATGATGCAGAGGCAGCAAAAGCAACTCAACGAGATCCCATCCACATTCTACGACACTGTCATGAAGGACGCGAAGAAGAGCCAAGAATGCCCACACTGCGGAGCCCGCCAATACCAAATTGAACACGCGAAACCAACCACCTTCCATGAAATGGCGGAAGCCGGCGCAGCTAGGCTAAACCCAAGCCAAATTCGGGAGCGACTCGAACGAATCCTGGACGACGACCTCCGATTACTAGGCATGGAACCCACCGCCGCGCGGCCCGAATGGATGATCCTCCAAGTTCTACCCGTCCCAGCGGTCACGGTTAGGCCATCCATCACTCTCGAATCAGGAATCAGATCAGAGGACGACCTTACGCACAAGCTCGTCGACATTATCAGGATAAACCAGAAACTCAAAGAAGCTCTGGAGTCAGGCGTTCCCGTTAACATCATCCAAGAACTCCATGAACTACTCCAGTACCACGTCACAACCTACTTTGACAACGAAGTTTCCGGCCTGCCACCCGCACGTCATAGGTCTGGCCGGGCGCTGAAGACCCTCAGCCAGAGGCTCAAAGGCAAAGAGGGCAGGTTCAGAGGAAACCTTTCCGGAAAACGAGTTGATTTCTCGGCCAGGACCGTAATCTCACCTGACCCGAATATTGACATTAACGAAGTCGGCGTACCGCTCGATGTTGCCCAGCGCCTAACCATCCCTGAAAGGGTCACACCCTGGAACGTCGACGAGTTGAAACAACTCATCAGGAATGGTCCAGACCAATACCCAGGCGCGCTCTACATCGTAAGGCCTGACGGGCGAAGGGTCAGGCTGGAATTCGTCACTGAACGTGAAAGCTTGGCTGAAGCAATTCAGCCGGGTTTCATCGTGGAACGCCACATTAGGGATGGAGATATCGTCCTGTTCAATCGGCAACCCTCACTCCACCGAATGTCGATAATGGCACACACAGTGAAAGTGCTCCCATACAAGACCTTCAGGCTCAACCCATGCGTATGCCCACCATACAATGCGGACTTCGATGGCGACGAAATGAACCTCCACGTCCCACAGGGGGAGGAAGCAAGAACCGAAGCAAAATTACTCATGCAAGTCCAAGATCAAATTCTCTCACCCCGATACGGAGGCCCCATAATTGGAGCCAAGACCGATCTGCTTACCGCAGCGTACCTACTCACGAGAAAGTCAACTTACTTGAACAAAGAAGAAGTCGGCAAACTCATAACCGCGGCGGGATACCGCGGAGAACTGCCGCCCCCTGCGATAAAACGGCCGGAGGAGCTTTGGAGCGGGAAGCAAATCTTCAGCCTCTTCCTCCCAGCAGGTTTCGACTTTGTAGCCAAGTCGAGCATGGTAACCCAAGAGGACGGCAGCTCTGTCGTAGTGAAAGACGGGAAGCTCGTTGAAGGGGTCATAGACAAGAACACAATCGGTGCTGAACGCTCCGAGACCCTCTTCCACCGCATAGTGAAAGACAGCGGCTCTGAACCAGCCCGTATCTTCCTAAACGGTTTGATAAAACTCCTTGACCGTTTCATAACCCTTCGAGGATTTACGTACGGAATTGATGAACTCGACATTTCAGCCGGAGTCAGAGACAAAATCTCAAAGGCTGTCAAGAAAGCCGAAGAACATGTACAAGACTTGATTGACCAATACAAGAGAAAGACACTTGAACGGCTTCCTGGCCGATCCGTCGAAGAGTCCCTTGAACTCCGCATCATGGATGAACTTTCAAAGGCACGCGACCAGGCGGGCGAACTCGCTGAACAATACCTGAAGACTGAGACGGACAATTCTGGAGTTATAATGACCAAGACGGGAGCGCGCGGCTCAATGCTAAACATCGCCCAGATGGTTGCTACCGTTGGCCAACAATCAATCCGCGGCCAACGAATCAGGCGGGGCTACAGAGACCGAGCCCTCCCCTTCTTCGAGAGGGGCGACGTCGGCGCTGAAGCCCGAGGGTTCGTCTACGCTTCCTACCAAGAGGGCCTAACCCCCGTGGAATTCTTCTTCCATTCGATGGGCGGCAGAGAAGGACTGGTGGATACGGCCGTTAGAACGCAGCAGAGCGGTTACATGCAACGCCGGCTCATCAATGCGCTCGAACACATTCGGGTTGAATACGACGGCACAGTCCGCGACTCAAGAGGCGATATCATACAGTTCAGGTATGGTGAAGACGGAGTCGACACCGCCAAAAGCGATCACGGAAAGGCAGTGAATACCGAACGCTTGGTGGAACGGGTCGAACTCACAATCGAGAAAGGTGCAAAGGCCAGCAAGGCCTACATTGAGAAGAAGGTCGCAGAGGTCAGGGAAGACCTCACCCCCAGCCTAGCCGACCAACTGAAAGACAGCCTCCTCCGCGTAAAACTCACCCGGAAGGGAGTGGACACAGCGATAAAGGAAGCCGTGAAGAACTACCGCAAATCAATGATCGAACCTGGGGAAGCTGCCGGAATAGTTTCGGCCCAATCAATAGGTGAGCCCGGCACCCAGATGACGCTTAGAACATTCCACTTCGCAGGCGTCAGGGAACAGAACGTAACGCTAGGCCTTCCCAGGCTAATCGAGATCGTAGACGCACGGAAGATTCCATCCACACCTAGCATGATTGTGTACCTTGACAAGAAACGGCGCACTAGCCGGGAAAAGGCACAGGAAGTTGCCACAAGAATCACCCATACCACCTTGGGCGACATTGCATCAATCATTGAATCAGATATCACTAAAATGCGGATTGTTGTTACACTGAACACCGAAGCCATGAGGGAGAGAGAAGTAGTTCTCAAAGACGTAAAAGCAGCTGTAACCCCTGGCGGATGCAAAGTAGAAGTGGAACGAAACACCGTCCACATCACACCGCAGGACATGGACATACCACAATTCAACAGGCTTGTGTTGCGCCTGCCCTTAATGCACGTCAAGGGAATCCCACAAGTAAAACGTGCACTAGTCATGGAAGAGAAAACTGGCGAGAAAAGCGAATGGGTAATCAGAACCGAGGGCTCAAACCTCGAGTTGACGCTGGAAACTGAAGGCGTAGATACAACCAGAACAATCTCGAACAATATGCACGAGGTAGCCGAAGTGCTTGGAATTGAAGCAGCCCGCAACGTAATCATAAAGGAGGCAACCTCGGTTCTGGAAGAGCAAGGCCTCGACGTAGACATACGCCACGTCATGCTCGTAGCCGATGCTATGACCGCGTCCGGTGAGGTACTCCAAGTTGGCAGGCACGGCGTGAGCGGAGAGAAAGCCAGCACGCTAGCCAAAGCCGCATTTGAGATAACAATACCAACCATCGTAGATGCCGCAGTCAAAGGAACACGGGACACATTACGCGGAGTCGCGGAAAACGTCATCGTCGGGCAACAAGTTCCTATGGGAACAGGCCTCATCGAAGTCTACATGTCCATGCCTGAGAAGGGAAAGAAGTAATGCAGAGCACAAAAGTAGACGTGAACAAACAGATCCAGATCGCGGTTAAAACCGGCAAAGTTGCCCTGGGCGTTAGGGAAGCCCTTGACGCTGCAAGGTTCGCGAAGGCAAAGCTCCTAATAGTGGCATCTAACTGCCCCGCTCAATACAAGACAGACATTATCCAATACGCTAAGCAATCATCGGTGCCCGTCTTCAATTTTCCAGGAAATAGCGTCGACCTCGGGTCAGCATGCTTGAAACCCTTCGTAGTATCCGTATTAGCGATTAAAGAGCCGGGCGATTCAGAGATACTCAAACTAGCAGAGCGCTAAGACATGGCCAGTTCAGGGATAAAACTCACCGGCGAAACGATGAGGCTTATCGCACTCTTCGAAAACATTACGGGTGCCACAGCAAACGATTGCATAATCGACGATGAAGGCGAGAGGATAATCTTCCTCGCCAAACCCGGAGAGATGGGATTGGCGATCGGTAAAGGCGGCAAGAACATTAACGCCCTTCGCAACATGATCGGACGACCCATCGAAGTAGTTGAATTTTCCGACACGGCGGAAGGCCTCATTAGGAACTGCCTGTCGCCAGCGAAAATCAAGGAAGTTCGAATAACGGAGAGGCCCGACCGCAAAATCGTTGTGGTGGAAGTAGACCCCAAAGACAAAGCCCTAGCTATAGGAAAGAACGGCCGAACAATAGACAAGACCCGCATGCTAGCTAAACGCTACTACCAAATCGACCACGTCCAAATCACGTAGCGCGCACTCTTGTCCGCAATAAAGGATAATCCTCGATTTCTTGGCAGCCCAGAATTCTTGTTTGAACTTCAGTCGGTTGAGGCGAAGGTCTTCAGGAATGGATAAAGGCAGTAAGATTTGGCTCAACGGCAGCTTGGTCGACTGGGACGACGCCAAGATACATGTTCTAACCCATGCCTTGCATTATGCAACAGCCGTTTTCGAAGGCCTCAGATGCTACAAAACCGATCGAGGCCCAGCCATCTTTAGGCTGTACGATCACGTCTGGCGCCTCGTGAATAGCGCCAAGATATACCTGATGGACCTGCAACATACCCCAGATGAAATAGCCGCAGCAATCAGAACCACGGTCAAAGCTAACGGCTTTGACGAGTGTTACATCAGGCCGATTGCTTTCTACGGTTACGGGGAAATGGGAGTTAACCCGTTACCGAACAAAGTAGACTTTGCAGTTGCGGCTTGGCGTTGGGGAGCATACCTGGGCAAAGATGCGTTGAAGAATGGGGTCCGCTGCCTAGTCTCATCTTGGCGACGAATCAGTCCGCTCACGCTGCCTCCCCAAGCAAAATCCTCCGCGAACTACGCGAACGCAGGCCTTGCAAAGATTGAGGCAGTAAAGGCGGGGTATGATGAGGCCATCCTTCTAAACGCGAACGGAATGGTGTGTGAGGGAACGGGCGAGAACATCTTTCGAGTGAAGCGGGGCGCGCTCTCAACACCGCCAGCTTCCGCGGGTATACTTCGGGGAATAACCCGTGATACTGTGATTCAACTAGCAGGTGAGCTTGGTGTCGATTGTAGGCGCATTGACATGTCGCGGGAAGAGTTGTACACGTCGGACGAACTGTTCCTCTGCGGGACCGCGGCTGAAATAACTCCAATTAGAGAAGTTGACGGAAGAAAAATCGGAAACAGCGAATATCCAGTTACAAGAAAGTTGCAAGCCGCTTTCGACGATGCGGTGAGAGGGCGCGGTAAGAAGCGCTCTGATTGGTTGGATTATCTAGCGTAAGCCTATTGCTCGCCGAATTTAACGCCCTGCGCTAAGGGCAGTTGGTCACCCCAGTTAATCGTCGTCGTCTGGCGGCGCATGTACTGTTTCCAAGCATCCGATCCCGCCTCTCGGCCGCCACCGGTATCCTTCTCGCCGCCGAATGCTCCTCCAATCTCAGCCCCAGAGGTGCCGATGTTCACGTTAGCTATTCCGCAATCACTGCCGACGGCGGAAAGAAACTTCTCCGCTTTCTTCAGAGATTCGGTGAAAATCGCCGAGGCCAGCCCCTGCGGGACCTCATTATGTAACCTTACCGCATCCTCAATCGTATCATAGGGCATCACGTAAAGTATCGGGGCGAACGTTTCTTCACAGACTATTTGCGTGTTACCTGGAACTCTGACTATTGTCGGCGCCGCATAGAACCCGGGGCGGTCGATTTTCTTCCCACCCATAACAACCTTCCCGCCTTGTTTCGGCAAAATCTCCAAGGCTTTCATCATAGTGGCAACTGCATCCCCGTCAACCAACGGCCCCATCAGCGTATTGGGATCCAAGGGGTCGCCGATTCGAACCTGCCCATATGCCTTTACAAGCCTCGATGTCAATTCATCGATGATTTGCTTCTGCGCTATTATTCGTCTAGTCGTCGTGCAACGTTGCCCTGCTGTTCCTACTGCCCCAAACAATATGGCAGGCACGGCGAGGCCTAAGTTCGCATCCTCAGCTACAATTATGGCGTTATTACCGCCTAATTCCAGTATAGTTCGCGCCAATCGTTTGGCGGCTGCTTCGGCAACACGCTTGCCCATCGCAGTTGATCCCGTAGAAGAGATCAGCGGAATTCTCTTGTCGTTGATCAGGCGTTCTCCAATTGTCGGGCCCCTGCCTATTACGAGCGTAAAGATTCCTGTTAGCCCGTGGCGTTCCATCACTCGGTTGGTGATGTGTTGGACTGCGATTGCGCTGAGTGGAACTTTGGAGGAAGGTTTCCATACCATCGTATCCCCGCAGGCGGCTGCGATCATTGAGTTCCATGACCAGACTGCGACCGGGAAGTTGAAGGCAGTGATTATGCCCACTACACCCAAGGGGTGCCATTGCTCATACATTCGGTGAAGTGGCCGTTCAGATTGCATGGTGAGACCGTAAAGCTGGCGTGAGAGTCCTACCGCGAAATCGGCGATGTCGATGGCTTCCTGTACTTCCCCCATACCTTCCGCGGCGATCTTGCCCATTTCCAGAGTGATTAGCTTTCCAAGTTGTTCCTTCTGCTTCCGAAGCTCTTCGCCAACCTCACGCACGATTTGGCCCCTAACAGGTGCAGGTGTCAGACGCCATTTCAGGAAAGCCTCCTGAGCGATCTTGACTACGCGCTCGTAGTCGTCTACTGAGGCGAGCGCCACCTTCGCAATTAAGGAACCGTCAATCGGGGTCACAACTTCCAGGAGCTCATGGCCTTCTATGCTACCCCAACCGTCAGGACCAGCACATGAGCCAGGGTTAACGTCCTGAATGGATAGCTCTCGAAGGAATGGGAATCTTTCTTGACTTGAGATAAGTGCCGTCTTCATAGCGCAGCAGACTCGTATACCGGAGAGCCTGGCAGGGCTTTATTCTTGCCTCTCAAATTGCGCGGCCGTTCGAGCTACCGGGACGTGCGGGCTAGTTCTTCCCTGGGAATAGCCGCCTCAGATGGATTCGTCTATCTCGCTTTCTTTGCCGCCTGTTCCGCCGCATGCTTCACAGACGAGTTTGCCGCCGCCGAAGCATTCGTTACACTTGATGGAGACGAGGCCGCTGCCGTTGCAAATGTCGCAATCCAACACGCCCTTCTCAGTGGTCAGCTTGCCCGTTCCCTTGCATTCGTCGCATTTCGCTGGTATCGAACCTGTGCCTTTGCATTTGGCACAAGCCACTTCCCCATCTCCATTACAAATTGCACATACCAAAACAAGAAACACCCTGTGACTATTGCCGTCAGCAGGCTTGGACAGCCTACGTACCTCGTACTTTTTGAACCTTATGCCGATTTACCGCAATCAGAGCGCTTACGAGAAAGGAGGGGTGGGCCTGATTTAGCTCAGACCCATACAATCGTCTTATTGTTTCTCGTTATTCCGGGTGCTAACGTGTTGCTTTACCGAATCGCGCGTCAACATCAGACCAGTTTACGACCTTCCACACTCGTCGACATGTTTCGCCCTGTCGTTTAGGTACTGCAAGTAGTACGAGAGCGTTAGGCTAGACTTCTGGAAAGAATTTCTTCATGATCACGATTATGGCCTCGTTCTGATGGGGATTTAGGGAAACTTGCAGGCCGTAGCCCGTCGGCTTAGGAACGATCAGACCTTCACGAATTAGTTGTTTTGTTAGCTTTTCTACTCTTGCCAGACTGTGTTTGCCGAGATCTTGTGCCTTCCATCCTTTCTTCAGATTGTCCAGTGCAGTGTGGCTTCCTCCCCAGTTTCCTCTTTTGTAAAGCTTGAACAGTATCGTGGCTTTGATTTGATCATCGGAAAGCATGAGTTCACTTTTGGTACTTTGTGAGTCTAGCTTTAAATACTTTCAAAACCAATCCAATTGTTATGTCGTATAAGCGGAACGAGACCTTGCTGCTCCAGTACCTCGGAACAAGCCCGATACTCAGAATCATAGACTTCTTCCTAGACAACCCCCTCTCCGACTATTCCAAGAACGAGATAGTGAAGAACCTGGGAATGGGACGGGTGACTTTCTTCAAATATTGGAAGGAACTTGAAAAATCGGGCGCTGTCAAGGTCACGAGGTCGGTAGGCAGGGCCACTATGTACCAGCTCGCTAGGCAGAACGAGGTCGTAAAGCAGCTGGTTCGGTTGGACATGGCTCTTGCAAGAGGACGAATGGATAAGTTTGTCAAAGAATATGAGAGACCTGTTGCCGTAACGTCTCGCTAATTCTAACTTGCTCTTGCAGCGTGTATTCGCCTTCTTCGAGCGCTTCTGAGACTATCGTTCCGTACTTTCTATCTTCCATTTCATGGAATGTTGCGAGTCTACCGAAAGGATGCTGTTAGAATATTCCTAATGGAAATCAACACGACAAACCAAGCCCGAGAAGGTGGAGTATGTTGAAAACTGGCTATGAAAGTGAGAAAAAGAAAGGGAAGGAAGAATTTTACTTCTTGGCTTTGGCGAATCTTGATGCTACATCGTCGAAGTTTACGACCTTCCACCACTCGTCAACATATTTTCCTCTGTCGTTGAGGTAGTCGAGATAATTCCCGCTGGAGGTTGCTTTCTTTGTGGCTCTACTGGTGCGGGCGCTAGAAGTAATGCTCGTGACTGCATTTATCGAAACTCGTCATAGTCCGGCCTGAGTCTTAGAAGCCTCTTCCGTCTACGGGCGAGTAACGCTAAGACCACGAACACGAATGAAACCAAGGTAATGATGATTGCAGTCATCGAGAGTATGCCGGGGGGCGGCGTGACGTTAGCTGTCAACGCTAAGTTGCTAGAATTCATTTGGAGACTCTTGGAATCTCCCGTAATAAGTGAACCGGCAAAACCATTTGTGGCAAGAACCTCGTTTGTGCTCGTTACCTTGCTCAAGAAGACGCTGTAAGCGGTGTTCCCGCCGGCGGTAACGACGATTTGGTACTCTCCTTGAGGATTCACAATGAGCAGCTCCTCTTCAGGTACGTTTGCCGGCGTATCCTTGACCGGGATATCCGAATCGAGAACCAGTGAAGAGTTTGGAACTGTAGCCGCATACCGTCCTGTTTGTGGGTCCATCCCCACAAGCCTCCGCATACTGTCGAAGACGGTTAAGTACGCGAGAGTTGAAGAGAACTCCACGTAGAGATAGTTTTCGTTTCTAGGAGCGGGTAGCACCGGTGGAGTAGTCTCAGCTGGCATAATCCCCGCGATGTGGACTCCTTGGTCCAGTGCATCCTTCGACCAATAGATCAGGCCTCGCTCCGTATCCCATCGCAGACCCATGGAATTCTCTTGTGTTGAGAGCGTGCGCAGGCAGTCTTGAAGTTGAACACAGCCTACGACTCCGAGACTTGTCTGATGCCAACTCCCATCAATAGCTTGGACAAGGGTTGATCCGATCGTACCCTTCGTGTCGTTTCGGAACGTTGCACTGGCTGTATTGTCTATCCCCACGGCCACGAGCTCAAACGGCCAAGAGCCCCATGGCTGCGACGGGCGAGAGACTGTTTCTATGAAACACGGGCAGGTCAGTATTGATGGTATCTCCCAAGTTACCGCGCCGAAGTTGTTCGCCATCTGAAGCGTGTTGTGCGGAGTACTGCTTGAAATGTGTGCGTAGAACTTGAAAGTTTGAGGGAACGGCGAGTAGTCTACGTAGAAGGGTGAGCGACAGGTCGTTGTTGAATTAGACTGCGGCTCACATACTATGGGTAGATCTCGGTTGTCTCGACTGTAAACTTGGAAGGAGTACGTTCCATGATAAGTTCCGCCTAGGCTTGCTAGATAAACTGAGTTTCTGGCCCACAACATCCGGTTGCCCGAGGAATCTGAGATCCAGAAATTCTGTTCAAGCGAAAAACAGTCTATGGGGAATGGCCTCAGACAGTCTCGAACCCCGGGCAACTCGGCCAAATCAGATGAGTAGCCAAACGCCGAGTAGGCCCCACCCTTCTCAATACTAATCTCACTCCATACTGAAACAACCTGCTGCGAGTTGCTTGGAAAAACAGGCCTAATTGAAGTCGCAGGTGCGAACAAACAGATAACAATCAACGATGGTGCAATCGCTTTCCTCAACAATCCCATTTCTGCGCCCTCTATTCCGTAAGAGTGTCTCAGATTCGAACCCGCTATTTTAATCGTAGAGCCCATGATATGGTGGGGCTGGTGTACGTTGGACTATAAGTTCAGATTAACAAATCGATGCTAATTCTTACGTTACACATTTTGGCTGTTCAAACTTTACTGAGCTGTTAAGTAAACATCACCTTAACTTAAGATAAATTTATGAATTTTTGATGCTAAGAAAAGAATTATGGGCAAGAACTCGACCAGCATTGGCATCCATGTGAACGCGCCGCGCGCGGTCGTCTATCGCGCGCTTCTTGATGCGCGCGCGGTCGCTAAGTGGAAGGTGCCGACCGGCATGACCTGCCACGTGCATGAGTTCGACGCTCGCGAAGGTGGCTCGTTCCGAATCTCGCTCACGTACAACGCGCCGACCGGGACTGGCAAGACGACCGCGCACACCGATACGTACCATGGCCACTTCCTGAAACTCGTGCCGAACGAGCAGGTTGTCGAAGTAGACGAGTTCGAGACAGCAGATCCCGCGATGCGCGGCAAGATGACGGTCACTATCACACTCACCGATGCAGACGGCGGCACTGATGTCCTAGGCGTGCACGATGGGCTACCGCCGGGCGTGTCGACCGCTGACAACGAGACCGGCTGGCGAATGGCACTCGCGAAACTCGCGGCGCTCTGTGAGGCAGAAAATAGATGACGCTAACTTAACAGCTCAAACTCCCTCGTGCATGTAAGCACGATAAAACTGAAGCCAGAGAAAGTGCAGTATGTTGAAAACTGGCTATGAAAGTGAGAAAAAGAAAGGCGGGAGGGAAGAATTTTACTTCTTGGCTTTGGCGAATCTTGCTGCTACATCGTCGAAGTTTACGACTTTCCACCATTCGTCGACATATTTTGCCCGGTCGTTGAGGTAGGTTAGGTAGTATGCATGCTCCCATACGTCGAGGCCTAGTAGGATTGGTAGTTGGGCGAGGTGCATGAAGTTTTGTTTCTCGACTTGGGTGAGGACGAGTTGGTCGGTTGTGTTGTCGTAGAGTAGTAGTGCCCATCCTGAGCCTTCAACGGTTTTGGCGGCGTCGGAGAATTGTTGTTTGAACTTGTCGAAGCCGCCGAAGTCTGCGTTGATCTTGTCTGCGAGAGCTCCGCCTGGGGTTCCGCCTCCCTTGCCGGGTGAGGCCATGTTTGGCCAGAAGATGCTGTGGAGGATGTGGCCTCCGTAGTGGAAGCTGTAGTCTCTGAGAACTGCTTTGATGTCGATTTGGGCTTCGCCCTTTCGGGCTTTGTCGAGTTTTTCGAGTGCCGCGTTTGCGCCGTTAACGTAGGCTGCGTGGTGTTTGTCGTGGTGGAGTGTCATTATTTGTTGGGAAATGACTGGTTCCAGCGCGTTGTATTTGTATGGCAATTCCGGAAGAACATATTTGTTTGGCATGACTTCCACACCTTAGCTGCACCTCACATAAACTTTTCATTTACGAAAAAAGGGTGGAGGGGGGCGTCAGACCGTGAACAAATCGCGGCATCGCTTCTCAAAATCGCAGTGTGAACAGTTCCGAAATCTATGCTAGACTAGTTGCTTTACTTCTTCGGTTATCGCCTGCCCGAGGTAGCCATAAACGCCAAGCTTCAGCACTTTCAAGCCTAGTAAGGCGCATTTGATTCGGGTAGGGCCTGGGTCTATGCCTAGAAGCTTTAGCACGTCGGGCTTACCTAAGGCTTTGATTTCATCAAGCGTCTTTCCTTTGACTACTTCAGTGAGCATCGAAGCTGAGGCTTGACTAATCGCGCAGCCCTTACCCTTGAACCGTACGTCGTCCACCTTCCCGTCCTTGATTTTCAGCTGCATTTCAATGATGTCCCCGCACAGCGGGTTCGAGTCTTTCGCGCGGACGTCAGGTTCCGGCAGGTCGCCGAAATTGCGCGGGTTCCTGTAATAATCCAATATGATGTCTTTGTAGATGTCAGAACTCATCGCGCGAATAGCTTCCTGGCTTTCTCAAGGGCGTTCATGAAGACGTCAACTTCCTCTTTCGTGTTATAAATGTAAAAGCTTGCTCTCGACATGGCGGGAACGTTCAAGAATTCCATCAAAGGTTGGGCGCAATGGTGCCCTGACCTAATCGCGATGCCCTCCTCATCTAGGATAGAGGCAAGGTCATGGGCATGGACATCTCCTAAGTTAAAGGATAACACGCCAACCCGTTTCGCAACGTCTTTGGGGCCATAGATTGTGATCTCTTTGATTTCCGCCATCCTTCTAATGGCGTAGTTCGTGATTTCTCTTTCATGCTCGTGAACGTTCTCCATACCGATCTTGCTAAGATAATCTACCGCTGCCCCTAGCCCTATGGCGCCGACTATGTTTGGTGTCCCAGCCTCATACTTGTACGGTATGTCTTTCCACGAGGCTCCGGTCGTGTGAACCTCCCTAATCATTTCCCCCCCACCCAAGAATGGTGGCATGGCCTGCAGGTGTTCACGCTTTCCGTGAAGAACTCCGATTCCCGTAGGGCCCAACATCTTGTGGCCTGAGAACGCGAAGAAATCGCAGTCAATATCCCTGACGTCAACGCCCATATGCGGCACAGACTGGGCGGCGTCAACCAGGAACATGGCCCCGTAGCGGTGGGCAACCTTACCGATTTCTTTAACGGGGTTTATCGTTCCAAGCACGTTGGACGCTTGGGTTACGCACACGAGTTTCGTTGTCTCATCAATAAGCTCGTTAATCTCATCTTGTCGAAGTAATCCTTCATCATCGATCTTTACGTACTCGACGCGGGCACCTTTTTCTTGTGCCAGTAGCTGCCACGGAACCATGTTGCTGTGGTGTTCCATGATTGTTAGGACAATCTTGTCACCTTTCCCGACGTTCGCTTTGCCCCAGGTGTAGGCCACGAGGTTCATTGCTTCGGTTGCGTTTCGTGTGAAGATTATTTCTTCGGTGTGTCTTGCGTTGATGAATTTGGCTATTTTTTCTCTCGCTTCTTCATGTGCAAGGGTTGCTTCTTCAGCTAGCTTGTGGATTCCGCGATGTATGTTCGCGTTGTATTCGCGGTAGTACCTGTCTATGCTTTCTATGACGGACTTAGGTTTCTGTGAGGTAGCAGCGTTATCGAAGTAGATGAGCGGTTTTCCGTTGACTTGGCGATTGAGAATCGGAAAGTCTTCCCGAACCTTGGGAACGTTTATCGTTGCGGCCTTTGCGACCATTAGCGAGACCTGCGTGCGTTCTTTGACATTACGTATATGACGTGATATAAGTGCTCCAACTGTTTCCGTTGGCTGGTTCTACACTTGTACGTATACGCTTGTCCCTTCAACCTTCAACCTATACGTCGCAAGGGGCACCGTCGCGGGCAGGTTTTCCACGGCTCCACTCTTCACATCGAACCTTGACAGATGGAGTGGGCAAGTGACGACGGAGCCCAAAAGGAAACCGGTTGAAAGGTCGGCTGTTTCATGGGTGCATATTCGGTTTAAGGCGTATAGAGCCCCGTCCACATTGACAACCATGAGTTTGTTCTTACCTACGTCAACGGGATGCATGGTTCCAGGGGGGACGTCGGTGACTTCGCAGACTTTCACATACTCGCTCAATATTCGCGGTCCTGCACAACGCCTTTGCTGCGTCACTTTCAACGATAGTTCTTGCACTGAATAGTTACCATTTGCGGTAACGTGAAACGCTTCCATTCCTGGAAAGGATAAAAAGAGCATACGGGCAAATCGCCCCAAGGCCATTATGAAAGCTCAACCCGAACCGTTGCCGAAGGACGCGACCCTAATCATAATTGATGTCCAGAAAGGCTTCGACGATCCGAGTTGGGGACGCAGAAACAACCCCCAAGCGGAGTCGAACATCGCAAGGTTGCTGGACGCCTGGCGAAAGACTGGCCGGCCACTATTTCACATACAACACCGCTCACGTATGCCAGGCTCGGTGTTGGGGCCAGACTCTCCAGGGTTTGAATTCAAGAATGCCGCTAAACCGCACTCCGGCGAGCTGGTCATTCAGAAGAATGTTAACAGTGCATTCATCGGAACCGACCTTGAGGCACGACTCAGACAGAATGGCTTGAAGACACTGGTCTTCGCGGGGCTGACGACCGACCATTGCGTGTCGACAACGGCACGTATGGCGGGGAATCTGGGATTTGAGGCCTACGTGGTTTCCGACGCCACCGCGACCTTCGATCGTGTTGGACCTGATGGGAAGCATTACGGTGCGGAAGAGGTTCACGCAATCAGCCTCGCCAGCCTACATGAGGAATTCGCTACAGTGGTTGATACCGAAGGCTTGCTTAAGCGGCTCAAGTGAATCCTGAGAGCAACGCTCTGCCGACGGCTGGCGGGGTCGTCGGTACAGTACTTACTGTTAGTATCCAACAGCTATTTCCCGGTACTTACGCTACCATTCAGTAGGGCTTCCTATGGAATTCGCGTTAAACAAGGGTCAAGGAGAGGTTCTGCGAGCGGCGCGCAGGTTTGCTGAGCGACTTGTCGTGCCAAAGGCGGATGGTTGGGACAAGAGCAAGAAATTCCCGACGGATACATGGCGTGCAATGGCCAGAGCTGGGTTGACTGGCCTGCCGATCCCGCGAAAGTATGGCGGTGGAGGCCAAGACGTACTAAGCTATGTTCTTGCGGTCGAAGAAATCTCACGTGGCTCCGCGGCGCTTGGAGTTACGCTGGCTGTTCATGTATCGCTCGTGAGCCAACCATTGCTATCGTACGGGACCGAGCAGCAAAAGATGCGTTACTTGAAACCCCTGGCTCAGGGCGCAAAGTTCGGATCATTCTGCTTGACCGAACGTGGAGCGGGTAGCGACGTCGCCTCAATGGAATCAAAAGCCACGCGCAGCGGCGATGATTATGTGATTCACGGCCGCAAGTACTTCATCGTGAACGCACCGATGGCGAGCACCTACCTGGTCTTCGCCATGACAGACAAATCGCTCGCGCACCGCGGAATCTCATGCTTCATCGTGGATCGAAAGATGCCCGGCGTCAAAATTGGAAAAATATTCGACAAGATGGGAATACGTTCGTCAATGGTTTCTGAAGTAATTTTCGACGACGTGCGCGTCCCAGCGAAGAATATGCTTGGGCGCCCCGGGGAGGGATTCAAGATCGCAATGGACACGCTCGATTGCGGGCGAATCAGCATTGCCGCACAAGCCGTTGGCATAGCCCAGGCCTGCCTAGACGCGGCGATTGAATATGCAAGGACGAGGGTCCAATTTGGGAAGCCTATCAGCGACCAACAAGCAATCCGGTGGATGATTGCTGACATGGCGACTGAAATTGAGGCTGCGAGATTGCTCACGTACCATGCTGCAAACCTTACGGACCAAGGCAAAAAGCACACGAAGGAGGCGAGCATGGCTAAACTCTTCGCCGCATCAACTGCCGTCGAAGCCGCAAGGAAGGCGCTACAAATCCACGGCGGATACGGCTACATGACGGACCTACCGCTGGAAAGGTACTACCGGGACGCGAAGATTACGGAAATTTACGAGGGCACATCTGAGATTCAGCGACTCGTGATTTCCAACGAGCTTCTATGAGGGTCTGATATGGTCCTCAAGTCGAAGCAAGAATACATACACAGTATACGGCAGCTAAAATCCGAGGCCTACATGCGTGGAGATCGCATCGAAGACGTAACAAAGAACCCGTTCACACGATTAGCTTTGGAAGGGATCGGTGCGATCTACGAGCTTTCTAAGCAACAAAACTACAACAGTCTTCTAACCAGGACAGTCGAAGGCGCTAAGGTCAGCGCCTACTGTTCGATACATAGATCGAGAGAGGACCTCGTAAATCGCGTCAAGGCTGCGCGATTTATCTGCCAATGGACAGGGGTTTGCACTGCCAGCCGTTGCTGTGGCTGGGATGTTTTGAATGCGATCTGGAATTCCACACACGAAATGGATGCTCAGCTTGGGACGGAATACCATAAGCGGCTGAAACGGTATGCGGCGATGGTTCAGGGCAAGGACCTCACCTGCGCTGGCGCGCTAACGGATCCGAAGGGCAATCGATCCTTGAAACCGAAACACCAGCCTGACAAGGACGTTTACCTCAGGGTAGTTGACGAGAACAGTAAAGGCATCGTTGTGCGGGGCGCCAAGAGCATGATTGGTGGCGCAATCGGTTCGCACGAGATCATCGTTCAACCAGGCACGGGATTCGTCGAGGCAGAGAAGGAACATGCCGTTGCTTTTGCCGTACCAATGAACGCTGAAGGCCTGATTCAAGTTGTGGACGCACAGTCAGGGGGCGAAAGGAAGTTAGAAGAAGGATTCGACAAAGGAAACGTCAACTTTGGTTCCTCGGAATCGCTGGTGGTCTTCGACGACGTTTTCGTTCCCAAGGAGCGGGTGTTCATGAACGGCGAATACGAGTTCGCCGTTGATGTCGTCGCGAAATTTGTTCTGCTTCACCGTATGGTGCTGGGCGGCTGCCTGGCGGGGTGTGGTGATGTCTTGACCGGTGCAGGCGCGCTTTTGGCTGAATATAACGGGCTCTCTAGGCAGCTATCTGACCGTTTGACGGAGATGACGTATCTCTCCGAATCATTATACTCCCAAGCCTTAGGTGCCGCCAACGAAGGCCAACCAACGTCATCAGGCGCTTGGTTCCCTGACCCACTCTTGGCGAACGTTACAAAGATCAGTGTAACTAGGCTCCCGTACGAGATTCAGAAGATAGCGGAAGACATAGGCGGCGGAATGGTGTCATGCATGCCTTCTGAACTTGACCTGAAGAACCCAAAGGTCGGCCCGCTAGTTGAGAAGTATTACCGCGGGCTTCAAGGGGTTACGGCTGAGAAGAGGTTGAGGGTGGCCAGGTTAGTTGAGAGCATGATTGCTGGGCCAGGACGGTTAGGAGCATTATGCATGCATGGCGGGGGTTCGCCAGCCGCAGCGCAGATGACGGTCAGACAACTCGCTGACCTGGAAAGGAAGAAGGAAATGGCCCGAAGGCTAGCAGGCATCCCTACAGCGTCCTGAAAACACTCAACTTCGCCGACGACAATGTTCTGTTTATACGTTCAATTCAACTATAGCTTGAAAACGAGTCAAGAAGTTGCAACTCTGGGCGGCGGCTGTTTCTCGATTTGATGTATCCTGCGCTAACCCATTCCTGCTCTTTCCTTTCTGAATCTGTGTGTGCGAACCACTAAAGCCAGAGTTCTTCCAGTTTCACTTCTTCCAAAGCGTGAGCAGCGCAAGGATGACTACAATGTACGCAATTGCCCGGACTGCTATGAGCGGAACTGTTAGAGTGGCAGCAAGGTCAAGCAAGGTTGCCAGGTGAGAGATAGCGAAAAGGCCGAAAGCTATGCCGATATAGAGAGTCATGACGTTCTTCTTCCTACCATACAGCGCAACGCCCAAGACGAATATGATGATACTTAGGACGAGGTTCACTGCGGTTATGGGATCCAAAGCCATCGCTCATCGTTCGGCTAGGAACACGGCGAATCAATATACGTTAATTCTTCATAGATTCTATTTTGTATAGACCCGAAAGTCCGCGGTATCATTAAACCGGTTGAGAAGAGAGCTTAGCTCGATGAAGCATCAGCCCTGAACCAAGTTGCCAGAAATTTGTGTGTGGGTCTAATGGTGCGCACACACACTAATACACTAAACCTCAAGCCCAATAGCTATGTTCATGACAGCCTAGGCCAGGCGGAGAGTAGCTATGACCGAAGACAAAGGCAATCTTCTAGCTAAGATGGATGCTGCGGCGGAGGAAGCGGAAAAAGACCTCGGGACTCTCGATCGGGCAGCTATTGAGGCTGTAGCTTCATGGTGGCTAAAGTGGTACATGAAAGCTGGACATAAACGGCTTGGCCGGATCATGGTGAAAGTTGCAAAGAGCAAGTAAGGTTTCAACGGGATTGAAAGTAGGAAAACGCTTGTCTGTCTGACGGTTGCACGTGACCGATTGCCCGTTGAATAGCTAGATTGAACACTCAAACAAGGTAGTTGTGTCTCAAACCACGAGCTCTGTTCAAATAGCAATCCCAAGAGACAGGGAGGAGACCCCATTCTTGTTTCCAGCGGCCCACTTCATCCCATCCTCGAAGGGTAACTACTCAGCTGAGAAGCGGCCATACTTTTTTCGGCGCTACTCGCTCACCGGTGGAAAATCAATCATAGGATCTTACTCTTCGACCTCAGGTCCCTCACAAAAGGTTACGAGAAAGAGGTGGCGCCGCTGGTTACTGCCTTTGCTAATCGGATTCGTCGCACTGGTTCTGAATGTAGTAGTCTACTTTCTCTTGCCTCCGGAAGTTATCTCGCACCTTGGGCGGTTGGGGTATGTTGGGGCGTTCGTTGTTGCGGCATTCGCGAATGCCACGGTCATCGTACCAGTCCCGTATTATCCAGTCATCGCCCGCTTAGCCCAGGCGTTGAACGTCTGGGGAGTGATCGTAGCCGCGGCGGCTGGGTCAGCGATTGGTGAATCTGTCGCCTATTTTGTTGGGCGGTCAGGTCACAGAGTTGTCAAAGAATCTAGGGCTAGCAGTTGGATTGAAAGGCAGATGCGCCAACCTTGGAGAGCGGCCATAGTTCTCTTTGCAATTTCGGCGCCGCCTAACCCGGCATTCGATGTTGCAGGGTTGTTGGCTGGGGCGCTTGGAGTACCCCTCTGGTTGTTCCTTGTATCGGTTTTCCTGGGCCGGATGATTCGGATGGGACTTGTGGCTTTCGCTGGGTTAACCTTCGATTGGGTCTGAGGGCTTACTTTTCGGTCCAGTCGTAGAATCCTCGGCCGGTCTTTCCGCGAACCTTCTGCTTGAGGAGAGCGCTTAACCGTCTGATTTTCGTGTGTGTGGGTCTACTGGTGCGGGCAAGTAAATTTGAACCGTCATCGTTAGAGAATCTTTGCGCCTAAAGCCTCCATCTTCTTACGGTCCAGATCGGCCCATGATTTAGAATATTCCTCGCAGTAACTTATCCCGTTCTCATTCCATTACGAAGAGTGAATAAAGGGAAGAAAAAGAGTTGAGAAGAGGCTGAGTAGGGTCAGTGTGTCGTCTGTTTTGATAGGTGCTCTTCGACTTGTGCGAACTGTTTCTTGAACTTGTCAAAGTCAATGTTGGCCGCGTGAAGTATGGCGCTCCAGCCAGTTGTGAATCTAGTGAGAAAGGCGGTTTCGGCTATTTC